>ERZ772909.753-NODE-753-length-19163-cov-4.381306_pt1 | contig 19163 bp, 10 predicted proteins | sample MGYA00511137_ERZ772909 | MGnify/ENA primary metagenome ERZ772909 (study PRJEB29015, sample SAMEA2738095) | human oral metagenome | biome: human oral; feature: human-associated habitat; material: saliva | place: China | collected 2270 ... | reverse complement strand
ATTATGATGATAAACCTGAAATTACAGATATTGAATATGATATTTTAATAAAAAAATTAAAAAAAATAGAAAATGAAAATCCTAAATTTAAAGAAAAATATGAAAAAAAATATAAGGAAGAATTATCTCCAACAGAAAAAATTGGAGGAATTGCAAGTGAAAAATTTTCAAAAATAACTCATAAAGTACCTATGTTAAGTTTGTCTAACACTTATAATATTGGAGAAATTGAAGATTTTGATCAAAGATGTAGAAAAATTGTAGGATTAGATAAAAAATTAGAATATATATTAGAATTGAAATTAGATGGATTGAGTATAAGTTTAATATATGAAAATGGTAAATTTATAAAAGCTGTAACTCGTGGAGATGGACAAATAGGTGAAGATGTTACTGAAAATGTTATGCAAATAAAATCTATTCCTAAAAAATTAAAAGAAAATATATCTATTGAAGTAAGAGGAGAAATAGTTTTACCAATATCGCAATTTAATAAAGTGAATAACGAAAGAATGGAAGAAGGAGAAGATGTTTTTGCAAATCCAAGAAATGCAGCAGCAGGAACAATAAGACAACTTGATAGTAGTATAGTTAAGGAAAGAGGTCTTGATTGTTATTTATATTATTTAGTTGAAGCTGAAAAACATGGAGTAAAATCACACGAAGAAAGTATAAAATTTATTGAAAATTTAGGATTTAAAACTACAAAAATATTTGAAAAATATGATGATTTTATAAAACTTGAAAAATCAATAGATAAATGGCATAAAGATAGAGAAAAATTAGATTATGAAACAGATGGACTTGTAATAAAAGTAAATGATTTTTCATTGTATGAAATGTTAGGATATACAACAAAAAGTCCAAGATGGGCAATAGCATACAAGTTTCCGGCAGAACAAGTGAAAACAAAATTGTATAATATAACTTATCAAGTGGGAAGAACTGGAGTTGTAACACCTGTTGCAGAACTTGAACCAGTTAATATATCTGGAAGTGTTGTGAAAAGAGCAAGTTTACATAATTTTGAGGAAATAGAAAGAAAAGATATTCGTATTGGAGACAATGTTATTATAGAAAAAGCGGCAGAAATTATACCACAAGTAGTAAAAGTCGTTTTTGAAGAAAGAAATGGAAATGAAAAAGTTGTAGAAATTCCTAAAAATTGCCCAGTTTGTAATAGTGAACTTAGTAAAGAAGAAGGACAAGTAGCTTTAAAATGTTATAATCCAGTATGTCCAGAGAAAGTAAAAAGGGAAATAGAATATTTTGTTTCAAGAGATGCAATGAATATTTCAGGTCTTGGGGAAAAAATTGTAGAAAGATTTATTGAACTTGGTAAAATAAAAACAGTTGTAGATATTTATAATTTAGAGCAATATAGAGAAGAGCTTGAAAATTTAGAAAAAATGGGAAAAAAAAGTGTAGAAAATTTATTGAAAAGTATTGAAAAAAGTAAAAATCGTGATTTTAATAAAGTGTTTTATGCTTTAGGAATACCTTTTATTGGTAAATTTAATGCAAATCTTTTAACAAAAACTTTTAATAATATTGAAAAAATAAAAGAGCAAAAAATAGATGAATTATTAAAAGTGAAAGGGATTGGAAATAAGGCAGCTGAAACGGTTTACAATTATTTACAAGATGAGAATAATTGGAATAAAATAAAAAAATTAAAAGAAATTGGTTTAAAATTTGAAAATGAAAAAGTTGAAAAAATAGAAATTGAAGACAATCCTATAAAAAATAAAAAATTTTTAGCGACAGGTAAATTACAAAAATATAAAAGAGAAGAAATTAAAGAAATAATATTATCAAAAGGTGGAGAATATTTATCAGGAATAAGTAAAAATTTAGACTATTTGATTGTTGGTGAAAAAGCAGGAAGTAAATTAGAAAAGGCGAAAGTATTAGGCATTAGAATATTAAATGAAGAAGAATTTGAAAGTGAATTTTTGAAATAAATACGTATATGAGCTACTTAATTGTAAAAGTAGCTTTTTTTGTAAAAAATAAAAATATATTTAATAAAAGTATAAGATTTTTAAATTTAAGTTACAAAAAGTAATAAAAATAGCGTGAGTAGTACAAAAAATATAGAAAATATGATATAATAAAAGGAAAAAACAAAAAATAAACAGATTGATAGATAAAAAAATAGGAGGAAAAATGTTAGAAAAATTAACTAAATTGAGAGAAGAAGTTTTAGAAAATTTAGAAAAAACAGTAAATCTTGATGAATTAAATGAGTTAAGAGTTAAGATTTTAGGGAAAAAAGGAGAATTTACAGCTATAATGAAAGAAATGGGAAATATAGCTGTAGAAAAAAGAGCTGAATTTGGTAAAACAACAAATGAAATTAAAAATGTTTTAAATGAAAAATTTGAAAATAAATTAAATGAATTAAAAGAATTGGCAAAGCAAGAAAGACTTAAAAATGAAACAATTGATATAACTTTACCTGGGAAAAAAGCTAATGAGGGATCACTTCATCCATTAACAAAAATAGTTATGGAAATAAAAGAAATAGTGTCTACAATGGGATTTGATATAGTTGATGGACCAGAAGTAGAATATGTAAAATATAATTTTGATGATTTGAATATTCCAAAAACACATCCATCAAGAGAAATTTCGGACACTTTTTATATTAAAGAAGATGAAGTTGTTTTAAGAACACAAACTTCTGGAATGCAAATAAGATATATGTTAGAAAGAAAACCTCCATTTAGAATGATATCAATTGGAAAAGTATATAGACCAGATTATGATGTGTCGCATACACCGATGTTCCATCAAATGGAAGGACTTATGATAGGAGAAGATGTATCGTTTGCAAACTTTAAAGCTGTTTTAGAAAATGTAGTGAAAAAAATATTTGGAGAAGATAGAAAAGTAAGATTTAGACCACATTTCTTCCCATTTACAGAGCCTTCAGCTGAAATGGATGTAGAATGTGGAGTTTGTAAAGGAACAGGTTGTAGAGTATGTAAAGGAACAGGTTGGCTTGAAATTTTAGGAAGTGGAATGGTAAATCCAAAAGTTCTTGAAAATGTTGGAATAGATCCTAAAAAATATCAAGGATTTGCATTTGGATTAGGGCTTGAAAGAATTACAATGTTAAAATATGGAATTGACGATTTAAGAGCATTTTATGAAAATGATAAAAGATTTTTAGATCAATTTTAATTAAAAACAAACATTTTATAAATTAAAAAAAATTAAAAATAGAATGATAAAAATTTGAATTATTAGAAAAATATTGAAAAAGAATAAATTGGGAATGATAAAATAGGAGGAAATAATGTTAATTTCTTTAAATTGGTTAAAAAAATATGTAGATTTGGAAGGAATAGAAACAAATGAAATGGAAAATGCCTTAACTATGATTGGGCAAGAAGTTGAAAAAATTGAAATTAAAGGAGAAAATTTAGATAAAGTAATAACTGCACAAATTTTAGAAAAAGAAATGCATCCAGATTCTGACCATTTGACAGTTTGTAAAATAGATACAGGAAAAGAAGTATTGCAAATAATATGTGGAGCTCCAAATCATAAAGTGGGAGATAAAGTGGCGTTGGCTCAAATAGGTGCAAGATTAACGCCAGAATTTATTATAAAAAAAGGTAAAATAAGAGGACTTGAATCAAATGGAATGTTGTGTTCGGAAGAAGAATTAGGAATAGGACATGATGCGAGTGGAATTATAATTTTACCAGAAGATACACCACTTGGTGTGCCAATGAAAGAATATTTAGGACTGAATGATATTGTTTTTGAATTGGAAATAACTCCAAACAGACCAGATTGTTTATCTCATATTGGTATAGCGAGAGAAGTTGCAGCTTTATATAATAAAGAATTAAAATATCCAAAAACAGAGATAAATAAAGAAACTGTGGAAAAAACTGTGGATAATATTTCTGTGGAAATAAAAGATAATGATTTGTCAAAAAGATATGTGGCTAGAATTATAAAAAATGTTCAAGTAAAAGAAAGTCCAAAATGGTTGAAAAAAAGAGTGGAATCTGTTGGAATAAGAAGTATAAATAATATTGTTGATGTTTCAAATTATATATTGATGGAAACAAATCAACCAAATCATATTTTTGATTTAGATAAGTTAGAAGGAACAAAAATAACAGTTGATGTAGCTAAAAATGATGAAATTTTTGTGACTTTAGATGAGCAAGAAAGAAAATTAAATAATGAAGATATAGTAATTAAAGATGAGAAAAAAGTAGTTGCATTGGCTGGAGTTATGGGTGGATTTAATTCACAAATAACTGAAAATACAAAAAATATATTATTAGAAGTAGCACATTTTAATCCACAAAAAATTAGAAAAACATCAAGAAGATTGGCTTTAATAAGTGATTCATCATATAGATTTGAGCGTGGAGTAGATAGAGAAAATGCAATAAATGTAATAAATAGAATTGCAAATGTAATTCAAGAAGTGGCAGGAGGAGATATTTTACAAGGAGTTGTAGATAATTATCCTGAAGTTCCAGCAAAACGAGTGGCAGAGCTTAATTTTGCTAGACTAAATAGATTTGTAGGAAAAGAGATAGCAAGAGAAGAAGTAATTAGAATTTTACAAAAATTAGAAGTAACGGTTGAAGATAAAGGAGAAAATTTAATTTTAACAGCTCCAAGTTTTAGACAAGATTTAGAAAATGAACAAGATTATTATGAAGAAATTATTAGAATGTATGGATTTGATAACATTGAAAATAAATTGCCAAAAGTGGAAATAAATGAAACTTCAACGATTGATACAACTAAATTGATAGATAGAGTTAAATTAATTGCAGCAAGTACAGGGCTTCAAGAAGTAATAAATTATAGTTTTATACCAAAAGATGGAGTAGATAAAATTAAATTTACTAATGTTGAAAAAGAAAACTTGATTGATGTGTTAAAACCTATTACGGAAGATTTTGTAACATTAAGACCAACATTGCTTTATAGTTTAATAAAAAATGCTAAAGACAATATAAATAGAAATGTAGAAAATATAAGATTTTTTGAAGTAAGTAGAACATTTGAAAAAGCTGAGGAATTAGCAAAAGAAGAAGTTAAATTAGGAATAATTTTAGCAGGAAATAATGATAAAACATTGTGGAATCCAAAACCTGAAGCATATGATTTTTATGATTTGAAAGGGATTGTTGAGGAAATATTCTCAAAATTAAGATTTAAAAATTATCAAATAAAAAGAAGTACACAAACACAATTACACCCTGGAAGATCAGTAGATGTATTTGTAGGAAAAGAATTTATAGGAAGTTTTGGAGAAATTCATCCAGATGTGTTGGAAAATTTTGATTTAGGTAAAAAATCTGTTTTAGTTGGAGAATTTAATATAGATTTAATAAAAAAATATATTGGAAAAGCTGTGAAATATGAAGGAATGGTTAAATTCCCAGCAGTTCCAAGAGATATAGCTTTAGTAATGGATGAAGCAGTATTAGTTGGAGACGTTTTAAAAGTAATAGAAAAAGTTGACAATAAAATAGAAAAAGTTGAATTATTTGATATTTATAGAGGATTGGGAGTATTAACAGGTAAAAAATCTGTTGCAATTAGTATAAAATTGAGAGATAAAAATAAAACTTTAGAAGAAAAAGAAATAAATGATATTGTTGAAAAAATACTTAAAAAAGTTGAAAAACAATTTGGAGCAGAGTTAAGACAATAATCGTTGAAGAGGAATGAAGTAAAAATGAAAAAAAATTATGATGTAATAGTAGTTGGAGGAGGGCATGCTGGAGTAGAGGCTGCCCTTGCTTCAGCAAGACAAGGTTTAAAAACAGCTTTATTTACAATATATTTAGATAGTATAGCTATGATGTCGTGCAATCCATCTGTAGGAGGTCCGGGTAAAAGCCATTTAGTGTCTGAACTTGGAATGCTTGGTGGAGAAATGGCAAGACATGTTGATAATTATAATTTACAATTAAAAAACTTGAATCATACAAAAGGTCTGGCATCAAGAATAACGAGAGCTCAAGCTGATAAATATTGGTATAGAATAAAAATGAGAGAAATAGTTGAAAAAGAAAAAATGTTAGATTTAATTCAAGGTACTGTTGTAGATATAATTGTGGAAAATGGAGAAGTTGTAGGAATTGAAGATAAATTAGGTGTTAAATATGGAACAAAAGCATTAATATTGTGTACTGGGACATTTTTAGGTGGGCAATATATAATGGGAGATGTGAAATTTGAAGCAGGAAGACAAGGAGAACCTGCAAGTTCAGAGTTACCAGCAAAATTAGAAGCACTTGGATTTGAATTGGATAGATATCAAACGGCTACTCCACCAAGAATTGATAAAATGAGTATTGATTTTAGCAAAATGGAGGAATTGAGAGGAGAAGAAAAACCAAGATATTTTTCATATGAAACAAAAAAAGAATATAATTCAACATTACCAACTTGGCTTACATTTACAACAGAAGAAACGATAAAAGTGGGACAAGAAATGTTGAAATATTCGCCTATTGTAACGGGAATAGTTAGTACGAAAGGACCAAGACATTGTCCGTCGCTTGATAGAAAAATAATGAATTTTCCTGAAAAAACGAATCATCAAATATTTTTAGAGTTAGAAAGTGTAGAAAATAACGAAATTTATATAAATGGATTTACGACAGCAATGCCTCCATTTGCACAAGAAGCAATGTTGAAAACAATAGCAGGGCTTGAAAATGCTAAGATTGTGAGATATGGGTATGCAATAGAGTATAACTTTATACCTGCACATCAATTAAATTTAACTTTAGAATCAAAAGTTGTAAAAGGAATTTATACGGCAGGGACAATAAATGGAACAAGTGGATATGAAGAAGCTGCGTGTCAAGGATTTATAGCTGGAGTAAATGCTGCAAGAAAAATTTTAGGAAAAGAACAAATAATAATTGATAGAAGTGAAGGTTATATTGGAGTTTTAATAGATGATATTATAAATAAAAAAACGCCAGAACCGTATAGAGTATTGCCATCAAGAGCAGAATATAGACTTACTTTAAGACAAGATAATATTTTTATAAGATTATTTGATAAAGCTAAAGAAATAGGACTTTTAAATAAAGATAAATTGGATGAACTTGAAGCAACTAAAATTGAGATGGATAAAGAAATTGAAAGATTAAAACAAATAAAAATTTATCCAACTAAAGAGACAAATGAGAAATTAGAAAAAATAGAACAACAGTATGCAAAAGAAAATAATGAAAAATATGAAAAAAATGGAGCTAATAGCCCTGTTTCAGCTTTTGAATTTTTAGCGAGAAAAGAAATAACTTATGATAATTTATCTAAATTTATTGAAATAGTGGAATTATCTTCATTAGCAAAAGAACAAGTAGAAATTGAAGCCAAATACAGAGTATTTATAGAAAGAGAAAAAGCACAAATAGAAAAATTTAAAAAATTAGAAATGTTAAAAATTCCAGAAAATATAAATTATGAAGAAATAAAAGGGTTAAGTAACATTGCAATTTCAGGATTAACTTATGGAAATCCTAAAACTATAGGGCAAGCAAGTAGAATAAGTGGAGTTACATATAACGATATAGCATTGTTAATATCAATTATAAAATAAATAAATACAAAAATAAAAAAGATATATGAATATAATAGATAAAAACTACAAAAAAATAAAAAAAAATGATATAATACGGGTATTGATTAAAGAAACAAACGTTAAGAAAGGAAGATGAGTAAATGAAAAATATACTAAGTTTTTTAGTAAATAGAATAATTATGGGACTAGTAACATTATGGTTAGTAGTAACTATTACGTTCTTTTTACTACATTTATTACCAGGGGATCCGTTCCAAAGTGAAAAAGCAATCCCACCAAAAATAAAAGAAAATTTAATGGCTAAATACCATTTAGATAAACCTATAGGAGAACAATATGTTCAATATTTAAAGAGTGTATCTAAAGGAGATTTAGGAGAATCTATGAAAGTAAGAGGAAGAACAGTAAATGATGTAATCAAAAAAAGTTTTCCAATTTCAGCAGATTTAGGAGCTAGATCAATAATATTTGCATTAGTAGTAGGAATACCATTAGGAATAGTTGCAGCTTTAAAAAGAGGAAAATATCAAGATAAAATAGCAATGATTATAGCAGTAATTGGAATTTCAGTTCCAAGTTTTGTACTGGCAGGACTTATGCAAAAATATTTCGTAGATGTGCATAATGGTTTTCTTATTGATAAATTAGGATTACCAGACTTTTTAAGAATAAGATTATCAGGATGGGATAGTCCAGAGAAAAAAATATTACCAGTTGTAGCATTAGGATTATATACAGTTGCATTAATAGCAAGATTATTAAGAGATAAAATGATAGAAGTAATGGGACAAGATTACATAAGATTAGCAATAGCAAAAGGAGTAAAACCTAGAGATATAGTTGTAAAACATGCTTTGAGAAATGCTATTTTACCGATAGTTACAATTATGGGACCAACAATAGCAGCAGTATTAACTGGATCATTTGTAATTGAAAAAGTATTTACAATACCGGGATTAGGAAAATATTATATACAATCAATTAATGATAGGGATTATACAATGGTATTAGGAGTTACAGTATTTTATGCTGCATTTTTAATATTAATGATGATATTGATGGATATTGTATATGCATTAGTAGATCCTAAAATTAAACTTGGAAAAGGAGAGAGTGCGTAAAATGGAAAATATAAATGTGCAAAATGAGAATACACAAATTTCTCAATATAAGCCGACATCTGAAGATTTTACAGTAATAGGAATTGATAAATCGCAAACAGAAGTTATTTACAAACCAAGTTTAACTTTTTGGCAAGATGGTTGGAGAAGATTTAAGAAAAATAAATTAGCTTTAGCATTTTTAGGAATGACAGTAGTATTTATCTTTTTAGCAATTTTTGGACAAATGCTTACAAAATATTCTTATAGAGATCAAGATTTATCAGCTAAATTTTTAAGTCCTACAAAAGGAATAGTGTTAGGACATTATTTAGGAACAGATAATTTAGGAAGAGATTTATTTGCTAGACTTTCACAAGGAATTAGAATTTCAATGGAGTTATCAATAGTTACAGCAGTTATTTGTGTTGTATTTGGTACAATTTATGGAGCAATTTCAGCTTATTTTGGTGGAATTGTGGATACTATAATGACGAGAATAGTAGAAGTTGTAATGACTATACCTTCAATGATTTATATAATTTTATTAATGGTTGTTATGGGAAATAGTGTTAAAACTATAATTATTGCAATGTCAATAACAAGATGGTTAAACTATTCATTATTAGTTAGAGGAGAAGTTTTAAAAATAAAAGAAAGTGAATTTGTATTGGCCTCAAAATCACTTGGAGGAAACTTTATTTGGATAACTTTAAAACATTTAATTCCAAATACTTTAAGTGTAATAATAATAAGACTTACAACAGATATACCAAATATTATATTTACTGAAGCATTTTTAAGTTTCATTGGTTTAGGAGTACCGATACCTCAAGCTTCATTAGGAAACTTAGTATTTGATGGATTTGTAAATATGGATTCGTATCCTTACTTATTCATTATACCAGCAGTAGTTATTTCATTAATAACATTAGCGTTTAATATAGTTGGAGATGCGTTAAATGATGCATTAAATCCAAAATTAAGATCATAATTTAATGTTTTAAATATAAGCTAGATTAGGAGAAAAAATGAATAAAAAATTATTAGAAGTGAAAAACTTAAGTGTTTCTTTTAATACTTATGCTGGAGAAGTAAAAGCTTTAAGAGATATAAGTTTTTCGGTAGATAGAGGAGAAACTCTTGCGATAGTTGGAGAGTCTGGATCAGGAAAATCAGTAACTGTTCAAACTATAATGAGATTAATTCCTATGCCACCAGGAGAAATAAAAGGTGGAGAAATATTATTCGATGGAGAAGATATTGTACAAGTAACAGATGAAAGAATGAGAGAATTACGTGGAGGAAGAATTGGAATGATATTCCAAGATCCAATGACATCATTAAATCCAACAATTAAAGTTGGAAAACAAATAATGGAAGGTATTTTAATACATAAAAAAGTTTCAAAAGAAGAAGCTAAAAAACAAGCAATTGAAATGTTAAGAAAAGTAGGAATACCTAAACCAGAAGAAAGATTTAATCAATATCCCCATGAATTTTCAGGTGGAATGCGTCAAAGAGCGGTTATAGCGATAGCTCTTTCATGTGAGCCAGATTTATTAATTTGTGATGAGCCTACAACAGCGTTGGATGTAACAATTCAAGCACAAATATTAGATTTAATAAATGAATTAAAAAAAGAATTAAATATTGCAGTAATTTTAATAACACACGATTTAGGAGTAGTTGCAGAAACAGCTGATAGAGTAGTTGTTATGTATGCGGGAGAAAAATTAGAGGAAGCTCCGGTTGAAGAATTATTTAAACATCCTAGACATCCATATACTTGGGGATTATTAAAATCATTACCAAGATTAGATATGTCAAGCAATGAAAAATTATCTTCAATACCTGGAACACCACCAGATTTATTGAAACCACCGGCAGGAGATCCGTTTGCAGCGAGATCAGAATATGCTATGAAAATAGATTATGAGAAAAAACCGCCAATGATTGATTTAGGAAATGGACATTTTGTAAAATCATGGTTGTATGTTGATGGAGCACCTATCATTGAAACACCTTTTGGTTCTAACAAGAAAGAGGAGGTAGAATAATGTCTGAAAATAGAGAAAAATTAATTGAAATGACAAACTTAAAAAAATACTTCCCAATGAAACAAAAACATGTTTTAAAAGCTGTTGACAATGTAACAATGGATATTTATAAAGGAGAAGTTTTAAGTTTAGTTGGAGAGTCAGGTTCAGGAAAAACAACTTTAGGAAGAACAGTAAGTAGACTTTACAAAAAAACAAATGGTGAAATTTTATTTGATGGAAAAGAAGTTGAAAAATATTCTGTAAAAGAGTTTACGAAAAAAGTACAAATGATTTTTCAAGATCCACAGGCTTCGTTAAATCCAAGAATGACAGTTGGAGATATAATTGCAGAGGGAATTGATATTCACGGATTAGCTGAAAATAAAAAAGAAAGAAATGAAAAAGTTTATGAATTATTAGAATTAGTTGGGCTTAATAGAGAACATGCAAATAGATTTCCACATGAATTTTCTGGAGGACAAAGACAGAGAATAGGAATAGCTAGGGCTTTAGCAGTTGATCCGGAAGTATTAGTGTGTGATGAGCCTATATCAGCTTTAGACGTATCAATTCAAGCACAAGTTGTAAATTTATTAAAAGATTTACAAAGAGAAAGAAATTTAACATTGTTATTTATTGCACATGATTTATCAATGGTAAAATATATATCAGATAGAGTTGCAGTAATGTATAGAGGAAAAGTGGTAGAATTAGGAACACCTGAAGCAGTGTATAATGACCCAGTGCACAGTTACACAAAATCATTAATTTCAGCTGTACCAATAGCAGATCCTACTTATAAAAAAAGAGAAAAAATTGAAATGGATGAATCATATTTAAGAAGTCCAATGGGCGATGTTTCTGAAATAAAAAAAGTTCCAGAAGTTCCAGAATTAACAGAATATAAACCGGGACATTTTGTTGAAACAAATTTCTTGAAAGATCAAGGTTTGATATAAAAATATTTTAAATAATAATAATTAAAGAGATAATTTTTTAGAGTTATCTCTTTTTTTTGAAAATGGAAAGAAATTATAAAAAAATCTAGTTTATAATATTATAATTTGTTATAATGTTATAAAATAAAAAAGACAGGAAAAAAAGATGAAAGAGTTAAAATTTTTAAAGAAAATAGATGAAAATTCATTAAAAATAGAGAATAAAATGTATAGAGGTTTAATTCCGTGGAACTTAATGTGTTCAAAAGAGAAAAAAATAATATATATTTCAACATCAAATAGGAACTTAGAAAATTATTATGCGATGGTTGATAATTATTTAACAGAATTAAGTAATGGGACACAAGAATTAAATCATAAAATTAGGAAAAATATAGAAAAAAAATCAGTATCAATGTTTGAAAATATATCATCAAAAAAAGAAGATTTAACAGGGATAAATATAGAATTACTAGATATTTTAAGAAATAAAAGTGATTTTATATTATTTTTGAATTTACAAATAACTTTAGATGTATTTTTTGAAAAAGTAAATTATTTTGATTTTAAAGTAGGAAATGAGTATAAATTTTTAGAAGTAATAGAATTTTTACAAGAAAATGGATATGAACAATCGTATCTATTGGAAAAAAAAGGTGAATATAGTAAGCGTGGAGATATTTTAGATATTTTTCCTCCAAATGCAGAAAATCCAATAAGATTAGAATTTTTTGATACGGAGCTTGAAAGCATAAGAGAATTTGATATTGACACTCAAAAATCAATAACGAAATTAAATGAAATAAAAATATTTGGAAATATTTTATTAGGAAATAATTATGAATTTGTGGAATTGATAGAAGAGTTAAAAAGTGAAGATGTAACTATAATTTTAGAAAATGAAGAGTTATTGAATTATAAAATAGAAGAGTATGTGTTAATTGATAGAGAAAAAGAAAATATATACAGACAAAGATATGAAAATTTGAAAAGAAAAAGTCAAATAATAGAAACAGTGAACTTTAAAGAAGAACAAATGGAAACTTTTAGAGATAAAGAAAAATTGAAAAAATTATCTGTGCAAAAAGATGTACAAATATACACAAAAAATTATGATAAAAAAGTATTAGAATATAATAAAAATGGAAAAGAAAAGCAAATAAGTATTGTGCAATATGAATTATTTGAAGGATTTGTAATTGATGGTACTTTTGTTTTGACGGACAGAGAGCTTGACGGCTATATTTATGAGAAAAAACGAAAATCAAATAAAGGTATAAAATATAAACAAGTAAATCAAATTTTAGTTGGAGATTATGTAATTCATATTCAATATGGTGTTGGGCTTTATCAAGGTATTGAAACGATAGAAGAAAAAGATTATTTGAAAGTAAAGTATGCAGATGAAGATGTTCTTTATATTCCTGTTGAAAAATTAGATAGATTAGAAAAATTTATATCGTATGGAGAAGAGCCAAAACTTTATAAATTGGGGACAAGAGGCTTTAAACGAAGAAAGAAAAAATTAGAGGAAGATTTAATAGAATTTGCAGGAGAGCTTATAAAAATTCAAGCAGAAAGACAAGCACAAAATGGATTTGTATATGGAAAAGACACAATTTGGCAGGAAGAATTTGAAGCAGAATTTCCGTTTGAAGAAACAGTAGATCAAAAAAAAGCAATACAAGATGTAAAAAATGATATGGAAAGTCCTCATATAATGGACAGAATTGTATGTGGAGATGTTGGATATGGAAAAACGGAAGTATCAATGAGAGCTGCATTTAAGGCGATAGAAAATGGGAAGCAAGTAGTTATGATTGCACCGACTACGGTACTTGCAGAACAACATTATACGAGATTTAAACGGCGATTTGAAAAGTATCCGATTACGATTGAAAGATTTTCACGTTTAACGCAATCAAAATCAAAGGAAATATTGAAAAATTTGAAAAGTGGAATGATAGACTTAATAATAGGGACACACCGTTTATTGAGTAAAGATGTAGAATTTAATAATTTAGGGCTTTTAATAATAGATGAAGAGCAAAAATTTGGAGTAAAGGCGAAAGAAACGATAAAACAAAAAAGGAGTAAAGTTGATGTACTTACATTGACAGCAACTCCGATTCCACGTACATTAAATTTAGCTTTACTTGGAATAAGAGAAATTTCTATAATAGATACGCCTCCAATAAATAGACTTCCTATTATAACAGAAGTTGTAGAGTGGAATGAAAATATTGTAAAAATGTCAATATTGCGAGAATTATCAAGAGATGGACAAGTATTTTATATTTATAATGATGTAAAAAATATGAAATATAAATTGAAAGAATTAAAAGAGTTATTGCCAAAATTTGTAAAAATAGAATTTATACACGGACAACTTACTCCAAAAGAAATAAAAGATAAGTTGAAAAGGTTTGAAGAGGGAGAATACGATGTTTTAATGGCATCTACAATAATTGAAAATGGTATTGATGTTTCAAATGCAAATACGATTTTAATAGAAAATTTTGCAGAATTAGGGCTTTCACAATTATATCAACTAAGAGGACGAGTTGGAAGAAGTAATAGACAAGGTTATTGTTATTTATTAAAAACAAGAGGATTAACGACAAAAGGTAAATTGAAAGAAGAAAGTATACATAAAGTGGAAGGAATAAAATCAGGTGGTTTTCAAATATCAATGGAAGATATGAAAATTCGTGGAGCAGGAGAGATTTTAGGAGATAAGCAACATGGAACGATAGAAACATTTGGATACGATCTTTATATAAAAATGTTAAACGAGGAAATAAAAAGGCAAAAAGGAGAATATAAAGAAAAACTGGAAAATGTTGAAATAATATTAAAAGAAAAAGGTTACATTCCAGAAACTTATATTGAAAAAGAAGAAAGATTGAATGTGTATAAAAGGTTTGCAATGCTTGAAAGTTATAAAGAATTAGAGGAGCTTGTAAAAGAAATAAAAGATAGATTTGGTAAAATACCGGAAATTATGAAAAAATTTATATTAAGTGTTAAATTTAAAATATTTGCCGAACAAAATAAAATACAAAAAATTGAAGAAAAAAATGCAACATTTGAATTACATTTTGTGGAAGAAATGGGAATGAAATACGTAAGATTATTGTCTAAAAATTTAGAAATGAGAAATATAACAAAAAATAAAATATTTGCTGAACAATTAGCAGAAAAGAAAGAAGAATTTATAGTTATAGAAGTTGTAAAAATGGAATTATTTGACTATGTATCTATGTTATAAAAGACTATTTTTTATTTATATAAATATGCTATAATAAATTAGAAAAAATAATTAAAAAAGGAAAATTTATGAGTAATAAAATATTTAATCAAAAAATATTAACAGAAAATGCTGTTAGAGAAGTAAATTTAGAAAAGCATAATCTTCAAGAAAGAAGAAAAAAACTAGAAAAATGGATAGAATTTCATAAAACGGGAAATTTAAAAAATTATAAAGAAGAGTCACTTCAAGGAGAATTTTTAAATGAAATTTTTAGTGGTGTATTAAATTATAAAAATAGTCGTGAAAGTGCCGAGGAATGGCATTTGGAGCGAGAGGCAAAAACGAAAATTGATGGAACGAAAGCAGATGGAATGCTAGGATTTTTCACGAAAGAAGATTTAGATAAAAAGAAAATATCGGATAAAGTTCGTGTTGTGATAGAATTAAAAGCACCGTATTTCAATCTTGATCAAAAACAAAAAAGACAAGGAGATAATAGAACTGCAGTTGAGCAAGCATTTGGGTATGTTTCAAAATATGGAAATGGAAATTGTCAGTGGGTTATTGTATCAAATTACTATGAAATAAGACTTTACACTTCACTTGATCAATCTAAATACGAATATTTTAATCTTGATATGCTACAAGAAACGGGAAATTTCCAAAAATTCATATATTTGTTATCAAAAACATCGTTAATTGGGGATGGTGGAAAACATACGCCAAAAACAAAAGTTTTATTTGAGGAAAATATTGCTGAAGAAAAAAGAATAGAAAAACAATTTTATACTTTGTATAAATCTGTGAGAGAAAATGTTTTTAAAAATTTAGTTGTAAATAATAGGGAAGTAAATGAAGAATTGTTGCTTGAAAAAACACAAAAATTGATGGATAGATTTTTATTTATCGCTTTTGCGGAAGACAAAGGGCTTTTACCTAGAAATTCTTATGAAAGTGTGATTGTCAAAAAAGGTAAAGAATATTTAGGAATATTTGAAATGTTTAAAACTTTTTGTAACTGGATAAATTCTGGTAACAAACAATTTAATATCAATCGTTATAATGGAGGTCTTTTTAAAGAAGACACGGATCTTGACGGACTTTTAATTGAAGATGCTGTTTTTGAAGAATTAGAAAAAATAGCACAATACGACTTCTCGGAACAAGTAAACGAACACATTTTAGGTCACATTTTTGAGCAAAGTATTACCGATTTAGAGGAAATAAAATCATCTTTACAAAATAAAGAATATGATCAAAAAGAAGGAAAACGGAAAAAAACAGGAGTGTTTTATACGCCGAAACATATTACAAGACATATTGTGGAAACGACAATAGGAAATTGGCTTGAAGACAAAAAAGCTGAACTTGGTTATTATGAATTACCGGAAATTAAAGAATTTTGGACAACAAAAGGACTTTCATCAAATGCTAAAAAACATTTAGAGTTTTGGAAAAAATACCGTGATGCTGTAAAAAATATGAAAATAATTGATCCGGCTTGTGGGTCTGGAGCTTTTCTTATTGAAGCATTTGATTATTTAATGAAAATTTCAGAATATATAAAAGAACAAATTGCAAGTTTTAATATTTCAGGGAGTTATTCATTAACAGAAGATATTACAAGTTCTATTTTGTTAAACAATATATATGGAGTAGATTTGAGTGCTGAATCTGTTGAAATTACGAAATTGGCACTTTGGCTTAAAACGGCAGACCCTTCAAGACCGTTAGAAAATTTAGATGAAAATATAAAGCACGGAAATTCTGTTGTTGACGACAAACAAATTGACGAAAATTTTGCATTTAATTGGAAAGAAGAATTTAGTGAAATATTTGAAAATGGGGGATTTGATATTGTAATTGGAAATCCTCCTTATGTTAGACAAGAAAGTATAAAGGAAATTAAGCCTCACCTACAAAAAAATTATGCTGTTTATACAGGAGTTGCTGATTTATATTGTTATTTTTATGAATTAGGTTATAAATTATTGAAAAAAGATAGCGGATACTTAGGATTTATTACGAGTAACAAATGGTTTCGTGCAAAATATGGGCAAAATTTGAGACAATTTTTGCTTGAGAATACTGAAATTTTAGAAATTATTGACTATAATGGTATAAAAATATTTGATGGAGCAACGGTCGATTCAAATATAATTGTATTTAAGGCGAAAAAAGATAGTGAAAATATAAATGAAATGAGTATAAAAATTGGAGATAGTGACTACTTCAAATTAAAACAAAATAGTTTAAGTAGTGAAATGTTTGTATTTTCTCATAATGAGGAAGAAATTAGTATAAAAGAAAAAATAGAAAAAATTGGAAAGCCATTGAAAGAATGGGATATTTCTATAAATTATGGAGTTAAAACGGGATTAAATGACGCTTTTATTATAAATAAAGAAACACGAGATATGCTTATAAATGCCGACTTTAAAAATAGTGAAGTTATAAAGCCACTTCTTCGTGGGCGAGACATTAAAAAATATGATATTAATTTTGCAGAGTTGTATTTGATTAACATTCATAATGGAACAAAAAATACAGATGCAATTAATATAAATGATTATCCTAAAATTAAAGAATGGCTTGATACCTTTGAGCCAAAATTATCAAAACGAAGTGATAAAGGGAAAACACTATACAATTTAAGAAATTGTGCTTATTTAGATGATTTTGAAAAAGAGAAAATTGTTTATGCTGAAATGGTACAAAGCCCACAATTTTATTATGATAAAGATGGATATAATATATTAAATACGGCATATTTAATTGTAGGAAAAAATTTGAAATATCTTATTGCTTTTCTTAATTCAAATTTTATTACCTATGCTTTCAAAAAATATTATTCTGGTGGAGGATTAGGTAAAAATGGATTAAGATATATAAGAAATTTTGTAGAAAAATTACCGATAAAACCTTATGAAAATGAAATTTATTTAGAAGATAAAGTTATAGAAATTTTGGCAACAAATAAAAAAATCTCTGATTATAAAATTTTACTTGAACGAGCAAAATCTAATAAAAAATATGATGAAATTATTGATTTAGAAAAATTATTAGAAGATTCACAGCTTTTAGTGCAAAAATTTGAATATGAAATTAATCAAGATATTTATAAGATTTATGGATTAACACAAAAAGAAATTGATTTTATTGAGAAAAACATATAAAATAAAAATAGGATTTTAAATTTTTTAATCCTATTTTTATTTATACTATTTTTATGTAAAACTGCCTCTATTTTATCTTATTTTATTTTTCTTCATTAAATTTAGAATATCTTATACTTTCGTTTTTTTCTAATTCAATTCCCCATTTAGTGAATTCTTTTGTATTTTCTGTATGTAAATAATTTATATATTTACCTTTCTCATTTTTAGGAATAATAATAGGCATTATCTCTTCTTGTAGACATAAATCTATTATCAACATTCTCCCAGTTCTACCATTTCCATCACTAAATGGATGAATTTTCTCAAATTTAATATGTTCGTCTAATATTATTTCAATTTTTTCTTTTTTATTTTTAGTATTTTCTAATCGATAATTTACATTATCGCACCATTCTTGCAACGCATATGGAACTTGATACGGTTTTGTTGGAGTAAAATCTGCTCCAATTATTAAATTTTCTCTTATTTTAAACTTACCATTGTTATCAACTAAATTAGCCATTATTAACTCGTGATATTTTTTTATCTTATCTACAGATATTTTCTCTCTATTTTCAAGCAAAAATTCCACTGCTTTTTTATAGTTTTTTACTTCATAATATTCTCTTTCATTCATTTCTCGTGGAATATAATTATGTAATAACACTGAAATTGTTTCGGCTTGAGTTAAAGTATTCCCTTCAATTCCTGTTGAATGATGTGCCATTCTAACAAGTAAATCTTCTATATATGTTTCACTAAACTCCATTTTTTTTATTTCTATCTCCTTTTATTATCAAATAATTCAAATAAAATCTTTAATAATATTTATATTTAGACCATAATTATAACACAAAAAAAATTTTGCTTCAATAAAGTTTTATTTGTTTAAATACATTAATGTACGTAAATATAAAAATTTTAAAATTATAAAATAAAGTATGACACTTTGAGTCGCAATTTACAAATTTATAAAAATAGAAAAAAAGTAGTTGACAAAAAAATGAAAAAATTGTATAATGAGTCTTGTCTTATAAAAGATATTTCAAAAATGATATTGGGCTGTCGCCAAGCGGTA
>ERZ772909.751-NODE-751-length-19240-cov-11.007506_pt1 | contig 19240 bp, 18 predicted proteins | sample MGYA00511137_ERZ772909 | MGnify/ENA primary metagenome ERZ772909 (study PRJEB29015, sample SAMEA2738095) | human oral metagenome | biome: human oral; feature: human-associated habitat; material: saliva | place: China | collected 2270 ... | reverse complement strand
AACAAAGCTTCGGTACGCTGCACCGTAAATTCCGCTACGCCCGGGCAGCCTATTTTGGTCTGCTCAAAGTGAGTGCGCAAAGCCATCTGAAGGCGATGTGTTTGAACCTGTTGAAAGCGGCTAACAGGCTAAGTGTGCCTGTTGCCGCCTAAAAGGCGGCCCGGATGCCTGATTATGGGGTATCCGGGGAGGATTAAGGGGGTATTTGGGTAAAATCGGTGAATATTTGAAACGAAAACAGCCGAAAATCTGTGTTGGGGTTTCGGTTGTTTGGGGAAAGGCTTTTTTGCAAAGGTCTCAGTACGGCAAGGCGAGGCAACGCCGTACTGGTTTAAAGTTAATCCACTATAAACCGAAGCTATCAAAGCAAAAGGGATACAAGCATGCCCTGTATTTTCAAAAAAAGTCGTCTGAAAACCATATAAGCTTTTCAGACGACCTTTCTTTATTGTACCTTGAAGCTTACAAGGTGCCGTAAGAGTGCAGGCCGCTCAGGAACATATTGACGCCGATGAAGGCGAAGGCGGTGACGAACAGTCCGATGACTGCCCACCATGCGAGGATTTTGCCGCGCCATCCTGCGACGAGGCGCAGGTGCAGCCAGACGGCGTAGTTGAGCCAGACGATGAATGCCCATGTTTCTTTCGGGTCCCAGCTCCAGTAGCGTCCCCATGCGTCGGCTGCCCACAGTGCGCCGAGGATGGTTGCGATGGTGAAGAACAGAAAGCCGACGGCGATGGCTTTGTACATGACTTCTTCGATGACTTGCGAAGGCGGCAGCGATGATTTTTTGCCGGCGTTTTCGTTTCTCAATGCCCAAAGTTCGGCGATGCCGAGCATGGCGGCAATACAGAATGCGCCGTAACCGATGAAGTTGGCGGGGACGTGGATTTTCATCCACCATGATTGCAGGGCGGGAATCAGGGGTTGGATGGTGTGTGCTTCGCGGGAAAAGCTGTACCAAAGGACGAAGCCGACGACGATCGCCATGAAGCTGAAGACGAAGCCGCCGAGTTTTTGTACGGCGAAACGGGTTTCGTAGTAGAGGTACATCAGGGCGGTGATGACGAGGAAGAGGATGAAGACTTCGTAGAGGTTGGAAACGGGGATGTGTCCTGCGTCAGGGCGCAGGAGGTAGCTTTCGTGCCAGCGCACTAAAAGTCCGGTAAAGCCTGCGACGGCAGACACCCATGCGAATACGGAACCCATGCCGAGCAGGGTGTTGGTGGCGACATTTTTGCGTTGTGCCAGCACGGCGCCGGTGATGTAGGCGAAGAGTGCGAAGAAGACGAAGGCGCATTGCCACATAATCGCGGACTGGCTGCTGAGGAAGTATTTGAGCAGGAAGCCGTCGGAATGCGTGATTTCGCCATCGTAGAGCATGACGGCGCCGTATGCGAGGACGGCACACAAGGGGGCAAACCAGCGCATGGGTTTGAAAAACCAGCCTAAAAAGACGGTTATGCCCGCGCTTGCCCACAAAATCACCATTTCGTAGATGTCCATGGCGTGCTGAATGCGGGTTTGGGCGAAGAATGCGCCGGCTGCGGTCAAGAGGGCGAATAGGCAGTCAACCGTATTCAGGGACTTGAGGAACGATTTGTGCGTCAGCAGCTCGTGTTCGGGTAGGGGGTTATGGTTATGCGTCATGGTTCAAATCTTTCGCCAGTCGTTGCAGGCTTTGTGTATGTTGCGGAAACTCTTTTTGCAGGTCGCGCTCGTTGCGGCTGGAAGACATGGCAAAGCGGATGTGGTCGTCTGAAAACAGAACCCACGCGCGTTTCTCGCGGATGTAGAACATAAATATCGTGCCGAGAACCAGCAAAACAGAGCCTAAATAGACTAAAAATGCACCGGGCGAACGGGTCATTTGCAAGCCGGAGGAGCGGACTTCTTCAAAGCCGTCCAGTTGTAGGAGCATGGGGGCGGGGTATTCGGTCAGGCCGGTATAGGCGTCCATGCTGTGCAGCAGGAAGCGGTTGCGCGCTTCGTCTTGAGGCCATGCGGGCAACTTGTATTTTTGGATGGTTTCTTCCAATACGGCGTTCATGACGCCGAACAGCATTTCGTAAAAATATCCCTGCATTTTTTCCTGCTGCGCTTTGGGGATGTTTTTGGTGATAAATTCGTCCAACGCCAAATAGCCGCCTTTCGCAAAAATGCCCAAGGTGTTTTCGGCGGCAAGGGTGAATTGCTCGCGGATGTTGTCGGGCGCGTTCAAGGTCGCGTTGCGGATGACGGCTTTGCGTGCGGCTTCGTCTTTCAAGAGTTCGCGCATCGCCATGAAGGTATCGGGTTTGAAAGTCTTATCGGCAGGAATGCGCAGCCAACGGTATTGCTGTTCCAGACCTGTGCGCGTGCCGGTAATGAAGAAATAATCCTGTTCTTGCTTAACGGGCAGCATGTAGTTTTTATATTCGACAGCCTGACCCGCTTTGTCGCGGATTCGGTAAACAACGGACGGGCCGATGTTGGTGTATTTTTTGTTTTCTTGAGAGACGGCGCGCACGTCGTTAATCGCTGATTGCAGGGTTTGCTCTTTTTCAGACGACTTGCTCATGTCTTCCACGTTCATAGACGTGAATTGGTCAAACTCCAGCTTGTAGGACGTATTGCCGATGTCGAGCGGGAAATCGCGCATAGACGTCGCCCTGAGCGTTACCGGCTCGCGGCTTGGGTTGCCCAAATTCCAGGCTTTGAACTTCAAATCGGAGCCGCCGTCGGCAAAGCTCGCTTGATAGATGGTGATGCCGTGCAGCGTCAGCGGATGGTTGACGCGGATGGTGTGTTCGGATTTTTTGCCGCTTTCCTTGTCGGTAATTTCCAAATCGCTGGCAAAATCACGCGGCATCCCGGTATTGTAAAAGTCGATGTGGAACTTCTTCAGCTTCACTTCAAACGGCAAATCCTGAACCAGCATCCCGTTGTCGGCATTGAGGAAGACCACGTCTGCACTTTGCCCTTCGGTAATGTTTACATTACCGCGGAACGACAGGTTTGACGTACCCAAGACGCTTTCAGGCTTGAAGTCTTTGGCATAGACGGAGTGGTTGTCCGGCACAATTCGTCCGGTCAGCATACCGATTTTCAGCAGCAGGTTGCTGTCTATCAAGCCGCCTAAACAAATCACAATCAGCGCGGCATGGGCAAAAATATAGCCCCATTTGTTCATCGCGCCTTTTTTGGCGGCAACCAAAACCGATCCGTCTTCGCGCGTTACGGTTTTGCAGCTGAAACCTTGTACTTCGAGATAACGTTGGGCGATTTCAGACGACATCTTGCCTTCCAAAACGGTCGAATGACGCATCGCAGCCAATGATTTTTCTTTGGCGTTTTCACGGAATGATTTGATTTCACGAAGGAAAGGCGGAACATTGCGAATCAGGCACAAGCTGGTCGATATCACCAAAAACATCATGATGACCACAAACCAAGCTGATGCATAAACATCGTACAAGCCTAAAAAGTTGAAAATCTGCGCCCAAAACGGACCGAATTTCACGACATAATTGACCTGCGGCTGGTTTTGCTGCAACACCGTCCCGATAACCGAAGCGACGCCCAAAAGGCTGAGCAGAGCAACGGCAAAACGCATGGAGCTTAAAAAAGCGAACCAAGGTTTGTGGATAAGGGGGACGGATGAAGAGGATTTGCTCATAGCAGTTTGATTCTATAAGGAATACAAAGACTGTCAGGATTCGGAAGAACCCAAACATCGGAAACGGCGCGGACAGGCAGATATGATGGAGTAAAAAGCCCGGAGCCGCCATTTGAAAAAACTTATTGCCTTAAGAGCGGCAGCTACCATCGCACAAGGTCGTCTGAAAACAACCGCCCGAGGGCAAGCGTTTTCAGACGACCTTGATATTCACATCATCCGCAAACAGACGGATTGATAGGAATCAATGCAGACCTTGGATGAAGTTGGAAACCGCATTCAACTCTTCTTCGGTCAGGCGTTTAGCAATATCTTCCATAATCGCGTTTTTGCGTTGTCCGGATTTATATGCCTTCATTTGATCGACCACATAAGACATATGTTGGCCGCCTAAGCGCGGATATGCGCCGATTTCGGTACCGCCGCCCGGAATACCCGCGCCGCTGGGGCCGTGGCAGGACATACAGGCAGGAACTTTTTTATCCACCAAACCGCCTCGGTAGATTTTGCCGCCCAAAACAGGATCATTTTGTTTCGGGTTAGCCTCGCCGGATTTGGCCTGTTGTTTGGCATAGAATGCGGATACATTCAGAATGTCTTGTTCGGACAGGTTCATCACCATAGGTTTCATCACAGCGGCGGAACCGTTTGTACGTTTGCCTTCTTTAATGTCCAAGGTTTGACGGTAGATATAGGCACTGTGTTGCGCGGCGAGCTTTGGATACATGGCGATGCCGCTGTTGCCGTCCGCCGCATGACATGCCGCACAAATGGTAGTAGCCACTTCTTTGCCTTTTGCAATATCCGCTTTCGGGGCAGCGACAGCCGCGCCGGCAGCCAAAACCAAGGCCGCTAAAGTCAATCGTTTCATGGAGTGCTCCTGATTACAGCATTGCATACCGCGACAATGCCTTTTTTATACTCAAAACGCCGGATAAATTTTACCCGATAAAAACCGATAATTCTATAAACGTGCTATTCTATACTAGATTTACATTAAATTACTACCATGTTTCGCAACATGGACACGGCAAATTCCGCCACTCCGTCTCAGGGAACAAGGAAATACGGATGAACCTCTTTCAGAACACCAAATTCTTCACCACCGTCAACCATCTCAAAGACCTGCCCGACACACCCGCAGAAATCGCATTTGTCGGGCGCAGTAACGCAGGCAAATCCAGTGCGATCAATACCCTGACCAACCATGTCCGGCTCGCTTACGTTTCCAAAACGCCGGGACGGACCCAACACATCAATTTCTTCGAATTGAGCAACGGCAGCTTCATGGTCGATTTGCCAGGCTACGGCTATGCACAAGTTCCCGAAGCCATCCGTACGCATTGGGTCAAACTCTTGGGCGACTACCTTCAACAACGGCGCCAGCTCATCGGCTTGGTGTTGATTATGGATGCGCGTCACCCATTGAAAGAGCTGGATTTGCGGATGCTGGACTTTTTCCACATCACCGGCCGCCCTGTGCATATTTTGTTGTCGAAAGCCGACAAGCTGTCGAAAAACGAGCAAATCAAAACTTTAGGCGCAGTCAAAAAATCGCTCAAACCCTATATGACCCGTCAACGCATCAGCGTACAACTGTTTTCCAGCCTTAAAAAGCAAGGCATAGAAGAAGTCAACCAAGTCGTCGGAGAATGGTTTGCTACGCATCAAGAAGAAATGGACAACTTGAATATCGGAAATCCGGAAAATTCCGAGTCATTGTAATCGGTCGTAGTATAGTCTGCATTGACGGGACGCAAATCCGTACTGTTCCTGTTGTATTTAACACGAAAGGTCGTCTGAAAACGCTTGGTAGTGATTCAGACGACCTTTATCACTTCCCCAGCCTACCACCTGCCCGATGCTTACCTTGTTGAGGAAGATAGCAAAGCAAAGAGTGGCAACCCATTATAAAAAGGTCGTCTGAAAAGCCTTTAGCCTTTCAGACGACCTTTTATCTGCTGATAATCCTATTGCGCCTTAGTTTCAGTTACAAAGCCGATTTTACTGATACCGGCTTCACGCGCAGCTTCGAGTGCCTTATTGACGTATTCGTACTCGACTGCTTTATCAGCCGCAATTGCTACGATCGTATCCGCATTTTCCTGCTTCTCGGTTTTCAAACGTGAAATCACCGTATCAATATCGACTTTAGTCACAGAATCACCACCGACATAGTAGCTGCCGTTGGCATCTATCGTCAGTCGCAGCGGGTCTTTAGGCTGCTTTTCCTTCTGCTTTGCCGCTTTTTCCGAAGCGGTCGGCAATTCCAAAGGAATCGAGTGGGTCAATACGGGCATGGTGATCATGAAAACGATCAACAACACCAGCATAACATCGACCAAAGGCGTAACGTTGATGTCCGACATCGGCGCGTCATCGCCGGAATTCATTGAGCCGAATGCCATAATTTAGTCCTTTTGATTCAACAGGCGGACGTGTAAATCGTGTGCGAAAGCGTCCATATCTTGAGAGAGGGTTTTCTTACCGCGGTTAAGGAAGTTGTACGCCAAAACAGCAGGAATGGCGACAAACAAACCGGCAGCAGTAGATACCAACGCCTCACCAATCGGACCGGCAACGGCAGCAATACTCATTTGTCCGCTTTGACCGATATTGATTAAAGCATGGTAAATTCCCCAAACCGTACCGAATAAGCCGATAAATGGAGCGGTTGCACCAATGGATGCCAAAGCAGTCATACCGTAGTCAAACTGGCGCATGGCTTGCTCCATACTGTTTCGGATTTGAATGACGAGGTATTCGTTCAAAGGCAGTTCGGTAGTAAGTGTTTTCGCATTGCTTTGACGATAGCTTTGGTAGGCACGCAGGGATTCGTCCGCCACACGGCTCATCGGTGAATCGATGCTTTTCACTTTTTGTACTGCTTCCGACAGCGTAAAAGCATTTAGCATTTGCGTTTTTACTTCAGCATTGGCACTTTTGGCTTTTTTCAGTTTGATAGTGCGCAGGATAATCAGGCACCAAGTAACAATGCTCATCACCAGCATCAGTACGAATACACTAATCAGGACGAAATCGCCTGACTCAAACACTAATTTCAAATCCATAATTTTTCCAGATTAAAAATAAAATTAAAAAATTTCTTTTTTGTCAAAATACAGGTAATTCGCGTTCATTTACTGAAGTTGGAAATTAATTTTACCCCGGTATTCTGTCAAACGGTTTGTAGGGTATCTGCTGCCGGCGGCAGTAGCTGCCTTCCTTGCTGCATTATCCAAACGTTGGAATCCGCTACTTTTAGTTACGGTAACTTTTACAACCTTACCACCGGGCTGAACAAGAATAGATAAATGAACTACTCCTTCCTCCCCATTTTCTAGAGAGAGGGGCGGGTAAGCCGGTGTAGGCAGGAAACCTTTATCTACGACAGCAGGAGGGCCACCGCTTCCACCTCCTGCACCTCCGCCGCTACCGGTACCTGATCCATGCTCACCTTTGGCACCGCCACTGCCTGATCCACTGCCCTCACCGCGTCCGCTGCCGGTACCTTTCGTACCGCCACCACTTCCTTTACCCTCACCGTGAAGGGCCTTACCTTCTCCACTGCCTTTTCCGTTTTCCGCAGTATTCGGACCGGTTTTAGTACCGGTGTATTCCGAAGCTTGAGGTGCAGGCTTGGATTCTGTTTTAGGTTCAGGCTTAGGCTCTGGGCGTGGCTCCGGTTTAGGCTCCGGTTTGGGTTCCGGCTTAGGTTCAGGTTTCGGTTTTTCAACCGGCTTCGGCTTCTCTTTAGGCTGCTGGATATCAGCATCCTCTTTTTTCGTCACCACCGGCTTGATAACAGGCTTTGTAGGCTCAACCGGCTTGGGTTTCGGTTTTGGCTTTTCAGGCTCAGGGATCTTTTCCGGAGCCGCCGGCCCACCTTCGCCCTCAGGACTACCGTCTCCACCACCATCGCCGCCCAAATCTGCCAAATCGACAAACTCAATATTCATCATTTCCGGCACAGGCGGCTTGTGTGCCTGCCATAACAACGCGACCAAACCCGCGTGGATCAAAACCACCGAGATGACGACAGAAGGAGTTAAAATTCGTTCTTTATTCATAATCAACGCATGATAATAGCAACAATTTGTGTTTGCAACCCATTTTTACATTTGTTTTTTAGTGAATATCCATTTAAAAATATTTCCTCATTTTAATATCATACGCATGATTTTTTGATATTGCTATTCATTATCATAGCAGGCAAAAGAAAAAGAGGACTTAATGCCTCAGTTGATTGGATTAGAATGTATTTAATGAAAAAAGTTCATCATCTAACCAGATTACGAACAAAAAATCACAATAACGAAACAAATTTAATGATATACAAATATATCTGCTTGCAGCTTATTTTTTTTCAGGCTTATTTTAGTCACTACAAACAGGAAACCCATGGAAATGGAAAGAAAATTTTTTACCTAGATTGGGTGATAAGCTGCCTGAAATAAAAACCTTACCTGTTCAAAATGTTACAATCATCAGAATAAATCAAATGTCTCCATCTTCGCCTAAGACGCAAACACCTATTGATAACTTAAATTTCATAAAATCGTATCATGCCGACTTATTACTCATTTTTTCTACAAAAATTTCAATTCTCGGCTCATACAACAAATCATAAGTCGGCTTATTAAGCAAATCTTGCAAAGTAAATCCGTCCAAATGTGCAAAGAAAGCCTTAATCGCTCCGCCCAAAATACCGGCGAGACGGCAAGATGGCGTAATCAGGCATTCGTTGTTTTCCCCCATACATTCGACAATCTGCATGGGTTCAAGATGGCGCACGACCGCGCCGACATTGATTTTATCGGGTGTGTCGGCAAGACGTAGTCCGCCTCCTTTACCTCTTATACTGGTCAGAAATCCGCCTTTGACAAGTGCGGTAACGACTTTCATCAGATGGCTTTTGGAAATATTATAGGCTTCGGCAATGGTTCCGATATTGACTAACGAATCGTCGTTTACGGCCGCATAAATCAATACCCGCAGACCATAATCCGTATGTTGCGTCAGATACATGGTTTTCTCTGTTTGAATATATTATTTTTTGGAACGGCGACAGTGTCCATAGTGGAGAACTGTCGCCGTTATGTGTTTGACTTTGTATATGATTAAGTTTCATAATATCCGAAACATTTAAATTAATCCAGTGCAGTTTGATAATTTATTATCATTATAATCAAATATTATGAAGCCGTTAAAACGCCACCCAGCACTTATCGAACTTTCCCGCGAACACCATCACGCTCTTTCGCTCTGTGTCCGCCTTCTGCGTACGCCTGCTGAAAGCCACCAGACCGAGTTGGAAGCTCATTTTCTTGAATTGGAACCGCATTTTGCTGAAGAAGAGGTCATGTTTGCTCCATATTGGCAAAATATCCCCGCTGCGATGCGTGAGCGTTTCGAGAAGGAACACGCTAAATTGCGCGGTATGATGGCAAATCCTAAATATCTTAATGAAGAGTGGAATAAGGACTTTGCCGTTACTCTGCGCGACCATGCGCGCTTTGAAGAACGCGAACTGTTTCCCGCAGTCGAGCCGTTCCTGCCGCCGCCTGAAGGAATCTGACAAGAAGGTCGTCTGAAAAGTCAAAAACGCGATGTTGGCTTTTTCAGACGACCCCTTCCTATCTATTCAAATTTAAAATAAACCATTCCAAAAAACAAACCAAGGAACTACCATGACCGCCTTTTTCAAACACCCTGTTTGGGCAATGGCATTCCGCCCGTTTTACTCACTGGCGGCACTATACGGCGCACTCTCCATCCTGCTTTGGGGCTTCGGCTATACGGGTACGCCCGAGTTGTCCAATTTTTATTGGCACGCCCATGAGATGATCTGGGGCTATGCCGGACTCGTCGTCATTGCCTTCCTATTGACCGCCGTTGCCACTTGGACGGGGCAGCCGCCCACGCGCGGCGGCGTTTTGGCAGGATTGACCGCTTTTTGGTTGGCGGCAAGGATTGCCGTTTTCATTCCGGGCTGGGGCGCAACCGCCAGCGGCATACTCGGCACGCTGTTTTTTTGGTACGGCGCAGTTTGCATGGCATTGCCCGTCATCCGTTCCAAAAACAAACGCAATTACGTCGCCGTATTCGCTATCGTCGTCCTAGGCTGCACACACGCCGCATTCCACTTCCAACTGAATGCCGGAAACGCATCTGCACTGCTCAGCGGGCTGCAGTCTGGTCTGATTATGGTCTCAGGCTTTATCGGCCTTATCGGTATGCGGATTATTTCCTTCTTTACCTCCAAACGCCTGAATGTTCCGCAAATCCCCAGCCCGATGTGGGTCGCTCACGCGTCCCTCTGGTTGCCCATGCTGACTGCCATGCTGATGGCGCACCATGCCCTGCCTTGGCTTTCATCTGCTTTTGCCTTTGCAGCGGGCGTGATCTTTACCGTACAGGTTTACCGCTGGTGGTATAAAGCTGTTTTGAAAGAACCGATGCTGTGGATTTTGTTCGCAGGCTATTTGTTCACAGGTTTGGGATTGATTGCCATCGGTGCTTCCTACTTCCACAGCTCTTTCCTTAATCTTGGCGTACATCTCATCGGCGTCGGCGGTATCGGCGTCCTGACATTAGGCATGATGGCGCGCACTGCGCTCGGACATACCGGAAACTCCATCTATCCGCCGCCCAAATCCGTACCCGTCGCCTTTTGGCTGATGATAGCCGCCACTGTCATCCGCATCATTGCAACCTTCGTCAGCGGCACCGGTTACACCCACAGCATCCGCACTTCCGCAGTCTTGTTTGCCCTGTCCTTGCTGCTTTACGCATGGAAATACATCCCTTGGCTCATTCGCCCGCGTTTGGACGGTAAACCGGGTTAATTAAACCAAGCATATCAAACGAAAGGTCGTCTGAAACCTTAAAACAGGTTTCAGACGACCTTTTTATATGGGAATCCGCTTTAAACCGGTACGGCGTGGTTTTACCGAAGTCCGTATCGTTTCAGTGCGTGTTATTGCTCGATACCGTTTTCACGCAATAGCTGGTGAATTTGCTGTTGGGCTTTATCTTCTTTCAACAGCTGGGTGAGTTGATCGCGAATCAGATCAAACGGCGGTGCTTGAGGGTCTTTTTGTACTTCGCTGATTTTAAACAGGAAGAACTTGTTTTCAATTTCAACAGGATTGTGAGTTACCTCTCCCCGATTCATTGGGCCCAAGATGCCTGCAAGCGGTTGGCGCAGCTGTCTTGCCATGACGAAATCTTCAAATGCGGGTTGCTGATTCGGATATCGTTTCGTCAATTCTTCAAATGACAAGCCTTTCAAGAGCAATTCTTGTGCTGCTCGCGCTTCTTCGGGCGTATCGAAGCTAACCTGCTGAATCTTGATCATACGGGTTTGCTGTTCGTAAAACTTCAATAATTCAGCATTGCTGATTTCGGCAGTGCGCTTCAGATAGTCGGCATATTGCGCCGCGTAAAATTCCGCTTCCATAGTGAGGAATTGGTTGCGGACCTCGGGATCTTTATCCAATCCGGCTTTGAGTGCGGCATTTTTGAGAATTTCAATGCTTTGCAAGTGTTTGACGACTTCTTGGCGGATTGCTTTGTCGTCAGGCTGCTGCTTGGATTCAGGACGCTGTTCGGCTTGCTTGAGAATGCGGGCGACTTCGCTGTCTATGCGTGCCGGATCAATGTCAGGCGCTTTGGCGACAGCAAATCCGGCAACAGCCGTCGCCATGATGACTGCGGCGGCAGTTTGGTATTTCATTATAAAAACTCCGTGAACAGTTATTTAATTGTGGCTTTTTGCAACAGAGATTGGAGTGCTTCATCGACGCGGGAGGCTTGCAGGTCTTGGGCTATACTGCTTTTGGATTCGTCATAAGACGGAAGCTTTACATCCCGACGGTCGTTGACATAGAAGACGGCATATACGTCGCTGTCTTGCAGAGGCGTTGTAGTGTGCGCGCCTTTTTTCAAATCTTTAACTGCGGCATAGAGAGGGGGAACGGCTTCTTGCAAATCTTTTAAGGGAACATAACCTTGCTGGATGCCGCCCGCTTGTTTGGCGCGTTCATCTATTGAATATTGCTTCAGGACGGAGGCAAAGCTTTTCTTGGCATTTAAATCAGAAATGGCTTTTTGGGCATCCGCTTGGGTGCGGGTAATAATTTCGCCCAGTTGTACTTCTTGAGTGCCTTTGTAGAAGTTACTGAAATTATCGTAAGCGGTTTTGACGTCTTTTTCTTGAACAGGATTTTGACGGAGGACGTGAATCGCATAAGCTTGTCCAAGTAAATCGCTTTCAAATGCCGCCCATTCGGTTTTGAAATGAGCTTTTTTATCGGCACCTTGTTTTTTGGCATCCGTACGGGCATGTTCCAAAGCTTGTTTGAATTCGGCGCTTTGGTCGAGTTTCAGGCGTTTGGCTTCTTGTGATACGACGGTATTGATGACTTGGCGCTCGGTCAGTTCTCTGCGCAGCTCGGGAGAATCGGGAATTTTGTTGTTTGCTGCACGCAGCGCGGCAACTTGGGCATCAATGACGCTGCTGTCGATGGCTTGACCATTAACTGTAACTAAGGTTTGGGCAGAAAGGTTGCCGGAAACCAGAGCAGTCATCAGCATAGAGATGAGATGTTTTTTCTTCATGATTTTCTCTTGTTATGTTCAGTATGTCTGTAATTAGTGGAAGTATTCGTCCGGAGTGGCCGCTTTGATGCTCAATGCGTGAATCAGCCCTTCGGAAAACAGATCGTGAAGTAAGGTTTTAATGGTGCGTTGGCGGTTAAGACGGCTGACGCCGCCGAAAGCTTCGCTGACGACTACGACCGTATAATGCCCGCCTCCTTTGTTTCCCGAGTGGCCCGCATGCAGATGGCTGTCATCCTGAAAGTCAAAAAAAACAGGATTCAGCGTTTTCAGACGACCTTCAATAGCTTCACGCATATCCATTATTTGAATACGGCTTTGAACGGTTTGATCAATACCTCTTCATAGACGCCCGCATCGACGTAAGGGTCTTTTTCCGCCCATTCTTGAGCAGCATCCAAAGATTCAAATTGAGCCACAATCAGACTGCCGGACACGCGCTCCGGATTGTCGGGAAGAGGGTTGGGGCCGGCAGTCAGAAGACGTCCTTCAGCCTTCAAAGCTTCCAAGCGTTGCAGATGAGCAGGGCGTGCCGCCATGCGCGCTTCGTGAACATCGTCGGCATCAGTAGCCAGTAGCATGTAATATTCCATCAACTATCCTTCTTGGGTAAATACCGGCTCAAATAGGAAAATTGAGCGATAAAGAAAACAAACAAAAAGCCGGTAGAGCCAAACATTTTGTAATTTACCCATTGTTCTTTGAAGTGGGTAAACACAAACCAGTTGGCAATACCTAAAAATATCATGAATGCGACCCAGGCATAAGTCAGTTTGCTCCAAACATGTTCAGGCAGCTCCAACTCTTTACCCATAGTCGCTTTTAGTCCGTTTTTTCCACTTAAATGGCTGATCAGTAAAACCAATGCGCCAATCCAGAACAAAACGGTCGGTTTCCACATGATAAAACGGTCATCACGGAGTAGAATGGTTGCGCCGCCGAATACGACAATCAGGATCAGGCCGACCCATTGCATCGTATCGAGTTTTTTGTATTTCCAGTAAGTAAAACCAGCCTGCAAAATGCCGAATACGACGGCAACTGCAGTGGCAGTAATCATGTTTTTCGTTATCGTGTAAGTCAGGAAAAACAAAATGACTGCTAATAAATCGCTTAAAACTTTCATAATCAAACAAACAAAAAAGATGAAACCAATCGGTCAAACGCTAATCATACAGGCAGCCTTACCTTTTTGCACCACCTTGAACTGAAATTGCCGATGCAGGCGGGCGATAATCTAAAAAAGGGGTTTAAAAAATGCTGTTGGGATGATAAACTATGTTATCAGTAAGATTTGTAAAAAAGAAACACAGAAATTACAAACCTGTTAATTTCTCGTTTGTTTCATCACTTAATTCATCGGATTACTTGGCAGACTGCGACTTTAGAAGATATCATAACGTAATATATCGTAATATACGGTTAAGCATGTAGCAGTTCTAGCAGGGTTGTCATTTTACACAGGGGACAAGTTTTGAAAAACCATCATAAAATCAAATTAATCGCGGCATCTGTGGCCTTGGCAGTGTCGTTTGGTGCGAGTGCCGGGCTTGGCGGGTTGAACGTCCAATCCCACCTGGGCGAGCCGTTTTCAGGCAGTATCACCGTAACCGGTGACGAGGCTCAGGCGCTGTTGAAAGGCGGAAAAGCGACTGTTTCCAATAGCAATTTGCGTACCAGTGTCCGTAAGTCGGGCGACAAGGCAGTCGTCACTATCCACTCAAGCAAAGCGATTAAAGACCCTGTGTTGATTTTCCAAGTCGGCGCAGGTTCGCAATCACGCGAATACACAGCCATCATTGATCCTGCGGGCTATTCCGGCAAAACGGATGGTTCAAGCCGCGCACGCAGTGAATCTGCATCTAATTCCAATTCTTCGGCTGACAACAATTCATACCATTCTCAATTTGATCGCCAAGCCGCGCGCGACCGCATCAATCGTGCGATACAAAACGGAAATCAAAGCGAAGCCGGTCGCAAGGAGGATACAAAAAAAGATAAAAACAATACCAATAAAGCAGCGCAGGCTCAGCCATCAAGACAACAGCAACAACCTGCTGCCCGTGCTAATGGCACTGAGATTCGTTATGGCAAGCAGCATCTGGTTCGTCAGGGTGAGACTCTGACTGAAATTGCCACCAAAATCCGCCCGCAAGGTATGACTGTCGAACAAACCATACAGGCATTGGTTAAGGCGAACCCCGGTGTTTTCATCGGTAAAGATGCAGACCGTATGCTTGCAGGTAAAGTCTTGTACATCCCGATGCATAGCGATATGAAATCGACGGCGTCCAAACCTGCCCAAGTCAAACCTCCGGTTCAGGAAAGCAACAAGCCTCAAGCCCAAGGGTCGTCTGAAAAAGCCGGTACCGCAACGCCTCCTAAAGAGACTCCGGTAGAAAACACCAAAGTAGAAAATAAAAAAGAAGATAAAAAAGCTGAGCCGACACAAGAAGCCAAGCCCGAAAACAAACCGACGGTAACGGCGGCGAGCGCTCCGGAACAAAATAAAGCCGAAGCAGGCGCAGCATCTGCAGAACAAGTGAAAATCCTGCCTGAGCCAGATGCATCGTCTGCAGCAGTAAACGCAGAACCCCAAGAAATTTCTCAGGCACAAGCTGATGTTGAAGCGCGCATTGCCTCGGCAGTTGCCACAGAAAAACAACAAGAAGAAGCATCAGCGGAAGAAAGCGGATTATGGCGCTGGCTGTTGATCAGCGGTGCGGCAGCGGCAGGTTTGTTGCTGTTACTGTTCTTGTTGGGCAAGCGGAAGAATTCAGCTGTTGCGCCTGTGGCTGGTGCGATAGATCAGGACGATCAGGATGAGGACGATCTCGATATCAGTATCGAAGATCATGTATTCCCTGCTGCCACTGCGCCGCAACCGCAACCACAACCACAAGTTGTAGCAGAAACTTCCAAATCTGAAGAAGACGGTTTGGAAATTGAAGATGATTTCGATGATGAAGTATTCTTCAATGAGCCGGCTCCTGTTGCCGAACCTGCTCAAGAAAACGTCGATCTGGATTTGAACGAACTGGATAATACTCAAGCCAGCATCGTGTCCGGCGCCGTTACCATCGACGAAGAAACCGAAAAACGCCGTGATATCGATTGGGATACTGTCGAATCTACCGAAAGCGTATATGAGCCGGAACCGGAAAATCCATATCAACACGTTGCTGTTGTAATGGAAGACAGAACTGCTGAAGTAGGAACAGAGCCTCAGCATGAGGAAGAGACCCCATCAGTTTCTTCTTTTGCAGCAACGCCTGTTTCATCTGTTTCAGACAACCTGTCAGAAGCTCAACCGGAAGCACCGGAAGAAGAGCCAATCCCATTTGAAGTGGAGATTGAAGAGCCTAAGTCGGAAACAATTGACGTAGTAGAAACAGAAGAAGCCGAAACCAAATCCGAAGAATCGGAAGAGGGTTGGGATTTCTTTGCGGAAGAGCCGAAAACAGTTAAAGCCATCGAGCCTTTCCCTGAATTAGGTGCGCAAGAAGAAACGTCGTCTGAAGTTGAAGTTGCTGATATACAAGAAGAAGCTTTGTCTGAAGTTGAAGCAGCAGATAAACAGGCAGATAGCTCAGAAGAAGCACTGGATTTCGTTGTTGAAGAAACAGAGCAGCTACAGACTGAAGCCGATACTCAACCGTTTGAGATTAAGCAAGACGAACCTTTAGCATTCCAAGATGGCGAAGATTTCAGTATTGAAAATACTCAAGAAGCCAGCGCTGACGAAACCATCGAATGGGAAAATCTGGGTGTGGAAGATACTGCTGCCAGCAGTAATGAACATTCCGGTTTTGAATCAGGCTTCATCTCCGAGTCCGTCGGTATGACGGCTCCGCTGGAAGCTAAATATGACCTGGCTAAAATGTATGTCGAAATCGGTGATCCCGATGCTGCTCGCGAGACGTTGACTGAATTGCTGGAAGACGCAAGCGGTGAGATCCGTAATAAAGCCCAAGCATTGATGAACGAATTGAATGCCTAATATCAGCAAGTAAATCGAAATTAAACAATGCTAAAATAAAAGATGCTGTGAAAACGGCATCTTTTATTATTTTCAGACGACATATGACTGCATACACCGAATCATTATCCACAAAAACCATACAAAGATGGGCATTAACCCTGTCTTATGACGGCAGTCGATTTTACGGTTGGCAAAAACAAGCTGACGGTTTGCCCACTGTCCAGACGGTATTGGAAAGCGCACTCAGTCAAATTGCAGGCGAGACCATCCGAACCATTGTTGCCGGACGAACCGACACGGGCGTACACGCGACTGCGCAAGTCGTCCATTTCGATACCTCAGTAATTCGTCCCGAGCAGGCTTGGGTGCGGGGCGTCAATGCTTATCTTCCTGAAGGTGTGGCTGTATTGTTCGCGCAGCAGGTTGCCCCAAATTTTCACGCCCGCTTTGACGCATACGGTAGAAGGTATCGTTACCTTTTGGAATCATCTCCCGTCCGCTCCCCGATATTGCAAGGTAGAGTAGGGTGGACGCACCTCAAACTCGATCCTGAAAAAATGCAGCAGGCGGCATTATTATTAGAAGGCGAACATGATTTCTCCAGCTTTCGTGCTGCCGAATGCCAAGCAAAATCACCCGTTAAGACCCTGTATAGTGCAAAAATCAGCGGTACGCCGCAATTCTTAAAACTAGACTTACACGGCAATGCCTTTTTGCATCATATGGTGCGTAATATCATGGGGGCATTGGTTTATGTTGGTAGCGGCAGGCTTAGCGTTTCCGGATTTCAGGACTTAATCGAAGAGCGCAGCCGATTAAAAGCCCCGCCGACTTTTATGCCTGATGGGCTGTACCTGACCGGAGTGGATTATCCGCCAGAGTTCGGTATCATTTTCCCCGAAATGCCGATATGGCTGTGAGGTCGTCTGAAAACAAAGTGTCCGCTTATAGGGAATCTTTTTTAGTAATGTCCCGTTTGTGGATAAAGCACACACTACATGAGTAAGGTATAGCAATCCGATACAACATAGATATTCTGACCAGTCCTTTGGAAAATTTGGTTTCCTAGCTTTGTATGTGCAAATTGTAAAAGGTCGTCTGAAAACGCTACACAGATTTCAGACGACCTTTTCTTTGGAGGAGCAGCATAGGTAATGCTGATGCTACGTCAGTGAAATCGTAAATCAAAAGAGGAGAATGCATACTTCCATCTTAAAAGAGTGGGTATTTCCAATGTGCATGACTGGCTAAGCCTATAAATTGCACGTTTTAAGAGAGTACATACTGATTCTCTCTTAATTTACTCGTTTACCCGAGTTAGCCAAAAAACAACAGCCAATCTCCAAAAACGACCGTTTAGGAAAAGTGTGTTGTAAAAATGCAAACAGCGGGCAATTCAATATTACATCATGATTTATAAGGAAAATATTGAGAATGCCTTGTTGTGATGCGGGTGCTGTGAGGTCAGGCGGTCAGTAGGGGTAGTGAATAAAGTTTGTTTTTTTAGAGAGGAACAATTATAGTGAGAGTCATGGAATCGCTGATTCCAGCGATAATGTAAAGCCTAAGTGGACTCTGTCCGGGTCTGCTTAAGTTATTTCTTCACGATAGAAAAAGGAATACAGCAATGAAAAAATCTCTGATTGCTCTGACTTTGGCAGCTTTGCCTGTTGCAGCTATGGCTGACGTGACTCTGTACGGTCAAGTTAAAGCCGGTGTTGAAGTTTCTCGTACTAAAGAAACTGTTAATCACGTAAGCACCAAAAACAAAACTGCAACTGAAATTGCTGACTTTGGTTCCCGTATCGGTTTCAAAGGTCACGAACACCTGAGCAACAACCTGAATGCTATCTGGCAAGTAGAGCAAAATACTTCTGTTGCCGGTACTGACAAAGGTTGGGGTACTCGTGAATCCTTCATCGGTTTGGAAGGCGGCTTCGGTAAAGTTCGCGCTGGTAAATTGAACACTGCTCTGAAAGACAACAGCGACAGCGTAGATCCTTGGGAATCTAGCGACGCGAATGCATCAGTTTTGCAATTCGGTAAACTGAAACGTGTTGACGAGCGTAAAGTATCTGTACGTTACGACTCTCCAGTATTTGCTGGTTTCAGCGCAAGCGCTCAATACCAACCACGCGACAATGCTAACCCTGAGGACAGACATGTTCATGACGTGAAAACCCGTCACTCTTTCGACTTGGGTCTGAACTATGAAAACTCTGGTTTCTTCGGTCGCTACGCTGGTACTTTTGCAAAACGTAAAGTTTTGAGCGACGATCATCTGGAACTGTTCAACAGCAACACTACTTTGGGTTCTGGCGTTTACAAAGACTACCAAGCACACCGTCTGGTAGGTGGTTACGATGCTAACAACGTACTGGTTTCTGTTGCCGGTCAATACGAAGGCTTTAAAGCTGACGTAGCTGATGCTAAGAAAAACGAACGTACTGAAGTTGCTGTAACTGGCGGCTACCGTATGGGTAACGTAATGCCTCGTCTGTCTTACGCTCACGGCTTCAAAGCTAAAGAAAACGGCGTGAAACAAGGTAACAGCCAATACAACCAAGTGATTGTTGGTGCTGACTACGACTTCTCTAAACGTACTTCTGCTCTTGTTTCTGCCGGCTGGTTGAAAGAAGGCAAAGGTGGCGACAAAACTCAATCTACCGCCGGTCTGGTTGGTCTGCGTCACAAATTCTAATCTAGTACGATTAGTTTAAATAAAGAGCCTGCTTTATGCAGGCTCTTTTGTTTTTTGAATGATGTGTGTTTGGTTGGGTGTGTATCGGTTTTGTATTATCTGTACGGTCTGTGGTTTCGCAGCCTTGTCCTGATTCGAATTTAACCCGCTATGGCTTGTATGGGCAGTATAACGATGGAAGATTGCTGTAGATTGTATAGTGGATTAACTTTAAACCAGTATGGCGTTGCCTCGCCTTAGCTCAAAGAGAACGATTCTCTAAGGTGCTGAAGCACCA
>ERZ772909.749-NODE-749-length-19271-cov-5.880724_pt1 | contig 19271 bp, 14 predicted proteins | sample MGYA00511137_ERZ772909 | MGnify/ENA primary metagenome ERZ772909 (study PRJEB29015, sample SAMEA2738095) | human oral metagenome | biome: human oral; feature: human-associated habitat; material: saliva | place: China | collected 2270 ... | reverse complement strand
CTTTTAAGGTGCCTATTGATGCGGGCTTTGACTGTCCCAATCGAGATGGGACGGTGGCACATGGAGGCTGTACTTTCTGTACCGTTTCGGGCTCTGGTGATGCCATTGTGGCGCCTGATGCCCCCATTCGGGAGCAGTTCTATAAGGAAATTGACTTTATGCACCGCAAGTGGCCAGATGTTCGAAAGTATCTGGTTTATTTCCAGAACTTCACCAATACCCATGAGAAGCTTGAAGTGATCCGTGAGCGTTATGAGCAGGCCATCAATGAGCCAGGTGTCGTTGGAGTCAATATTGGGACTCGACCAGACTGTTTGCCTGATGAGACTATCGCCTACTTGGCTGACCTGTCCGAACGCATGCATGTGACCGTGGAGCTGGGGCTTCAGACCACCTACGAGGAGACTTCAGACCTTATCAACCGTGCTCATTCCTATGAGCTCTATGTGGAGACGGTTCAGCGAGTCCGTAAGCTGGCTCCCAAGGCGGAGATTGTCTCTCACTTGATTAACGGTCTGCCGGGTGAGACCCATGAGATGATGCTGGAGAATGTCCGCCGCTGTGTGACGGACAATGACATTCAGGGGATTAAGCTTCACCTGCTTCACTTGATGACCAATACCCGTATGCAGCGGGATTATCATGAGGGGCGGCTGCAGCTGCTCAGTCAGGAGGAGTATGTCTCCATCATCTGCGACCAACTGGAGATTATCCCCGAGCATATCGTCATCCACCGTATCACAGGCGATGCCCCGCGAGATATGCTGATTGGCCCTATGTGGAGCCTCAATAAATGGGAAGTGCTCAATGCCATTGAGGCAGAAATGCGCCGTCGTGGCAGCAAGCAAGGCTGTAAAGCAAAGGAGCAGAGATTCGTATGTTAAGACCTTTACAAATGGCTCATGCTTTTTTGGCTAAAGTCGTAACCAAGGAAGATACTGTGGTGGACGCTACTATGGGCAATGGGCATGACACCCTCTTTCTGGCTAAGTTGGCCAAGCAAGTCTATGCTTTTGACATTCAGGAGCAGGCCGTGGAAAAGACTCGCCAACGTTTGGCAGAAGCTGGCTTGGACAATGCCCAGCTAATCTTGGGTGGACATGAGACTCTGGACCAATACATAGACCATTTCAAGGCTGCTATTTTTAATCTTGGCTACCTGCCTTCGGCGGACAAGTCTGTCATTACCCGACCCGCTACGACGCTGGAAGCTTTGGAAAAGGTCTGCCAAGGCTTAGAAAAAGGTGGCCGTGCAGCCATCATGATTTACTATGGGCATGAAGGGGGCGAAGTTGAGAAAGATGCGGTGCTTGACTTCGTTAGTCAGCTGCCTCAGCAGGACTTCACCGTTGCCCTCTACAAGACAATCAATCAGATTAACAATCCGCCTTTCTTGGTCATGATTGAGAAATTAAAAGAAAAATAAGGATTCCAAGGTTGCTAAAAACTTTCTGAGGAATCATTTGGAGAAAAAATGGACAAGCAATATTTGCATGAAAAATTGGCTGGCTTACGAAACAAATACGTCGAGTCTGCCAACGAAGAAACGAATGCTGGCTTTTTGAACGAGGCCAAAATGAATAAAAAAATGCTGCGAATCAAGAAAAAATTGGTGAATTTAGAAATGGAGCGCTGCCAAAAGATGATTGAGCACCGCGACCTATCCAAAATTGATCAAAAGATTTCGGCGCAAAAAGAATTGTTTAAAGAGTGCTGCCAGCAAAGATAAAGGAGGTTCAGAGTGGAAATCCTTCTCTACACGATTGTTTTTTTGCTCCTGTTGGTTGTATCGAATGTGACCAATCGCTTCCTGCCCCAGCTCCCCTTACCCTTAGTTCAGATTGTGCTGGGAATTTCACTTGGTTTTATCCTTCCTCAGGAGAAGTTTCACTTGGATACAGAGCTGTTTTTGGCCTTGGTGATCGGACCCTTGCTCTTTCGGGAAGCTGAGGAAAGCAATATTACTAGTATCCTCAAACATTGGAGAATCGTTTTATACTTGATTTTTCCAGTTATCTTTATTTCAACGGTTGGTTTGGGCTATCTGGCTCATCTTCTCTGGGGGGCTTTGCCCTTGGCGGCCTGTGTTGCCGTAGGAGCAGCTCTGGGGCCGACAGACTTGGTTGCCTTTGCTTCTCTCTCAGAGCGTTTTTTCTTCCCCAAGCGGGTGGAAAATATCCTAAAAGGAGAGGGCTTGCTCAATGATGCGTCTGGTCTGGTGGCTTTTCGTGTCGCCCTTCTGGCCTGGACCACAGGAAGTTTTTCCTTAGGAAAAGCTAGTATTTCCTTAGTTCTTTCAATTATCGGTGGGTTTGCCATCGGGATGCTCAGTGCTGGCCTCAATCGCTGGCTACATAAGCTCTTGATGAGTGCCCAAGTGTCAGATATTGCCAGTGAGCTCTTGCTGGAGCTGAGCCTACCCTTGGTCACTTTCTTTTTAGCAGAGGAAATCCATGTTTCAGGGATTATCGCAGTGGTCGTTGCAGGTATCTTTAAGGCTAGCCGCTTCAAGCGGATAACGCTTCTGGAAGCTCAGGTGGATTCGGTCACGGAAACCATCTGGAATACAGTGAATTTCATGCTCAACGGCTCGGTCTTTATCATTTTAGGAATGGAACTGGAAATGATTTCAGAGCCGATGTTAAAAAGCCCGATTTACGATAATCTCTTGCTGCTAGTGAGCATTGTTCTTTTGACTTTCCTGCTCTTTGCCATTCGGTTTGTCATGTTGTTCACTTTTTACTTCATTCGAATTAGAAGATTGCACAAGAATGTTGGAAACTACCTGAAGGAAATGCTGCTGCTGACCTTTTCAGGTGTCAAAGGAACCGTCTCCATTGCGACTATTCTTTTGATTCCGAGTCAATTGGAGCAAGATCATCCTTTGTTGCTTTTCTTGGTTGCAGGTGTCACCTTTTTGAGCTTTATGACAGGCTTGCTCACTCTTCCGCATCTATCTGAGGAGAGAGAAGAGGAAGCCGAGCACCTGATGCACATTGCTATTTTAAATGAAGTGGTGGGTGAGCTGGAATCAGGCCTCAAGCAGGCTAAGGCTAAGGCACCTCTCTATGCGGCTATTGACAATTACCATGGCCGGATCGAAAATCTAATCCTTGAACAGGAAGATAAGGCCACTCAGCGAGACTTGGCAGCTCTGAAGTTATTGATTTTGAGTATCGAAAATGATGGTCTGGAGCAAGCTTTTGAGGAAGGAAAAATCAGCGATCGCAGCTATCACATCTATCAGCGTTACCTGCAAAATATTGAGCAGGGAATCAATCGCAATCTGGCTTCTAGCTTTACCTATATGTTTCTCGTTACGCTGCGTGTATTGCGCATGTTGCTCCATGAAATCGTCACTCTTGGTGCCAGATGGCGCTCTTGGAGGCAAGGGGGAGCTAAGCGCTTAACTGCCGAGGACATGGAAGATATAGCAGAGCTTTACCTGTCCAATACCGAAGTCATTATCGAAAGTTTGGAACACCTAAAAGGAATCTACAAGCCCTCGCTGATTACATTCTTGCAGGAATCTCGACTAAGGGAAACGGAGATTATCGGCAGCGGTGCCTTCATCGAGCGGGTTATTACGCGCTTCAAGCCTAACAACATCTCAGAAATGATGTGGGGCTACTATCTGGAGAGAAAAATCATCTTCGAATACGAGAAAAATAAATTGATCTCAAGCAGCTATGCCAAACGCCTGCGCCAAAATGTCAATAATTTAGAAAATTACTCACTGAAAGAAAGAGCCAATACCCTGCCCTACGATATGGTTAATTACGCTAGAGGGCACTAGAAGATAAGGCTATCCAGTGAGCTCTACTAAAAATTAAATAGAATTCAAAAAGAGAACGGCATGCTTTAGCCGTTCTCTTTTTGTTTTGTTTTTAAAAGTTTATTAAGATGCAGCGCTAAAATCAGTTAGCTTTGACTTTCATCCAGCTTGGTTTTTTCTGCCTCTGATTTTTTGGCTGACTTGATGAGAATTTTTCCATTGCTGGTCATGATAGCTTTGAGTTCTTTTTCGCTTGGATTTTCCAGATAGAAGTCAGTTATAGCATCTTCGATATGGTCTTGAATGGTGCGGCGCAGTGGGCGAGCGCCCATTTTCGGATCGTAGCCCAGATCAACTAGCTTTTCCTTGACTTTCTCTGTAACATCCAGATGAATGTCGTTGGTTGCCAAACGTTGATTGACATCGTCCAGCATAAGGTTGACGATTTGCATGAGGTTGTCCTTGCTGAGTGGCTTAAACTCGATGATGCCGTCAAAGCGGTTCATGAACTCAGGGCTGAAGAAGTTGCCCAATTCACCCAAGACGGAATTGGTGCGGCCTTCACGAGCTGCCCCGAAGCCAACGCTAGCTTCAGCTTTGCCCGTTCCGGCATTGGATGTCATAATGATAATGGTGTCCTTGAAGCTGACAGTCCGACCTTGACCATCGGTTAGGCGGCCATCATCCAAAACCTGCAGGAACATGTGCATAACATCAGGATGGGCCTTTTCTACCTCGTCCAGTAGAATGAGCGAGTAAGGATTGCGGCGGACGCGCTCGGTCAACTGGCCAGCTTCCTCATAGCCGACATAGCCTGGAGGCGCACCAACCAGCTTGGCCACGCTATGCTTTTCCATGTATTCACTCATGTCAAAACGAATCATGCTGTCAGCCGAGCCAAAGAGCTCAATGGCTAGTTGCTTAGATAGCTCAGTCTTACCGACACCAGTTGGGCCGACAAAGAGGAAGCTGCCGATTGGGCGATTAGGACTTCCCAGTCCGACCCGATTGCGGCGGATGGCCTTGGCAATCTTATCTACAGCATCGTCTTGACCGATGACATGGGCTTTTAGGTCGCTGGCGAGATTGACCAGTTGAGACTGTTCTTTTTCCTTCAGGTCGCCGACTGGGATATTGGTCTTTTGCTCCACGATATGCTCAATCGTTTTCTCACTGATAATTGGAGTATCATTATTTAGCACGCTCGTTTTTTGGAGTTCCTTGTATTTGGCAATCTGGTCGCGGAAGTAAGCTGCTTTTTCAAAGTCTTCGTCACGGGTTGCTTGAGCCTTGAGGTTTTCGGCCTCAATCAGACGTTGGTCAATGACCTTAGGATCAACAAAATTGAGGGTCAGATTCATCTTAGAGCCTGCTTCGTCCAAGAGATCGATAGCCTTGTCTGGCAGGAAGCGGTCTTGGATGTAGCGGTTGGAGAGAAGGGCAGCTGCTTCAATAGCCGCATCTGTGTACTTGACATGATGGTAGTCTTCGTATTTTTTCTGAATCCCTTTGAGGATGGTAATGGTTTCTTCAACAGTCGGCTCGTCCACCTTAACTGGCTGCATACGACGCTCCAGTGCTGCATCTTTCTCAATGATACGGTATTCATTGAGGGTGGTTGCTCCGACCATTTGGAGTTCGCCACGAGCTAGAGCTGGTTTAAGAATGTTTCCAGCGTCCATATTGCCATCGCCAGCAGAGCCTGCTCCGACGATTTCATGGATTTCATCGATAAAGAGGATGATGTCTTCACGGGAGCGAATCTCGTCCATGAGCTTCTGCATCCGCTCTTCAAATTGGCCACGAATACCAGTCCCCTGTACCAAGCTGACTACGTCGAGACGGATAACTTCCTTGCCTTGTAGTTTATGAGGCACATCCCCATCCACAATCTTCTGGGCTAGGCCTTCGACCACGGCTGTTTTTCCGACACCAGGCTCTCCGATAAGGACAGGATTGTTCTTAGTACGGCGGTTGAGGATTTCGATAACACGAGTAATCTCTTCGTCCCGGCCGATGACAGGGTCAATCTCTCCTTTACGGGCGATCTCAGTCACATTGATACCAAACTCTTCTAGGAGACCTTTTGGCTTTTGCGGAGCCTGTTGGCGTGCTCCGCCTCCATGATTGGGATTGCCACCATAGCCACCGCCACCGTAGCCTCCTCCAGATTGAGTTGGCGGGATATTTGGATTTGGTTCTTGCGGTTGTTGGAAATTACCAAGGCTATTAAAGAAATCATCAATAGGGTCAATTCCTTGGTTGTTAGCCTGAGCGAGTCCTCGAAAAAGACTATTGTTAGGGTCTGTTTTCATGATTTGATAGCAATTTTGACAAAGGTCAATCTGCTGCTTATTTCCATTTACATTTGTATAGAGATGGATGGTTGATTCATTGATTTTACAATTTTGACAAAGCATATTCTACCTCTTTCTTTGGCCGTAGATCCACCTATTTTCAAATGGTCAAAAATAGTCAAAGTATTATAGTTTCATTATATCAGTATTCTTACACAATGCAAGAATTTACTACAAATTCCTCCCTGAGATTGATTTTTTGAGAAATTATAGAGCGAAAATGAGAAAAAAATCGTCTTTTACTGGTATTTCAGTTTCTTTTTGTGGTAAAATAGGAAAGAAGCAAGTAAATAGGAGAAATAAAATGGAATCACATTTAGTTAGAATCATCAATCGTTTGGAAGCTATGGCCAAAGATGGTGGAAATTTAAAACGTAATTTTGAACGTGAAGGAGTGGTTGTTGCCGAAGTGGCGTACAGCTACGACGAAGAAAATGGACCAATTTTTACGCTGCGTGATGTGGCAGCGCGTGAGACTTATACTTTCGATAGTATTGACTTGATTGCCATGGAAATTTATGAATTATTATACTAAAAAGCAGGGTTCTGCTTTTTTATTTTGCTCGTCAAGCTCAGTCTTTCATCCTATAACTTTATATAAGAAAAATGTATAAGTGGGACAGAAGGATTTCTGATATAATGAATAAATATAGTGAAAAAGAAATGAGAAAAGAATGGCAAACATTATTGATGGGAAAGCTTTAGCAGAAAAGCTTCAAGCGAAACTTGCAGAAAAAACAGCAAAGTTAAAAGCAGAGACAGGTCAGGAACCTGGTTTAGTGGTGATTCTGGTGGGTGACAATCCAGCCAGTCAGGTTTATGTGAGAAATAAAGAGCGATCTGCTCTAGCTGCTGGCTTTCGCAGTGAAGTTGTGCGCCTGCCTGAGTCAACGAGTCAAGAAGAATTGCTGACCTTAATTGCTAAATATAATCAGGATCCAGCTTGGCAAGGAATCCTAGTCCAGCTTCCTTTGCCAGCCCACATTGACGATGAAGCGGTTTTATTAGCCATTGATCCAGATAAGGATGTAGATGGCTTTCATCCGACCAATATGGGGCGACTTTGGTCAGGACACCCCTTGATGATCCCTTCTACACCAGCAGGAATCATGGAAATGTTCCGCGAATATAAGGTGGACTTGGAAGGCAAGAATGCGGTGGTGATTGGTCGTAGTAATATTGTCGGTAAACCCATGGCTCAGCTTCTGTTGTCTAAAAATGCGACTGTTACGTTGACGCATTCAAGGACCCATCATTTAGCTAAAATTGCAAAGAAAGCAGATATTTTGGTGGTAGCTATCGGGCGTGGGCACTTTGTGACCAAGGACTTTGTCAAGGAAGGTGCAGTGGTCATCGATGTTGGTATGAATAGGGATGAAAATGGCAAGTTGATTGGCGATGTTAAGTTTGACGAAGTGGCAGAAGTGGCTAGTCTCATTACTCCAGTTCCAAAGGGAGTCGGACCGATGACTATTACCATGCTGATGGAGCAGACCTATCAAGCCTTTGTCAGAAGTTTGGAGAAAGAGTAGGGAAGTAGCATTTATCTGACGAATTTCTTCCTTCACTCATTTTTGGCAATTTTATGGCTAGAGGCTCTTAGGCAAGGAACTATAGAGATAGTCTAAAGCGAGGCTGGGTCAAGCTTTCCTGCCTCGTTTTTTCATAGGCAGATTGGACTTGTTTTTGCAAGTGGATTGAGTGATTTTTCTAAATTTTGAAAACATAAGAGAAAACCGTGAAATCATTGAGAAAATACAGTATAATAAGATTAGAATAAAAAACTAGAGGAGGCTTCACATGGCAGTAAAAGATTTTATGACACGCAAGGTTGTATACATTAGCCCAGACACAACGATTGCGCATGCGGCAGATATTATGCGTGACCAAAAACTGCACCGTCTGCCCGTGATTGAAAATGATAAGCTGGTAGGTCTTGTGACAGAAGGAACGATTGCGGAAGCAAGTCCATCAAAGGCGACGAGCTTATCTATTTACGAAATGAACTACCTTCTGAATAAAACCAAGGTAAAAGATGTGATGATCCACAATGTGGTGACTGTTTCTAAATATGCCAGCTTGGAAGATGCGACCTATTTGATGCTGAAAAATAAAATTGGAATTTTACCGGTTGTGGACAATGAGCAGGTCTATGGAATCATTACGGATCGCGACATTTTCAAGGCTTTTCTGGAAGTTTCTGGTTACGGCGAAGAGGGTGTTCGCATGCGCTTTGTCACAGAAGATGAGGTCGGTGTGCTGGCTCAGATTATCACTTTGCTCGTCGAAGAAAATCTCAATATTTCAAATACGGTCAACATTCCTCGGAAGGATGGCAAAGTTGTCATTGAGGTACAAATTGACGGAGATATTGACTTGGCTGCCTTGAAGACTAAGTTTGAAGCGCACGGTATAAAAGTAGAAGAGATTAGCCGTACCAGTGCAAAAGTTTTATAGAGTAAAAGAGAGTGAGACAGAAATCGGTAATTCGTTAGAATTCGATTTCGTCGTCCCACCTCCGCACAGTTGAGTAGGGCTGTAAAAGCTGATGAAATCAGCCTAGTAGAGCTCACTCAACCACTGCGTCTTGCTCGACAATCCAAATACAATTGAGAGGCTAGGACTTTTGTCCCAGCCTCTTTTTTATATTTTGACTTGTATAATTCTTTGAAAAGTAGAAGAGAAAGTAGTAAAATTATATTAACATATGCAATAGATCTTTGTGCTCAATTAAGGAGGAAATCATTATGTCAGTTTTCTACGTTCCATCAGTCAATTTGATTGGTAAAGGTGTCATCAATGAATTTGGCGGTCATGTCAAAGAGTTAGGCTTCAAGAAAGCTCTAATCGTAACAGACCACTACATTGCATCCAGTGATATTTTACCAAAAGTCATCAAGCCGCTAGAAGCAGAAGGCATTGAATATGTGGTTTTTGAAGGTGTAGACCCAAATCCATCTTGTAAGAATGTCTACGATGGTTTAGCTACTCTTCAAGAAAATGACTGTGATTTTATCATCAGTGTCGGCGGTGGTTCACCTCAAGATGCTGCTAGCTGTATTTCCATCATGGCGACAAAGGGAGGCAAGCCGCAGGATTATGAAGGACTCCACAAGTCTAAAGAAAAGGGTCTGCCAGTTGTGGCTATCAATACTACGGCAGGGACTTCTGCCGAAATCACTATCAACTATGTTATCACGGACGAAGAACGCAAGGTTAAGATGGTGATGGTTGATAAAAATAGTCTGGCTCTCATCTCTGTCAATGAACCAGAGCTCATGGTTTCCAAACCAGCTAATTTAACGGCAGCAACTGGGATGGATGCTTTGACTCATGCTGTTGAGGCCTTGGTAACTCCTGGTGCTTATGGCGTGACCAAGAAGTTGTCTATTGGCGCAATTGAGTTGATTAAGGAATATTTGCCACGAGCAGTTGCTAATGGTCATGATATAGAAGCGCGTGAAGCTATGGTCAATGCTATTTTCCTTGGCGGCATGTCCTTTAACAATGCAGGTCTTGGCTACGTGCATTCGATGGCTCACCAGCTTGGTGCGGTCTATCATCTTCCTCATGGGGTTTGCTGTGCTATGCTCCTGCCAGTAGTCGAGCGTGAAAATGCCAAACGTGTGCCAGCAGCCTTTAGAAATGTAGCTAAAGCTTTAGGCTTGCATACCGAAGGCAAGACTGATGAAGAATGTGCGGCATATGCCATTTCGGAAATCGAAACCTTGTCCGAAACGGTCGGTATTCCTAAGAAATTGACCGATCTTGGTATTGAAGAAAAGGACTTTGACTTTGCATACCTTTCTAAGAATGCCTTGATTGATGCTTGCGCACCTGGTAATCCTTTCATGCCGACTTTGGAAGAAACCATCGCTTTATACAAAGAATTGTTTTAAGCCAAAGGAGAAAGGCTCTCCCTCTAAACTTAGTTGATTTATATCAAAAAAAGACAGTTGCTCTCTCCTACAACTGTCTTTTTAATTTACGGAAATGGGATGATGTACAGGATTAGTGTCCTAAGATAAACCTAGCAATAGCTGTAGCAACACCATTTTCTTCATTGCTATCTGTTACATAGTCGGCTAAGTCTTTGACATGTTGGCTAGCATTCCCCATGGCAACACCTAGGCCAGCAAATTGAAGCATTTCAATATCGTTACTAGCATCGCCCAGTGCCATGATTTCCTCGGATTTGATTTCTAGACCTTGCGCCAGACGCTCTAAGGCAAAGGCTTTGGTAACACCTTTTGGCATCGCCTCGTAGATGACAGGCTGGGAACGGACACCACTGAATCGCTGGCAGAGTTCTTGAGCGAACTTGTTCTCAAAATCATCGACCTGCTCTGGATTTCCTAGAAACATAGCTTGAAACATTCGATGCTGGCCGCTGCAAGCTTCTTCAAGGCTGATTTCAGTAGGAGTCGTAAAGACGAGGGCCGCATCATCTGTCACAATTTTGCTGGCTTTCTCTCCTACGACGAAGTAATGCTCTTCATCAAACAAGGTCAACTGTACTTGGCTCTGCTCGGCCAAACTGTAGAGGTAGCGAATATCATCGGGCTTTAATTCTTGCCAATCAACAACCTGCCAATCGCTAGTCTGATGGATAGCGCAGCCATTGTCTACGATGACATATTCATTTTCATTCTCCAAGCCCAGCTCCTGAAAGTAAGGCTTGACACCCACGAGCGGTCTGCCTGTACAGAGGACAAGCTTGACGCCAGCTTGGATAGCTTGGTGAATGGCATCAATATGAGCTTTAGGAATCTTTTTGTCCTCAGTTAGCAAGGTTCCGTCCATATCAAGGGCAATAAGTTTAATCATAGTTTTTCTCCAATAGTATTTGTGAATATTATAGCATATTTTCTATTGCTAGGAGAGCTGAAATGGGAAAAGCTTGTTTTTTTCATTTTTCAAGCCTTGTGGTATAATAAGAAAATCTAGTAAGGAAAAGAGAAGCTATGAAAGCAAAGCGTATTGTATTTAAAGTTGGAACGAGCTCGTTGACAAATCCTGACGGTAGCCTGTCGCGGGCAAAGGTGCGGGAAATTACCCATCAATTATCGGTCTTGCATGAAGCAGGGCATGAGTTGATTTTGGTATCGTCTGGAGCTATTGCGGCTGGTTTTTCTTCTCTGGGCTTTAAAAAACGCCCAACCAAAGTAGCCGACAAACAGGCTTCGGCCGCTGTTGGTCAAGGTCTTCTCCTAGAGGAGTACACCACTAATCTGCTCTTGAAGAAGATTGTATCTGCCCAGATCTTGCTGACGCAGGATGATTTTGCGGATAAACGGCGTTACAAAAATGCCCACCAAGCTCTGTCAGTCCTCCTCAATCGTGGAGCCATTCCTATTATCAATGAAAATGATACTGTTTCTATCGAGGAGCTAAAGGTGGGAGATAATGACACGCTCAGTGCTCAGGTGGCAGCCATGGTTCAGGCGGATCTTTTGGTACTTTTGACAGATGTTGATGGGCTTTACACGGCCAATCCTGCCTCAGATCCAACTGCCAAACGTCTTGAAAGAATTGAGGCGATCACTAGCGATTTGATTGACATGGCAGGTGGTGCGGGTTCCAGCAATGGGACTGGTGGCATGCTGACCAAGATCAAAGCAGCAACTTTGGCGACCATGTCCGGTGTACCAGTCTATATTTGTTCGTCGCTTAAAAGCAATGCTTTATTGGAGGCAGCGAGCCAGACTCGAGATGGAAGCTTTTTCTCGGCACAGGATAAGGGCTTGAAGACGCAAAAGCAGTGGCTGGCCTTTTATGCTAAGAGTCAAGGCGCCATCTATGTAGATCAGGGAGCGGCACAGGCACTCCGTTACGATGGTAAAAGCCTTCTGGCATCAGGAATTGTTAGCTTAGAGGGTCATTTTTCCTATCAGGATACGGTGACAGTGTACGAGGAAGAGACTGGTGCGATTTTAGGAAAGGGGCGCGTGCGCTTTGGTAAATCGGCTCTAAAGGACATGCTGCGTTCTAGTAAACCAAAGGGAGTCGTAATTCACCGTGACGATTGGATCTCTATTACTCCAGAACTCCAACTGCTCTTTTCTGAATTTTAAGTGAGAATAGGAGCTTGCTTATTAAGAGTATTTCATAACCGAACTCTGCAACATTTTCACGAATGCTAAAAAGAATTATTGTATCTTACGAAAGGAGGCGCTATGACCTCAACACAAGAATTATTTGAAATTGTTAAAAAGTCAAAAAAATCAATCAACACAGCTACAACTGCTGAGAAAAACCATGCTTTGGAAGAAATGGCAACTCATCTCTGGCTTTCTCGTGCAGACATTTTAGCGACCAATGAATTGGATATGGCAGCGGCTAAAGGTAAGATTTCAGACGTGATGTTAGACCGTCTTTATCTGGATGAAGATCGGATTGCTGCCATGGCAGAGGGGATTCGTCAACTGATTGACTTAGAGGATCCTGTAGGGCAAGTCTTGGAAAGGACCAAGCTTGATAACGGCCTTGTTATTAGTAAAAAGCGAGTGGCCATGGGCGTGATTGGGATTATCTACGAAAGCCGACCTAACGTCACCTCTGATGCTGCGGCTCTGGCGCTAAAGAGTGGTAGTGCAGTCGTTCTGAGAAGCGGTAAGGATGCCTATCAGACAGCGCTAGCCATTGTCACAGCTTTGAAAAAAGGTTTGACTCAGACTAAGATTTCGCCGGATTGTATCCAGTTGGTTTCTGATACCAGTCGGGCTTCCGCCCAGGCTATGATGAAGGCTAAGGGCTATCTGGATTTGCTCATTCCTCGTGGTGGAGCAGGACTGATTCAGGCGGTCGTAGAGAATGCGACTGTACCGGTTATTGAGACAGGTACTGGAATTGTCCATGTCTATGTAGATAGGGATGCTGATCAAGACAAGGCTTTGGCGATTATTGAGAATGCTAAGACCAGTCGTCCTTCTGTCTGCAATGCCATGGAAGTATTACTGGTTCATGAAGAAATTGCAGCAGATTTTTTGCCACGTTTGCAGAAGATGCTGGTGACAGACCGTGATGGTGCGCAAGAAAACCCTGTTGAATTGCGTTTGGATGAGAAAGCGGCTCAGTACATCTCGGGCTCGCAAGCTAAACCAGAAGATTTTGATACGGAATTTTTGGACTATATCTTAGCGGTTAAGGTGATGCCTTCGCTGGAAGAAGCGGTGGAGCATATCGAAGCCCACAGTACCCATCATTCGGATGCCATTGTGACGGAGAATGAAGCAGCGGCAGCTTACTTCACAGAGCAGGTAGATAGCGCAGCAGTTTATGTCAATGCTTCAACTCGCTTTACAGACGGCGGTCAATTTGGTCTTGGCTGCGAAATGGGGATTTCCACTCAAAAATTGCATGCCAGAGGTCCTATGGGGCTGAAAGAGTTGACTAGCTATAAATACGTCATCCAAGGGACTGGTCAAGTGAGGAAATAATGATGAAAATTGGATTTATCGGCCTGGGAAATATGGGCGGCAGTTTAGCCCGTCTAGTTGCCCAAGATGAAAGATTTAGAAGCGAATTACTACTAGCCAATCGCAGTCGTGACAAGGCTGAAAAGATTGCTGCGGAAGTTGGTGGGCAGCCGGTCAGTAATAAAGGAGTTTTTACTCAGGCAGAGGTGATTTTTCTGGGAATCAAACCAGCTCAATTTGCTGACTTGCTGGCTGAGTATCAGGAAGTTCTAGAAAAACGGGAGTCTCTTTTGCTGGTTTCAATGGCTGCTGGTCTGACCTTGGAGCTATTAGAAAAATTTACATCTAGCCACCATCGTTGGATTCGGATAATGCCTAATACTCCAGTAGTCGTAGGTGAGGGCGTTATTAGCTTTGCCTTATCCCAGCAGGCGAATCAATCGGATGAAGACTTGTTGTGGGAACTTCTGTCTTCGGCTGGTCTTTTGGTTAAACTAGAGGAAAAGCAGTTGGATGCGGCGACAGCTCTTGCTGGCTGTGGACCAGCTTTCGTTTATCTCTTTATAGAGGCTTTAGCGGATGCAGGTGTCCAAGCAGGACTCAGTCGCGATATATCGCTGCAGCTAGCTAATCAGACACTTTTAGGCGCTGCTAAGCTGAGTCAGATCAGTGGCCAACATCCTGCCCAGCTCAAAGATCAGGTCTGCAGTCCGGCCGGTTCGACCATCGCCGGAGTAGCCAGTTTGGAAGAAAATGCCTTTCGAGGAACAGTCATGAGTGCCGTTCAAGCGGCCTATCAAAGGACGCAGGAGTTGGGGAAATAATGAATCTACCGACTTTGAGATGCTTCCTGAAGGCTGGAAGTAAAAAATCTAACTTTCAGAGGAATGGCTTAGAGTAAACTAGGGAATAGCAAGGGAAAGATGTCGTTCTAGAAGATTATGGATATAGTTGTGAAATTCCCTGAACAAACAGCAAGCCAACGGCTTGCTGTTTTTCATTTAAAGGGAAGAATGGTATAATGAAGTAGAGAAAAATCTTGAATGAGGTAGCCATGAACGAAATCAAATGCCCCAACTGTGGGGAGGTTTTTACAGTCAATGAGAGCCAATATAGTGAGCTTTTGTCGCAGGTTCGGACGGCGGAGTTTGACAAGGAGATCCATGCTCGGATTGAGCAGGAGCTGGCTTTAGCAGAGCAAAAATCCCAGAATGCCCAACAAGCTCTCCTATCGCAGAAAGAGCAGGAAATTAGCAAGCTTCAAAGTCAGATTGCTCAGTTTGAGACCCAGCAGGAATTGGCAAAGAAAGAGGCGGAGCAGGCAGCTAGTCTTCAGTTACAAGAAAAAGACAAGGAAGTCCAGCAACTAGAAAATAAGCTAACAACTCTGCGCTTGGAGCATGAGAATCAACTGCAAAAGACTTTGTCCGCGTTGGAAAAAGAGCGAGACGAGGTTAAGAATCAGCTAGTCTTGCAGGAAAAGGAAGCAGCGCTTGCTCAGACCTCGCTCAAAGAGCGCTATGAGGTAGAGCTGCGGCAGAAAGATGAGACTATAGAGTTCTACAAGGATTTCAAGGCCAAGCAGTCTACTAAGATGATTGGTGAGAGTTTGGAGCAGCACTGCGAGTACGAATTTAACAAGAACCGTATGGCTATGTTTCCACGAGCGGAGTTTGGCAAGGACAATGATGCCAGAACCGGAAGCAAGGGTGACTACATTTACCGTGAGGTGGATGAAAATGGTGTAGAAATCCTCTCCATCATGTTTGAGATGAAAAATGAAGGCGATGAGACGGCGACCAAGAAGAAAAACGAGCATTTCTTCAAAGAGCTGGATAAGGATCGGCGGGAGAAAGGCTGTGAGTATGCCATTCTAGTAACACTTCTGGAGACTGATAGCGAGCTCTACAATTCAGGTATTGTCGATGTGTCCTATGCCTATGAGAAGATGTATGTTATCCGACCTCAGTTCTTCTTGCCCATGATTACCCTCCTGCGTAATGCTGCGCTTAACTCGCTCAAGTACAAGCAGGAACTGGCCTTGGTGCGGGAGCAGAATATTGATATTACGCATTTTGAGGAAGATTTGGATGCCTTTAAAGTAGCTTTCGCCAAGAACTATCAGTCTGCTTCGACTAACTTTGGCAAGGCCATCGAGGAGATTGACAAGGCCATCCGCCGGATGGAAGAAATCAAGAAATTCTTGACAACCTCTGAAAACCAGCTGCGCTTAGCAAACAACAAACTGGACGACGTCTCTGTCAAAAAATTGACACGCAAAAATCCTACCATGAAAGCTAAGTTTGAAGCTCTGAAGGAGAAGTAAGAAATTAAGATATGAACGGAATTATCAACTTAAGAAAAGAAACGGGCATGACCTCACATGATGCGGTATTTAAGCTGCGCAAGATTTTAGGAACGAAGAAAATTGGTCACGGGGGCACCTTGGATCCAGATGTAGTCGGGGTGCTTCCGATTGCTGTGGGCAAGGCGACACGCTTGGTTGAGTTCATGCAGGAGGAGGGCAAAGTTTACGAAGGTGAAATTACTCTGGGCTGCTCAACGACGACAGAGGATGCCAGTGGAGACGTCCTTGAGCGGACGCCAGTGACGGAACTTTTAGAAGAGGCTCTCATCGATCAAGTGATGGAGTCCATGACTGGTGAGATTCGCCAGATTCCGCCCATGTACTCTGCAGTCAAGGTCAATGGCCGCAAGCTTTATGAGTATGCAAGAGCGGGGCAAGAAGTGGAGCGACCAGAGCGGCAGGTGACCATCTATAGCTTTGAGCGAACAAGTCCGATTTCCTATGAAAATGAGCAAGCCCGCTTTCGCTTTCGAGTCAAGTGTAGCAAGGGGACCTATGTCCGAACTCTGTCTGTTGATTTGGGAGCCAAGCTGGGCTTTGCCAGTCACATGTCCCAGCTGACACGGACTTCCTCAGCAGGTATGAGCTTAGATGATGCCTTGACCTTGGATGAAATAGCGGAGCGAGTAGCAGTGGAGGATTTCTCCTTTCTACAGCCTCTGGAGTTGGGGACAGGTGATCTACCAAAGATTGAACTAACGGAAGAACAGCTCGAAGAAGTGCGCCACGGGCGTTTTATTCCCATTGAAAATGCCGAGATTATCTTAGCAGCTTTTCATAAAGGTAAGCTTATCGCCATCTTAGAAAAAAGGGAAGAAGCTTATAAACCTAAAAAAGTTTTTCTTTGATCATATGAAAATATCAGAGTCCTGAAATTTATTTTCAGGATTTTTTATATAACTTGAATAATCAAATAAATATTGAAGTTAAAAATGGTCAGAAATTTTGTCTCCAAAGGTACAAAAAGCCTATATAACATAGTATATATCTTAAAATAAAAACACTCCAAATTTAAACATTTTGGTAAAAAATAATAGATTAAAGACAGGGGATTATCATTGCTTAAATCTTACTTATATGGTACAATCGAGGAAGTGACAATTTTAGATAATAAGGAGGGTTCCAATACATGGGACAAGACTGGAAGAAGATAGAAAGGCAACGTTTTACGATTCGTAAGACGAGAGCATGGGGAGCATGTTCTGTTTTTCTAGGATCAAGTATTTTCTTTCTAGGAGGGGGAGTTGCAAGTGCACAAGAAGTTAGTCCTTCTGCACAAGACCAAGCACCTCAAGTAGCAGAAGCTGCTAGAGTTTCAGATGAAAAAGAGTCTGAGAAACCGGCAACTGAAGCGCAAGCCGAGCCTGAAAAGAATGCTGCGTCAGTAAGTGCAGGTGTTCAAGCAACTGAAGCTAAGGAACAAGCTGCGCCTAGCACTGAAGAAGCAGCTGTTTCAAAAGACGAAAAGTCAGAAGAAACAAGTGCTCCGAAAGAAGCTAAAGTAGAAGAAAAGGCTGAGCCGAAAGAAGAGAAAATAGAAGCAAAAATAGCAAGTTCTGAAACTAATGCAGCCACACAACCTAAGCGTTCAGGCACATCAGGATTCAGAAGTGTTAGTGGTACATCAGGATTCCGAAATACTGGTGCTGCTCGCCAAGGATCTGACTATACTGTTACTCAAGATGGTAATCTAGCTACAGTTCAAGCTAATGCCTTGAAAACTCAGCTGGATAGAGCAGCGTCAGAGAACTTGCCAGTTACACCGAACCAGCTTAGAAATTTTGGAACCGCAACAACTGACGAAGAAAGACGCAGATTAGAACGTCAAGCAGCTGATCTTCAAAATGCTGAAGCTCAGGCAATGAATAAAAAAATCTCTGATTACTTGACGGCTAAACAAAGAGCTCAACAATTAACAGGTAGAGAAGGAAGCTTGCAACAAATTGCTCCTCAAAACCTCGTTTTCTCTGATGAGCCAAATGCAACAGCTAAGATTAGGCTGGCACAAGGAGACTGGTTCGTCAAAGACAGTACGCTCACATCCCGAAATCAATATGTTCGTGAAGCTTTGGATAGTCGAAGCTACAGTGAGTGGCGAGACGGGACAACGACCCAACCAAATGCAGTCATCACTAGAGCTGATACGAGTCAGCCAGCAGCTGAGCGAATCATCAAGGACCAAACAGATGGTTACTACATGGTTCATACGCAAGTTGGTAGAACTACAACAGTAGAGTACACCTTGCACAACTCATTTGCGGGTGGTCGACCTATTACGAAAGCTATTGCTCGATATACGCCTAAGAAGAGTTCTGCTTATGATGATAGTATGGTAATGGCTATCCATAAAGACCCAACTATGACAGTTTGGAATGGATCCAGCTATGATCGTAAAGGAACTGGTAACCAGTTGCATATGGAATGGGAATTCTATTATGCGGATGGCACTAAGGTAGACTTTGGCAGAACACCTGGTGTTGTTTCTTTCGCTTCACGTAATCACCACGGGAATGATATTTACGCTGAAATTTATGGTAATTTGAGCTCAAATATGCAGAATGTACAAATTGTAGGTTCTTCTATCGTTCCACAGGCAAATGGTTGGTACTATGCAAATGGTAAGAACAACTCTTATAAAGGCCAAACTGAATATCAATGGGACCAACAAGGTAATCCAAATGAATTCTGGGGAGCGGGTGCTGCAAAAGTTACAAGTGGTACATCATTGAGCTTTGATATTGCTACTACTAATCCTGGTCAGCACTGGCCACGTCCAATTCGCCAATGGTTCTCATTTAATACCAACGTAAAAGCGAATAACGTCGTAACGAACCCTAATTTGACTTATACTCCTGCAGCATATGTCAATGAAGTTCCAGCACCAGAACCAGAAAAGTCTTATGACAGATTTGTCATGGATATTCCACATAATGTCAGAGTCGTAGATTATGAGAATGCCACTCCAGATCAAAAACGCGCCTTTGACAATCAAACTGGTTCTCAGATTGTTTACCAACAAGGTAAAGACGGACAAGTTATTGTTGTAGGACCAAAACCAGAAAACCTAAATGACGTACCAAATCCTAAGTTTACAGCTCAAGAACTTGAGACACTTAAAAATGGTGGAACTGTAAGAGGATTTAAAGGACACAATTACGTTGATCCTGTAGATACCATCATGGTTGTCAAACGTAATGCGGGACCAACTGGGCCTAAGGGTGATAAAGGCGCAACTGGAGCAACTGGAGCCACCGGTGCAGCAGGACCAAAAGGTGATAAGGGTGCTACAGGCGCAACTGGAGCCACAGGCGCAGCAGGACCAAAAGGCGATAAAGGTGCAACTGGCGCAACCG
>ERZ772909.746-NODE-746-length-19291-cov-25.270119_pt1 | contig 19291 bp, 13 predicted proteins | sample MGYA00511137_ERZ772909 | MGnify/ENA primary metagenome ERZ772909 (study PRJEB29015, sample SAMEA2738095) | human oral metagenome | biome: human oral; feature: human-associated habitat; material: saliva | place: China | collected 2270 ... | reverse complement strand
GCGAGTGCAAAGGTATAACAAAAAATAATAACCACCAAACTTTTCTAAGAAAAAAGATAAGCAGATGCTATATTTTTAGTTTCATTAACAGGCGAAGTTGTTTTACACATTATATTATATAGGGGGACATTTGGTATTATATAGGAGGACATTCTGCATTATATAGGGGGACATTCTACATTATATAGGGGGCATTCTGCATTATATAGGAGGAGCATTTTGTATTTTAGTAGAAACTTTTATGGGGCACAAAGCAAACGTGCCCCATTTTTTTGTTATTGTTTATCTATTTTTCTTTTAGTTGTTGGTAATTATTTTCTGTGTTAGTTTTTGGTTATTATATTCTATTAATACTATGTAAATGCCTGATGGAATGCCTTTTAATTGAATGGCACCTTGTTTTTCTTTGGCTATTAACTGTCCGTTTACAGAGTATAGACTCAGTTTTCCTTTTGCATTTAGTTTTATTTCGTTTTTGTTTATTGTTAGAATTGATTTGTTTATTACTGGTTTTATTTCGTTGGTTAAATTAGCAATGAATGGTATTGTTGGTGTTGATTCTCGCCCATCGTTGTAGTATGCCACAACGATATATTCTGCTTTGTCGATTGGTTTTCTATCGATGTAGCGTGTAGATTCGCAAGGAATGCAGGTATTATTCAGTTGAATGCCATTTCGAAAGATGTTATACCCAACAAGTCCATCGTCTTCTTGTTCTACAACATCGTCTGGGTTATCGGTTATATTACCTGTTATTCGCCAGCAACAAGAACCTTTTTCTGTGTCGTTTCCATAAAAGTCGTGCACTGTTTGCCATGTTTTACCGTTGTCTTCAGAGTAGATATCGCTTTTTCCGGCTACGAAATATGTGGAGCTTTCGTAGGTTAGAGGTATCTGGTCGGCATCGTAATCGTGTATTTTAATACCTATAATTAGTTCTTTTGAACCGTCTATTTTGATGGGCTTATTAAGTTTTTGGGTTATATTTTCGTTGAAACTAATGTTTTCTATCTCTTGTTCGCAAACAAGTTTTCCATCTTCAAACACCACAACTGCCGCATGAATGCCTTTCTCTTCGTCCACATCGTCGTAATAATTAAGGTAGGTTGTTACCGATGTTAAGTACTTTCCATGATATGGAGTCAGTTCGTTTGGTGTGAATTTGTTTGCTCCAATAAGTTCGTTTCCTTCGTTTCCGAGCGTATATCCGGGTGCTTCTGGTTCGAAAAGATAGTTCAGCAGATAGCTGTTTTTATTGTTTTTCCACATCAGAAACACGTTGTTATCTATTATTTTTCCTGTAAATCCTTCGGGTGCATCTACGTTATTTCCGCTCCCTATCATAATATTGTCTAAATAGAAATAATAGCTTACTCCACCTTTTCCGTGTTTACGAAATTGTATTTGGAACACTTTTCCTGCCACTTGTTTTGTTAAATCGAATGTCAGAATGCCTTCTAAGTGTGGCAATTCTTTCACTGTCCACTCTTTAACCACATTCCACGACTTGCCACCATCTATAGAATAATCTACGCTAAGTGTGTCTTTGGTTAGGTCGGGTTCCTTATTTCCTTGTACGTTTTCTTCATTACAAAGTGCCAAAAACGAGCATTTCACATTGTTCACGTGTGTTGCATCAATAGGTCTACTTACCATTCTCGATGAATAAGGTTGTAGTGTGCACGCACCAGAAGTTAGTCCCATTGTACCCATGTGTCCCACTTGGGCTGCCACTATCCATTCGGTGTCAGCCAAATCGCCATATTCTCTGGTTGTAGTCCAGTAGTTTGCTTGTAGCGAACTCCGCTCAAAATTCTCGAAAAGTGGGAACGAATAGTTTTCTGGAATAGCTATTTCGTTAGGATTTGAACGTGGCGAAAGCAATTCTTTTCCCTGTTTATCGGTGTATATAGCCTCGATTGCGAACTTACGATAGCCTGCATAAACATCGTTTAATGTTACTTTCATTTCGTTTTTCAGTTCGTTCAGGGTTACTATTTTATCGCCGTCGCAATACACATTATATCCTTTCAGTGTTAGTTGCTTATATTTTTCTTTTTCCATTTCCCACGAAAGTTCTACCTTATGCAGTGCTGTTGATGTTGCTTTGGGTTTGTTTGGTGTAGCAGGAATTTCTATTTCGTGTTTGCTTACGCCCACTATCCATGCCTTGGGAGTTTGTCCAGACGCTACATTTACATCTTTATTACCTGTTATAATGTTGCCATCTGCCGACACTGCAGCAGGAAAAGCTTGTGCCTGAGCCTCGTAGTTTAAAGGAAATGGCAACCTTAATTGCTGATTGAAGAGGTAAAGATAATAGGTGAAATCGAATATTCTGTTAGACGAATACTGGTACCAGAAGTTTCTATACGACATTCCGCCCATGCTAAAAGCATCATACGTTATTGCGCCAAACACATCGCCATTGTCTGCCACAGTGGGTATGCGCATCTGTTCGTTACTTTCAAAGGTGGGCAAAATGCGGTATGTGCCTTTCTCTACCTCGAAAAGTCGATAGTCTGAGCGGCTTGAAAGCGAAAAAATAAAGTATTTTCCATTAGCGCTCATATCTATCATACGCATCTGTTTTAGCTTTGCCAGCTCGGCATCTTCGTCTTTACACTTCACCGTATAGCACGTTCCATCTATCCAATAGCACGCTATGGCTTGTCCGCTACCCATTGCCAAACCTGCAATAGTGTGTCCGTCAGCCGATACACTAATGGCTATACCGTATTCATAGCCCGATGGTAGTGCCAACTTCTCCATTTTCCAGTTGCCATTTGCTGTGCACGTCCATTTCAATGGATAGGCAAACGCAAAGTTAGAACATTTGCAATAGCCCACAACCACCTTGCCATCGTTAGATAGTGATGTTGCAAACGTACCATCTTCGTGCTGTTTTATTTTACTCATATCTAAGTCGCCGTAAGGCAATTTCACTATTTTTCCATCTTCAAACACTGCTGCTATGTTGGTAGGAGCGGTTGTTCCGTAGAAATCTATATAGTGTTCTAAATCTTTTACCGACCCACATAGCATTCCAAAATCGTTTACATCTCTAAACATTCCACAGGTTTTCCAATCGTCTGAACTATCGGTTGTTATCCATTTTAGGGCTCCGCTACCCACATTATACACGAAACTCTCTGTGCCAACCCCCGATCGGATTTTCGATGGGTTATATCCTACAACGTATTTCCCATTAGGAGAAATGGCTAAAGAATAGGTGTCGTCGCCTAAAAGCTTCACATCGTCAGCCTGCATACCACAGAAAAAGAATAGTAATAACATTAATAAAGATGCTTTTTTCATTGTAATAAAGTTTTTAGTTCCTTAATTTAGCAGTTAAATAACTCTCTTAAAAAGTAAGCTATCATAGCATTTTTGGTTACTCTATGCTCACATTCACCAGACTTTAGTTTACTATTGCACTGCAAACAACCGTAACAAAGATATTCTGATATATGGCAAAGATAAACAAAAAAACTGATAAGTCAAATTTTTTTAAAAGTTTTTTATTTTACAAATACATAATATTCAAGCAATAAATGTGTGGCGAACACACACGAAATACGTGACGAACGGTTGCGATTACGTGGTGAACATTCCGCAAAATTGGTTGCGAACATTCCGCCAGGCGTAGGGGACCGATTCATCGTGCCCGTATCCTGACGTAACCAAAAACGTGTATTTCCATAACTAAATATGTGTTTCCACATTATTAAATATGTGTTTTAAAATCAACGAATATGTGTTTTTATATTATTAAATATGTATATTCATTTCAACGCACGCACATTTCCGTTCGTCATTTTGTGGGTGTTCTCATATATGCGGGCGCGATAAATCGGTCCATACGGCTGCGAACGGATTGCGATAATGCTGCTGACGGTCTGCCAATTACGTGGCGAACGATTTGCGATTACGTAATGTTCGTATAATACTAATACTGTGGTTGTTCCACGAATGTTTATTGTTGGCAAAACAAAAACCACCTTTTTGCAATGTAAAAACCACCTTTTTGCACGACAAAAACCATACTTTTGCAACGCAAAAACCACCCTTTTGACGAGCAAAAGGGTGGTTTCTGTTTTTTATGAATGTGGGAATAGGAACACCAAACTAATTGAAGTTCGTTGCTGTCAGACCAATTTCGCAAATGGCTGGCTATTATTTAATGCTGAATTTTCTACATTATTTAATTGCTGTCAGACCAATTTTGCAAATGGCTGGCTACTTTTTTCCTACTCCATTGCAGCACTGTTATGGCTTATTTTGCTATGTGCTTCTTGCCCTTTGTTATGTAAATACCTTTGTAGTTGGCGTTTACACGACGTCCGGAGAGGTCGTAACGTGGAGCATCTGCATTGGTTTCGTGTTCGTTTGCCGACACTTCTGTTATGCCATCGGTTGTGGTTACTTCTGCCGAATTAGAGAAACGGGCTTCGCCTTTGTCGTAAACGGCAGTTACGTTGTAGGTGTGTGCACCGCCCACTTCGTCGGTAAACTGTGTGGTTGGTACGGGTGTGGCGTTCACTTTTATGCCATCTCGATAGATGTTATAGCCCACAAGCGACAACTGAAGGGCTGCCGACGCTGCTGGAAGATAGTTTATATCGTCTATGAGTGTAGCATATCCGTCTGTGCTCGATGCCACGATGGCAAAATATTTTGTGTCTTCTGGCAGTGCATATTCCGACTTTGTCCATGATGTAGGCACAACGTGCTTTTCTTTTAGCACCTTAAAGTCGGCACGATTGAAGGTTTCTGTTGAGTAGAGAACGTTATAAGTTTCGCTGCTTGTGCCGTTGAATGCTTTCTCCCATAGACTTATTGTTTGAGCCTTACCTGGTAGTTCGGGCGATACCAGCCAGTTTTCTGTTATGGCGTATGGTGCTCCGAAGGCAATAAGAACCTTGTTTCCGGTGTGTCCTTTCCATGCTTCGCCACTGGCAGGAGTGGTTGCCGAATAGTTGAAAACCGTCCAAGCTTGTCGGTCTCCCATGCCCGGGAAGGTGCTTTCGTTAAATCCATACACGGTGTGATTGTCCATATCGTATAGCAACCAGTCGCCTATTGCAGTGCGAGTAAAGTCTGGATAGGTTTCAAAACTCTCTGTAACAGCCTCGTCTGTGGTGCGTTGTGCATCGGGAGCAACCCATGTTAGGGTGTTTTTAGCCCCGGCAGTGGCTTTCAGTTGTTTAGCGGTTGGATACACAGGATATGCCACTTGCAAACTAACGGTGTCGGTAACGTTGTTTGTTGGGTCCTCGTCGGCATTGCCTTCTATGCGTGCATATAAATTAACCGCATTGCCAATGTTGCGTTGTGGCATGAATGTGAGTGTTGTTTCGGCAGTTTTTCCGGGTTCAATAGTGTTTCCTTTTGCTGTAGCCAACTGTGTTTCGCCATTGTAAACAGCTATATTATAGTTTGTTGCAGGTGTAGAACCGTTGTTCGAAACCGCAACAGTTACGTTAGCAGCATAGTCTACTCGCAGTTTTCCGGGTGCCTCTTTCATTTTTATAGATAGGTCGTTCGCCTTGCGGTCGAATATTTTCACATTATCTATATATATATTACTGTTGTAGGCTGTGCCCTTATAATCGAATCCAATTTGTACGAATTTAGCCCCCACAAACTTCTTTAGAGGAAGCTCTACCTTAATCCATTCGCGCAAATTAGTATTGTCTAAGTCTATGGTAGCAATGTTTTCGGGAGTTCCATAGTCCTTTGCTACCCATATATTAAATACATCTTCCGAGTTCTGATGGGTTTTATAGTAGAACGATATCATAGGGTCGGTAGCCTGATTAAGGTCTATTAAGCCTGTTTCTAATACCGACCATTCGCCTTCTACCATAGGTGTGAAACCAGCAAATCCACCATCTCCGTCTTGCGAATAGCTCGATTCGTCGTGGAAAGGCGTCCATCTGCTACGCTTATTGTAGTCTACCAACCAGAAGTAAGATAGCTTTCCGTTAGCAAACGATTCGTTTATGGGCAGCTTATAAGGCTTTCCTGTAACAACAATATTAGAGTAAGTGCGTTCTCCTTCGCCAGCTTCGTTCACCGGAGAAACCACGTATGCCAATGCTTCTTGTTCGTCTTGAGCAGGTGGAGTGTCCTCGAATGTGTTGCTTTTCAGGTTTTTTGCTATTTCGGTAGCCTTACCACGTCGCAGCGTATAGGTAATGTTTTCAGGGTTTACGTATGCTCCGTTCGCACCCGTAGCCACCTTTTCCCATGTTATATGTGCCTTTCCATTAGCATAAGTAAAGCTTAGTTTTGGCACGGCAGCAGGTATATCAACCCCCACAAAGGTATCTATTTCGGTAGAAGCACCCTCTCCGTCGGCACTAAAAGGTGTAATTTTATAGGTTGTTTTGCCGTTTGGCACATTGCTATCGGTATAGTTTAAAGTAGTTCCCGGTGTGGGATTTGCAAAACTTTTCACTAGTTCTTCTCCTCTAAAAATATCTATTTTAGACAATGCAGACAGTGTTGCGCCTGCCTGATTTTGTGTTGGAGCGGTGAACGAAATATCGGCAAAGTGTCCTCCATTGGGGGCTGGTGTAACCTTAGCATTGGCAACTGCTGCTGGAACACCATTGCCAAGCTTCTCTTTTAGTGCCACATTATAAATGTTTAAAGCACCTGCTTCTAATTGCATTTCGGTGTTAAAGTGCCACCCCAAATAGTATTCGGCATCGCTATCAACCGAGAACAACACCGTAACGGTTTGTTTTTCAATAAAGTCGGCAGGGGCATTTGTTTTGGCAGCAATGGTTTTTGTTAGTGCCTCTACGGTTTTGTTAGTACCCAGTTTCACCTCGTATGTTTCTGTAGCATTGGCAGTTTCGCCACTCACGGTGTACGAAAGTTCGTAGGTTTTGCCAGCTTTCAGGGGTATGGCAGGACTTAACAGCCAGTCGTTAGCGTCTTGCGTGCGCACACAAGATGCAGCAAAAGCTGTGTTACTAAACTTAAATGCCTGGTCGTCTACATTGGCATCAATCACCGTAAAACGGTCTAACGATTGTTCGTTGGTGAACTCTTGCGTCCACGGAAGCTTTACATTCTGTGCCTGTATACCCATTGAGCACAGCAAAAAAGCAGCTATTACACTTCTCTTCATATTCAGTATAGATTTTAATTTAGATAGATTTTTCGCTTACAAAAGTAGCTATTATTTTCTATAAACCTGCAAATTATTTAGAGAAAAGTATAAAGCAATGGTACTATTTCTCAATAATTAATTATCGTTTGTCAATAAATCGGAGTATAACAACCGTACTATCATCGTTCAAAAGGCTAATGTTCTGTTTGGGTACACAGTAAAAAAAAGAGAAAAAAAAGTTGTTTTTATTTGACAATACCAAATAAATGCCTTATCTTTGCAGTACATGTTAGAGGTAGACAAAACTATTTGTTAAATCTAGTATATATATAAAGGTGTTTCGAACGCTACTCTACACATTACCTCGAAAGGGGTTTTCGAACCAAGAAGGCATAATAAAAGAGAGCACGAAACGGTACAAAGAGAGGGCAAAACAAGCCTGAAGACAACACAACATCGTGGCTATTGCGATGAGTTGCCCGTACAAAAATTAAGTTGAAATACCACTACATGGTAGGTTTTAGCTAGCTCGAGTAGCACGAAACCTATGTTCGCAGAACACAAAAGGGTGTTTTTCGGACAAGAAAACTAAAGCGAACCAACTGCAAAAGCAGTGTACGCAAAGAAGTAAAGAGTGTTCATTTAAAAATTTTAATGTGTTCGGAGGCTCACAACAAAGGGGCGGAAGAATGCGAAAGGAGTATTTAAAAAACAACAAAAGAGTGTCTGAGGGAAACCAAAGATGTACTCGGAAAGAGCTAAGAACGTGTTACAACCTACATAAACACATGTTCGCAGCAATGCCCAAAGCCGTTTGCAGCAACACGGAAAGTTGTTAGAAGCAAGGCGAAAACGTGTTAGAAGCAATGCGGAAAACCGTTGAAAGCAACATACAAACGTGTTAGAAGCAAGGCAGAAAAAGGCTATTCGAGAATACAAAAAAAGGTTAGGAAGACACAAACAGCTACTCTGCAGATTCGTTTATGGATATCTGAAAACAACAGAAACAGTATTTGATGACCACAAAAATTACGTTCATATCATAACCAAACTATGTTCGCTGGTATAAAAACAGAGTCTGCAGCCAATTAAAAGATACTAAGAAATAGGCGTGTTGGGTAGTCTTGAGACTCTAAAAAGATGGCATTTATGGTGCTTTGGGTGTGCTATACCCCTGAAGAAAGCCATACATACACCAGTTTGCAAGGCATTCTATATGTTCTAAAACAAGTAGAAACAGTAGGTGCAATAGGTGTTTCAGCTTACTTAAGAATGCTAAGATAACTAACAGAAGTGGCGCATAGCCCTCTCAATGACTATAAAAACAACTAGCAAAAAAGGAAATGCCGCGCCCTAAGAAGCATGGCAGAGCGGGGTAAAATGTACACCGTGTATTTCATTACTAAATTTAATTAACACTAAGAAAACGGTGGGGGGACACAATTTAGGTTGTGTTCCCTTTTTATTTTTGTGTATTTCCAGATGTGGTTATATTCATTTTCTGTGGTTATTAGTATGTTTATTTATACAAGAGGCATCGTAAATGGACATCAATAAACACACCAACGCACACACCATACCATTTGTTTATGGTGCAAAATATACAGCAGCGAACAATACGCAATATCCATTTATTGCGCAAATGTATGGCAACGAACAATACGTAAGGCATAGGGGCAGATTCATCGTGCCCGTTCTTCAATCCAACCCAAATGGTTTTGATATGCCGAAATGATGCGAATTGTAATGCCATTTTGTGGGTGTTCGTATATGCGAGCACGATAAATCGGTCCACTACAGCTGCTGAAGGATTGCCAATAATGTGGCAAACAAATTACAAAAACATTCTAAACGAATTGCAATAACATTGCTGCGGATTGCAACAACATAACATTCAAAAAACAAAAACCATACTTTTGCAATGCAAAAACCTACTTCTTGCCCTGCAAAAACCCCCTTTTTGCACGCCAAAAACCATACTTTTGCTAACGATATGTAAACTTATTCACTATCAGAGAGTTACTCGTTACTACCCATTCGGGTAAATGGGCAACATAAAAAGAACAACTTTCTCGGCCTCTTCTACCCTTTTCTACAATACCGTTCACGCTCTAATCGCTTTCGGTTTATATATTTCTTGTATTCGTTGCCATTTGTTTCCAACGTTTCTACTATGAATTTTGCCAACTTATACATACCTGTTGCAAAAATAACAGGTATGCCTTTCTCATCTTCTTCATAGTATTTTACACTATTTTCAATACCTTCGTGCAAATGTTCAAAGGCATAATTAAAATTGAAACCACCTTTTATTATCTCGTTTCCAAGACTCTTCAGTCGTTTGCTACGCTCACTTTCGGGCAACGCTTCTATGCAAGCTAAATCTGTTTTCGGTTCGTTCTTATAACAAAAGTATAGCCATATCTCTATACAAGGGTTGCTAATCACCCAACATCCACCATCTTCTGCAGTCTTAACAGATAGAATTTTCGACAGCTGTTCGTAGAATTCATCAACATCAGACAATAAGAAGACTTTGTCAATATCGTACAAATTATATATCTGACCGTCTATTTCTAACTGCTTTTTCTGACGAATATACTGCCATTTTTCTTGCATCTGATAAGGCTGAAGACCCTGTTTTTGCTCTGAAAGAAATAAAACTCGCAAAGAATGTAGTTCTTTTTGTTGAATAAGAACCTTTAGAATGTTGCGTTCCCGCGTCTCTCCTCCCGACAAAACAAACACAAGTATAGGCGATAGGGTGCCTTCTGGTTTCTGATAATTGGGCGAAACGCTTACATCTGTAGTTGATTTTGCTTCTTCTCCACCCTCTTCGCTCTCGTGTAATGGCAGGTTTTCGCCCGGAACAGCATATTCTGCATCTTGCTTAGGTTTGCCTTTTGCGTATGTAAACTTTGAAAAATCCATAAGCAATACTACATGTTCAGCTCGCCAATAAAGGGAATTGCACCGTAGCGACCCTCCATATAGCCATTCTCTAAGTTAATGGTTTTGTGTATTTTATAATCGTTTAGCGAGTACATACGGCTGCTGCCGTCTCTCTTTTCAACCAACCATACCTCGTCGGTTCGTATAAAATCCTTGTTCAACAGACAGGTCTGATGGGTTGTGAATATCAGTTGTCCGTTGGTTTTCTGCCGAGAGAAGAAACGAACTAACCCTCTTACAAGGTGCGGATGAATGCTGTGATCGAGTTCATCTATAAGCACTGTCCTCCCTTCTTTCATAGCATAGTAGAACGCCGGGACGAGAGACAACAGACGAACCGTACCATCTGACTGGGCTACAATGTCCATATCGCATGAGAAATTGTCCTTACCAAACTGTTCAAACAGCATCTGACTAATTTTGCGGACACCATTCTCCACATTTATTTCCTTAGTATTACGGAAGTTTATCAGCTCACATACACCGCCAGAACTTAAATTTTCCAGCTTCTCCATAGGCAATTCAGTAGAGCTATGAGAGCGAATCCAATCGTCAAAGTTCTCTGTTTGTACCTTAACTTCGTTGATTCCTAAATCAATAGCTGCAAAAAGAGACGATGCAAACATCTTTATTGGCTCGTTATTTCGGAAGATATTTATTAGCGTAGGACTGAAAGAATGAAGCCCTATCACTATTAACTCTTCATCAAACCACCGCTGCGCAGCATTGACATTGCTATCTTGCAAAACAGGAAACTCATTATTTATAGTTAAAAGGCTATCAAACGGATTACGTTCTAACCAGTTTTTTATCATCTGTTCTATTTCGTCAGATGGCTTTTGAGCTAAAACCAAACCATCATTCTGCCGAACAAACACATCAACATTGGGCTCGAAGCCTAACCCCGACAGCTTTAACGTTTCGCTTTCTATGCCATTTTTAGAAATAGAAACCGAATAAATGAAAGGCTGCCCGTCCTTTGTTACAAACTCTAAAGCCAATTCTATAGGGCAAGAACCAGCATCTTTGCGCAAAGCATAAAAGAATCTGGAAACGTTAGACTGTGTTATTACACATCGTTTAGTTGTTAACAACTTTACAAACTCTATCCCTTTCATTAGGTTCGACTTGCCTGCTCCATTGGCTCCATATAGCGCTGCCATCTTTAAAATAGGCAATTTGCCGGCTGACAGTGAGATATGGTCGGTTAAAGACGTCTTTTTCGTGTTGGGAAACATATCAAACTGTACCTCATCATCGAACGAAAGAAAGTTCTTCAATATAACTCTAAGTAACATTGCACACAAGTTTTAGAATGTTGAAAGATGTATAATAATAGATAATTCGCCTATCTATATAAGCTAATTACGTCTGCAAATATACATAAAATATATTTAATGCGTGAGAAATTCACGCCAAATTGTTTAATGATACCTTATTTTAACATCTCCACTCGCCCACACAACGCCATACACATAATGTTTTTGGGGAAATACATTAGGTAGGAATAAGAAAATGTTACAAAACATTTGACAATATGAAATAAAAGATTTAAATTTGCAAAATATCACATAGTAGTATATAATAACGAGAGAATAACAGAATAAAAACTAAACACCCGCGCCTCTGAAACGGTGTTGCTCCGAAAGAGTTTTAGCAGAGAGGCTATGAAAACTATGAGAATTAACCTAACCAAAAACATGTGCTTTGCCACTGTTGCCCTGATTGTTGCACTCTTTGTAGGCCCTAAAACCATACAAGCACAAACTGCTTATGGATTCCAAATAGGAGATACAAAGGTTACTTCCGACAATTTTAACAACCTAACAAGCATTACCGGAGTAAGCGGAAACGTGAAGTACGACCCCGAAAGCAAAACTCTTACGCTGGAAAATGCTACTATCGAAACCAACGAAGAGATACCACTCGTAACCAATTTGCCGGGTATGACTATTCAGCTCATTGGAAACAACACCCTAAAATCAAAGCAACGCATGGGCATGATGAACCAATTAGATGGCGATATTACATTTATTGGCGATGGAAAACTTACTATTAAAGGTGGAACAGATACGGACGACTTAGAAAGTTTGATGGGTATTGGCAACTGGGGACATATCACCATAAGCCAATGCACCATGGAAGTGGAAGCCGAAGTGGCAGGTTTGTATGGCGGTTTTTGGAAGTTCGACCGATGCAATCTTAAGGCAAAGGGTAATGGATTAGAGGGAGACGACTACTACGGAAGTATTTGTTGGCTATGGGACGAGTATCCTGAGTTTCAAGGATGCAAGATTACAGAACCCCAAAACAACACTTGGAAGAAACATAAAGAGAAAGAATACTCGTACTTCTCGCTATATGGAGACAACCAAAAACCAGTAACCGACTGGGTTACAATTACTCCAGAGAATACTCAAGGCATAGAAACTACGCTCGAAACTAACACAAAAACTGCACAACAAGGGGTATTCTCGTTAGACGGACGACGACTATCTAACAACATAAACCTTCTGCCAAAGGGCATATATATTGTTAATGGCAAGAAAATAGTGAAGAAATAAACAGACGTTAAAGGCATTTTAAAGCTTTTTTCTTTCATTTTTTTATCCTCTAAGGTGCTGTGAGAAGTGGGCATTTCTCATAGTTCCCTTAGAGGTTTTGGCTTTGCATACCACCCCAATATACCATATTCGTACCGTGAATGCATGGCGAACAATCCACAAACACCCAACGAACACACGGAAATACCCACGAAACACACCGTGAAATGCGTGGCGAACAATCCGTTAGGCGTAGGGGCTAATTCATCGTGCCCGTATCCTGACATAAACAAAAACGTGTATTTCCATAACCAAATATGTGTTTCCACATTATTAAATATGTGTTTTCAAATCACCAAATATGTATTTTTACATTATTAAATATGTATATTCATTCCAACGCACGCACATTTCCGTTCGTCATTTTGTGGATGTTTTCATATATGCGGGCACGATAAATCGGACCCCTACGGCTGCTGACGGATTGCGATAATGCTGCTGACGGATTGCCAAAACATGGCGAACGGATTGCCAAAACATTGCTGACGGATTGCCATTTCGCTGCGAACGGATTGTGATAACATTCTAAACAAATTGCAACAACACAACATTCAAAAAACAAAAACCATACTTTTGCAATGCAAAAACCCCCTTTTTGCACGCCAAAAACCATACTTTTGCAACGCAAAAACCATACTTTTACACGGTGAATATGTAACACACAGATAACGAACACGTTGCGAACATTACGTGAATGTGTTTCGAAGAGATTGCCATTGCGTGGCGAATACGTATATGCGGGCGCGATAAATCGGTCCCCTACGGCTGCGAGCGGATTGCCAAAACGTGGCGAACACACACGAAACACCCGGCAAACACACCACAAAAAACATACTTTTGCTTTTCTTAAACACCACTCTTACAAAACACAAACTATTGTTGCGCAAAATGCGAACGGTATCTTTTCTTACTATTTAAAGCTCAATAACAATTCGTAAATATGTAAAATTAAAGTTTAGAACAATAAAAAAGAATTATAAAACAATGTGTAATGATACCTATAAATGAGCATGTAAACATCTACAAACCCCTTATTTTGTAAACCAAAGATGGCATTTTACACAACAACAGAATACCCCACATACCTACAAATGAGTATCAATACCCCTAAAAAGGCTAATTTCTGCACATCTAACAAAACATGTGCAATGCAAAATACCAATAAGTAAGTATTGTAATAAATATGGAAAGAAAGTACCTTTGCACCCGAAATAAATAGAGAATTGATAATGGGCTTCACGTCATACTATGCGTTTAGCCTTATAATTTACTAAATTACAATACTATTATGAGAGAAGAATGGAGAGGCTTTTCAGGCACAAAGTGGCTTGACGAGGTAAATATGCGCGAGTTTATCCAGGCAAATTACACTGGCTACGACGGCAACGAGGACTTCCTTGTTGGGCCTACAGAAGCAACAAATAAGCTTTGGGGCAAACTAAAAGAGCTTCAAAAAGAAGAGCGTGCTAAGGGAGGCGTACTCGATATGGAGACCGAAGTAGTGTCAAGTGCTACTGCTTACGGACCAGGATATATAGACGAGAGCCTTAAAAGCCTCGAAAAGGTAGTGGGTTTGCAAACCGATAAACCACTGAAACGTGCCTTTATGCCATACGGTGGTATAAAAATGGCAGAACAAGCATGCACAACCTACGGCTATCAACCATCAGAAAAACTACACGAAATATTCACAAAATATTGCAAAACCCACAACGACGGTGTATTCGATGCATATACCGACGAAATGAAAATCGCACGTCATAACCACATTTTGACTGGTCTTCCTGATACATACGGTCGTGGTCGTATCGTAGGCGACTATCGCCGCGTTGCTCTTTACGGTGTAGATTTCCTTATAAACGAGAAGAAAAAAGACCTAAAGAACTGTGGTGATGGCGTAATGACAGAGGAAATTATTCGTCTGCGCGAGGAAATTTCAATGCAAATAAAGGCTTTGAACGAACTCAAAGCAATGGCACAAATATACGGATACGATATTTCTAACCCTGCAAAGAACGCTCGCGAAGCTGTACAATGGCTATACTTCGGCTATCTTTCTGCCATTAAAACACAAAACGGAGCCGCTATGTCGGTGGGAAGAATATCTACTTTCCTCGATATTTACATCAATCGCGACTTGCAAGAAGGTACATTAACCGAAGACGAAGCACAAGAATTAATAGACCATATCGTAATGAAATTCCGTATGGTTAAGTTCGCTCGCATTCCATCATATAACCAATTGTTCTCTGGAGACCCCGTTTGGGCAACACTAGAAGTAGCTGGTTTGGGTATGGACGGACGTTCTATGGTTACAAAAACCGACTTCCGTTTCCTCCATACACTCGAAAACATGGGACCATCGCCCGAACCTAACCTAACCGTACTATACTCTCCAGCTCTTCCAGAAGGCTTTAAGAAGTACGCAGCAAAGATTTCTGTAAAGACAAGCTCTATACAATACGAGAACGACGAGGTGATGCGTCCAGTTTGGGGAGACGATTATTCAATCTGCTGCTGTGTATCTGCCACACAAACAGGTAAGGAAATGCAATTCTTCGGAGCACGTGCCAACCTCGCAAAATGCCTTACTTACGCTATAAGCGGTGGTATAGACTATAAGACTCGTGAGCAATGTGGACCAGCATATCGCCCTATTGAAGGCGACATAGTTACGTACGAAGAGTTCATGCCTAAGTTTATTGACATGATGGAATGGCTTGCTGACATATACGTTAATACGCTAAATCTTATCCATTATATGCACGATAAGTACTTCTATGAGGCAGCAGAGCTTGCTCTTATAGACACTGATGTGCGCCGAACATTTGCTACTGGTATTGCAGGATTCAGCCATGTGGTAGACTCTATTAGTGCTATTAAGTATGCAAAGGTTAAGATTGTACGCGACGAAACTGGTTTCCCAATCGACTTCGAAACGGAAGGCGAGTTCCCACGCTATGGTAACGACGACGAAAGAGCCGACGAAATAGCTGTTTGGTTGCTAAAAACTTTCATGACAATGATTAGAAAACACCACACATATCGCCACTCTGAACCAACCACAAGTATACTTACCATTACATCGAATGTGGTATATGGCAAGTACACACCTGCTATGCCAGACGGTCGTCCTGCCGGTGCTCCATTGTCGCCGGGTGCTAATCCATCGTACGGAGCAGAGCAAAATGGCTTGTTAGCATCGCTTAACTCTGTGGCAAAACTACCTTACGAGTATGCACTCGATGGTATTTCTAACACACAAACCATAGCTCCAAGCACGTTAGGAAAGACCGAAGAGGAACGCACAAACACACTTGTGGGTGTTATGGACGGCTATTTCAGTCGTGGTGCACACCACTTAAATGTGAACGTTTTTGGTGTTGAGAAGCTCATTGATGCTATGGAACACCCCGAAAAAGAGGAGTATGCTAACTTTACAATACGTGTTAGTGGCTACGCTGTTAAGTTTATTGACCTCACAAGAGAGCAACAAGAAGACGTAATAGCACGCCAGGCACACGGCAAAATGTAAGCTGCAGCTCTATATATTGAATATATTAAGACATTATATAGTTTGTATTTTATGAAAAATAATTGGGCTGACACGTTTAGTCCAATTATTTTTTATACACAAAAAGGCGCATTGTTAGGGTGCTGAACTACGAATATTGTAAACCAAACAAATAACTACAAGGACATTATGGCAGAACAAACACCTACTATAGAGTATAATACAAAGAATATGGAATTGGCTAATGGCGAACCGTTAGCAAGGGTTCACTCCATTGAATCGTTTGGTTCGGTAGACGGACCGGGTATTCGTTTCATTGTGTTTCTTAAGGGTTGCACTATGCGTTGCCGTTATTGTCATAACCCAGATACATGGGACAGTAAGTCGAAAAAGCTAATGACGGCTGACGAATTGTTAGCTAAGGCTGTGCGATTTAAAAGCTATTGGGGTACAAAAGGGGGCATTACGGTGAGTGGAGGAGAGGCTTTGCTACAAATAGACTTCCTTATTGAGTTTTTTAAAAAGGCTAAAGCGCAGGGCATAAACACTTGTCTCGATACATCGGCACAGCCTTTCCGTCGTACAGGAGCGTTCTTTGAGAAGTTCGAAGAACTAATGAAGTACACCGATTTACTACTTTTCGATATTAAGCACATAGATTCTGACGAACACAAAAAGCTTACGGGCTGGACCAACGACAATATTTTAGACTGTGCGCGATACTTATCTGAAATTGGTAAACCCATTTGGATAAGACACGTTCTTGTGCCTACCATTACCGATAGCGACGAATATTTGCACCGACTACGCGAGTTTATTGCATCGCTTAACAACGTTGAGAAGATTGAAGTGCTACCCTATCACACTCTCGGAATATACAAATGGGAAAACTTACACATACCGTACACGCTAAAAGATATACCCGAACCTACACCAGAACAGGTGCAACACGCACAGCAAATATTAGAAGGTAAGGCATAAAGGGTGCTTTGGGGTGGGTGGTTTTTATAGGGTGTCTTAGGAATACTAGGGGTACTAGGAAAACTAGAACCCCCTATGATACCCAAGCCCCCTACCTTTTTTAGCTTTTGGTTGTGGCTTATACAAAGTAATATAAGAAGGTTGCAATGCCTTCCAAAGCAGGTTTGCGCTGACCTTCTATCTCTATTTGAAACTTAATACCCGCCTTGCAGATTCCTCTTAAGTTCTCTATGCTTTCCAAAGAAGATACCAAACGAATGCGCGAACCCACGAGAACCGGTTGTCCAAAACGCATTTTGTCCATACCATAGTTCACCATCATCTTCAAATTATTCACCTCAATAATCTGGTTCCACATATATGGCAACAACGAAAGTGTAAGATATCCGTGTGCAATAGTGGTTTTATAAGTACTTTCTTTAGCTGCTCTTTCTGTATCAACGTGTATCCATTGATGGTCTAAAGTGGCATCGGCAAACAAATTTATGCGTTCCTGATTTACTTCTAACCACTCACTTTCACCGAGTTTCTTGCCTAAAAAGCTTGCAAACTCATCGTAACTGTTTACTATTAGTTTCTCCATTGTTTTCGCTTTGTCTTTGTTTTATGCCTACAAAGATACTATTTTTCTTCCTAATTTCGATAGTTTTTAGGTGCTATAGCACATTTTTTAGATGTTAAGAAGATAAATTTTAGATATTTATAATATGTCTCCGTCTTGCTGTTTTTGCCTTTATTGCAAAATGGGCGACACGTTTTCTATAGTGTTTCGCCGGTTTGTTTCTCCCACTCTTCCATAGCTTTACGCCAGTCGGTAGCCTCGCCTGCGGCAATAGCAGCCGCTTCTTTTTGTGCAGCATCGTGTGCCTTGTTGCGTGCTCGCTTCGCTTTCATGTCGGCAATGGTACGTTCGTCTAAAATGCTAATGGCGCCTCGTTGTATGGCTTCGTACAGTTCTTCTTCGCCAAAAGCCTTTCCGGGCTGATTAAAATCGGAGATATTAAACTCATAATCTACCCTTAAATCGTGGCGCACAAGCTTTTGTTGGTGTCGGTTTCCTGCATTCTTTAGTCGTAAAAGCTTCGCTATCGCCTTTATTTCGGTATCCGAAAACTTGTTTCTTCCCATTATATTGTTGTGTAAAAATACAGTTTGTTCGTTGCAGCACAGCCCACACCGTGTGGCTACTCTCCCCTTTTAGGTGCGCCTTGCGTGTGTTTTAAGCTGTGCAAACTGTTTTTGTTTGTTTGTTTTTTCCACTGCAAATATAGCACATTTCCCCATAAATGGCAAGCATCTGCCACACTTTCCTACCCCTACAAATGGTGTTTTCCAAATTTTGTATATACCTTTGTGGCTACAAAACATTTACTACGATTAAACAAAATTGTATTTTTAAACTATGCAGATAATCACTCCCGAACAATACGAAACTACCCAATGGAAGGGTGGAACCACCCGACAGGTTTTCATTAGTCCTTCCAATGGCAACCTGTCTACCCGTTGTTTCAACCTGCGCATATCGTCTGCCATTATAGAACAAACAGAAAGCAGCTTCTCAAACTTCTCTGGTTTCACACGATACATACTTCCTTTGGAGGGCGAAATAACGTTGCTGAAAAACAACAAACGCATTTTGCTTTCGCCAAACAGTCTTTATTGCTTCGAAGGCGACGAGGTTGTGGCATCAGAAAACACTCCCCACGCCATAGATTTCAACATTATTGTGCGGCACGGCATAGACGTTGATGTTGCCATAATGCACGATGCGCATTTCTACAATAGCAAAAATACGGTGGTATTTGCACTCAGCAATATCCAAATAAACGGCAAACCAGTAGACAAACACTGCACAGCCATCTTAAACGAACCATTTTTGCTAAAGGGCAAAGCTGCCATTGCACGCTTTTAATATCAACCAAACACACACAAAATGGGTGGCGAATATATATGCGGGCACGATAAATCGAACCCCTACGGCTGCTGACGGATTGCAAATGCGTGGCGAACGGATTGCCATAACATTCAAAACAAATTGCTACAACACAACATTCAAAAAACAAAAACCATACTTTTGCAATGCAAAAACCCCCTTTTTGCACGCCAAAAACCATA
>ERZ772909.745-NODE-745-length-19299-cov-14.250883_pt1 | contig 19299 bp, 29 predicted proteins | sample MGYA00511137_ERZ772909 | MGnify/ENA primary metagenome ERZ772909 (study PRJEB29015, sample SAMEA2738095) | human oral metagenome | biome: human oral; feature: human-associated habitat; material: saliva | place: China | collected 2270 ... | reverse complement strand
ACCAAGAGCAGCGTTACGCCTTGGACAAGAAAAACAGCCGCTACTACCAAGTGCGCTACCAACACGGCAAAAACGAGCTGAAAGACTGGCTGGAAGCACTGAACACGGAATACAGCTCTGCCCAAAACGTGTTGAACCAGCGGTATGAGACGCTGAAATACGAAAACATGGTGTATAAAGCGATGGCGGGACGTTACACGCCGAAGTAGGAATGAACAATTTAAAAATGCCGCCTGAAAAGTCAGACGGCATTTTTAATTTTGTTAATCAAATTCATCGAAGATGATGTAGTCAGTTCTTTATTTGACTGACCTGATGTACAAGAAATACTTACTTTAAAACCACGGCAAATGGCTAATTACGGCGGATTTAAGCATTGGTTCTTTCTGATTTTTCCGCACACCGCAAAGAGCAGCAGTATCAGTAGTTTTGTTGGTGCTTTTTTGAGGCATTGTGCCATGCACCAACAAAAGCACCGACATTTTTATGCCGATTCGGGTAGATTTGTGTAAACGGGAAAAGACGAGAAACGGGGAACAATAAAATGTAATACTGAATAAAATTATTTATATACAAATGGTTGTATATAAAAGTAGGGCGGAGATACAAGCAAGCAGCGGGCGTTTTCGGCGGCTTGGCGGGCTTCTACCAGTGATATGGTCGGATATTTGCCGATAGTAAATGTTTTCTCTTTGCCGTCTATACGGTATTTCAAGCGGAAAACTTTCCCGCCTGCTGGGGTAACTTCAAGATACAATCCGCCGCCGTCAAACAGCTTGGTCTTTTTCCCTGTTTCGGCGGGCTTGGCGTTTTTGATTTGTCGGTCATTCAGCGGCATAGTGGGGATATTTTCAGATACCCCGAATCATCCCCCCTGATTTTGGTTGATTCAATTAGATTAAATTAGACGGCGTTATGTAGCCCAAAAGAAAACAATGGAATATAAAGAAGTCTGAAACCCTTGCATTTACAAGGATTGGTTAATGGCATTAGACGGGATTAAACGAAAAAAAACGCTTAGAATTTCTAAGCGTTTTTGTATGTTGGTGCGACGGAGAGTCTTGAATTGAATAGATAATATATTGTTTTTATTTAATTAAATTTTTAATAGATTCCAAAATACCGTAAAAAATACCGTAAATTTGTCAAAGTCAAAATTTTTCAGGGGCGTTTTGTGGTATTTCTGCCAAGCTGTGAAATATGGTCGGATTGTAACACCAACAATCACGCGCCGTCTTGTGGGCGGCGTTTGCCCTATTTCCCCAGCCGTCCGATATTGCCTTTCGGGCGGCTTTTGTTTGTATCGGCTCTGTCGGTTCATGCGCCCAAACAAAAAAAGCGTATATATACAAAAAAACGCAAAATCGTTTGGTACCTTTGGTACCAATGGCTAAAAGCCTTGCCAGTCATGGCTTTCACGGTACCAAAACACATATCTTAACTTTGGTACCGTTTGGTACCGCTCCTATTTTTTGGGCGTAACCATATGAATATAAAGGGGTACCAAATGGTACCAAATCGGTACCAAGTAAATTTATGTTCATTTGGTACCGTTTTTTTCTTTGTTTTTATATTGATATTCATATAGTTATAAATGTAAAGTTTTGTGGTTCCAAAGGTACCAAATGATTTTGCCTCGCGCATAGGGTTTTATCTGTCCGCGCGTCTTGGTCTTCTTTTCCCTTTTTATGGACTCTAAAAATTCGTTGTATGGCTCGCGCGCGCGTATTGGTCTTGAAATTATTTATCCCTCGTCTGTCTTTGTCGGTCATGGCGGAAATAGGGCGTAATTGCGCCGTAGGCGCGTTTTGCTGTTTGGGTATGGATTGGTATCGGGCAGGGGATGAATAGCCCTAATTCCCGAAAATTAGGGGCTTGCCATCGGTTTTATGGCGGATGGGATGGATTGTCTGAAGTAATAGGCGTAAAAAAGCCCGCCTGTATCAGTCATGGCGGGCTTGGTGGGCGTTTTAAATTAACCCCATGTAAACGGTCAGTTGTCCAGTTCCATATTGGGGGTCAGCACATAAAACCAGCCGCTCCCTTTCCGTCGGTGTTGGTAGCCTTTGTTTTTGTGGTTGTATTTCAGCAATCCCCCGTCTGACAACACGCGGCAAACTTTCAATTCATCGAAGCTTTTGGCGATTTCATCGGCAAAGACGCGGCGGATTACCCATAATTCCAATTTCTCCCCCTCCTGTTTCCGATAGCCTGCATGGTCTTTGTTGGTGCTTTTATCGATCCAGTCAACAAACCTCATACCCAATGCGTATAGGTCGATAAAGTCCTCCGCCTGCTCGATGATTCGGCGGTCTTCGTGTTTCCCCGCCCCGTTGGTTTCCAGCCATTCATCAAAGCATTTTTTCACGCCTGCCATGCCTACGCCTGCGGCCAAACCGGTAACGGGGGCGGCAAGCTCCAAAGCGGCGGCGGCAAGGGCAAAGCGTTTCGCTACTCTTCGCGCCTGTCCTGATAGTTCGGGAATGGTTGCCATAAATGCGGCCATGCGCTCCGTTGCCTGCTGTTTGGCTTGTTCTAGGTCGTCTAAAAGCTGTTGGATAAATAGCCTGCCAGCTACGCCATGATATTTTTCTGTTGATTGGGCGATATGCTCACTCAACAATGCGCCATCTTCAAATCCGTGCAATGTGTCATAAATGCCGTATTGCGCGGCGGCTCTGATACTAGGCAAACGGGCGGCTTGTCCTGCGTTCCAATCGCCTTTGTAGTGTTTCAGGATGGAATCGGGGGACTTTTCGCCTGTCGAGAACATCATCACTTTCCAGCGGCTCAAGGCGCGGTTTCCGCCCTGTTTTGCGCCCTGTACTTTGTTGATTCCGTTCATGACGCTGTAAACGGTGTCGCCGATGACGTGGGGGCTTGCCTGCCCGATTTCGTCCAACACCAGCAAGCCGTCATTGCGCGCGGCGGCGGTATTGGAAAAGCCTATTTTCGTGCCGCTCCAAGACAACAGGCTGCCCGATGGTCTGCCCCATACGCTCAAGGCTGCTTTTGCGGCGGTGGTCTTGCCGTCGGATGAATCGCCCGTCAGATGGAAACCGCCCGATTCTTCGCTCAACAGGGACAGCAAGGGGGCGGCAAAGGACGCGCCCAATGCCAAGCATAGGCGGCTGTTTCCCGCTGCGTATCGGGCGATATTTTGCTGCCAGTCGCCAAGCTCTCCGTTTGGTCGGTATGCCGCCGCTTGGCTGGTGTCGCCGTTGTAGATGACGGCGGGCGTTTTGCCGTCTGCCGTGATGGTTTCGCCGCTGGGCATGATGTAGGTGTCGCCATGCCAGCCCGCGCGGTCGGTAATGGTAAAGGCGGTACGGCTGCCCTGTGTCTGCAAATAATCTGCCAGTCTTTCCCTTTTTGCCCGCCCGCTCATGACGGTCAAGCCGTAACTCTGCAAACGCTGCCAGCCCTGAACCGTGCCGATTTCCGCTTGTGGGATGGCGGCGGTCTTGATTTGGCGTGTGATTTTGTCCTGCCAGCGGATAACGCGGTAATACGCGCCGTCGTTGTCCTGCCCCGTGCCGATGATGTCGATGGGGTCGGAAAGCAATAGCGGCTCTGCTTCGATGGCTTCGCCGTCTTTGCCTGTTCTGACGTTTATCCACCATACGCCCCGATGGTCGGTATCGAAGCGGGGGCGCGGGCGGTATGTTTCGATGTCGTTGATGTTGTAGTCTCGGGTACTTTCCTGCTTCGCTGTTTCGGTATTTTTCATGCTGCTTTTCCTCCGATGGTGTGTTTCAGGTTGTCTGATTGGTTTTCAGACGACCTTTTTTCTTTCAGTTCGTCCAATGCGTCATAGCCTGCCGTATCGCTCTGCCATATGCGCGCCTTGATGCCCTGCTTGATGGCTCGGACTGCCAAATCATGCGCGGCTTTGAAACCTACGGGGCGCGGCGTGTCGTTATCGGCAATAATCACGATTTCCTTTAGGTCGTCTGAAAGTCGGTATTTCGCCATGCTGTTTGCGCTCAAGGCGGCAGATAAGCCCCAATCGCGGGCTTGGAACAGTTCGCGGGCGGCAAGGGCGGTTTCTATCCCCTCTGCGATGACAAGCCGTCCGTTTTCAGGGATGGGGAACAAGTGAACCGCCATGCCTGAAATGCTGCCCTGTTTGCGGCTCTGCATTTTCTTTGCCGGCAATGTTTCGCCCGTTTCGGGGTGTTTGATTGCCAGCTTTCGATAATGCGGGGTGTGTAGCCCGTCCTCTCCGTATGGCTTGCCATAGGTCGTCTGAAAATAGGTCATGTGCAAGCCTTGAAGCTCGCCGCCCGTATCGCGGATGGCGCAAACCATACAGGGGAAACGACCGATGAAAAGCGGCTTGTCTTCCCCCGTCGTCCAATAATCCGCCTCTCTCAAAAAACGGATGTTTTCAGGTAATTGCGCCATGTCCAAACCGCGCGATTTCAGATACTGCACGGCGGGGGAATCGGCGGTTATCGGCTCTGCCCCGTTCCACAATGCGGCAAGTTTGCCGATTTGGTCTTTTTCGGGGCGTGGTTGCGTCTGTGGGCGTGTGGGCGGTATCGGTAAGGGGTTTGCCCCGCCCATGTTCAACACGCCCGCTACGGCGCGCAATGCTTCGTCAAAACCGCAATTCAGATAGTGCATGACCAAGCCGAAACCGTCGCCCGCGCCATTGTTGTAATGGCTGCAAATGAATGTGCCGTTGCCGTCCTTGTCGTCGTATCTGAAGCGGTCTTTACCCCCACACGCGGGGCAAGGCTGGTGTTTGTTTTTCAGGTATCGCGGGTCTATGCCGATGGCGGCGTGAATTTCCTGCCAGCGGTATTGCGCGGCGGCTTTAATGTCTTGATAGGTCGGTTTCATTATTCTGCCTCCCCATATCTGTCCATCGCTTCACGCGCTATGGCTGCTACGGTATTAATCGCGGCTTTTCGGCTTGCTCCGTCGTTCACAATCAGCAAGACGGCGGTCAAAACGTCCACCGCTGCGATTGCCTTCTCTTTGCTGTTTAGCTGGTTTGCCAGCTTCTCCGTGATGGTCTTCATTGCCGCGTCTCCCCTGTTACAGGTTCTAAAACCACCCCTGCCATCGGGTCGGTCTCCCATGTGGTCGGTGTTGTCTGTATTGCCTGCTCCGTTTCTGCATGGGCGGGCTGGTTACAGGCTCGGATTGCCAAAGCCATCAACAACACCCAAAACATCAGCAAAGCGCGGTTGAAATAGCGGCGGAAACGGTCGTTTTTGTCAGTCGGTTTCATGTTTCATGTCCTCCATGCCCCAGCGCACCAAAAATATCAAATATCGAAAAATCAGATACTTATGAAAACACTAGGGCGAAGTTTGCCCTATGCCGTCTGAAATAGGCGGCATGGCGGTTTAGGTTTTACGGGGTTTGGGGTTTATTTCGCGCCGCGTGTTTGGCTGTGGATTTGGCTGAAGATTTCGTCATTCAAATTCGCTGACGTTTCAAACAGGCTGAAAGGGTGAAGCTCTGCCAGCGTCTCCACTTCGTTTTTGGCGGCTTTGATGAGTTTTCGGACGGTTAAAGAGAAGGTTTGTTGGTCGATAGCCATATCGGTCAGGATTTCGGCTGCGTCTAGGATGGCGGCAAGGTTTTCGGCGGCGCGGTCTGCGTAAAAGCAGGCGTCTGCTGCGTTGTTTGCCAGCTCGAGAGGAATGGTTACCGTTTGGGCTTGGTTTTGAATGTTTTGGGTTTGGGTAGAAATTGAAGATTGCATTTGAAATGCTCCTAACTGTTTGAGATTTGAGAAATGCCCCAAATAGGGGGCGGTGCTCTCTCCTGCAGTTAGTCAGGCGTGGACGTTACCGTTACCACACACCGCCATAAATCGTGATAGGTCGTCTGAAATGCTAACATTTAATAACATCGCAAACGCCCGTAAAAGAATTTTGGCGATAAAAAATCAGCGTTTACCCTGCTGATTTGGGCTAACTGTATTTGAGAGAGAACCTAGATTCTGATTCTCAAGGCTCGATTTGTCAAATGATTTTTGCATCAGACGGCTAAAATTTTTTACTCACGATAATCATGGTTATTACATACCCGATGCGCTCTGTATCTTCTCCAACGGTTCCGATGATGTCTTCAAGCGTGATTTCACTGTATGGCTTGTTTAAAAAAGCTTCCGTGACTTGCCTCATTTCATCGTCCGTTAACGGCGGGGTGTATTTTTCCTGTTTCGTGCTGATTTCCGCTTCTGCCTTGATTTCCGCCTTATCCACCAGCAAGCCCAGCATTTTTGCCTTGCCCATCGTTGCCGATACCGCCGCGCTGCTTTGCGGGGTAGGGGCTGCCAGTGCCGCCGCCCGTGCCTGTTCCAATTCGTGCAACAGGTCGCCCACCGTTACCGCGTGTCGTTGCCGCGCTTCTTCCTTTAAGCCGTCCACCATCGCGGAAATATCGGGGTCTTGAAGCAGCTTATAGGCTTCATTCGTTACCGTTTCGGGCTTCATGTTGTCGGTGTTGTAGGCTTGCCGGTATGCTTCGCTCGCATTGCCCGTTTCCACATACAGACGGGCAAACTGTTCTTGTTTAGGGGTCATGTCCTTAATCCTTTCAGAACGCCGCCCGATAGCCGTTTTTCAGCCTTTGGGCGGCTGTTTGAGTATTGCTATTTCAAATTGTCCAAAGCCGCTTCTTTTTCTTTCTCCATGTCTTCCAAGATGTCGAAAATGGCGTTTTCTTCTCCGCCTGTGCCGTCCATCATGTTGAAGAAGCCGGGTAAACGTAAATCAATGATTCTATCTGGCATGGATTGCCCATAGGACGGACAATCAACCCGCAAACCGTTTTCAAAAAGCTTCATTCTCATCTCAGCGGCGGCTTTACCGATTCCCGCCAATTTCGCGGCCGCTTTGGTATAGGCGCGGGCGGCTTCCAAATATTCGGGCAAGTGGGTTTCTTCTATGTCGATGATAAACATCTCATAGCGGGAAACGGACAATAAATTGCGAAGCTCTGAAATGCGGTTCAGATGTTGGAGGCGTTCATCAAAAAGGCTTTCCAACAGTTCTTTTTGCGCTTCCAGCATATCGGCGGAGCGGTCTGCTTCTTCCCGTTTGGCGGCAATCACTGAATCAAGCCCTTTGGCTTCTTCGCTGTTTGTGGGTTTGCCCATTTTCAACAAATTGGCAAATATGCCTTTGCGTCTGTTTCGTAGCCCTGCAAATTCATTGATTACCGCCTGCGCTTCTGTAACACCAGCTTCCGCCGCTTCAATTTGGGCGGTCAGTTCGCTGCATTTGTCCTCTTCTTCTTTCAGTAACTTTTGACGGGTCGCAAAAGTTGTCTTTGTATATTCGATATTCATAGTTAAAGCTCCTGATTTAATTGATTAATACGAACCGACCGCGTTTCACGGTTTCGCCAAATTGGTTTGTTACTTCTTCCATCACGGTAACGATGTCATGCCCCGCCCTGCGAAGCTCCATGATGCGCGTGTTGTAGCCCAATATACCCATTTGGGTAAGCTCCCATGATGTAACGCTGCCCTGTTTCAATCGGGATAAAACGCGCTCTTTTTGGCTTGGCGTTTTTGCCTTGCCGTTGGTAGAATAGCTGCTCATGCTTAATAACCCTTTCCGCCGTCTGAATGTCCGTTCAGGCGGCATTTGTTTTGCGCCTGATAAATCAAATCGCCTGCTCTTCGCGTTTGGCTGCCAGCTTGCCGAGATACTCTTCAATCTCACTGGAAAGCCAGCCGGTAATATTTTCAGAAAGTTTGATAGGCTTAGGAAAATCAGGGCGGTGATGGCGGCTCTTAGGGTTTGCCCAATTCCAGATAGTCGCCCGTGAAACACCCATAACGCGGGCGGTATCGTTTACTCTTAATACGGTATTCATATGCTTTGCCTTTCGTTCGTGTGGTTTAGGTGGGTATATTCTGCAAAAGACAGGCAAACAAAAAAAACGGAATCAGGATTTAACTTAACCTGATTCCGCTTGTTGAAAGCCTTATAAATAAAGGCTAGAAAGATAGATTACCTTTTTTATTTTTCGGGTTTTCTTCCCGTTGCCGCCCATTCTGGGCGAATGATTTGCGCTATTTTATCTGCCATCGTTTGCGTGATTTTCCCTCCTGATTGCTCAATTACCCATTTAGCAATATCTGAATTATTTGGCTGTGTGTCTTTTTCGGCTGGGTTGGCATTTCCCCAAAATCTCGAAAAGGCATTATTAGCAATCTTTAAAGCTAATGGCTGCTCATGAAAAGAACTATAACTTTCTTGTTTGCTTTCATCGTTATCGATTCCTGATAACGCAGCCATAGCACTATTATTAAGAAGCTCTCTAATTTTTTCGCTTTCTCTTTGTATTTCTTCTAAAACCTCATCAATATCAGGAAGGCTGGAATAATCTTTTCTAAGAACGTTAGCTGCATATTGAATTACTAAATGCTTTTCTAAATAATAATTCATTCCATAATATTCTGCCGATTGTAGGGCATATCTAGCCATGTCTTCTAAGTAAAGACGGAACGGGTTAGCTACTTTGCTTTGGGCATATTCTGTTTGAGTGGAATTTAGCATATAAGCGTTATCATCTATCATTCCTCCCTCAAACTCATAATCATCGATTAAAAGCACTTTCTTAGAATTAAATTCCTTTTCATAATCCATCAGCAAGAATCTTGCCACATCATATAAATTAGCTTCTCCCCCGTCTGCTTTTTGAATATATTTCAAAATGTCCTCAAATGAAATATATAGGCTGCTCTCTCTTTTTAATTCTTCCTGAATAAGGCTCATTGTTCTAAATCCTCCTAAACGGATTTATCGGGCTAATGTCGTTATGCTCACATACCGGCTGCCGTTGCGTGTTGCTCCGTGCCGGTCTCAAGCTCTATGTTTCTCACGTCCAAGCGGTCAAACGAAAGCAAAACATCTAATGCACTGTATTTCATAGGGTTAATTTCTTTCTGTATAAAATGGTAACCAGTGGTAACCAGAGTAACCAGTATATTTACTCTCGCGCATAGGGAATTTTTAATCTGCCTTGTCTTTTTGAATCATCTGCAATGCTTGGTTATACCGTTCCCGCAAAAAGTCGCTATACCATTGCATAAACTCTTTGCGCTCATTCAGATAATCGGCGCGGTTGTAGGCGGCGCGGATTTTGTTGTTTTCGATATGGGCAAGTTGTCGCTCTATCGCGTCAGGGTTGAAGCCTTGTTCATTCAAAACGCTGCTTGCAAGGGAACGGAAACCATGCGGGGTTACTCTGCCTTTGTAGCCCATGCGCTCAATGATACGACCTATTGTTGCGTCGCTGATAAAGCCGTCCGTCTTGGTACGGCTCGGAAACAGAAACGGCGTATTGCCTGTAAGCTCTTTCAGTTCTGCCAAAAGTTCAAGCGTCCAGTCAGCCAGCGGCACGGCATGGGGCGGTTTCGGCGCGGTCTTCTCGTGCTTCATTCGCTGGGCGGGAACTGTCCACATTGCCGCGTCAAAGTCTATTTCATTCCATTGCCCGCCCCTAAGTTCCGTGCTTCGTAAAAAGGTCAGCATATTCAAAATCAGGGCTATTCTGTTTTGCGGCTCAATCTCTGCCAGTATCAGGCGGCGGAAAAACTCGGTCAGTTCTTCACGGGGCAAAGCTGGGCGGTGGTCGGTCTGCTTGTTGGGAATGTATTTACGCAACGAATAAGCGGGGTTTGTTTCCACAATTTCAAGCATGACAGCATAGTCAAATATTGCCCCTGTCCATTCCCTGATTTTTTCAGCGGTATTGTTCACGCCCCGCGCCATCACGCCATCGATAACCGCCTTAATATCGCTTACCCTGATTTCCTGTATCGACATTGCGCCGATGACGGGAAATACGTCGGTTTCAAAATATCTCAACACGCGGGCGGCGTGGTTTTCTTTCCAACGGTGCAGATTGTCGGTATGCCAGCGGCGGGCGATGGCTTCAAAGGTATTTAGGGCGGCGGCTTGCCGTTCTCGCTTTTCCTGTTGCTTGGCTTCGCTGGGGTCTTGCCCCGATACAAGCAAACGGCGGGCATTTTCGGCGGCTTGGCGGGCTTCTACCAGTGATATGGTTGGATATTTGCCGATTGAAAGCGTTTTACGTTTGCCGTTATGCGAAAAGTCAAACCGCCATAACTTCCCGCCGCTCGTATTGATATACAGATACAAGCCCTTGCCGTCATTCAGCTTAAACGGTTTTTCGGCAGGCTTGGCGTTTTTGATTTGTCGGTCGTTCAGCTTCATTTTTACGGTATTTTTTCGAGGTATTTTTCAGATACCGCAAAAGATACCGTAAATTTTAGGTTACTTCAATTAAGCTGAATTAGACGGAATTATACAGTCAGGAAGAAGACAATAGGATAGCAATCAGCCTGAAAGCCTTGTATTTATTGAGATTGGTTGATGGTATTAGACGGGATTAAACGAAAAAAACGCCTAGAATTTCTAAGCGTTTTTGTATGTTGGTGCGGACGGAGTGCGATTAAACAGATAATAGGTTATGATGGATTAGTGTTAATTTGAATCTATTTAATATACAAAACAATATGATATAAATTGAAGATAGTTGATTATGATTGATTATGGTCTTTTATAACATATAATGGCTTGTCCCTAATTTGTCCCAAACCTATACCGATGGCAACAATCGAAAAACGAAACGGCAAATACCGTGTCAAGGTGCGCCTGAAAGGCGTTACCAAGTCTGAAACATTTACTTTGAAATCCGATGCTGTCGCATGGGCGGCGCGGACTGAGGCGGCAATTTTAGACGGCGTTCAGGGCAATGCGCCTAAAAGCCTTTATTTTGCCGATTTGCTGACACGATACCGCGATGAAATCACTCCAACGAAAAGAGGTAGTAGGGCGGAAACGTACCGGCTGAACCGTGCGCTACGGTCTGAGCTGGCTGATATTAAGGTCAGCGACCTGCGCCCGTATCATTTTGCCCAGTGGCGAGATAATCGGAAAAAAGAAGTGCAGGACGCAACAGTAAGACGCGAACTGGAAACCCTTTCTGCTGTATGCCAAATGGCGGTAAAGGAATGGGGGGTTTTGCCATCTAATCCACTGCTGCAAATCAGACGTCCAAGCAAGGGAAAGGCGCGGAACTACATACCGTCTGACGATATTGTCTTGGCCGTTGTGCGTGAACTTGGCGTTGCGGACGGCGTGCCGATAATTACTACTAAGCAACGTATCGGACTGGTTGTCTTGTTTGCGATTGAGACGGCTATGCGGGCGGGGGAAATCTGTAATATGATGTGGTGTGATGTGCATTTGAGTAGGCGTGTAGTGCATTTACCGATGACTAAAAATGGAAGCAGTCGTGATGTGCCTTTGTCTAAAAAAGCCATGGCGATACTGGATAGACTACCACGCTCTGAGAGTGGGTCTGTGTTTGATGTAAGCTCTCACACGCTGGATGTGATGTTCAGGCGTGCAAGGGCAAAGGTTGATGGGGCTGAGGTCTTCCATTTCCACGATACGCGACACAAGGCATTGACGCGCATGGCGGCGAAAGTCGAACCTATGCAACTGGCAAAAATCAGTGGTCATAAGGATTTACGCATATTGCTGAACGTGTACTATAACCCTGATATTGGGGAACTTGCCGATTTACTGGATTGAAAAAAACCGCCTGTTACGGCGGTTTCTCTATTTCTGACGGCGGCGGCGTATAAAGTCGTGTACTTCGGCTTTCGGCCATAACCGTTTACGCGGCGAAATTACAAACGGCTTTGGGAAGTCAGACTGCTTGCAAGTCTGATTAACGAATGTTGCGCGTTTGACGTGTAGTAATTCCGCGCATTCTTGCGCTGTTAGATACATCTTTTGCCTTTCTGATTTTTCTAGGTCGGCTGGAATGCCGTCTGTGAAATTTATCTCTATTCGTTCATTAGTAAATCATCATCCCAAGATATTCTCAACTGTTCTAGTATGGTAGTATTGTCAGCTACAGTAACTTTTCTATACTCAGTTTTGAAACCTTTTTGATGTAATGTTCTTAATACTGCTACTGCTGCCCAGTCTTGCGCCATTGGCATATCCTTGAGCCATAATGAATAAGGTTGTTCACTAATAAAAACCTCCGTCTTGCCTTTTTCCTTTGACTCTTTTATTTTCTTATCAAGAAAATCTTGATATTCTTTGATTTTTTCAATGCGCTCCCATTGTGTTGAATTTAAATCAATAACTTTCCGTTTTTCGCTTTCATAGTACATATAAGCTCCTATTCGATTTGTACGGTGTATTCTTTTCGGTCATGCGGCTTGTTTGGGTTTACCGCCTGCGCTTGGTAGTAGGCGCATATACCGTCTGCGCTTGGATAGGTTAAGACGTTGATTTGCTCAACCTTGTAAACTGCGCCGTCTTGTGTTTTAAATTCCTGCCCGATCCGATACGGGCAGCCGTGTTTTTCGGGATGTGCTTTCAGGTCGTCTAAAATATCCTTGCGCTTTTTGCTTAGATAATTTATGGCGGCTGATAGCTGTCTCAGGTCGTCTGAAATTGTCATTTCATTTGTCCTTTATTCATTTAACTTGCATAGCCCCAATTTTCTCAAGCATATAAATAACATCTTGCAATGCTACCCAAGTTAATTGGGCAGGTGTACCACCATCTAAGATAAGTAGGTCTCCATGCGGCTCATATCTAACTCCGCCGTTAGGTAAATCTTCGATTTCGATTATGATTTTTGCCATTGTATTACTCCTTATCTTCAGGCGGTTTAGGTAGATACATCCAATGGCTTACAGGGTAATCGTCTTTGCTTGCCCACGACTGGAAATTACCATTATTCGCCAACACAAATAATCCACTTATAAACTTTCCACCAACATCAAACCATCCACCCCATACAGTCGTTTTTAATGGTGGCAATTCTTCAGATGCTTTCTTCCATTCGTTCATTTTGATTTTCCTTAAATCGGTTTAAATTTCTCTTTAAATTCTGAGAGTGGGCGCACGAAAACTGTATCTGTATCAACATAAGCCTTTTTATAAATAGCCATGTCGGTCAAATCAGATTCCAGCTTTGCCAGCCCTAAAAGCGTATATTCCCCACCTTTGTAATGACGGTAGATTTGGAATCGTTGCAATAACATTTCAGATGTATCATCTTTCATTTTTGCTGCCCTTTCTGATATTGGTTTATTTGCACCGCCCCGTTCGGGATTCCTGATACTTCCACCGCGATGATGACGGCGGCTATCAGGATTGCGGCAATTATGTCTTTCATATTCGGCACATCCTTTCCCCGATCCACCGCATAACCGGAACCGCCATGCTATTGCCGATTGCCATGTAGCGCGGCGTGTCTGGGCATTGTTCAGCCGTCTTATTTCGCCATGCGATTCGCGTGTAGTCATCCGGGAATCCTTGCAGCCTTTCGCATTCAATCGGAGTTAGTTTTCGTACTTTTGGATAATTTATAACGCAGTTGCCGTTACAAATTTGGTCTGAGTCAACGCCGCGGCCGCCAAATCCGGTACTTAACGTCGCTCCAACTTTGGAAACTAATAAAGTTTCACTACTACCGGACAGCGCGCCACCTGTTCTTTTTACTGTGCCGCCGACATCGGATTCTCGATATGTTCCAAAGCTGCTCTCAATAAATGCGGCAGATTCTTTCCCCTTTTTTCTGCCCGTTTTAATATTCCCACTTTCGCCCGGTTGCTCAAATAGTATTTCGGCGATACGTCTGTTTCTACTGCCTGCCATAAGAAACACTCTTCGGCGACGTTGGGGGACTCCGAAATATTGGGCGTCCAAGATTCGCCATGCGATTTCGCACTCGTCCGAACGCACAATACCTGCACCCGTCCATCTGCTCCCTGTTGGGACAAGCTCTTTGGACTCGCCAAGCAAAGCTGCCAAAAAACATCCGAAGGCGTTGTCTCGTGTTGATAAGACGCCGGGGACGTTTTCCCATAGGACGACTGCGTCTGGCAGTTCGTAGCGTCGTCGAATAGTGTTAATTGCATTTAAAATCCTTACAAAAACAAGCGTCAGGTTTCCGCGTTCGTCATTCAGGCTGTTTCTCAAACCGGCAACCGAAAAAGCCTGGCAAGGTGTCCCGCCGACCAAAATATCAGGTGCTTCAATTTCTCTTGACAAAATTCGCTCCGGTAACGTCGTCATGTCGCCATAGTTCGGGACGCTTGGGTAGTGGTGTGCCAAGACGGCGCATGGGAAAGGTTCGATTTCAGAAAACCATATCGGCTTTAGATTCAACCCGTCCCATGCTACGGATACCGCTTCTATCCCGCTGCAAACGCTGCCATAGGTTAGTTTTCTCATATAATTTCTGCCCGAATCAAATCCTTGCGGAATTGGTTGTAATTAATCAGGCTGATTCCTGTATTTTCCTCGAACGGAATCAGGAAATTTGCCATTGCAACACGCACAAAATCTGACAATCGGTCGAAACTGCCAAGCGTCTTATAATCGTCATGGCGAAGCTCAGGGATTGTGTTTGCCGGTTCGATTGTGTTGTTACATTCAGCGATGCGGTAAAAATGCCATGCCGCGTTTAATACCTCTTTGCGCAACACGTTTTCTTTTTCGCCGATGTCTTTTGCAATGGCGCGTATCGATTTGCCGTTGATGATGTCGAACAAGGCTTGGATGTAGCGTTTTGGGCGGTCGTATAAGCTGGCGGTGTACAGGGCGATTTGCACGCTCGCGCAATATAAACCAATCTTGTCGATGGTCTTTTCAGGGACGACCGCGTCGTATGCTTCGCAATACCGAATCAGCTTCAACAATGGTTTCAGGACTTCGCGCCGTTGGTTTGGCGACAGGTCGTCTGAATCGTTACTGCGCAGACTCTCGATTGCCGTCTGTGCTTCGTTGGTCGTCTTGCTTAACTCACTGTCGGCGTAGATACAGGAGACGACACGCATGGCGCGGATAAGCTTTTCAAACACGGTTACGCTTATCCTGTCATAACCGTAAACCATTGCCTCATAGTGCATCAGGTTTTTGATGTTTTCGGTCAGTTGCGCGTCAAGGCTTTGCGGTTCGCCCTTTTGCATTGCCATCTTGTTCAGTGCGTGGGCTGTTGCGATGGCCGACAGCTTGTTGCGGTCGGCGCGTTTGTTGCCGATATTTTCGCGGGCGTATTTTTTGACGGCGGATTCTTTCTTCGCCGCTTTCTTAGCGGCAAGCATTTGACTTGCCGTCGGTCTTGTTGCTACTGTTTGCATTTTGTTTCCTCGCTAATTGCCGTCCTCTCAACGGCTCGGGCGTTTGGTTGCCTGCCTGTGGGTTAATTGTCTGCTGGTAATCGCATTGCCATGTCTATCGCGTCGCGCATACTGTCGAGGTGCTTTTCAACACACTCGCGCGGGAGTAACACGCTGCCTATTTTGTTGTGCTTGTCTGCCAGCCAATCAAGGCGCACGGTGTCAGGGTGTGGGATAAGTTCCAACGAATCAGCTTTGGCAGCCAAGTTATAACCCCCTTGCTCATTTCTGATATGGACACAATCTTCAAAAGTGTTGATAACAACACACTCACCAAGCCCGAAAGCCTTGTCTATTACGCGGTCGCCGAATTTAAATTGTTGCGTCATGTCTCACTCCTAAAAAGGGACGTCATCGTCGATGTCTTCAACGGGCGTAGCTGGTGCTGCTTGACGGCGTGGCGGCGTTGGCGTTTCTGCTTGCGCCTGTTGCGCTTGCTGCCCATCACTACCACCGCCCAACATCTTCATCTCATTAGCGATAATCTCGTATGCCGTGCGTTCGATGCCGTCTTTGCCCTGATATTTACGGCTTTGGATACGCCCCTCCAAATACACCTGACTACCTTTCTTCAGGTATTGCCCGGCAATTTCGGCAAGGCGGCGGTACATTGTGATGTTGTGCCACTCTGTACGCTCTTGACGCTGACCGCTTTGGTCTTTCCAGCTTTCGCTCGTAGCGACGCTGAAATTACAGACGGCGTCGCCATTTGGCATGAAGCGCGTTTCAGGGTCTTTGCCCAGCCGTCCGATCAGGATTACTTTGTTTAATGACATTTACAAATCCTTATCAATAGCGGCTCTCAAGTTTGCGAGGGTCAAATTTTCATTGAGAGGAAAACCTTTCCCTGTTTTAAGCATTCTTTTTTTGTATAACAAGTCTAGTCTTTCTGCCTCCACCAGCGCACCAGAGACGAAGATTTGGAACAAGAAATTTGTCTCTTCGCTCTTGTATGACTTAAATGCCATTCGTAGCGGCTGGAGTACCTTCTCTTCACTTGAAAGTTGGTTCGCTTTAAGGTCAATATTAAGACGCTTTTCTTTTACCATCTCTTCGAATCTATCAATATATCTGTGAATATATAAATCGTTCATTTTTTAATTTCTTTCAAAACTGTTTTTACAGGCTTCCAAACGGTCTTCCCGTTCACTTCCTGCGCCTGCCTGATTCCGACGATGTGGATGTCGGGGTTACCCGCAAACAGCCTGATAAATTCCTCCGCCGTCTCGATTGACGAATATTCAGGGCTGATTTGGTAGCGGGCGTTGCTTAACCGCTTCCATTTGCGCGTGTCCTCGTACCACTTGGAATCCGTCTTGTCATATACAAGCCGCCGCCGTTTTTCTTCTTCGGGGCGGCTTTTGCCAAACACTGCGAACATGACGGCTCCTTACAGTGCGTTGATTTCTGCCTTTTGCTCGACGGTCAGCGCGTATTCTTCCAGTACGTCGGCGACTTCTCGTGCACCTGTTGATACAGCTTCCAACAATACTGCGAAAATTTCTTCGGACACCGTGGGCTTGGTCGGTTCTGCCGATGCTTCGGGTTTCTCTTCGATGGCACCATCTACCATAGCATTGAGGTCTTGCGCGTCAGACTTTTTGACTTCTTTGATTGCGAACCAGTCAGACGGCTTGCTCATGCCATCTTTTAGGCTGGTGTAGATTTTCCGCAATTCAACAATCTGCGCGGGGCGGATGGCTTCAAGGCGGCATTGATAACGGTCTTGGATGTTTTCGGCGGTAATGCCAAATTTCCCCATAGTATCCGTCAGTTTGCGGATGGTTTCTTTAATCTCTTCAGGCGTTGCCCCGACGCTAGTAGCCTGAGTAACAGAACATTGCTTAACTGCCATCTCCACGATGTCGCCCGGAATGATGCTCAAGATACAGGCGCGTAAACGTCGGCTGCCCTGATTTGCTACCATCTCGTAGATGTCGCGCGGGTCTGTCAGTGTTTTTGTTCCGCCTTTTGCCATGCGCTTATGCGCGACCTGAAAGACCTTTGCTTGTCGGACGTTGGTTTCCAAGTCCCATGCGTAGGCTTCGACTGTTGACACGCCGTTTTCCTGCGACAGTTCACGAATGCCAAAATCGAGGTTCCCCCAGTTCTGCGCCAAGACTTCAGCCAGTCGTATTGATGGTCCTTCAACGTTTTGCCCGCCGCGCGGGTAACTGTAAACCGCCGAATCTGCCAGCGTCTGACGTGTGCAGGCATTTAAGATTCTGTCTGCCGCCTGAATCTGATTGCGCGGGAACTGTTTAGCCATGAAGACCATCGCCTGTATCTCGCTTGCTTCGCGCTGCGACTTGACTTCGGTCATTGTGTTTGGCAACGCTTCAGAAGCTGCCGCCTGTTGAAACGGGTTTTTTACCATTTGATTCATGATGTATCCTTAATCGTAGTATGCCCAAGCCGGTAAAGATAACGGCTCGATTTGTTCGCTATATGCCTGAAATGTATTTGTTTTGATACATTCAGAAAGCGTCATTAAATCCCTGCGGAACAGTTCATGTCCACGCTCTTTTGCCTGCTCGTCCAGCGTGTAACACGCGACGGCAAACGGTGCTTTTTTCTCAACGGCGATAAAGATAAATCCTTTCGGATATTCCCCCGTCGCCTGATATATCCCGTTACTGTAAAAAGCGTCCTGAACGTGATAGCGGTAATTTGCGACCGACCGCGCGAAACCTTGCGGGCTTGCATCTTCCGTTGACTTCAGGTCAACGATGATTCCGTTGCTATTCCAAAAATCAGGACGACAACGGCAATCAATCCCTGTTTCATCGTCGCGCCAAAAGACGGACTGTTCAGGCTTGCCACTACTCAACAATGCCGCCGCCTTTGGGTGTGCTTGGATGGCTGCCGCCATACCTTTGATTTGCTCCACCCATTCGGCTTTCAGAATCGTCTTTCCGCTTTCCGCAATCTCTGCCAACTGCGCTTTACCGTCTTTGGTGCGCCCGTCGAAGTCATCGGGCAAGACCGCGTAAGATTCGGCAAACACGTCAGGCAACAAGATGTAGTCGTGGAACGCGCTACCGAAAATCATCGCCTGCGTGCTTTCGGTTTCCGATTCCAGCGCATATTTGTAATGCGCTGGGCTTTTGGCAAGCTGGTCTAACTGCGTCTTGCTGACTGCTGCATGGCTGTGGTAGTCGGCATTACTCATGCCATCAATAACCGTCATCGTTATGCCCCTGTCAGCAATCTATCCATGTACTTCCGCGCCGTCTTTTCAGTCTTGAAGACTTGAACATTCTCCAACTGAGGACGCTTCACTTTCCTGAGTTGGCGCGCGGGGTCGTTGTAGCCGTCGGGCATGATTCCGACTTGATAGCCGTCTTTAGTTTTTCGCATGACTACGTTCGGGCTGCGCGGCAAGCACATAAAGCCTTTAACCTTTGCCGCGCGGTTGCCGTTCATGGTGTATGGTTGGTGGTAGCTCATTTTGCTGCCTCCGCATCGCCGCGCACTTTTTCCAGCGGCGGTAAAGATTGATAAAGTTTCTCGATTTCGTCCGCCTGCTGGCGTGTTGCTTCTTCTGCTTCGCGCATCGCTTGTTTGGCGATGTCTTCGCGGATACCCTCGTAAGGGTCTAGGGCGTCCACGTCGATAAATGCTGCGTCGGTTGTATAGTCTGCGTATGCCTGCGCTTTTGCATATGCCTGTACGCAAAAAGCTACTGCCGCCGAAGCGATGATGATTGCTGTGTATTTCATGATTGTTTCCTCGTCTTAATTTAGGGGGTTGCCCGCCGACCGCTGCTTATCTCAACACTCGGCGGGCTTGGCTGCTTCTTCGTTCAACCTGCGCCGCGGCTGCTTAAGGAGTCGCTGCCCGCGCATTGTCGTGGTTTAGGGCGGTGGGAAAACATTTCAACAAAAACCCCCGCCGGCATTCCCACTCACGACTAACGGTCTGCCTACTCTTCCACTTCATGGGTATTCTTTGCCGCGTCAGGCGGCGTTAATCTTTTCCTGCTCGATAAATCGGTCTGCGTAAAAATCGAGATTTTCGATTCGTGTGTAGTAATGGTCGTCCTCTATGGCTTCCTCCATCACTTCCATCATTTCATC
>ERZ772909.734-NODE-734-length-19482-cov-4.506203_pt1 | contig 19482 bp, 20 predicted proteins | sample MGYA00511137_ERZ772909 | MGnify/ENA primary metagenome ERZ772909 (study PRJEB29015, sample SAMEA2738095) | human oral metagenome | biome: human oral; feature: human-associated habitat; material: saliva | place: China | collected 2270 ... | reverse complement strand
TTACCTTGAACGACATGCGTTAAAAGTTAGTTGAACCGCCGTATGCCGAACGGCATGTACGGTGGTGTGAGAGGGGCTAGAGATTATCCCCTACTCGATTCTCCTGTTTCGTTATTTTTCAAAAAATTTTCGTACTCTATTGCTACTTCTCTGATGGTATGTTCTCTAAAATACAGAACATCAATAATTTCAAACTCTTTATCAGATAAGGTTAATAAAGCCTCATTTAGTTGCTCAATAAGGAGCCTGGTTTCTACCAAACTTTCAACATCAACAGTAGTATCTGGCAGTATGTTTTCTAGTGGCAACCCATTTACTTCGAATGATGAAAAAGGTAACATGCCGAATTTCCTATCTTTTCTATTAAGATATTTCTCGTGATTTACCAATTGCCAGTAACTTTTATAAACTGCTTCTGTTACAGGAATTTTACTACCTCTAACATGAATATAATATTTCATTTCATCCTCCTTTTATGACTCTTCTAAGTTTTAAGAGGAGGGCTCCTTATCTCAACCATAGATATTTCTCACTTTTTATTCAGCTTGAGAAGTTCTCGTCACTATAAGAGTGAAAATATGGTGCTTTTGTTCCAAAAAAATTATATGTGACAAAAAACAGCAAGCTCTCCTGAACTTGCTGCTCTATATTTTAATAAGTTTCTGTTTATAGATAACAATGAGATATTTTGTTATATAAGCAATATAATACCTAGATAATCTATAATTTATTCTATGCGAGCTATTCTATATTCATTATTAATCTCAACCGCTATGGTTCCTTCTTCTGCTAACAAATAAACTTCTCCGTAATCCCAAACTTCTATTTTTTCATCAGAATTAGATCCAAAATAATCTATTTTATTTAATTCTGATTTAGGAATTTCTTGTCCCGTATTTAAAATAAATGTTTTTAAATCTGCTATTACTCCAAGAAATTCTTTTAGTTTATCATCAGATACAATCTCAGATGAAATATGAAATTTCCTATTATTAAATTTGACTATCCTGCAATCAGATGAATCAACTGAAAGGTTCCCATCTACTGAATTATTCTTGAACTTTTCCAAGTTCAGCATTTCATTATTGGATTTTACATCCGAACTCAAAGAAACCTTATAATAAGAATCATTTATAGAAATAGCTAATCCGTCACTAAGATTATAGAGTCCATTATATGATAATGATATTGTATCACTGTTACTTTTGCTAATAACTTTCTGGGTCTTTTTATCTATTACTAGTGTTTTAATAAAAGATTCCTTCATAGTACCTAGGTCATTCTCATCAACGATTTGATTCATGATTGTATAATCATTTCCTTTATATGTAAATTGATTAAATGATTGATCATGAAGCTCTATTGTTTTATTGTCTACCAATCTACATGCAACTAAAGTGCAAATTCCAATAAGAACAACTAAGCTAAATAAAATTTTCCTCATGCTACTTCACCTCGTTTATAACATCATCAAATAGTAAGAGTGCCCTTTTCCAATTTGTTGTAACCTTTAAGTTATTTAGTTCAATCATTGTTAACAGAATTCCAATTATTCCATCTAAATAACCAAGATTATCATTTGTTTTTATATTTTCAAATTCCGCGGTAGTGTTAAAACCATATGTCATGTCTTCTCTAAAATCACTAATTAACTTTTCCTTAAGAGATATTATACAGTCATCAAAATCATTTGTTTTATAAATTTTTTTAAAAAATAGGCAAATCTCAATTGCTCCAGAAAATCCGTGACATAAAATAGATTGTTCTAAACCATTGCTTCTCCTGATGGATGCTTTCAAGATGTTACAAGCTTTAGATTTTAGTTTCTTATCTTCTAGAGCCAAACTTGAATACAGATATAGTAAACTAATTCCTGGGCTACCGTAGCACCACGCATCTCGAATAAATTCATACTGTAAATTGCTTTTTTCTGTTTTCTTTAGTTCAATATCACTTAATCCCTCTTTCCACATATAGTTTTTTAACTCGTGTTTTTCGTATAACATTATAATTTTTTTGATTGCTTCAATGGATTTTTCATTAGAATAGCCTTTTAATTTTGAATATGACAACATTACACCAACACCAGCAAGACCGTGTGCCAAACCAAAATTCAGACATCCTAACGGATAAAGCTTAGACTCTGTCTTGGACATTTGATTGTTTGATTCTACATAAAAGCCTGTTAAAGTAGAATTTTTTAGTGAAAATTCAGATAAGAAATTGATAATTCGGTTTATTGTATAATCATTTTTTCCTTGCTCCTGAGATAAAAGATAAACTAATACTCCAGATACTCCTTCTATGATGTCATAATCAGTAGGTGAGATATTCTTAATATCTAAATTTTCAATCTTATTTAACGAATAGTACTTAATATATTTATTAAAACTAATCAATAAGTTATGATATTCTGGATGTTCTTCAACTAAATGAAGAAGGCTTATTCCAATTCCTGAAACTCCTGAAAATAAAGAATCCGATAAAACACCATAGCTTCTCATCTGTTTAATCATAAAATCAATATATCGATCAGTCCTAACTGAATATTTTCTTTCACTGGTTAAACTTGTCAATTCTGAGGATAACAATATCAATCCAGGTAAACCAGAAGACAATGTCAATAAATCATAATTTTGTTGTTCTGCATATATTTTTAACTGCTCATCAAATTTAGCAAATACTTTCTCAGATAAATCAACAATAACTTTCTTTTCATTCATCAGACTCCTCCTCGTACTTTTCTGAAAAGTAAAGTTCCCTATAATATTTGGATTTACTTATAAGTTCATCATGGTTTCCTTCATCAATAATATGCCCATCTTGCATAACTATAATTCGATTTGCTCTACTCGCAGCCATTATATTATGTGATATAAACACAGCAATCTTATCTTTAGAACGGGTTACAAATTCATCAAATATTTCTTTCTCTGAAACAGGATCAAGCGCTGAACTTGGCTCATCCAAAATATATACACCTGCATGTTTGAAAAAAGTCCTAGCCAATGCTACTTTTTGCCATTGTCCTCCTGAAATTTGTCTACTATCATTAAACCAGGTCCCTAAACGCTGATTAAGGTTGAAATTGTTTTCTGCGGTTAAGAAATTTAATTTTAAGTTATCAATATGTTTCTTTATTTTGGAGTCAGATATACTGTTTATATCACTTAGGCCGATATTTTCTCTCACAGATAATTCAAACTTCACAAAATCCTGAAAAAGAACAGAAACATTATTTTGATAATAACTCAAGTCTAGAACATCACTAGATTCGTTATTATAATATATTTGGCCCTCTGAAGGTTGGTATAATCCCGATAGTAATTTTACTAAGGTACTCTTACCAGAACCATTCTTCCCCACAATTGCTACAAGTTCACCCTTATTAAACTCAACATTAATATCTTCTAAAGTTTTTTTGACACTTCCTGGATAGATAAAAGAGAGATTCTTGACTTTTATTTTGTCAATGCGCTTTTCAATTCTTGAGATTTTACTATTCTGAATTGAAATATTACTTACTTCCATATCAAAAAATTTAAATAATTGTTCCATGAATAAACTTGTGTTATAGATGATATAAGTATTTTGGATCATAGATTGTGAGTAGGTATTTACACGAGTTATTGCCTGAATAAGGCTTACAAAATTACCTACTAAAAGTTTACCACTTCGAATTGACTGTATCATCATAAAAATAGCTATTCCATTAATAAAATTCAATAAAATATCCAAACTTCCTCTGAAAAGAACTTTCTTTTTCGAAATATTCAAATCTTGATTCATAAAATTTCTTTTTAATGTTCCATATTTATCGATGAAATATTTACTAATACCATTTAGCTTAATCTCTTTAAATGAAAAATCATGAGTAAGAAGATAATTGATGTACCAAACTTCCCTCTCCGAATTTGCTCGCTCCCATTGAATCAAAAATTCTAGCTGACCAACACGCATAAAAATTACTAAGGAAATAACAGGAATCATCAGCAAAGAAGTCGATACTGCCACATTCCAAGTGGACACATAAATAATACTTGTTAATAAAGATAGAAACCCTGTAATCACACCAATGATAGCATTGAAAAGTTGGAACGGCTTATATGTACTATCTTGTACAATTTTTTCAATGAGATTGTATGTATCTGCTTGTTCAAAATCTATTAAATTTAGAGATGATGTTTTTTTCAATAACTTCAAATTGAGATTATAGGACAAGTTCATGTTAAATTTATCACTTATATATGAATTTAACTGACTTAGTATTGATAGCAGTATTTGCATTAATATATAGATAATTAATACTGAAAAAATGTTACTTCCTTTTTTTAAAACAGCATTGATTAATTCTTGATAGATAAATAAGCTTGCTAAAGGAATTATTGATTGTAATATGTTTAAAATTATTAGATAGCTAGCATATTTTCTTTCTATTCGAAAAATTAATCTTATTGTTTTAGGAATTGTCAAAATTGTTTGAAAAAAATTTTTTAGTGTAAATTTATCCATGATTGTGCCCATTCCTAAATTCTTCACTGATTATCAATCCGCGAATTATAGCATAAATCTTAGTCTCATTTTCTCTCTTTATACCAAATAAGCGATTATTGTGTACATGAATGATACTATCATAAATGATATATGTATAGTCATCTGATAACTGAATACAACTGTCTGATAGTTTCTTAAGTCTTCGACATAGTTTAGATAGTTCTGGAAGAAGATTTATTAAATATCCCTTTATTAAATACAAATCAATTAATGCAGTATTTCTATTTTTATCTCTATTTTGACTGTCTAAATGCTCTGGACAGGCAAATTCTAAAAATTGTATTATTTCTTTATTGTTATCTTTAAAAAATGATTTGAGATAAAAGTAGTTAAATATTATTGCCAGATCATCTGGGGTTAAATCTAATCTTTTCTGCCGAATTAAACTTAATGAATTGATGACTATTTCAGTATCTAGACAAAAAATTTCTTCTACTAAAAGAATTCTTTCTAGCCCTCCATATCTTTCGATTTCTCTGTCATACGTTGAAATATCTATATTTGATATTAACTTGTTTTGTATGCAAAGTTGAAAAATCTCTTGAATTTTTTCAAAACTTTTATATAAATTCTGGGTTCTTATCCTTAGTCGGATATGAAATTTTGGATCAGTATATCTGATATAGAAGCTCATCCCATCATCTAAATTTACTAAATTCAAAATTTGAGGCATTATATCCGAAAGAAATTCCTCTTGCCTATCTGCCGACATATATAATTTAAAGTAGAGCCATTCATCAAATGGTAGTTTCTGTCTAACATTTGTCGGAATAACTTCTGGTAATATTTCTTTTATGCACCTAGGTTCTTTAACTTCATCCTTAACGAATACTGGAACAACTATATCAGAAACATGTGTTGTAGATCTCTTCTCTACAAGGTGTGAATCAAAAATACACTCTGATAGACATAATTCTTCATTTTTATTACTATTTTTTCTTACAATATCTTCAAAAAGTTGATTATCTAGTGGATTATTACGGTTAATTAATATTCGATTATCACTGTTATCAACATAAAATTTTATCGGAAGATTGTTTTCAAGAATAATCTGATGAATATCCTTTGACAACATCTTTCCACTAAACCTCCAACGTTCAGGAGCAACAATAATATCCTTAAATAAGATTCTAGGAATATGAGAAAATTTTTGATAAACCATCTCCCAAGGAAATATTCCGAAATGATCTTCTTGGGAGATCTCACTTAAAAATCGTAATTCATTGCTAAACATCATTTGGTTGTACATATTTGTACTATAAAATTTTAAAAATTCTCCAGTTTTGGAACTTCTAGCATAAAAACTATTCTTAGAATCAATACCAATATATATGTCAGATAAAATTTGATTTCTCTTATCCATATTCGTAAAAAGTGATAATACTTTTTCTCTGACATTTGTTGTACGCATAACATTAGCATGACGAAGATTCTCTGGTAAAAATGTTATTTCACAAGAATTATACCCTGATGCTTGATTATTTTTTTCAACAATTTGAGTGATACTTCGATGATAATGTTCCAATTTATCCGATAGGATAGAAAACCTGCCTGAGCTAGCCCCTAGATGCTTAGAACACCCTGTATTAGTTAAGTTTAGTACACTTTTACCATCTACTTTACTGACATAAAAAAACAACTCAAATCCTACATTGATTTTATCTTTGACTTGACTAAAAAAATCTTCTCCATTATAAAGTTGAATATTTTCACCTGTTTCTAAGGCTTTTTCAAACTTATTGAGATATTCTAATTCTTCTTTTTCATTAAAATATATAGTAGAAGGTGCAGATTCCCAGAAATCATTTTTAGGATGCTGATATCCATATGGAGAACCTACTCCTAGATTAGAATCAAACAACTCCATCAACTGAACTTCTCTATTTACTCCGTACTTCTCTAAAAACTTTTCTTTATAATCATCTAAATAAGTCCGTTTTACATGATCTGAATTGCTTACTAGAAATTCAGCAAATTCTACTATCTGTGTTTTATTTTCATTACCTAATTGGATTTGAGCATCATTATAAAGATCAATTTGAAGAAAATTAGGAGTTTCAACCAATGATGACATTAACTTGTAGATTTCTTTAAGCTTTTCAATCCCGTCTCCAATTTCCAATGTAGAGTATTCAACAATTAAGTGGCTAATTGTTAATAGTTTAAAGTAATAAAGATTTTGCTTATCGATTTCTTTGACTTTGGAAATGAATTCTTCAAATTTAAAATTCACTATCAATTCTGAATTAATATTTGAAATTAGAAAATGATTATCGATCAAACTCATAATATATGATGTTGCAATATCTCTATATTCTTCACCATAAGATTTAACAAGTTTTTCTATAATACAGTTAAAATATACATACTTATCACAACAAAGCTCATCAATAAGTTGATAAACTTTAGTGAATTTTATGTTGACTTCTTCAGTCTTGGTATCATTTATAGAATACAGTTGAACAACTCTGTCTCCAAATTGATAGTTGGCTGTATTTATTTTATAGGCTAATTTTCGAGAATATTCCTTCTCAATTTTAAAAACTAGACGTATTAACCACTCTAAATCCAAGAGTACTTTTTTAGATGTTTTTCCATTCAAGTTTAATTTCTCTTTAGAAGAAAATGAACCTATTGAAGTTTCACTAAATAAGCCAAATGGTGTTGATCGCTCCTTACTACGCTTATAATATTTATATACAGATTCTGATAATTGGTTGATTTTTTTCTTTTTCATTGAATCGCCACTATAATATTTTTGAAGCGATTCATATAAACTCCTGCTAGCTACAAATAGTTGCTCCTGGAATATCTTATTCTCTCTTATAGTTTCTAGAAATGAATTATAATCACATTCTAACAACTCATGTATTCCAGTAATTGCGTTACGGACCAAAAAATTATTCGCAATATATCTATTTTCCATTACTTTTTTCTCTTTTCTAAATTATTTTTATAAATCTCTAAATATAAATTTAGAAACTTATAAAAATAAAGGTAGTAAGCTATCTATCCACTACCTTTATTTTAACAATAGACTTGTTCATCCAAGAGGTAATATCCTCAACAAATACTGCGAGTAATGAGCAAAGATTTGCTTCTAAGGGGATAGATACTTCTATTCATTCTCAGTCGGGATTTGAAACAAGATAGTTGCCAAACAAATCAAATTTTATCCGAAATGACAACCACAGGTTGCAGTTTTTAGCGGACAAGTCATCAAAATACCGGTCTTACACCCTGGAGTACACAAAGATTTACTAGTAATCCGAGGTGAAGCTCCTGAGTTATTTTCCTTTGAGATTGTGATGAGATCCAAATTGAAATCTTCATTGTTCATTATAAATTTCCTCCAATTATTTTTTCTTTGTTCGAACAGGTATATTGTAAAACACTTAGTTCAGAATTTGTTCATAAATAGAAAGATTGACAATTTTTTTTAGATAAAAATGAATGAAAGATTTATTTCAATATTCTTAAGAACTACATAAAAAATAGTAAATGGCTGGCACTGCAATCTGATAATGGGACAGCATAAAAACACTTTTTAGGCGCTGATTTTCTGTATTGAACCGTGGACAAGTCGTTTAATCGCTGTTGAATTCTGGTTTCATTATAATCAAAACCACCCGTTCTCACGGGTGGTTTGCTATTCGGCTGAAAGCCTCTCTTACCGGCCAAAGCCTAAAGGCTTACTGAATGGTTTACCTTTTGCACCACTTTTACTCACTAATCCGACTAGCGGATTATTACCCTCTATTTCTTCGAATTTTCTCTCCTGTAAAGGGATCGTACGGTTCAAATAAACTTTGCTGATCTGCTACGACGTCTTCTTGTAATTGTTGACGAATATAGTTTTCTATTTTCTTCTGATTGCGACCTACGGTGTCCACATAATAACCGCGACACCAAAATTTTCTATTTCCATACCTATATTTCAGATTGGCATGTCTATCAAAAATCATTAAACTGCTTTTTCCTTTTAAATACCCCATAAAGGATGAAACACTCAGTTTGGGCGGGATACTCACTAACATATGAATATGATCTTTACACACTTCTGCTTCATGGCTCTCTACTCCTTTGCGGTCACATAATTGACGTATGATCTGACCGATGCTTGCCTTGTATTTTCCGTATACAATTTGTCGACGGTATTTTGGGGCGAAAACAATATGATACTTAAATTTCCATGTTGTTTGTGCTAAACTATTATTATCCTGATTCATCAGGGCTCCTCCTTATGTATATTAGTTTGTGGTCGGGAAATCTTTTCTAATATATCATTTTAGGGGGATTTTTTTATACCACGCTGAAAGCTACACTGAACCACTAGCACAGCTAGTGGTTTTCTGATGACTAAAATGTAATGAATTTTTTGACAATATCTGTTATACTATCTTGGGTTAAGGTTCTCCAGTTATGGAGATAGAAGGTTTTAGTCTTTAAGACAGAATAGAACTATTCGATACAGGCATTATCTGCTGGTGTTCCCTTAGGTAGTTCCAGTTAATCAAGTGTATCAAGTACAAAGTCTGTATCTTGGTAATCTGAGATAGTATAAGCCGCAATTTCACGGTTATACAAATCCATGATAGAGGAGAGATAAAGTTTACAGTTACCAAAGTAGAGATAAGTGATGACCGTGATGAGTTTCTCCATTGGTTTATCTACTAGGAAATGGCGGTCTAGTTTGTTGCTTGTCAGATAGTATGGCTTTACTAAATTGGGCGCCTTCTTAGGACGTGTACGACAAAGCTAACCTCCCTCTTTCGTAATACGATAGACTTTCTTACGATTAACGACGAGCTCAAAACTCTTCTTGAGTAATCGGGTGATGGTACGATAACCATAGATACACTGATTATCCATACAGAGTTGCTCAATTTTCTCTTCAATTTCGTCTTTCTTCTCAGTTTTCTTGCCTCCTGCTTTCCAACGGTAGAAAGAAGATTGAGCGATTGACACCGAAACAGTCTAGAATGACGGACACTGGATAGATTTTCTTGTACTCTTCCACAAGCTTGTAAGGCTTGTTTTGGCGATTGCCTTGCCAAGCTCCGATACTTTTTTAAGAGTTCCACCTGCAGGCGTAACTGTTCCACTTCAGATAATTGTTCCAACCCTTTATATTGTTTCCCCACAGGTTGATTGAAATGATGAAGTTCTTCATTCGCATACCATCTCATCCACGTATAAATCTGACTGACATTCTTAATCCCTAGGGTCTCCATAACAACCTTATTAGTTTTACCTGCCCTTTTCATTTCGATTCAGGTTAACTTAGTTTCCACTGAATACGCTTTTTTGACCATAACAAAACACTTCTGTTTCTAGTTTACTAGATTTCAACAGAAGTGTTTTTCTTGTGTCTCATTTTTGGGGGATAGTATCGCTAATCTACAATTTCTTATATAGATTTTTTATTTTTTGATTTTCAAACTCAGTTATAGCGATTAAATTACAAAAATACAGCAAAATAATAAAACCAATTAAATACGCAAAGATTATAAAAATTTTGTTTCCTCCAAATTCCAGTATGAGATTAACTGGTAAAGTAATCGGTAGCCATAAGCTATTTAGAAACACTTTGTTTGTCGCAAATATAATAAACAAACACTCAATAAAAGCAATTACTAAATTTCCCACCTTTGCCATGATTAGACTAAGTAACATATGAAAATGATTAAGTAAAACTAATAATAACCAAGTAATCACACCGACATATGCATAATAGGAAAGTCTATCAAAAACAAATCCTACTACTATCCAAACTGGAACACCCAATAAAACCATTAGTAAATCTGCCGAAATCAGTTTCATCCCCCAAATGGAGGATCTATTTTTTTCACTTTTAATATTTTGAAAAGAATTTGCTTTCTCCTCTTGTTCATGAAGTAAAATAGAGAGAATTGATGCTAATATACAATATCCTAGCATAGGTAAAAAAATGATATTTTCAACTAAAACTAAATTATTAGTAAAGTGTAAATAAAGAGGAATTGTGAATAGTTGGATAATTGCTAAAACTAAAATAAGATTTAAAGCAAAAGAACCCTTCCACTTAAGTAATTCGCTTTTTATAATTTTGTTCATCTGTTATCCTCCATTTCAACAAACTAAGGAAACTCGCAAAAACTAAGATTGATAGGCCCATTGCTACTAAAATTGTCATCGTATCAAGCCCACTTGCTGCTATATCTAAATCACCTGATGGTTTCAAATGCAAAAAAGCATGAGCAATTTTATAATGATAGGTATAAGGAAATATAAACCAAATCGATGTCTGAGTAATCAGAGGAGCAACCAATAAGCAGATAAGGGAATTTACAGCCAATAAAAGGTAGGAGTTTACCCATTTTGACAGAAAATACAATAGTGGCAGAGTCCAAGCAGAAGAAAAACCAATGAGTAATAAGCAGATAAAATCTTTGGTAATATCTACTGTAATCATACCTGAGAAAAGACATGAGATACCGTAAAATATTATTGTGAAAATAAAAGTTGAAATCAAAATATCCTTCAGCTTTAATAGTATCTTTGCCAAATAAATAGTAAATGTATTTCTACCAAAACTTATATTTTGAAATGAACCTGCATTTTCCTCTGCATTATAATCGGCTAAAAATAATAGTCCAAGAAGGGTGTATAGAAAAATCCCTTCCCACCAATAGATTGAGAAACTTTCTAGATTAATAGGTCCCGCGAGTATGAAAGCTATAAAAATGGCTAGAAATGGTATGAAGATTAGTAATTTTTTATCAGAACTGGATTTTTGTTTAAGCCACTCAGATTTGAAAATATTATTCATTTTATTCACCCCCATGGACAATTCTAAAGAATAGGTTTTCTAATCCATTCGTATCTTTATTTATATCATCATAAAAAATCTCACCTTTATTCAGAATAACTATTTTATCTGCGACTTTGCCAACTTCACTTAATTGATGACTTGACAGAAGTATGGTCATTCCTGATTTTTTAAGAGTCATAATTAAATTTAGCAATTCTTTTATCCCATCTGGATCTAAACCGTTGGTCGGTTCATCTAGAATCAATAAATCAGGATTGGTAATAATTGCCATTCCTAATCCAAGTCGTTGCTTCATTCCTAATGAAAAGTGCCTTGCTTTCTTTTTTCCAGTATCAGCTAAACCAACCAAATGAAGTACTTCCTGAATTCTTTCGTCTGAGATACCATGTAGCAAGGCACGTGTCTTTAGATTATCGAATGCAGAAAGATTCAGATAGATAGCGGGAAATTCAATTAATGCTCCAATATCAAATCTATTTTCTTCTACAATATTCTTATGCTTTCCATTGAAAATAACTTCTCCACTATCAGCTCTTTCCAAGCTAAAAAGAATTTTCATAATAGTGGACTTCCCAGCGCCATTTATCCCTAAGAGACCACAAATAGTACCTTCTTCTATTCTGAAAGAAACACTTTTTAAAACTTCCTTATCTTTATAGCTTTTTCTTAAGTTTTTAATGATGACTTCCATTTTTATAATTAATTCCTTTCGTTTCACTCAAGGCACAATACAGAATGAAAAAGTGTTGTGCTCTTTATTTTGTTTTATAATAATAGTGAGAAAGCCTATCACTACTACAAATCAGGGGGAGGTGAATAAGTGAGTGGTACAGCCACTACCTTGCATTTTTATAGGTGTCATTCTTTCCATCAAGCACAAGAACTGTGACTAGGAGCACGTAAACTTATAATTGAATAAGCGACTCGTTTGTGAAAGGAAAGAATAGTCAAGGGATAGGCAGACTCAAATTTGGTGAAGGGAGAACCCTCATGTTAAAAATTATTTATCCTAATTGTTGTGGCATTGATGTGCATAAAACCTTTGTTGTAGCGGTTATTGCCATCACCGACAAGCAAGAAATCACAACCTACCATCGTAAACGTTTCTCAACTTTTACAAATGGGTTAGTACAGCTACGAGACTAGCTAGAATACTATTCTTGCTTTGATGTCTGTATGGAATCTACCGGTAAATATTGGATTCCTGTCTTCAATATCCTTGAAAAATCCTGCAACATTTGCTTGGGTCACCCCAAGTATGTCAAGGCTATCATAGTAAAGAAGACCGATAAGAAAGATGCGCAGTGGATAGCCAAGCTCTTCAAGCATGATTTAGTTGCTTTTAGCTTTATCCCACCTCTTAAAATTAGACAACTCCGAGACCTTTTTCGCTATCGCATGAAATTAACACAACTGCAAGTCAGCGAGAAGAATCGTTACCAGAACTGTCTGACTTGGTCTAATATTCAGATTGCAAGTATCGTTTCCGACGTGTTCGGAAAAAGTGCTCAAGCTATTATTCAGAGCATCCTTGACAATCCAGAGGACAAACCAAACATTGAACAGTTTGTTCACAAGCGAATGAAGGATAAGGTGCAGGACTTGAAAATCGCTATTGAGGGGAATGTGACACCTGAACAAGCTGAGAAAATCAGAATCATCAAATAACACTATGATGCACTTGCCGTCTGTAAAGAAGATTTAGAAACCATGATTCGGAAGCTCGGACAAAAATACCAAGAACAGGTCAAGCTAATCCAAACCGTGCCTGGTTTCAAAGAGGAACTATCTGCCCTCAGAATTATTTCTGAAATCGGAGCTGATATGACTGTTTTTAACACTGCGGGTAAACTCTGTTCTTGGTCTGGATTAGTTCCTGCCAACAATGAAAGTGCAGGAAAGAAGTTCTCTACACGTATTTCGAAAGGCGGTCACTATCTCAACCCTTTTCTTGTTCAAATAGCTAATGCCGTGGTTAAATCAGAGAAGAACCCTGAACTACGAAATAAATATCTTAAACTCAAGAAACGACGTGGTCATCGAAAAGATATCATCGCTATCTGTCGCAGATTATTGGTCGCCATCTACCACGTACTCCTAAAACAGGAGAGTTATAATTCAAGATTACAAGGCCTTACAGAAATAAGAAATCCAGATAAGACAATGTCTGTCCAAGATGCCGTTCGTTTTGCACAGCAACATGGATTCAACGTCCTTTAATTTTAAAATTTAGGTGTCAAAACCTCTTTTTAGTACGCCTAAAATTATGATAAATAAGAAATCAACTAACTTTTATTTTTTCAAACTTCTACCTCCATTTCTTTGATTGATTATAATATACAAAAGAAAATTCAGTATTTGTTCAGAAAAAGGTAGCATTACTTTCTAGTTGCTATCTATGAAAATTTTTAATTAATAAAGTGACTTGTGCGCCACCATTTTGTGGATTTGAGAGTACTAATTGACCTTGATGTCTCATAGCTATCTTTTGAGCAAATGAAAGTCCTATTCCGTAATGCTTATCATTTCTCCCTTTATTCTCTGTGTAAAAAAGTTTTTCTCCATCTTTAAGAGCCTCTTCTGAAAATGGTAAACCATTATTCCAAATCTCAAAATTGATAAAGTTAGAGCTTTCAGATATAGTAAGTACCACCTTGCCCTCTTCTGAACAAAATCTAGTCGCATTGGATAAGATATTTATCAAAGCTCTATCTAAGTTGAGACGATTTCCTTTAATCACTTTGGTCTGAGATTCATTAACTATTTGAAAATTAATTCTTTTTGAAGACATAATATCTCGACATTCTAATGACAGTTCATCAAGAAATTTTGATAATTCAATATCTTCCTGATAATTCTTATCTTCAATTAGCAACCTTGAGTAATTAACCATTGAATTAAAATACTTTTCAAATATATCAACGCTATGATTCATTGAAGACATAAAATCTAATTGTTTTTCATCTAAATCAGTCATCTCAAGCAACTCGATATTTCCCTTTAAAACAGTTAAAGGGGTTTTAATGTCATGTGCTAATGCAGCAACTTGAAATGACAAATCCTCTTTATCTTTTTTCTCCATTTCTAATAACTTTATCAACTCTTCATCTTTTTGGTAGAGGGTCAGTAAAATATTATTAAATTCTAGCATTTCAGTTTCTTTACGTTCAATATTCATTTCTGGTATCCCCATGTTAAGAGATATTTTCTCAATCAAACGAAAGTTTTTTGTAAATTCTTTTAAGAGCCTAATAACAGAGGTAAAAATGAGTAGTAATTCTATCCCTATAAAAAACAAATAAGAGACTGAATTATAAGAAACATGTCGAAAATTTGGATTTACAAATTCAGGAATTGTTGGTCTTCTAACAACTAAAGTAAAGTTTGAATCCCCATATTCTGTATATAATACAGAACCGTCGCTGACTGAACTTCCAGTATCAAAAACTTCTTTATAATATTGTAAATCCTGTTTTTGATATTTTCCAGAGACTAGTTTACTAGATTTACTATCAAACAATACATAATCAAAGGCAGAGTAATCCATTTGTTTCTTAATACTGTTAGCAGATTTACTATCACTAATTGAAATATGATAGTCTGTTCCATATGTATTCAGCTGACCTGTAAAAATAAGAACGTAGCTCAATACAAGCAACATAATAACATTTACAACTGTACCAAACACTATTTCAAGAGCTGTCCTTAAAATTCGCTTATTAATTGAATACTTTTTCATCATTCCATTTATATCCCGTTCCCCTTATTGTCTTGATGGGATTAATCCCGTATGGAGAAAATTTAACTCTAATTTGATAAACATATTCTGAAATTGAACGAAATAATGCATCCGATTCATCATCATAGACACGTTCATAGATTTCTTCTCTTGTATAGACCTTATTTATTTTGCTAGATAATAGGTCTAAAATGTCATATTCCCTACTGGTAAGAGAGATAACTTCACCATTAATACACACAATTTTTTCTTGAAGGTAAAATGTTATTGGCAATAATTCCCGGACAACATGTTCATTGGATTCTGCATTTCTATGGCGCTCTTCTCGTTTCAAATGCGCCACAACCTTGGCAACTAGTTGATTAACACTAAATGGCTTTGTAATATAATCATCCCCACCCAAATTCAATCCTAATACAATATCATCTTCAGAATCTTTTGCGCTGACAAAAATAATCGGAGAGGTTACTGATTCACGAATCTGTTTACAGATTTGCAGACCATCAACATTAGGCATCATAACATCAAGCAATATTAAATCAAAGCCTTTAAAATCACTCATTTCAATAGGAAGTCTAACCTCTTGATAAGTCGTCACATTATAGTTTTTCATTTCTAAAATTGTTCGCATCAATTTTAAAATTTCAAAATCATCATCAACTACTAAAATTTTATACATACTAGATACCTCTATAATCTCATACTATTATTTTACAATATTATTGCACAAAATTTGTAATATTTAGCAACCTAATTTGTCCATTATTTCCATTATTACTAAGAAAACAATTATCATATAAAATTCGAATGGCTTCATCTGGTTGATCCTTCAAATTATACTTTTCTATAATCAATCCCAAAGCCGCAGAGACTTTAGGAGTTGAAATTGATGTTCCATATGCGTATGTATATTTTCCTTCAAGCGTTGGAACGAGAATCCATTCTTTTTCGTATAATCTATCAGCTACCCATTTTTCATATCCTACTTGAGAAAGTTCTTGACTTCCTCCTCCTGTTGCATAAATATCAATACTGTCTTTCCCTTGATTTGAGAAACTAGATACAAAATCGTTATCATCTACTGATCCAACTGTAACAACATTGTCTAACTCAGCTGGAATATCTTGTACAGTTCCATTAACTTGACTATAGTCTTTTCCTCTTAAACCACCAAGGTAAGTTTTTAATTCATCTTGATTCTGTAAATCCATCCCTTCATCACCTACTGAAGCAACGACAACGGAACCTTGATTATGAGCATAATTAATTGCCCGTTGATAGATATTGATTAAAGCGGTATTATCATCTTCATCAGTGGAATCTCTTACTAAATATTCTCCTAAACTAATATTAATTACATCAACATCATCTTTGGCTGCTTGAATGAGCGCTTTGAGAATCCATTGGTCTTGAGCATTCCCGTCATCAAAAACACGATACATTCGTATTTTCATGTCAGGTGCTATTCCTAAATATTCTCCACTTGATGAGATTTGCCCCACAACAGATGTTGCATGCCCAGTTTTATCTACAACATTTTGCTTATCAACTACTCCTGTTTTCAAATTTGATGTGAAATTTTGTACTGAAATAATATGTGAATAAATATCTGGATTATCATATGTAATACCCGAATCTATTACACCAATTGTTGCTTTACCAGAGGACTTATGTTTAAATTTACTTCCAGTACTAATACTCTTTTGCATATCCCACTGATTTCCCCAAAAATCTAAATTAGTATTTGTATAGACCTTGTTCCCATACAAATAAGTAATATTGGGCTTTACAGTCATAGTATTATCTATAACTATGTCATCAATATAATCAGAGTTTTCTTTTTTTATTGTATATTCACTTTTTTCGGTGGAAATAGTTAAAAAATTTATTTCAGGTATTCTATCAGTAACCTTAATTCCTTGGGTTTGTAAAATATCTTCTACATCTTCAATAGATTTATTCTCACTAACTAAAACATTATAACTGGTTTCCTTATTTTCATTAGCACTTATTCCCGATGACACAGAACTACTAGCTAATATAACAATAAACAATGATATCAAAATATCTGACAATAAGCTTCTCTTTTTCATAATATTATCTCCTTAGTTTTTTATTCCATTCTATCAATTTTATTTCAGAATTTCTTCAGAGTTCTCAATATTTGGTATCAATAAATCCGAAAAAGGCTATTCTTTCACATTTTTTTCACTGTGTTCAAATTTTAGTTCATCCTTGCTTGAGTCTATTTCATTTAAAATTTTGACAAACTTTTCCAACCTCCTTATTAAATACTCATAATCATCTACTGACCTATCTAACTTATTTTGATAGATTTCGATTTCTTTCTCAACTTGTTCCAGTTTTATAATCGCAGTTAGATTCATCTTGGCATAGTCATACCTGGCCAAGCGACGGTTCTCTATATCGCTGTTGTTCAGATTAAGCAAAACCTCCGCAACCTTGTTGAGATGGCTATATGGTCCTGCAACCCTGTAATGGTCAAATCTAATTGAGCAATATTCTTAACAATCTCATCTTTAACTTCTTGATAAGACTCATTCTTCATATACAACTCAATAAGAAGGTTAATCTCTTTAATCTTTTTCTTAAGTGTATCAATGGTTGGTCGTATTCTTTTTGGAATAGTCTGGCTGTCATTGGTTAACTGACGAATGAGCTCACGACCACGCACATAGCGACTAGTTAGAACACTTCCTTGTTGTAAATGTCTCACGGAGAAAGATAGGTAGTGTTTACCACTCTCTGTCTCTTTAATATCTAAAAGACGGTTTGGTATAAAGACCAAGCTATCTTTTTTAACGCCGTAATTCATCCTGATAAAGAGACCATCTTTGACTAACTTATCAATCTGGTGTTCAGCCAATACGACCTCAAACTCTTGAATCTAGTCTCGTTTCTCAAAGTAAGTCTCAAAAAATTGAACATCGTAGAGATTTTTGGGTCTGACTTTTTGGTTATTAACTGTAATGCTATGGCCATATTCTGTTAGAGTAAAATCCACGTGATTTTGTTTCAGAGAAATAGTGAGGTTAAGTTCTCTTGCAAACTCCAAAAGTTGTGAGAAGTCACGAACTCTGGGAAAGAGGAAATCTAAACGTTGCTCAATCTCTCGCTTGGCAAATTGCTCTCGAAAATAGTCCTCAGTATAAGGTCGACACTTATCCAGCTGCTTTGCTTCATCGGTATATCTGTCATTAAAAATTGAGAGAATCTTTATTTACTCTATCTGAACACTATCTCGTGAGTTGCTACTTCATTCTTTATCAGTATTTAACAACTTCACAAACGTTCCCAACCTTCTAGCCAGTCTCTCATATTCATCAATATCTTCACCAAGCTCCTTCTGTAATCTAAAAATTTCTTCATTGACTTGGGTTAAAGATATCGATTCTGTCATATTCATTTTAGAAAAATCATATTTTGCTAATTCTCGACTATGTGGATCTTCACTCTTTAGGTTGATAAGCACTTCTGTCATCTTGTTTAAGATGGCGATTTTTTCTTGTGATTCTTCCAGCTTCATATCAAGCACTGCAATTTCTAATACAAATTTATCTTTGATTTCTTGGTATTTCTTGTTCGTGTTAGACAGCGTAATCATGAGGTTAATCTCAGAGATCTTCTCCTGAAGGCTTTTTAAAGTTGGTCGTCTGTATGGGAGGGAGCTTTTGGCTATCGTTCGTAAATTGCCTGATTAAAGTTCTCCCTTTGATAAAACAATTTTTATCCGAGTTTTCTTTGTTATAGACAAAGTAGGAGGACGTTTCTCGAATATAAACGTTATATTTTTTCTGATTTTCTTCTTCTAGGATATCCAACTGATAGTTGGGAATAAAGATGAGTCCACTTTGTTTGATACCAAATGAAACATTGATATAGATACCATCATCAACTAATTTTTCAACCTGATTATCCGTGAGTTCAACTTCAAAATCATGGATAGTATCTCGTTTTTCCTTGTATAGTATATTGAATCTAGAATAGTACACCATAACTGCTAATACTCAATGAAAATCAAAGAGCAAACTAGGAAGCTAGCCGCAGGTTGTACTTGAGTACGGCAAGGAGAAGCTGACGTGGTTTGAATTTGATTTTCGAAGAGTATAAAACGTTTCTAGAAATTAATTTTACTTTCCTAACCGATGTGTTCACATCTTATTTCAATATACTATATTTCTTGAAGGCTTCCTCAATTTCTTTTGCGGAGACTTTCTCCTTATGCTGCTCTTCTCGAAAAGTCTGAAAATCTTCCTGAAGATTTTCTAATGCTTGAATGTCTCTAACTTCTTTATCTTCAAAATAACGATTAAAAAATTGAACATCATACAATTTCTTATCGCTAATTTTTTTA
>ERZ772909.731-NODE-731-length-19523-cov-4.988237_pt1 | contig 19523 bp, 20 predicted proteins | sample MGYA00511137_ERZ772909 | MGnify/ENA primary metagenome ERZ772909 (study PRJEB29015, sample SAMEA2738095) | human oral metagenome | biome: human oral; feature: human-associated habitat; material: saliva | place: China | collected 2270 ... | reverse complement strand
AAGTACAATATTCTGTTCTTTTTCTAATGAATATATCTCTCCTGTTGTGTTAGCATATAGCGTTATGCCAAACATACTCACAGTATACTGACGTATATCTGCTGGAGGGTTTAATCTTATCTGTATCACTTTATGTATACTCCATCATCATTTACATCGATGCTGTCTGGGTTAAACCAACTTGCTACTGTCTGCCCTACGTTAGCACCTAGTCTCTTTGCAGCTTCCCAAGTCTTTCTCTGATTTATACCGCCAAGTAATATAAATAAGATTAGTAGTACTACAATTAAACCAGTAAGTAGATTATTTGCGCCTTCTCTATCTGAGCGCATTCTATTCATCTCTTTCTGCCGTTTAAGTTGTGCTCTTGCTTTAGGTAGACTTATTTTAGCAGTTGGCGCTTTTTTCTTTTCACGCTTAGCTTTACGCTCTTCACGTTTCTTTTCTCTATCTGTCGCCATTAGTCTTTACTCCTGTTAAATCAAGCATAATTCTCTGCTTATGTTCATCTTTTGCTGTATAGTTTGACATTCTGTTTGCAGGTGGAATAAAAGGCACAATGAATAATTCGCAAGTACCTAAACCTCCTACAGAATCATACGCGTCTTTAACCATTTTCATTATTCTGCTACTACCGCAGAGATAGTATAGCTTACCAAATTTTATGTTATTTCTGTAGTTCTTCATAATCTGTAAGTATTTCGCTGCAGTCTTTGAAGATAACTCTAACTCAATAGCATAACTCATCGGCTTTGAATCTTTTCTAGGTATAGGCACAATAATATCAGGAGTTTGTGTGATTAACTGATTATCATCTGTATAGTTTACAATAGGGAATAAAGAAAAATCTTCAAATTCTTTTGTAAATGCATTACCTGTGCGTATGTCTATCTCTAAATCTTCTTCTTTTTTCTTTAACTCATTTACGTTATATCTATTTACTTTAAAGCTATCTTCTCTTATTGCGATTGTACCTGTATCTTCTGTAGGTTTTATATGAAGAGGATGGTAACAAGGCAAGATATTATCGCTTTTAAGAATCTGCCACATCTCTGATTTACTGTTGCCTGTCATTATGTCGAATATCAACTGCGCTTCACAACAAGTATGATTTAATAAGCCGAATGGTATTTGCTTGTATGTCTTATCTTCTGTCTTAAACATATCAAGCAATAATCTTGTAGGTCTAATAAATACGCCCATTGTTGATGTTTCTGCCCAGACTAAACCTACACTTATCCAATCTTTTACTATTGAAAAGTAGCTTATATCGAACGCGTCAAACCACTGTTGTACTTGCCAGTATGGCGCAAACTTAAATTCTGAAATGATGTATAGTATTACTTCAGCAAGTTTATCTATTTGTGCACTATCATCAACAGTTCTTACTTCTATATATGTATGCTTATTTTCTATTGTAGGAGTAACCTTTGGCGCTCTATAAAATGTATTCTTTACTGTTTCACTATCTTGTAATTTTAGTAAGTCGTTCAAGTATTACTCCTTTCGTGTAGTATAATGTTGTACTGAATGATAATAATAATTTTCTACTTACTATTATGCTTAGAATTAGATTTATTACTGCAAACAATAAAATCAAGTACGTATATTTGAATGTCAAGTTGTATTTGAAATGTATAATAACAAATACAGTGCATATAAACATTGCTTTTGTATACAATTCATTAAATATAGTAAATAGTATATTTTTAACTGCTTTCTGTTTTCCTATACAAGCAAAGAATATTGGCTCTTTGTAATACGCCCAAGCAATTAGATTGTTATATGGTATAAGTAGTATTAAAAATATTATCATCATCTTCTCTTTTTATTTAGTTGCACTTCTTTGCACGTACAAATAGATAATCAGGCACGCACTTGCATCTCATCAATGCTGGGTATCGTTTTATCAATTCATCTGATACAGTAGGCTCTGTAGTTTTCTCAATCATAAAACCGTTATTGATTAAAGGATTGATTATATCACTAAATGTTCTATGATATTTTATAACACCATTTATAAACCAAGTTACGTTTCTTTTTCCTGAGTTTACATAGTTATCTACTACTATGCTTTTCACTGTATTGTCAATGTCTGTCTGCCAAGTCACACCATTCATATTCGCTGTGAATATCGGATGCTCTTGTGAAAATAAGAATATACCTTCTTTATTTAATAGATTATTTACATCGTGACAGAGTTTATTAAAATCTTCTATATAGTGCATTACTAATGAACTTACAACAACGTCAAATTTCTCATCTAGCTTATCTAAATTGCTTAAGTTTAATAATTCAAAAGTTATATTATCATAATCAACGCAGTTGTCTACTGCTTCATTGAGCATCAGTTTTGAAATGTCTACGCCTTTAACATACTCTGCGCCTAAGTCGACACAAGTTTTGCATAGATTTCCATAACCGCAACCTAAATCAAGTACACTTTTACCTTTTAAATCAGGCATAAGAGATAGCATTTCAGGTCTTTCTTCTAAATCATTTGCGTTATTTTCATTATCTCTTAATTCTTTGTATTTATTAAAGAATTGTTTGTTATCATATAGAATCACTCTTACCACCTCAAATGTTCCCATTCGTCCGTATAAACGACATCAGTACCAGCTATTCCCCATTCTTCGTCTTTAGCAAGCCAGTCATTCACTTTCTGTACAAACAGAATTGCGTCTACGACTATTTCATCATTAGCACTTATATACTTTTCATCGTTGCACACTATTTCAACCCCGTAGTATTTGTATTGAGATGAATTCTCACTTACAAAAGGTTTGTATGTTTTATCGAACTTAATGTAAAGCTTGCGTGTATCGATTAAAGCACTATATACAATATCAAGTATATTATGTACTGTACCATCAAAATCTACAAGTTCTCTTTCGACTAGTGAGAAGTATTTTGTGTTTATTGCAACCATTCCAGTTCTTCCTCTCTTTTTATTTAGTTGTACTTCTTTGTCTACATTTCTTGATATTGCACAATTATGTCGTATTTTTCTTCTAAACAACTCGCTAATTTCTCTAGCTGTGATATTGCACTGTGCAACATACTTATGACATTAGTATCTTCTATGATTTGGCGTAGCAATAATAGATTAATGCCAGTAAATATATCATCATTTTTAACTTCGATAACGTTTTCTGAAAATCTCATAATAAGATATGAAATATTGAATCTTTTGCAAGCGTCAAAGAACTGAGGGTTTATAAGCATGTCATCAATATTAAAAACACCGTTTTCTTCTATAGTGTCAAAAAGATGTTCTTCGTCTTTATGCTCTAAAAATTTATCAACTGAGTTTATTATCACTCTATTCGTTTTCATAATATCTGTACCTCTTTTTAATTAGTTGTACTTCTTTAAGATGCTAACCACTCAGGATTGTCATTCAACCAAGCATTTACTCTATCAGCAAAATTGATTGCGTCTTGTAAAACTTCAATCAAGTCTTCAATGTCTTTTCTCGATGGCGTACGATTATTGAGTCCATACGATACATACGCATCACTATGATATTTATATTGAACAGGTGTGCCGTCAAACTTAGGCATATTTCCGCGCATACCGATGCTAACAGCTTGCTCATCTGCTTTTCCTCTACTGCGCACTTCTAAGCACGCATAAGGTGTGTCATGCATACCTGTTCCTTCGTACATAACTAGCATAAAATTATCATTTTGCAAGATTACGTTTGTCATTACTCTTTCTCCTTACTTTAAATGTAGGTCTAGCCATAGCGTGATTGAACTTAGGTTTATATAAATCAATAAAGAATTGTTCTGCATAAGTTAACGCTATCTGGTCTGCATTCTTTATTACAGCAATAAGTTTAAATCTTAATTCGCTAAGATTATACGCTCTTGCTAACTCGTAGTATTTATATTCAACCTTAAGCTTACGAACTCTTTTAACAGATTTTATATGCCTTTTAGCTTTCTTATAATTATTCTTATGCTCACTTACTCTTCTTGCTACGTTAAAGCTTTGACCTACATATAAGCATTTATCTTTGTAAAATATTCCGTATATACCACTACACGCTCTGATGTTACCTAATTTCTTAGGTTCTCTTAAGCTTTCTAAGAGCGTATAATACTTCTTATCTACTTTTTGTTTATTGTAGTTATACCAAATATTATTCTTTTTATGCACCCTGTATACTGGTGTCTTGTACTTCACTATTTTCATTTAATTTGTTAACTGCACTTCTATACACATTTGGCAAGCATTCATAAAGCCTTCCTGTATGCGTGCAGCACTGTACTCCTGTTATTTGTGAAATATAAGCACAAAATTCTATGATTTGTTGTTTATCTTGAATCTTTGGCTTAAAGTCGTTATCAAACAACAGTTCTCTTTGTTTCTGTATATCCATATTTACCCCATTATGCTCTGAGAGTCATAGATTTAATCTCTCTTGCATTTTTATTCTCGTTAATAGTTTAATCGGCAATAGTATAAAAGTCTCTCAGAAGTTAATCTCGTTCGTCTGAGATATATCTGAAGACTACGGTGTTACTGTTACGTACGCATTCTTAGTCACACCATCTGAACTTGAAAATGTAACAGTATATGTGCCTGGTACCTGTAGATTTACTACGTTATAATTACAACTTACGTAACCGCTGCCTTGTACTCCAAGTATAAGTTTCTGTAACATTACGCTTGGCGCTGTATTTACTGGCACAGAAATATTATGCACGCCGTTTATATAAGGTCCACTACTGCTAGATGCCCCTCCTCCACCACTACTATATGATGGAGCACTGTTGCTTGCTGCTGGCGCGCTTGGTCTTTCAACTTCACCGCTTTCGCTTACAGTAGGTTTTTCTTCATCTGCTCCGTATGTAACTACAACTAATGTAGCGTGACTTTCATTACCCGCTTTATCTTTTGCTGTATAGATAACCTCTAACTTCTCTTTCTCGAAGTTTAAGTCTTTTGTAAATGTAGCTGTTACATTCTTATCATAGTTATCTTTAACTGACGCAATATAGTCCGCTGGGTTAAAGTTAGCTTTTTCACTTCTCTTAACTACTATTGCTTTTTCTTTTAGTGTTATCTTAGGCGCAGATATATCCTTTACTTCTACTTGTAATGGAATCTTAGTCGTACGCATACTATTCTTTGATACATAGTACACTGTCGTCTTTAAAGGCTTGTCTGTCTTTAATTTTGGATATTGTACCTTTATTCTTTTGTTTTTAATTGTAGTTATATAATCTTTAGCGTCAAATTTCTTATTTATATCAACAACAACACTATCTTGCTTTAATGTTACAGTAGGGTTGATTATTAAATCTACAAACTCAGCATTGAACACGACAGCAATTGTAGTAAGTATAACTAGCAATATCGCTGCTACTGCAGCTATTATCTTTATAGGTAGTTTCTTCTCTCCTATAGTTAAATCTGCTTCTTGTTTATAATACCATTCCATATAATCTCACCTACCTTCTTATAATTAAAAATACAGCTTGTACAAAAACTAGCACTGTTGCTATGATGTCTACGAACGTATTAGCTATACTTCCTGTTGTTATTGCAAACGGGAATCTAAATTTCTTCCAAGCTTTTTTCTGCCATATGATAGGTATAGGGAATAATAATGGAATACCGTGGTCTGCAAAGTAGTCTTCTAGTGGGTGTAGTATAAAACCAAACGCAAAGAATAAACAAGCTAGCTTTAACTGTGATAGTGTCAACGTGCAAGCATAAAATACACAAGCAAGAGGTAGTATATCAGAAATAAATGTAGGCACTGATATAAATCTATTCAGTAACTTTACTATCATACTACTACCTACTAACACAGCCATAAAGACAATTATTAAGAATATTACTAAGCTTGCGTAGTTCTGCAGTATATGTGATTTTTCTTCTTTAATAAATTTTATTAACGATGTTTCTTTATCAGCCATTGTGTAATATAATAAGCTAAAGCAAATCGCTAAGAACACAGGACTATGCCATAAAAATCTATGCTGATTTTCTGGCTTATAATCGTTCTTTAAATGATATACATTCCAAGTCAAAGCACTTGTTGATTTCATAAATGCAGTACACGCTAAACCTATTGGTCCAAGCACATAGCCTGATGTCGAAGCGTCAGCGTCTAAATCTACTAATAATGTAGCACCAACGAATATCACAAAAGTAAATATGAAAAATGCTACGCTTGATAGCATTTCAGTCACTATAGGTAACCTTAATATCAAGCATAGCAATAATATGTTTATCGATAGTAATGCGTGGGTTCTACCCATCCATCCTTCGAGCTTTCTATTTATCATCATCTTGTCCTTTTTCAATGTTAAGTTTCAGTATACCTGCAGCTTTATCAGTTGCAGATGAGTCATAATCTTTACGCACAATATCTTGAGCTAGTTTAACATCATTCTGTGTTACACTGACTTCATCTACTCTCTTACCACTATTCAGAGATTTTAAAGCTTTCTTATGCTTTATGATATTTTCAATGTCTCTTGTTGAATGTTTTGAATGTGTCTTAGCTTTTTCTTCTGCCGCAGCGATTTCATCTGTTAACGCCTCTTTCAACGAATCAGCGTGCTCTGCCTGCGCGTCTAAGAATACTCTTTCTTTAACCATATCATCGAGTTGACTCTTCATTTCTCTTGCTGTTTTCTCTTTATGCTCAATAGCTTTATGAATATTAGCCAATCTCTCATTTTCTTTGTTTGTCGGGTTTTCTTTGCTAATCAGATGTTTGTACTCTGCACTATTGATTAATTTCTCTATATCATCTTCGTTCGACTTAATCTTCTTGTTTAAGTCTTGCTCTTTGCCTTTTGCTAGCATTTCATTAATATAGTTGCCATTTTCATCTTTAGTGCTCTTGTATCTGCTACTTGCATCATTACTTACATCTTTCAATGCAGTGTCAAGCTTAGATTTCTGTTTTCTATGCTCAGCATCCGCTAGCTTATCTGTCGCATCAGTGTTAGCTTTTGTTATGCTATTCGCTGTATCAGTTTTAATCTTACGCATACCGTATCTTGATGTAGCGCTTGAAGCGCTTGCGTCTGCTGCTGTTCTGAAGATTGCCTGACGTAGCTTTCCTACATCTTTATAAATAGGATTGCCGTTTTCATCATAACCAACAAGCTTTTTCTTCTGCCCTGCTTCGTTAGCTTTTCTATTCATTGCCTGATTGAATGAGCTCTTAACCTGGCGTTTTAACTGTGATGCCTCTGGCGCGTATGCTCTTTCAACTGACTGTACAATCTGATTTACATGGTCTTCAAATAGCTTTCTTGATTTATAGAAGAATGTTACAAGTATAAGTACAAGTACAAAGCTTATAAAATTAGCTTTTAGCACAGCAGATACAATATATAGTATTATATCGAATATTGCGCTGTATAATATTACTTTAATTAATGAAGAGATAAGTATTCCTAATATACCTTTACCTGTCTTTACGTAACTCTTCTTACCTGAAAACATTAATAAACCTGCTGCAGGTAAACCTAATAGCGCAGCAGCGAACTCAATCTTTGATAACGCGCAAGCTATACAGAATCTCCATAATGATAATGCTAGTAGCGTGTATATAACAATAAGCATAATTGCATACACAACACCTGATAGTCCACTTGGTGATGATAATGACAATATCATCTGCTTTATGTTTTCCTGTATGTCTGGGTTTTTATCATTCGCATTGTACATCTTCTGTAAATACGTAATCATTGAGCCTAGCTTAACTTGCTGTGTATCACTTATCTTAGGCACCGATGTTCTATCTAAAGAATAAGCGCCTGAGTTTGCGTACCAGTAGTAGTAACCTAGATTGTTAGCTACTTGCTTTGGGTTTTCTAAACCGCTTAGTGTCTGTACTGCTATCTTGCCGTCTTTATCGCCTAATGCTTCGAAGTTTAAGTCTGACATTTTCTGCACACCAAACTGAGTACAGATCTGTACGTCAATGTTTATTTTATTTATCATTGACATCTCTTGCATCAGTAAATCTTTTGAAGAATCTCCACCGACTGTATCAGTTAAAAATATACCATCTGACTGTAGCATAGCAGGGTTTACGCTGATTAGCATCTTATTAGTAAAATTAGCTCCACTGCTTGCTAATGTACCAACCTTACCGGTTAACGATACACCTATGATGCATAAGCCTATCAGTGAAACTGCAATTACATTCGTAAATAATGATTTTAATGTCTCTGAGCCTTTTAAGAATCTGAACACAAAACCTACAACTACAAATAATAAACTGATTATGCTAAACGCCACTAGTGGCGATAATACTCCTCCTGAGCTGATAAACACTTCATTCATCGTCTTGCTTAATGAATCAATATGTAAAGCTTCAAAGAGCGTAGTCATACTTATGTTCTTTATCATAAGCACTAATGTTATTATCTGAGTACCTAACCAGATTATACCGCTTAGCAAGTATGCAATTACTGATATTGATGCAGTACTTTTCTGCGCTGCGTATAGTCTTAGTGATTTTATGCTATCATCATTTACTTTTTCTAGTGTAGCTCTTGATACTTCATCTTCTGTAGATTTTACACCTTTTCCCCAGTAATCTTCAACAGTTGTCTTGTATAATAACTTACCATTATACATATAGCTTGGGTTTGTATCATCTACTATTGACGTATGCTCTCTAAAAGGTATATTACCTAAACCACTAAAGGGTATGCCTGAATCTGCGTCTCTTGTTTCTTTGTATGGTATTTCACCCTTATATCTAACAAGCTGTTTTGTCATACCGTACATTGCGTCAAAACCAACTGATTTTACTTTTACATTCTTTTGATTGAATGGGTATGAATCTTGATTTATAGCTACTGTATCACTTGTAGAATCAAATAATGTAGTTTTACTATCACCATAATATGAATCTTTAAATGAAGAGGCATTTACTTGAGTCATTACACCTAAACAAAGCATAAATACCGCAATTAACGATAGTACTTTTCTTTTACGCTGCATTCTGTAACTCCTCTTCTATCGGCCACGCGTTGTCTACTCTATTACAAATAGTATAGCCGTTATCTTCTTTTATAGCAACAACTGATTTTCCGCTTAGCGTATACATTATAGCTACAACCTTTGTTTCATCTACTCTATACACTATTCTTGATGATAAATTATCAAATAATGAGTAGTCTGTATTCTGCAACCAGTTATCAAATTCTTTTGCATACTCTGGCGCGTCTTTATAACTGCCATCATACTTTTCTACTGTTGTATGCTTTTGTATTTTATTTAATACATAATTTATATCGTAATTAGAGCCTTTAATCTTCTTTGGCTCTTCACGTAGTTTGTCCCATCTATATGCACTAAAGTTGTATCTAGCGATTGCTTGATTTTCTTGTACCTTAATCATATTATCTCTTAACTTGTCATATGAGATTGCGTAAGGACCTTTTTCATCAACACACCAGTCTTCTGAGATTGAGTTGTCATAAGCACCAACTCTACTTCTCATTAACTGAATAGCTTTATCAGCTCTTTCTTTTGTTATCTCATCTTTTGCTGCTTGCGTAGTTTTAGGAGTTTCAAACACATCTTTTTCTGTTTTCTTTTCAGGTTTTAAGAAAAAGTACCATAAACCAGTTAATAAGCAAGCGATTAATAAAGCAATTAAAATAGTCTTATATTTCTGCATTATAAACCTCCTTTATGGCTTTAGTTTCTTAAACTCACTATTTTCATTTATTTTGCCTATGAATCTAAAAGCAGCATAACCGCTGTTGAACGATTTTGTAGGCGGTGTATTATTCAGCATAGGATAAAAATCTTGCCAAGAGCCTTCATATCTAGCTGACGTAGAACCTGGCCATACATCTTGTATGGCTTTGTTGTCTGTAACTACTCCGTCTTTTGAGCAATTACTCATGCTTATCCAGATATGCCCGTTGTCTACACATACATCTCCTGGCTGTAGGTCTTGTCCTGTTACTTCTTCCCATTTATCTTTATGATTTCGCATATACTCTCTCATTGATGAAGGACCGTTAGTTATAGGAAAACTATCATCAGAACCTGACCAAACTATAGCACTACCTGCGTTATAAGTGCAGTTAGCGTATACTTTATCAATTACACCATTTGAATAAGGCGTACCTCTTTGACTTAGTAAATCGTCAATCTGCGGCGCTAGTGATATCCAGCACTCAGGCTTATATCCGCTTTTACCGATGAACGGTGTTAAATCATTAGTTCCTTTTGTTTTCCATTTAACTTTCTCTGCGCCATCTAATGTAGAATCTGTAACTGCGATTGAGTTGCAAGCTTGCACTATACCTTCATTACTAGACGTACCTGTGTTTAATACGCAATATTGTTTGTATACATCAGAGCCTAGTTCTTTTTGAGAATTATCGCAGTAGAAATGAGGTGATGAACCAAAAGCAGATAAAATTGATATAACAAACACAGCTACTTCTATTACGATTATTGTTTGTATAATAGTCGTTGCAAAGCCTAAGATGATTTTTAAGTTAGTCTGTAAGAATTTTAAGAATCTAGCTGTTTTTAATTCCAGTTCTCTTTTCTTTAAACTAGCTTTGCTCATCGCGTCTGTTTTTATTTTATCTAACATCATTTTACCTATCTAATCTCAGCTAAAATCTCTTGTTTCTGCTCATCTGTTAATGCTTTTGATAGTGTAGAAATATAGTTCTTTATATCTGCCTCTGTAGCTTTAATTGAGAATTTCTCTGAACCACCTTCATTCACACCTTCAATGTCTACGAAACGTGTACTACCCTCTTTTTCTACAGTCATTACTGCTTCACTTAGAACGTGCCTACATTTCCTCTTCCCTACATTTTCTTCGCTTGCTCTACATACTGAGCATCCACCATCTATTAATGGTCTAATCACTGCTTGTGCCATTTTGTCCTCCTATAAGAACGCGTTAATTATCCAGCTTTTACCATCTTTCACAACCAACAAGTAGTGACTACATTGGTAGTTAAAACCTTCCTTTGTCTTTACAGTGTACTTAACCAAGGCATTATAACCTAAGTTATTACTGTCTTTATACAGTTTAAAATCATCTATGCCTAGATAAACAGCTTTCTGACTGTTAAATTTCAAGTAGTTATAGAATGATTGAGATGTATCTCTGCCTAAGTATAAATCTCCTAGTACACTGTCAACTTTTACTTTTGCTGACTCTAATGTCTTTTCGTCAACCTTACTATCTTCATTAAATTTTAAATTATCATTCTCTGTAATCTTAGCAGAGTTTATGTCTTTTAATGAATACATAGTCATCTGCCCTACTGGTCTAAAACCATTTACTGTAGGTGCACCATTCTTATTATATTTATAATAGTTTTCGATAGGCATAAAGAATCTATATCTTACTTTTTCAGTTGTTGTAGCGTTTTCATCACCTGCTGCTACTTTTGTTACTTCTAAGTCTGCAGAGAAATATACTCTTGCTAATGACGAACTTAGCTTAGTAACCTTATCTATTCTTACTGAACTATCAACATACTTTACTTCTTTTATGTTGTCGTCTTGTACATTGTATGTAGTAGAATCATTCAACCAATCTTGAAAATTCTTATTTATATAATCATCTAGTCCTGCAACAGGAAAATCATATACTGACTTTGATACAACTGTTCTTACATCATTCTCATTAAGAGTATGCTTTATAAATGTATTGTATATACCAAAGATAAGTATAAAAGAGATTACAAAAGCTACTATACCACCAGTAATGCGTAGCTTTCTTTGTCTACTCTTTACTAACTGACGTAGCTTTAAATTCTGTAATTCTTTCTCTTTCTCTAATGCGTTTATCTTTTCAAACTTCTTCTGCTCTTGTTCAAGCAGTATTTGCTCAGGACTTTTTCCTAAATGTAATTTTGCCATTATGTATTACCTCGGAATACTGTCAATAAATTCTTCAGGGACTAAATACTTCCCATCTTTCCTATATTCAAAATGTAGATGAGGTCCAGTAGCATAACCTGTTGAACCTACTTTAGCAATAACATCTCCAGCGAGTACTTCATCTCCAGCTTTACAATCAATCGAACTGCAGTGATAGTAACCAGTAGTGTAACCATCTTTATGCTGTATTAAAACGTATTTACAACCGTCATGTAATACTCCAGCTTCTTTCACTGTGCCGTCCATTACAGCATATATGTTGCTACCCTCTGGCATAGCGTAATCTACTCCTGTATGCATTACACTTGCACCACTTATTGGGTCTAGTCTCATTCCACTAGGCGATGTCATAACTAGCTTATCAAGTGGTAGATGTTTAAATGTTGTCATTTTTCTGTATAAGCACACTGAATCTTCTGTTAGTATGTTGTTTAGATTTGTTCTTAAATTATGCCAATTTTGTTTACCTACTGTTGATGTGTAAACTGTACCTTCTTTTTCATTTGAATTAGCATTTACTACATAAATATCATCTTTAGTTAGTATTACTACTATGTTGTCTGAATTAGCCAGTTCGTTTATTGCCTTACTTTGTTCTTTGTATACATTCACATCTAACTGTATCTTTTCCCAAGTAGATAACTCTGATAAAGCGTATGCTTTAAAATCTTTTAGTGTATTAAACGACTCTAACTGAAAAGCTTTACTAAAATTACGTACAAATACATCTCTATTATCTGAATTAAAATATGCATCATCTGTAGTGATGTTTAAGCTTGCAAGCGTACTTTCAGTAGTACGCTGCAATGCATTTGCTTTAGTAGCCTTGAATGTAAAAATAAATATATTAAATAGTAATAGCGCGAGTAATATCATCGCTAAATGCTGTCTGTTACTGCTATCTTTAGTTTTGCGCGTATGTCGTGCCACTCTAATCTCCTATCTCTATTTCTTCATCTAAATGTTTATTGAATTTCTTTAAAGCTTCTTTAAACTCTAATTTTCTTACTTTTATAGACTCTTCCATTATCTGTTTCTTTATCTCAATTGAAGCTTCACTTACCGCTAAAGCTAAATTGTTTACTTTTACTCCGTCTTTTGACACTAGTCTCAAACCGTCAAGTGTCTGCGCTCTTGATAAAGCAACATAGCCTAGATTTTCACACCAGCAACGCGATAAATCAATCGCAACATCTGAAAATGTCTGCCCTTGAGATTTATGCATCGTTATAGCGTATGCGAGCTTGAGAGGATATTGATTAAAAGATGCTAACTCTTTTTCTTCTAATATCTTACCATCAATTATGTCTTCTTTACTGTCTTGCTCTTTCGCCTTACGCCACTTACGGCTTGTTAACGCTATATGCACTGGCTTTTTAAAAGCATACTCATCTCCATTAGACAATTGAATAGCCCATCTACCTTCTTTGTCAATAAAGAACTTGCCTATTGAACCATTTCTTAATGGCAACGCTTCATCTTCATTCTGACTATAAATTAACTCAGAGTTATTCTGATTAGACGTAACCATAACTGTATCTCCTGCTTTTAGTGCGAGCTCTTTGTCTACGTTACATCTCTTTGCAAAATTCAAATCTTCTGAATTCGCTTTATCGTGACTTGTCTTTTTGCCGTATGTCGTAGCATTCTTTACAAGCTTACCTTTATTTAAGCGATGCATCTCACTGTTTACTTTATCAGCGGCTTTATTCGTGCTAAACAAACGCATAATAGGCTTGCCATCATTCTCTAGTGTCTTGATGTTTTTAATCTTATCAAAAATTTCACTGTTGTAACCATTACCAATTGAGATTTCCTGTAGCACATCTGCAAACTCTTTATCATCTTTAGCTCTGTAGTTTTTATCAAGGTATAAATGTAGAAAATTACACTTATTCCATTCTTCTGTGCCGTAGCAATACTCACCTTCAACTGGAGGTAGCTGTGTAAAATCACCTGATACGATTATCTGCGTGCCGTGCTCTCTTAAACTATGAATTCTTTTAAGCACGTATTCAAACTGCTTATCAGAAAGCATAGATACTTCATCTATAATTAAACAAGACGTGAATCTTATAATATTGTCTGTATGATACCAATGTGCAGGCGGTTTCTTTATATCATCTTCATATGATGATGTAGAAATACCTAAACCTGACCAAGAGTGTATTGTTTTCCCATTAATACGATTAGCTGATGTACCTGTCGTAGATGTAATAGCTAATCTCTTATTAGGGTAGAATAAATTATATAAATCTTGAAACTTTTGTATAACCCAAGATTTACCTGAACCAGCTGGTCCACTTAAGAATACGTTATATCCTGCTAGCATATAAATCAACGCTTCAGCTTGTGATGTATGCTTTGCCTGTGATATATGCTCTTCTAAACTTTCATCTGAGCCTATTAACTCTCTTATTACTTTATCTCTTTCTAATATTTCAACTTTTTTCTTAGTTGCCATAACGTCCTCTATAAAAAAAATAAGCGGCTCAATTAAGAGCCGCTCTATAATCATTACTGTTTCTTCTGCTTACGTCTAAGAACTAATAGTCCTACAAGAGCAAGCGCAGCGATGCCGCCAGTAATTCCTATTACCTTATTGTCTACACCAGTTGGAGGAATGATTAGCGCTTCGTCTAGTACATTGATTTTAATCAAGTCTGTTCCAAGCTTATCTTCACCTGTTGGCTTAACTTCGAACTTTTCATGGCTAATAGCATAACCATTAGGAGCTTTTGTTTCCTGTACGTAGTACTTATGCTCAAAGCTGTATGGGATAGAGAAGCTTACCTTACCGTTTTCATCAGTAATACCAATAGCATCTTTTCCGTTTACGTCTTTTGCAACTGTACCATCTTCATTGAATACTGTAATTTCAGCACCCTTTAGGAAATGTCCTACGTTGTTTGCATCAGCCTTTGCAATGTTGATGTCAAGTAGCATTGATACTCTAACTGTTTGGTCTTCATTATCAAGCTTAGCGTGTCTACCTACTGGTACTCTGTTGCCATCACGAGTGATTAGCTCGAGTTCTTCAACAACAACTAGCTTGTATGAAGCGTACTTAGTAGCGTCAATCTTGAACTGGAAGTCATGTGTCATCTTTTCAGAATCAGCAGTGAATTCCTTTGTTAGTTCATAGTCTTTGCCATCTTTCTGAACATAAGTTAGCTCTTTATGCTTAGCTTTTGCTGCGTCAGTAGTAGGTACCATCGCAAGCTTAGCAACTGTTCTGTACTTAGCACCGATAGCAAGGTCGCTTGTCATCATCTTTTCGTTGATGATTTGCTCAGTCTTCGTACCATCGATGAAATGTGTACCATCCTGAGCTGTAGCCAAAGTTGTAATCTTAGGCTCCTTTATCTTGTCTTCAATGCTTACTACAGTTGATGTACCCTTTACAGTGAATGTTGTTGGCTCAGCAGTCTCAAAGCCTGCAGGCGCTTCAACTTCTTTGATAGTGTACATATTACCATCTGTTAGTCCCTTAATGCTTGTAGGTTTCTTTTCAGTAACCCACTCTTTAATTACCTGACTGCTTTCAACGTCAACTAGCTGTAGTTTAGCTCCAACTACTGGATGCTTTTTACCGTTAATATCTGTTGTATATTTCTCTACAATTGTATTTGTAGGAGTTTCCTTAGATGTTACTGCATAATCAAAGAATGCTGTATTTATTTCTTTAATCTTAGCGTCTACCTGATAGATATTGCTGTCAAGTAAATAACCCTTTGAAGGTGTCTTCTCTTTGATAGTGTATCTGCCAGGAGCAAGTCCCATAGCTTTAGCGATACCTGCTGCATCTGTAACAATGTCTACTATAAATGTTTCTGTATTTGCTTCTACTCTAAATACTGAGTAAATAGCACCGGCTAGTGTACCGAATTCCTGTCCTTGAGCATTTTCTGCGTCAACCTTCTTAACAATCAGATTTACTTTCTGTGTCTTTTCAATCTGGTCGAATAGAGCTGCGCCTTTTGTAATTTCTTTAGCGTTTTCGAACGATGGCACTTCACTATATGACTGCGTTACGTCAGAGTTGTCTGCGTTTGGTGTAATTCTTACATAAATAGTTCTTTCATCAAGAGCAAGTCCCTTAGGAGCTTTTGTCTCCTTGATTGTATATGTACCTACTAAGCCAGTTGGCGCGCCATTACTGTCTTTGAGTAGTTCGTCGCCACCGATTTTATAAGAATCTCTATACTTTACATCACCATTTGCGTCAGCTTTGAATTTCCAAGTTCTTACAGGTTCTGCGCCTGTAATGTCTCCTACTGAAGCGTAGTACTTAACTTCAAATTCAGCACCTTCAACAGATAGACTCTTATCAGCGCCTTTTTCAATCTTCTTATTGACAAGTAGATTAATAGGGTCAAACATAGGAATGTCTTTTACGTCAACAACAGTTGTCTGACCGTTTGTTACAGTCACAGGATATACCTTGCTGTTTAGCAAATAACCGTAAGGAGCTTTAGTTTCTTTAGCATAGTATGTTCCAGCTTTTAGACTAATCTCTGTACTTGTACCATTAGCGTCAGTTGTAACTGTACCCTTTGCAACTGTGCAAGCTTCATCTGCGTAGAATGTATATTCTGCGCCTGCTAATGTGTAAAGTGGGCAGTTCTTCAATAGCTCACTCTCTTCTGGCTTAGCATTAGCTTTATGCACGCTAGCTTTTCCACCAGCTCTGTAATTAATCTTATAGATACCTACACCAGCTTGTGTATAAGCTGTTGGTGAAATGAATGAGCATAGTAGTGTATCACCGTGCTTTGCAAGAATTCTTACTCTTAGACCTGGGTTTTCTCCTGCAGGGTTATTCCAACCTGGAGAATAATCAAGGTCTGAGCTTACACCAATGTGTGAACAGATTAATGAGAATGTAGGAGATGCTGGAATCTTTACGTCACCAACTGTCTGCGCTACAATCTGAGATGTTCTCGTTGAGTCATCTTCCCAAGTCGTTAAGTCGTCTAGCTTAGGGTCTCTAAGTCCTAGCGCAACTTCTGCTGGATAGATATACATTGACTGATAACCAGCTAACTGCCAATCAGATGAGGCTCCATAGAAATACTGAAGTGATTGCGCAGTATTATAACCGTGATAACCGTTTACTGCATTAATCTTTAGTACTTCATTTACCTGAGGTTCGTGTCCGAATTCCCAAGTTCCTGGTAGTGTCATTACAGGTGATGTGTACCAAGCTGGAGCGTCTGGCTTAACTAGGATTGCGTCGTTTGACAGCTCAATCTCTACCTCGTTGATTGATGCTGGTACGCCATTAATAACGATTGTTGAGTCTTTAATAGCCCAAGCTTTCATATCGTTTACTACTTCTTTACCGTTAATCTTGATTGATTTAACTGAGTAGTAATCTAGCTCTGTGTTATCTTTAGTAATCTTGAACTGTACGACATTGCTTTCTAGCTTTGATGTAACTACAAGATTTTCAACAAAATTACCTTCTACTCCATTGTTCTTTACTGATACCTCTGTCTTAGCAACAGATTCGTCAGTTGTTGTGTAAAGTAGCTGGATACGTGTATCGTTGTTTGTGTCATATTTCTTAGGCACATAAACAACACCGTTGTCGTATACTACGTCTTTTCTAAGCTCTGCCTTTGTGTTATTCTTAGCAGCAAGAGCCTGTACAAACTTAGCGTCTGTTACCTGTGGCTGAGCGTATGCTACATAGTAGTTTGAATCCTTGTCTACATCGTATAGGGCAACAGTTGAATAACCAGCACTCTTGAACTTATCAATGTTCTGTGCAGCCCATAGGTCATCAAGTGATGTTGTACCCTCTGTAGCTAATGTAGGTGCGATTGTCATTGAACCAACTGTTTTAAAAGATTTTACATTAGCGTAATTTGCACTAACATTTTCTTTTAAATACTGCTCTGTCGATGTTGTAGCAACTACTTCTTCAGATTTTGAAGGCATGAGTGTTACATCATCACCGCCAGTTTCATTTTCTTCTGATGCTGGCTGCTCTGCTGGAGTATTTGTAACTTCTTCAGGCTGCTTTTGCTCTTCGGTTGCATTCTCAGTTGACTTTGATTTAAATGTAGCTTTAATCACAGTATCTTCTGTTGCTGTAACCTCTGCTTTATTATCTTTTACCTCAATCTGAGATGTTTCTCCGCTTGTAGTCTTAGCCTCAAGCTTTTCGAGTTCATAACCGTCATTAGCTTTTACTTCTAATTCTACCTTTTCGTCTTTGTTGACTAGCTTGCTTTCTTCTTCAGTGACTTTTTCACCGTCATAAAACTTTACAGAGCCGTTGTCAGATTTTTCAATTCTGACTTCTGTCTGGTCTTCTAGCTTTAGCGGACTGGCTTTTTGTCCTTCAGCAGCGTATGCAACGCCGGCGAAAGAACTTACAACCATTGTCATAGCTGTTGCTAAAGCAAGTAGTCTGCTCTTAGTCTTTCTCTTCATTAAATGTTTCCTTTCTTATATAAAAATAAAGGCGCACGAATGTGCGCCTAGTTTAAAACTATTTTTAGTATTCCCAGTGTCCTTCTTCAGGGTGATTGATTGTCTGTGTATCAGTTCTGATAAGCTTTTCTTCTAGATTGCTTGCATAACCAGTAGTAACGTATTTGCTTCTATCAAAATTATCCATAGCTGCACAAGCTTCATCATACGAATAATAATTGCCAATATACTCTGTAGACTTATCTGATTTTACACCGTATACCTTATAGACGTATACGTAATCATATACTGGAACCTGCTTAGTTTCTGTCCAAGCTGCTCTATCAACTACCCATCTAGGTGTCTTTGTAGCCGGCTTACTAGCGTTTGTTGATGGCTTAGCAGCAGGCTTACTTGTAGTGTTTCCTGTAGCTGACTGCTTAGCAGTAGACTTACTTGGCTTATTAACTGTTTCTTCCTTAATAGCTGGAGATTCTGCCTTATCTGTAGACTTAACCTCTTCTTCCTGCTTAACATCTTCATTCTTAGCAGTTTCTGTTTTCTTTGTATCTTCTTTCTTAACTACTTTCTTCTTTGTCTCAACCTTAATAATCTTCTTATCAGCAACCTTAGGTGTTTCTGTCTTTGTAGCTGTAATTCCAATAATGATTAGTATAGTAATTAGTATAACTGCAATTACTGTTGTTATTGTCTTTACCTTATGCTCTGCTACATAATTCTTTATGTTCTTAAAAAAATTCTTCATTTATTTTCTCCTTAGTGTTTACATCTTACGTTTTTTGTGATTTGTTTATTTTTATGTATCATATCATAAACAATTGAGTTTGTAAACACTTTTTGAAAAATATTTTGCACTTTTTTTACTCAGCTATATCAGAAAGAGTTAGTCTTTAATAAAATATATAAATGACTCATCATTTCTTACGCTGTTCGACTTATGCATAAACAACTACTCCTTGCCGATATTCTCTCTAAATTTGATAATTTAGGCGTCTTCTTACACTTTGGCATATAACTAAAATCTATCTTATTATTAAATATATCACCAAGAATTGCAAAACCTGTACTCATTCTTGATTTAATAAAATACTCTTGCCCAAGGTACTTAACTTTGTCAAATCTTTTAAAACCTTGTATTTTACCGATAGGCATCTTTT
>ERZ772909.730-NODE-730-length-19527-cov-8.532406_pt1 | contig 19527 bp, 16 predicted proteins | sample MGYA00511137_ERZ772909 | MGnify/ENA primary metagenome ERZ772909 (study PRJEB29015, sample SAMEA2738095) | human oral metagenome | biome: human oral; feature: human-associated habitat; material: saliva | place: China | collected 2270 ... | reverse complement strand
TATTAATCAGATGAACATTGAGATCCGTATTACGAACAGCACGGAAACCACGGATACCTTGAACTTCAATATCAACGGTTTGTTCCGCAAATGCAGGAAAGCAACTTAATGCCAAAAAAAGTGCGGTGAGTTTCAGCGATTTTTTCTTCATTTTAAGGGGCTAAAATTTTCTAAGTAAATTGCGCTATAGTCTACCGAGAAGTTCGTTAGGATCCAATATTTTCAGCGCATTTTGTCGGGTTTTTCATAAAAAAATACCGCGCTTCATTGCTAAAGTGCGGTAATGTTTTCGGCTGCTTTTAATTAATGACCACCGCAGCCACAGCTGCCGTGACCATGTCCGTGCCCGTGACCACCGCCACAGCATCCGCTGTGATCGTGATCATGGTCGTGATGGTGGTGATGACCACCACAGCCACAACCGTGACCTTCTTCGTCATCATCATGGTGGTGGCTATGTGCGCCATGAACGTGGCCGTGTGCGATTTCTTCTAACGTTGCTTCACGGGTTGCGACAACTTCAACCGTGAAGTGTAATTCTTGACCGGCTAACATGTGATTTCCATCAACTACAACTTCATCGCCATCGATTTCAGTAATCACCACTGGAACTGGACCAATGTCAGTATCCGCTAAGAAACGCATGCCGACTTCAAGCTCATCAACACCTTGGAATACATCTTTTGGTACACGTTGAACCATATTTTCGCTGTACGCACCGTAACCTTCTTCAGGTTGTACACGTACTTCAAATTTGTCGCCTACTTCTTTACCTTCAAGCGCTTTTTCAAGACCGATCACTAAATTATTGTGGCCCTGTAAATATTCTAGTGGTTGATTCGCTGGAGCTTCATCGACCAATACGCCATCTTGTGTGCGAACTTGGTAAGCAATGCTCACCACTACATTTTTTGCTACTTTCATTATGTTTTCCTTATAAAAATCGGTTAAAAAAGCCGTATCATTGTAACGAAAATTATTCCGTGCGCAACGCAATTCGCGCACTAATGCGCGCTTTTATTTTCTCTTTACCATTTTCCAGATAAGCATCACCAGAAGAATCCACCGCACTCATATCGGCAGATTTTGCCATCGCCATCATATAAGGTCGTGGGCTCATGGTTTGTTCATTCACGGAAGAGACATCTAAATCTAAAATTTGATAGCCTTTCATACTCAACGAATTTTGAATTAATGTGGCTTTGTTTTTGAATTTATCCAATGCTGCTTGAGTTAATTCATTTTCTAAACTCATTAATTTTTCTGATGAAATAAGTGCATTCGTACTTTCCACCGCCATTACGCCATCAAGCTCCGTAATCACTTTGGAGATGGCTTGGAAATCTTTGCTTTCTAATACAAGTTCTACACGGTCAATCCAGCCAGATTGCTTGCCTTGATTGTTATAACGCACACTGGTATGACGAAAATGATCTTTAATTTTCACTGCACTTTCGTTTTTCGCGATAGAAAGTGCTTTGCTTAACTTCTCATTGATCGTTTTATTTAAGGTTGAAAGTGAAGTGCCTTCCGCTTGATAAAAAAGCGTAACCTGTAACAAATCTCGTGAAACTTCTTTTTCAACTTCAGCATTAAAAGAAACAATATTATTTTGCACCGCACTTTGAGGATTATCCGCTAATGCAGGCACAGCAAAAGGCAACGCCAATAATGCTAAGGAAAGCGATTTTAATTTCATATTGAAACTCCTAAAAAAATAACCGCACTTATTAAGTGCGGTTAAAAAGAATGATTAATGCACACGAGGCTCTTCGACATCCTCGTCATCAAAAAATTCCCCATCATCGCCGTATTCATCGTCATCGGCATTCGGATCTTCAAAATAGGTGCCCCAACCATCATAAATGCCTTTATGTTTTTCTAATAACGGAAGGATTTCTTTTTGTTGAGCATCAATAATTTCCGCTTTTAATTCTACTTCACTGATAATGTCAAAACAGAAAATTGGTTTGCCATCATCATCTTCAAATTCTTCCGCTTCGGACACTTCATAACCGGCTTTAAAAGCATCTACGGCAATTTTTTCTAACAAATCAAAATTGTGATGAGCAATGTGATGCTCAATAATATAAAGCGCATCCGGGTCACTACCATCATTAAGTAAATCAGTGATAATTTCACGGGTTTCTGCTTGTAACTCAGCCAATTTTGACATAATAAAATCCTTCAACAAGAACAAAAGTGCGGTTATTTTAGTGGATAAATCACCAAAAGTCGCATAAAATTTCGCGCAATTATTTTCTATAAAAAAGAACCCTTAATCATGCTCGAACAACTCCCTTATTTGGCATTAAAAACACCGCCAAAAACCACCGCACTTTTAAAGGCTGAATGTGCGGATTTTATTGTAAAAGAGCATTTAGGCTATGAAATGTCAGGCGAAGGTGAGTTTGTTGCGTTGTATGTACGTAAAACAGATTGCAACACCTTATTTGTTGGCGAAAAATTAGCTAAATTTGCTGGTGTTTCTGAACGCAATATGGGATATGCGGGGTTGAAAGATCGTCGAGCGGTGACAGAACAATGGTTTTGTTTACAAATGCCTGGAATGGAAACGCCCGATTTCAATCAATTTGAATTAGATGGCGTAGAGATTTTAACAGTTACTCGACATAACCGAAAAATTCGCACGGGTAGTCTTGAGGGAAATTATTTCGATATTTTATTACGCGGTGCAGAAGAATCTGATGAGCTTAAAGCGCGGTTGGATTTTGTGGCAAATTTTGGTTTCCCAAATTATTTTACGGAACAACGTTTTGGTCGGGATGGTCATAACCTCACGCAAGCATTGCGTTGGGCGCAAGGGGAAATCAAGGTAAAAGATCGCAAAAAACGCAGTTTTTATCTTTCCGCCGCGCGCAGTGAAATTTTTAATTTAGTTGTGGCAGCACGTATTGCAAAGGACGCAACAAATGAAGTTTTGCCAAACGATATTGTGCAATTAGCAGGTTCGCACAGTTGGTTCAAAGCGGATGAAAAAGAAGACTTAAATGCCTTGCAAGTGCGGTTAGAAAATCAAGATATTTTACTCACTGCCCCTTTAATTGGCGAAGATGTGTTGGCAGCAAGCGATATTGAAAATGAAATTGTGAGCCAACATTCAGCTTTCGATCCTTTAATGAAACAAGAAAGAATGAAAGCGGCGCGTCGTCCATTATTAATGAAAGCAAAAGCGTTTTCTTGGGCATTTGAGCCTGAGGGCTTGCGTTTGAAATTTTATTTGCCTGCGGGCAGTTATGCCACGGCATTAGTTCGTGAGTTAGTAAATTATACAGAAGCATAAGGAAGTACAATGCGAATTTTAGTCAGTAATGATGACGGTTTTCACGCGGAAGGCATTCAAGTTTTAGCAACAGAATTAAGAAAAATTGCAGAAGTCATTGTTGTTGCACCTGATCGTAATCGAAGTGCGGCATCAAGCTCGCTCACATTAGTGGAGCCACTACGCCCACGCCATTTAGACAGTGGCGATTATTGTGTGAATGGTACACCAGCAGATTGTGTACATTTAGCGTTAAACGGGCTTTTATCTAGCCAAGTAGATTTAGTGGTATCAGGCATTAATGCGGGTTGTAATATGGGCGATGATACGATTTATTCCGGCACATTAGCGGCAGCCCTTGAAGGTCGCCATTTAGGGCTGCCTGCCATTGCGGTTTCGTTAGATGGTCGTCAACATTATGAAACAGCGGCACGAGTGGTGTGTGATCTTATTCCTAAATTACATCATCAATTATTAAATCCTCGTGAAATTATTAATATTAATGTGCCGGATTTACCTTTTGAAGAATTAAAGGGTTACAAGGTGTGTCACTTGGGTTACCGTGCGTCGTCTGCAGAAGTCATTAAACAAAGGGATCCTCGTAATGAAACCATTTATTGGATTGGCCCTTCAGCATTACCTGAGGATGAAAGCGAGGGAACAGATTTCCATGCGGTGAAAAATGGTTATGTGTCTATCACGCCAATTCAAGCAGATCTTACTGCACATCATTCACTTTCGGCTTTACAAGATTGGTTAGAGCAGGAATAATGGCGCGTTTTACCAAATAGAGAAGAAATATGAAAATTTTCGGTACGATGTACGATAAAACTATGCAATGGTCAACGCACCGCTTTGCGACTTTTTGGCTCTCTTTTGTTAGTTTTATCGAGGCGATATTTTTTCCTATTCCGCCCGATGTGATGTTGATCCCAATGTCTATGTCAAAGCCCAAAAGTGCGGTGAAATTTGCATTTTATACGGCAATTGCTTCTGTCATCGGTGGGGTGATTGGTTATGCAATTGGTTATTATGCAACGGACTGGGTGGAAAACATTGTGCAACAATGGGGATATGGTGCGCATTGGGCAAAAGCCATAAATTGGTTTGAGCAATGGGGCGTATTAGTTGTGTTTGTGGCGGGTTTTAGCCCAATTCCTTACAAGGTATTTACTCTCTGCTCTGGGGTAATGCAAATGGCATTTTTCCCTTTTGCCATCACCGCATTTGTTTCACGTTTAGCGCGTTTCTTGCTGGTGGCAAAATTAGCCGCATGGGGCGGTGAAAAATTCGCAGCAAAATTGCGGAAATCTATTGAAATTATTGGTTGGTCAGTCGTTGTGCTGGCTGTAATTGCTTACTTTATATTGAAAAACTAGGATAAAAAATGAATAAATTAGGTCTTATTTTAATAACTGGATTAGTATTAGCTGGATGTGCATCAGAACAAGTAAAAGATCCAGATGCGTTGCCAAACGGCATCATGCAACCAGTAGAAGGCACAGGCGCTGTTGCTGGCGGTAGCTTTATGCCAGAAATTCAAAAAAACACAATGCCAGCGCAAACGAAATAATAAAGGAAAAATAAGGAATTACTATGAAAAAATCATTTCTCTTACTCCCTTTGAGTCTTGTTGTATTATCGGCTTGTACCTCTAATTCTCCAGCTCCAATTCGTAATGCTGATGACAATCTTTCCCCTGGCATCATGCAACCAGTAAATGGCGGAAGTACGGGCGGTTCTTGGCAACCTGAAATTCAAAAAAACACGGTACCAGCGATGGGTGGTGTACCAACAGGCGTGCAAACTCCACAGCCAAATTTCCAACCAACCTATCAACAGCCTGCCATGCCAGCAGCACCTGCTCAACCTACATTCAAACCTGCACAGCCAGCGTTTCAGCCAGCTCAAAAACCAGCTACGCCAACACCAGCGTCATCTGTGCAAACAAAAACAATCACTAAAACTGTTTCTGATTGCGTAGATTCGCAACATATTAATGTTCCACGCAATCCAAATACCAATGCACCAGATTATAGCCAAATTGAAAAAGGCTCTTACAAAGGCAATACCTATAAAGTTAACAAAGGCGATACCATGTTCTTAATCGCTTACTTGGCGGGGATTGATGTAAAAGAATTAGCAGCATTGAACAACATGACAGAGCCTTATAGCTTGAGCCTAGGTCAAACTTTAAAAATCTCTAATTGTGGTACAAAAACAGTGACAACAACGGTTCCTGTAAAACAACCTGCGACAACAACTTCTACGGCTGCACCGACTGCGCCAGCAGAACCAGCAGTCACCTATACGCCAGGTGCAAATGGTACGCAAATGGGATCTGATGGCACAATCATTGGGCCAATTAAATCTGGCGCAGGTGTAGCAAATAGCGCACCAGCAATGGTACCAGTCGCGACAACTCCTGTTACCCCTGCGACAACACCATCAGTACCAACAACACCAGTAGAGAACACCAATAGCACACCGATTAATGCCAATGTTGTTGCGCCAATCGCATCAAATGTTGCATGGCAGTGGCCGACTTCAGGTAATATTATTCAAGGTTTCTCCAATACTGATGGCGGAAACAAAGGGATTGATATTAGCGGTTCTCGTGGACAGGCTGTTAAAGCGGCAGCATCAGGTCGCGTAGTGTATGCTGGCAATGCTTTACGTGGTTATGGTAATTTAATTATCATCAAACATAATGATGATTTCCTAAGTGCTTATGCGCATAACGACAAAATTCTTGTAACTGATCAACAAGAAGTCAAAGCGGGTCAAGAAATCGCAAAAATGGGTAGCTCTGGTACAAATACCGTGAAACTCCACTTTGAAATTCGTTATAAAGGTAAATCAGTGGATCCAGTACGTTACCTACCAAGACATTAATTTTCCTCTAAAGAGAGCGGTGAAAAATCTCAACAAATTTTCACCGCTCTTTTTTTATGAAAAATATTCTGTGAGGAGTATCACAAAATAAAAAAATAATAGATGACAATGTTAAATTTTATATTATTCTGATAATGCTTCGTAGTTAGAAGTCAGTGTTAAGTTTTATTAAGTATATCTTCTCTTAAAAGGAGTTTAATATGCTCAACTTGCTCTCTCCTAACCAAACTTGGGTTCTTGTTGATCCAAGATTGTCTTTTTATTTTCCCATAATTTGTTAATCCTTTCTCATTAACCATCAACGTGTTTTCATTTTAGAAAATAATTTTTTATTTAAACTAAGCAAATTAATTTTTGGGGATTTTGCTATGGAAAATTTTAAACATTTACCTGAACCTTTCCGCATTCGTGTTATTGAACCAGTAAAAAGAACTACTCGTGAGTATCGTGAACAAGCGATCTTAAAATCAGGCATGAATCCATTTTTATTGGATAGTGAAGATATTTTCATTGACTTACTCACAGATAGCGGTACTGGCGCTGTCACACAAGATATGCAAGCTGCAATGTTACGTGGCGATGAGGCCTATAGCGGCAGTCGTAGTTATTATGCGCTAGCTAAAGCAGTGAAAGATATTTTTGGTTATGAATATACAATCCCTACTCACCAAGGCCGTGGTGCTGAACAAATTTATATTCCAGTATTGATTGCTAAACGTGAACGTGAGAAAGGTTTAGATCGCAGCAAAATGGTGGTTTTCTCTAACTATTTCTTTGATACCACACAAGGACATAGCCAAATTAATGGGGCAACGGTTCGCAATGTTTATATAAAAGAGGCATTTGATACAACAGCAAAACATCCATTTAAGGGTAATTTCGATTTAGATAAATTAGAGAAAGGCATTCAAGAAGTGGGAGCACATAATGTACCTTACATTGTATGTACCATTACTTGTAATTCTGCGGGTGGTCAGCCAGTTTCTATTGCAAACTTAAAAGGCATGTATGAAATTGCGCGTAAATACGATATTCCAGTCATCATGGATTCAGCTCGTTTTGCAGAAAACGCCTATTTTGTTCAACAACGTGAAGAAGCTTATAAAGACTGGACTATTGAACAAATTACTTACGAAAGTTATCGCTATGCTGATGGTTTAGCGATGTCCGCCAAAAAAGATGCTATGGTCCCAATGGGCGGTATTTTAGCGTTTAAAGATAAATCAATGGAGGATGTCTATCACGAATGTAGAACGCTTTGTGTTGTGCAAGAAGGGTTCCCTACTTATGGTGGTTTAGAAGGTGGTGCAATGGAACGCTTGGCTGTTGGCTTGCATGATGGTATGCGCCAAGAATGGCTGGCTTATCGTATCGCGCAAATTGAATATTTGGTTGCAGGCTTAGAAAAAATTGGTGTACCTTGTCAACAACCGGGTGGCCACGCAGCGTTCGTAGATGCAGGTAAATTATTACCACATATTCCAGCCGACCAATTCCCAGCACAAGCACTTTCTTGCGAACTTTATAAAGTTGCAGGTATAAGAGCGGTAGAAATTGGCTCATTTTTATTAGGACGAGATCCGAAGACCGGTAAACAGCTACCATGTCCAGCTGAGCTTTTACGCTTAACTGTACCACGAGCAACTTATACGCAAACCCATATGGATTTCATTATTGAGGCGTTCCAAAAAGTGAAAGAAAATGCAGAGAATATTAAGGGTTTAACTTTCACTTATGAACCAAAAGTTCTCCGTCACTTTACGGCACGTTTAAAAGAAATTGAATGATATAATGAAAAATGCAGTTCATTTTGAACTGCATTTTTTTATCAACAGCTAACTCAATAATTTGTTATTGATAAGGATGTTCTATGAAAAAACAACCTTCCATTTTTGGTGGCGCCTGTATTATTGCTAGTGTTTGCGTTGGAGCTGGAATGCTTGGTTTACCAACATCTGGTGCTGGAGCTTGGACATTATGGTCAGCATTAGCAATTTGTTTAACGATGATAGTCATGACATTATCAGGCTGGTTATTACTTGAGGCCTATTCTACTTATGATTTAAGAGCATCATTTAGTACCGTAACTAAAGATATGCTCGGTTCAACTATCAATTCTATTAATAATCTTGCTGTGTATTTTGTCGGAGGTATTTTACTTTATGCTTATACCACTGCATCTGGAGGTATACTAGAAAACCTTATTAAACCGTGGATTGATTTTGGTTCATCTACATTGGCAATTTGTTCCACTGTGTTTGTATTAGTCTTTTCCTTCTTTGTTTGGCATTCCACTCGCATTGTAGACAGAATATCTGTTTTATTAATTGTATTCATGGGGTTTACTTTTATTTTTAGTACTTATGGATTAGCAACTAATATTAGTTTAGATACTTTATTAGATATTGGTGGAAAAGATACAAACTATGCAAAATATGCGGTAGGGATGTTTCCTGTTGCATTAACATCTTTCGGTTACCATCATTCTGTTTGTACGATGCGAGCCTACTATGGGGAAGAGAAAAAAGCTAAATACGCCATTTTAGGCGGAACAGCTATTGCTCTTACGCTTTATTTACTTTGGATTTTTTCAATTTTTGGAAATTTGCCTCGCGATCAATTTGCACCTGTAATAGCTAGTGATGGCAATCTAGATATATTGCTTAATGCTTTAGGGGGAGTAATAGAATCTAACACGGTTAAACAAATGATTAATGCCTTTTCTATCGCCGCAATTTTGTCATCTTTTATTGGCGTAGGATTAGGCGTATTTGATTATTTGGCTGATTTCTTTAAATTTGATAATTGCAAAATTGGACGGACAAAGTCATGGGCTGTGACTTTCCTACCTCCACTCATTATGTCAATTTTATTTCCATTGGGTTTCTTAAAAGCCATTGGATATGCCGGCGCAGTAGCAACAATTTGGACTTGCATAATTCCAGCGCTTCTTGCTTATAAATCCCGCAAAATAAATGCAGCTGCAACATTCCGAGTTTGTGGTGGAAATGGCTTAATCATCTTTATTGCATTATTTGGTGTTTTTGTAGCTATTTTCCATTTTCTAGCAATGTTTGACTATTTGCCTGTCTTTAAAGGATAAATATCAACTGAAAGAGCGGTGAAAAATCTCAACAAATTTTCACCGCTCTTTTTTATCTAGCTTTTTCCCCTTTCGGCACCTAAAATAACCGCCACAAAACCTATCTTTATTCAGTTTCAAAGCAGGTAATTAGATGATTTCCGAAGAAAATTTCCAACAACATACGCCAATGATGCAACAATATCTAAAACTCAAAGCAGAGAATCCAGATATTTTGTTGTTTTATCGCATGGGGGATTTTTACGAGTTGTTTTATGACGATGCGAAAAAAGCAGCGGCATTGTTGGATATTTCTTTGACGAAGCGAGGTCAATCTGCAGGGCAACCAATTCCAATGGCTGGGGTGCCTTATCATGCGGTGGAAGGTTATTTAGCAAAATTGGTTCAGTTAGGGGAATCTGTAGCGATTTGCGAACAGATTGGTGATCCAGCCACCAGCAAAGGGCCGGTAGAGCGCCAAATTGTGCGAATTGTTACGCCTGGTACGGTCAGTGATGAAGCGCTTTTGCCTGAACGCCAAGACAATCTGATTGCGGCGGTATATCAAGAAAAAGAAAAATTTGGATTGGCCACTTTAGATATGACCTCTGGCCGTTTTCAGCTTTGTGAACCTGCGGATAAAGAAACATTACGTGCGGAATTGCAACGTATTGCACCTGTGGAATTGCTGTATTGTGAAGAATTTAACGAAATGGCTGCGATTGAATATTGCAAGGGATTACGTCGTCGCCCGATTTGGGAATTTGAACTTAACACCGCCATTACGTTACTGAATCGCCAATTTGGTACAAAAGATTTACGCGCCTTTGGTGTGGAAAAATCCCCTCTAGGCTTAAGCGCGGCAGGTTGTTTATTGCAATATGCAAAAGAAACCCAACGCACTGCATTACCACATATTCAAAGCATTAGCTTAATTCAAAATCAAGACTGCATTCAGTTAGATGTCGCCACGCGCAGAAATCTTGAATTGACGCAAAATCTTGCGGGTGGTACAGAAAATACGCTAGCGTCTGTATTGGATAAATGCGTCACGCCAATGGGCAGTCGCTTATTTAAACGTTGGATTCACCAGCCTGTTCGCGATGTGGAAAAATTAAGGCAACGCCAACAAGCGATTGCAGAAATTCTGAATTTTGATTTGGTCGATGAACTTCAGCCTTATTTGCAATTAGTCGGCGATATGGAGCGTATTTTAGCGCGTGTGGCACTGCGTTCAGCGCGTCCACGCGATCTCACCCGCTTGCGCACGGCGTTAGAACAAATTCCTGCATTACGCACGATTGTTCAACAAAAAACACTGCCATTTTTAACCGCACTTTTCAGTCAAATTGCTGATTTCAGCGAGCAATGCGATTTATTGCAACGTGCATTGATTGAAACGCCTCCGCTTTTAATTCGGGATGGTGGCGTGATTGCTGAAGGTTACCATGCGGAGTTAGACGAATGGCGTATGCTGTCTGATGGTGCAACGCAATATTTGGAAAATCTAGAAAAACGTGAGCGTGAAAGCACGGGCATTGATACATTAAAAATCGGTTTTAATGCAGTGCATGGTTATTACATTCAAATTAGCCAAGGCCAAGCGCATAAAGCCCCGATTCATTATGTTCGCCGTCAAACCCTGAAAAATGCAGAGCGTTACATTATTCCTGAACTCAAAGAATATGAAGACAAAGTGCTGAAATCGAAAGGCGCAGCGTTAGCATTAGAAAAGCAACTTTACGATGAATTGTTTGATTTATTATTACCGCACTTAGGTTCGCTGCAACTGGCGAGCCTTACACTTTCTGAATTGGATGTATTGGTCAATCTTGCGGAGCGGGCTGACGCTCTCAATTACGTGATGCCAACATTCTGTGATGAAGTGAGCGTGAAAATTGAAAATGGTCGCCATCCTGTTGTGGAACAAGTATTGAAAGATCCTTTCATCGCCAACCCAGTGGAGTTAAACCACACCCGTCATTTGTTAGTTATCACTGGGCCAAATATGGGCGGTAAAAGTACTTATATGCGCCAGACCGCACTAATTACATTGCTGGCGTATATCGGCAGCTTTGTGCCGGCAGATAGCGCGCGAATTGGGCCGATTGATCGTATTTTCACTCGAATTGGTGCATCTGATGATTTAGCTTCAGGGCGTTCAACCTTTATGGTGGAAATGACAGAAATGGCAAATATTCTTCATCAAGCTACTGCGCAAAGCCTTGTTCTTATTGATGAAATTGGTCGCGGCACATCCACTTATGATGGCTTATCCTTAGCTTGGGCTTGTGCAGAATGGTTAGCCAAAAAAATCCGCTCGCTTACATTATTTGCTACCCATTATTTTGAATTAACCGCGTTGCCAGAACAGTTAGAAGGCATCGCCAATATTCATTTAGATGCCCTTGAGCATAACAACACCATCGCGTTTATGCATGCTGTACAAGATGGCGCAGCAAGTAAAAGTTATGGTTTGGCGGTGGCTGCTTTGGCTGGTGTGCCACAATCCGTTATTAAACTGGCAAAACAGAAATTGACACAATTAGAAAAAACCTCAGGTCATTCAGCCGATCAACAAATTCAGGCATTGCGTGAAGTCAATCACACGCAGGGTGAATTATTGTTTGAACAAGAAACGGATGCACTAAGAGAGGCAATCGAAAAACTGGATCCCGATGATTTAAGCCCTAAACAAGCCTTGGCGTATTTGTATCAGTTAAAGAAAATGGTGGGATAAATCTTACAAAAGTGCGGTAAATTTTTACCGCACTTTTGGTTTTAGATATGATTAGAATTCAAACTGAACTGACATTCTATAATTTCTACCTGGTGCGTAAAAACGATTTAAGCCTATACCTGTTTCAGTATCTATTCGGTTGATTGTACCGATAGTTCGAATAGATCGGGCTGATTCCCAAGTAAGATATTTTTGATTTGTTAAATTATAAACACCAGCTGTAAATGTAAGGTTTTTAATTGGTTTCCAATAAGCGATGGTATCTATCACTGTATAATGTTTATTACGCCATAATGCTCTTCTATCAATAACTTTTTCGTTACCATTTACTGTTCTTGCTGGCACTGTTTCAATTGCACCAGTATTAATATTTTCTGCTTGACGTTCAATCATGCTATGCCATTGAGGGTTAAAGCTGTCTTTTGCCTTTTTGGCTGAGACGTCGGTAATATAAAAATCTAATCCCCATATTTTATTAGGTGAATCATAACCTAAATTATATACAGATGTGGTTGGTTGCAAAGCGTTCATTGGCTGGTCTTGCAAGGCCATATTCATATATTTAGGGTTATGTTCTAATAATTTTTTATATCCCTCTAATGGCTTACTATCTTTTATTCGACCTTTTTGATAAGTCAACTTATAACCCAAATGGAATCCTTCTAATTTTTCAATAAGGTCTCCTATTTCTAGGTGAGTAGAAATTTCAATTCCGTTTACTTTTGCCTTATCACGATTCAAACTCTGATAGAATGGATAATAAGACGATTTACTTTGATCAATTGGACGTTCACCTAAATATGCCAAATCAATAAAATTCTTATAATCGGTTTGGAATAAATTAGTAGTGAAATAACTACGTTCTCTATAAAAAGTAAAGGCGATTTCTTTTGTTTTAGCTTTTTCTTCTTTTAAATTAGTATTTGGTAAAAGTGAAAATTGAGGATGTTTAAATGTTATATACATTTCATCAGGCGTTGGCGCTCTAAAACCATTAGAATATTTAAACTGTATTCTTAACCAATCTGTTGGATCTAAGTTTAATCCTAAATTATAGGAATGGTGCTTAAATACGGTTGATTTTTGAATTGCATTTAAATTGTCTTGTACATTTTTTATATAATCGGCATGATTATAATTATACCAGCCATTGCCTCCAGTTAATGCACTATCTGGAATAGGGATCATTGTACCAGCTAATAATCCACGTGGAATTTCAGGATCTTGTCCTAAGCGATAATGCGGTAAATGTCTGACATTGTCATATCTATAATTTAAATCAAAACCAAGCCAATTTGTTACTGTAAAATTATCACCTAAATAAAATGCATGGTTTTTAGTTTTAACAGGGATTAGGTAACTAGAGCTTCCTGCAGCACTTTCTTTAAGTTGGCAACCAGGCCATTTATTTGGATATGGAGTATATTGAACTGGGAATGTTCCAGAAATAGGCTCATTGCATATGAAATTATCCGCCCACCATTGAACATTAGCTCCTTTATATCCCTCTTTATTAACCATATTTTTTTCTGTTTCAGAATATAGTCCACCATATTGCACTGAATGGTTAGTTTTACCTAAAGAAAATGACTTATCAAAATCAAAGTTCAATTGTTTTGTATTTGTATTTAAATCACGATCATTGTAGTAGTTATTACTATATCCTCGACTATGGGGTAATACGTAAAAGGCTTCTTCTGACTGAACGCCCCCCCATGAGGTTGGAATTGATTTTGTCGGAATGTAACCATATGTTTTCCCATTTATAGATTTAGTTTGGATATCTCTAGGTTCAAATAAATATTTTTCAGTATAGTTCTCATCATTTTTAATAAAAACTTGATATTTTTTTGAACAATCTAATTTACTACAGTCTAATAGCAAATGTTCTGTACTCACTTCACGATAATCAAAACCACTAATCTTATTACCCTGGGAATCTGTGTATTCAGATTCAGTACTCCAACCAGCTTCAACTCCTTTCCCAGTGATATATCCACCCCATTTATCTTTTATTTTATAAGTGCCATCAGAACTATCTAATTTCAATCCTTGCTTATTATCAACATCAATACAATTTGTATTGTTACAATATTCATCACTACGAGCTTTATTTTTAATTTTTTGAGAGGAATAAGTTAGTTTAAAGTGATCCCAAAATGGAGTTTGTGTAAAGTTTTCATAAGAAAATTGGATATTTTCTCGTTTAGATTTATCGTGAATAAGGCGTTCCCCTTGACTGGTTTCAGTATTAACATAAGAACTAGGGCGTAATGAATAAGATAAATCTTGTCCATCAGTTTTTAATGTTGATTTATCAACAGCTACACTAAATCGATGATTTTCTGTTGGTTCAAACCCTAATTTCACTAAAGTACTATTACGGGAAATGGAATAAGGATCTGTTTTTTCTCTTTTAATTCCGACAACCTTATCGTCATAACTTTCATAACCATAATTCTTCATTTCATTGCTATTACGCTCAGTATGAACAATTAATGCATCAAACCCTTTATATCGGCCAGCCGCAGTAAGAGACAGCGAATCTTGACTATTCATACTTTGAGTTGAACGTTTAATACTGAAGTAATGATCTTTTCCTATTAGATAATCTCTAGCATCTTTTGTATCAAAGATAACCGAACCACCCAATGCTCCACTACCTGATTTTAAAGAGTCAGCACCTTTGGTAATGGTCGCTGTTTTAACATTCTCTATTTCTACATCATTACGAGTATTATTAAAATTTCCATAGCCTTCAAATAGCTCTTTAAATGCTTGTGAACTTAAGGTTTCAGCTTGACGAAGTCCATCAACCATAATACCTACACGGTTTTCATCAACTCCTCGAACAGCATAACCACTTGCTCCTGTTCTTCCTGTTTCAACAACGGTAATACCAGTTTCATAACGTACTAAATCTCGAGAATCTGAAGCCTGTTGCTTGGAAAGTTTCTTGGCAGTAATTTGGGTTTCACCAACTTTTTTCTCTCTGATATTAAGATTTTCTGATGAATCTGAAACATTAATTTGTTCTAGTTGTTCAGAAACATTACTATTTTGGTTGGTTGGTTGGTTGGTTGGTTGGTTGGTTGGTTGGTTGGTTGGTTGAGAACCATAGGCTGTGCTTGCATTTAATGCAAATACAATAGAGCAAGCAAGCAGGCTGAATTTAAAGTTAGTCATGTTTTACCCTATAATAAAGAAAATGATAATAATTACCAAATATAATACATAAATAAATGTTTTCTCACAATACTAAAAGTGAGTTTTTGATCAAAATCAAACAATAAAAATTATTCTCATTATGCTCTATATTTAAATGCGCTTGTTTCCTGTAATGCGAGCCGTTGATTGTTGATATTAGTAGTTGTAGGGTGGGCTTCAGCCCACCAACAAACAATCGTGAGATATTTTGGTGGGCTGAAGCCCACCCTACATTAAGTACGTATAATTCTATGCGCACTTCTTTTTTAGTAGCAATCATTATGATTATTTTATGAATTGCGTAGTATTATTGATTTAGTTGAAAACGATGCTTTTCAGGAATTAAAAATGACAAAAGCCACCTTTTAGGTGGCCTTGTCTCAATATTGTAGGGGGGGTGATAATACTATCAGTGACCAACGTTCCCTATCGTCGGGGTGGAGTCTATGGTAAAATAATTAAAATGTCAAGTGATAAGTAGGATTATATGTTATCAGCAACGCAATTTCTTGTTTTAGAAAAAGCACTTAGTAAGGAAAGATTATCTACATACAAAAACTATGTGAAAAATAAAACGTCAGAAAGTGTTAATGATAACATCGTTGCTTTATATGAATAGAATTCTGAAATAGCTGGCTATTTTCTTGAACTATGTAATATATATGAGGTTTCATTAAGAAATGCTATTTATAGATCAATAGATGCGTATGATCATTATGGTATCAGACAGAGACAAATACTTAGACAAAGTCCTAAATTAAGAGAAAAAGTTGAAGAATTAGGTAGAAATGCGACTGATGGAAAAATCATATCTAGTTTACATTTTCACTTTTGGGAAGGTTTTTTGAAGGAATTTTTCTTTTGGAATCCTCGTAAGCCTCACAATATGCCTCTTTTATATGCTTATAGAATAATTTCTTTTGAAAACTCAAATAGAGATAAGGATATATTATTTATTATAAAAGTCACAAAGAATTTAAGAGTGAACATAAGAAACAGAATTTGTCATCACGATCCCATCTTCAATAAAGATTTAAAGAAAATTTTGAAACAAGTTATGTGGGTATTTAGTAAAATTGATTATGATTTATACTTAGTTATTAACAATCTATATTCCAATAAAATTATCAATCTTTTAAATAAGAAGCCAATCTGAACAAATGTAGAAGAAGAGACCTAATCTGACAAATCACAATAAAAATGAGCATTTACTGTTTAGTATATGAGTGTCAAAGTCAATCTAAACAGGAAATGCTCGTATTTTATTTTTACAACAGATTAGAATTCAAATTGAACTGACATTCTATAGTTTCTACCAGGGGCGTAGAAACGGTTGATACCTAAGCCTGTTGATTGTTCTATAACATTACTTGTTCCAAATGAACGAATTGAACGAGCAGACTCCCAGGTGATGTATTTACGATTTGTAAGATTGTATACACCAGCTCTTATGGTTAAGTTTTTAATTGGTTGAACATATCCAATAAAATCAAGGATTGTATAAGATTTACTACGCCATTTTATGGTCGTATCATTTTCACCACGTTCTTTAGCATAGATATTATAAGTATCTTGTGGATTTTTACTTGCTACATGTGTCGTATAAAAATCGAAACCAAATTTATGATCTGGATGATCATATCCTAGTCCATACACCATCGTTTTAGGCTGAATTGCATTCATAGGAATATTGCCATTCATTCTTCCTTTTTGATAGGTGTATTTATAGCTTAAGTTAAACCCATTCATAAATTTTGCCATCTTACCAAGGAATAGTTTTGAATTAATTTCAATACCTTTTACAGACGCATTATCTCTATTTATATTTTGATAAAGAGAAAATGGTAATGAGCTACCTCCTCCTGTGCCTACTTTAAAATCTTTTTCTCCTTTAAATATTAGGTCGATAAAGTTTTTATAGTTAGTTTTAAACAGACTTGTCGAGATAAATCCCCAATCATCATGATGTAAAGTTAATGCGATTTCTTTTGTTTTTGCTATTTCTGGTTTTAAATCAGTATTTGGCAATATAGTAAAATCAGGATGTTTAAAGGTGAAATACATTTCATCTGAAGTTGGTGCTCTAAAACCTTTAGAGTATCTAAGTTGTAAACGAAGATAATTTGTTGGATCAATCGTTGAAACAAAACTATAAGAATGCGCTTTATATTTTTTCTTTTGGCTTGCAATATAATTTATGTTATCTATAGCATTCTGTTTTATCTGATCCTCATCAGGCGGATAATGTCCACCCGTACACCAACTACATGGCTGACCTTCAGGTAATGGAATATATAATCCTTTTACTATATCGTCTGGTAATTTTGGCGTTGAACCAGCTATGTAATGTGGTTTATAACCAATGTTGTCATAACGATAGCCTAAATCAAATGATAAATAATCATTGATAATGATATTATCAAAGAAATAAGCTGATTTACCTGTCGTTGTCACTGGTAATAAGAATGAATACTCTGGATCAACTCGAGGACAAAGAAGGGCATTAAAGGTAGATGCTCCTTCACAGGTTTCTGGAGTTTCTTTTAATGTGTACCAGTCTGTTGTAAGGCCTAGAGTACGTTCAGCCCACCATTTTACATCATAAGCATCATTACCCGCTCTATTTACCATTTGCTTCGTTGTTTTATTATACGAAACACCATATTGGAGATTATGCTCAGTATTCCATTTTGTAAACGATTTTGTTAGATCCAAGTTAGTTTGCTGGGTATTGGTATCAAGATCTCTTTCCTGCCACAAACGTTCTAAATAGCCTTTACCTGGTACTACAACACTATAACTATAATTCGCTTTAGATGATTTAGCGAAAGTTTTTCCATTCTGTTCAAATTTTTTATCTAACATCAAAGGCATTTTTTCAACAGCTCCAGACCAATCTACAGATCTCCAGTAAGTTACAGGTTTTGTACAGTCATAAAGAGAGCAATCAAACCAATATTCATCTCCTCTTTTTAGAGTAAAACCGTTAGTTTTTTCAGAATTATCTGTATCAATATAGGTGTCTTTATTTTTTAATTCGATATCAGTTCCATCTCGTCGAGTAATTTTTCCATCTTGAAGCTTTATTCCATGTGGATTGGCTGTTTCAAGACAATTACTACCATCACAGTATTCGTCAGTTCTTGCTCTCGTTTTTATTTTTTGTTTTGAAAAAGTAATTTTTAACGTATCCCAAAATAAGTTCGTTGAAAAATTTTCGTAAGAAAATGAGAAATTACTTCGTTGAGTTTTATCATTTGTATGTCTAGATTCAACTTCAGGGGTTTCATTACCACTACGTTGATATTTTAGTGTATAGGATAAATCTTGCCCACGAGAACGATGTTCATATAAATCAGCTGATGCCGTAAAACGATGATTTTCAGTAGGGTTAAAAGATAATTTTAATAATGTACTCTCTTGTTCAATTTTATATGGGTCTGCTTTTTCTCTACGTTTACCTTGGACGAGACTATCCGCATTTTTATAATCATAGTTTTCAAGTTCATGCCCATTTCTTCTTGTTGCAACCACTAAGGCATCGAACTTTTTATAACGTCCAGCAAGAGTAAGGGTATTGAATGATTGATTATTTTCCGTAGCGTATCCCGTTTTGTAACTTACATAGTAGTCCTTGTTAAGGAGATAATCTCTAGCATCTTTTGTTTTATAAATTACAGATCCACCTAAGGAACCACTACCATTCTTAATAGAATCAGCCCCCTTGGTAATATTTACTTCTTTTAATGTTTCAATTTCTGCACCATTACGAGTGTTATTGAAGTTACCATAACCTTCAAAAAGCTCTTTAAAGCCTTGAGAAGATAATGTTTCAGCTTGCGCTAATCCATCAATATTAATAGAAACTCGATTTTCATCAACGCCACGAATGGTAAAACCACTGTTACCAAAACGCCCAGCTTCAACAACAGTGACACCTGTTTCATATTTAACGATATCTTTGATATTTTGAGCCTGCTGTTTTTCTAAGCTTTTTGCTGTTTTTACAGTTTCGGCAATTTTTGGAGGTGTTTTCGGATCACTATGTTCGGTAGAACCTGATACATTAATTTCCTCAAGCTGCTGTTGAGTTGGTTCATCAGCATAAGCAACACTTGCCGTTAGCCCAAGCATAACGGAATACGCAAGCAGATTTAATCTAAAATTGGTCATGTTTAACTCCATGAAAAGGTAAATAATAATGATTATCAAGCATGTTATAAGAAAAAGTATTTTCTCACAATCAGAAAATTCTGTTTTTGATTAAAATCAAACAATAAAAATTATTCTCATTATGCTCTATATTTAAATGCGCTTGTT
>ERZ772909.727-NODE-727-length-19605-cov-5.667417_pt1 | contig 19605 bp, 17 predicted proteins | sample MGYA00511137_ERZ772909 | MGnify/ENA primary metagenome ERZ772909 (study PRJEB29015, sample SAMEA2738095) | human oral metagenome | biome: human oral; feature: human-associated habitat; material: saliva | place: China | collected 2270 ... | reverse complement strand
TAGCACCAGCTATTTAAATAGCTGGTGCTATTCTTTTTGCTCAATAGAAGTATACGAACTCTGAAGCGTTTAAAATGGCGCAACCCATAACTTATTCTCTTTAACACTTTAATGTTGTTATTACACCCTTCTGTAAACCCATTGGAATATGGTAATACAAAGGCATTAACAATTTGAGGGAACCAACTATTAAAAGAAACTTTAAAATTACTAAACTCTGGTAGATGGCTGTTTTCTACTGCGTTTAACCATAATTGTATATACCTTTCTATGTTAGGTATACTGTATATCTTAAATATCTTTCTAAAGGCTAATCTAAGCCCATATGCCCGTCGTAGATCTTCAGACATACGCAATATCTCTAGTAGCTTTACTCGCTCAAGAGCCCAATTTACCAAACGACACACATGGTAACGATCTGCCACGGTATGCGCATGAAGGACCATAGTTTGTATCACTAACTTAAATAGTGGAGACATATCCGTAACAACGTATTTAACCTGTTCTTTAGCTTCTTTAGAAAAGGCCTTATCTGAACTAAAAACCTTAAGCAAATAACTTAAAACCACTAAAAAGATGATGATTAAAATAAATAGTCTGAGAGAGCAGGCAGGTACAATTTCAGCTAAAGGCAATCTACAAGGATAATGGAGATACTATTGTAGGTAACTGTGATAGCACTTTCTTTCTTGGTGGAAAGGAAAAGAACGCACTTAAAGCGCTATCTGAAACACTGCGTAAAGAAACTATCGACCTATTTAATATATCAGAAACACGCTCCAATGCTAATAGTTATGGACTCAATTACCAAAAGACAGGAAAGGAGCTGATGAGCCAAGATGAGATAACAGTTATGAATGGCAGTAAATGTATTTTCTAACTTCGAGGTGTAAGACCATTTTTATGACTATTGCAATTTGAATATCTAAATGGCATAATGTTATTAACAACGTTGTTAATAACATTGATATGAGGTGATATAAATGGATGTGAACGTTTTATTGGAAATAGCAATTAAAGAAACGATAAATTTAAAGACGAATGAGGTATTTTTACTTAGAGAATTATTTAAGGGTTACGAATGGAATAGGATAGAAAGAAAAGATAGATTATTGTTGGGCTCTCTTTTTCTGAATTACGTAAAGAGCGAGAATTCTAATATAAAAATATTAGAAAAGACATCTTCAGGACAACAAAAATATATTATTATAAATTAACACGTCAAATTAAGGAAGGGAAAAAAGAAGAGTTATGATGAACTCTCTATAAATACATTTTATATAAAACAGACATCCTTTCTTATATGAGTTTCCCCAACATTTAGTATAGAGCCTATATATATCGAAATTTGATATAATGTAGTAGATGAGCATATAGGATACTCTGTGTAAGGATATAAAGAGTTACTAAAGCTCATGTAATATTCATGATAATTTCATAGAAGGTTCATATTTTTTTCATCATTCTTTCATAGATAAGGTGTAAGATATAAGCAAGTTAGAAATAACGAATATTCCTTAATTAAAAACCAAGACACGATGCATCGGGCACGTGAAGGAGGAAATTATGAAAAAAATGTTTCGTTTAGGAGCTGCTGTGATGGCTCTAGGTGCAGGACTTATGATGGCAAGTGGTGTGGTAAATGCTGCGAAAGTACAAGGTGTTCCTGCGGATCAAATGGCAAAAATTAATTCTTGGAATGGTGTAGGTAGTGTGGTGCCTAGCGTATTACCATTGAGTGATGTAGATTATAAAGGGGTTGTAACAACTTTCAAATCTCTATATCCAGATGCACAAATTGTAGGCATTTCCTATGATGGAAAACATAATCCAACTTACGAAGTAGATGGTATCGTGGATGGTTTAAAAATTGAAATGCATATCCGTGAAAATGGAGATATTTTAAATACAGAAGTAAAACCAATGAAACAAGGTAAGCATATGAAACAACAAGGTTCCATGATGTATGGGCAAGCTATGAAAGGCAGCCATAGTATGTCTAAAGACTTTGATGTGAATGATATTATCATGCCAGAAGTAGCGGAAACAAAAGCCCAAGAAAAAGTGGGCGGTGCCTTTAAAGCGATGGATTGGTCCGTAGAAAAAGATCATGGTCGTTTAGTCTATGAATTAGATATGATCGATGGCAGTGGTAAAGAAGCTGAAGTCAAAGTAGATGCAATGACTGGCGAAGTTATCAATGTAAAAGCAAAAACTAGCAAATATTAATTCTAGCAAAATTCTCCTTATAATACCCTTACTATATAAATACAAATAACACAAACATAACACAAACATAACACAAACATAACACAAACATAACACAAACAACATAAATACCCCCCCTTTTTTTTTAAGACGTCACTGGTTTCACTATGAAGCCTGTGGCGTTTTTTGTTAGAAGATTAAAGGAAGAGCACGTCATATTCCTCCGCAAACTGATACAGTGGTTAGGTTTGCTCCGGAACATGACGTGCTCTTCTGGTGTATTCTAATTTATGCAAAAAAGAACGCCACAAGGCTACTACGTATAACTGCGTTCCTCTAGGGGAGGGATGTCGTGCTCTTCTAGTTTATCTAAATTCGGACCCAAAAAGGAACGCCACTGGTATTCTACACGCAACTGCGTTCCTTAGGGATTTTTGCTAATACGTATTTTAATTATACATCAACGATATGTAAAAAATATGCTATACTATAAATATAGAAGAACTATCAACGTGAGTTGGGTTTATCTCTTCCTAATCATTGGGAGGAGGTGATACTATGACACTATTCGAAATTTTTAGTTTACTAATACAATTTGGAATGTTAGTTATAGCATTTTTAACTTACTTAAATATATAAGTGAAAAGCCTAACGCATAAGGTCTTGCCACCTTAACACGTTAGGCTTTATCACTGTTTATATCCTTTGAGATGAGCCTAACGCCTAAGACACGTTGATGGCTCTTCTTTTCTTGTGTATAGTATAGCATAGTTTTCGGCTTAATACTACTTATTTTTATTCTCTATCGCTCTAAAATGACCGTTTCCCTAGGTTTGGGTGCTTACACGGTTTTAATGTGTATCGGTCGATGATACGGCACGCTTCATCTAGGGTTAGGTCTTCTTTTGTAGGCCCTTGTTCAAATATGCATCGAGGGTCGTTGGAGCCAACTTCTCCGGCTGGTAGGTATAGGTATTCTGAGTTATGAGGGTCACCAAAGATGTACCCTGCTTGTAAGTGTTCTTTGTGGATACGGCTCATGGTATCTCCTTCATCATAAAATTAGCAGCATCTGCTGAGACTAAGTGTAATTGTGTATGCCCCCAATGGGATGGCACTTTTTGGAATGATGCTTTGTCATGTAAATGACCAAACACGCAGTGATCTACATGGTACTGTTCTAGTAGGTCCGTAAATCCATTAGTATGATTTTCTAAGGTGGGTGGATAGTGCAGTAACAGTATGCGTGTTACCTGAGAGGGGGCGTCACCACTTTCAGTAATGGCAGTTTCCATAGCGTCGAGAGCGGCTTTAGTACGCATTAATTCTCGTTCATAGATGTGGCGGTCCTCTTCTTCTTTAAAGAAAGGGTCTTGTGGATAGATATACCCTTTTGTGCCACCGAAGGCAATGCCATTGTGGTATAGTCCTCTGCCTTGCAAGAAAGTGATGCGTCCTTCCATAAGAGTGTTCATTTTTTGCAGGCTTGTCCACCAATAATCGTGATTGCCACGAATCATAAACTTTTTGCCTGGTAAATCAGAGATGGCGTCTAGGTCGACCTGGGCATCCCTAAGGCGCATAGCCCAAGACATATCACCTACTAAAAAGACTAGGTCATCAGGCTCTACATGTTCTCGCCAGTGTGCTTGGATACGTTCCCAGTGGTTATCCCAGTGTGGACCAAATATGGTCATAGGTTTTGTTGGTGGTTGCCCAGATAGGTGTAAATCGCCAATGGCAAAAACTTTCATTAAACCTCCAAAGAATTGTGTAAATATGGTTGTATATGACGGATGACCTCTAAGGCACGTGTTTCGTGGCACACTTGGGGAATCCCATAGCCGATAACGAGTGGTGATGTTATATAGCGTGGCACGATTTTAAGATAGTGAAATCCGTCATTAATATCGTAAAAAAATAGATTATAAGATTTTGCATACTTAGAGAAGCCTTCTAACACGTACCGTAAAGTGCGTTGTAAGTAGTTGGCTAGTATAGGTGTATCTAATTGTGGATCAAATCGCATATTAAATTCAAAGAATCCATGGATAGGACGATTGGATAAGGTCATACGCAGACCATCCTCTTCATGGATGAGCCATCCATCAAAATGTTCTTTGTGAATATCTTTGCGGTAATCATAGTTCTCTAGGCCGATGATTTGGCTATGAGGATGATAGATGGATCCACCAGACATAGGGCCATAGTTTTTAAAGAATAAGACCGATGTAAAACGAGGGTTGGCTTTTACCTCTTCGCATTTGGTTCGACCAAATTCTAAAATATGGACCGCTTCTGAAAAGGGTAATCTAGAATATTCCGTATGCACATGTGGTGACGTTTCAATAATAACGGTAGGCCATGTGTGTTCCAATACAGGATATTTATTCATGAGCCAAATGATGGACCCAGATGTATCTAGTATATCGGTTAATTGCGAGGGTTCGCAAAATGGGCAGTGCCCGTCGCGATTGTGCATGCTGTCGGGCTTTGTTTGTCCCAGAGCAATATCAAAAATTAATGGTTCTTTCATAGTTCACCTCACTAGTACTATAGTATCATAGGGAGCGAGGTTTATGAAAGTATGAAACATGATATAATAAAAAAAGAATAGGAGGAACTATGAGACCTACAACATTATGCTTTCCCAAAAGGGAACATTTATTTTTATTAGGACGAAAAAAACGCGGCTTTGGGGCCGGCTATTATAATGGATTTGGTGGTAAAATTGAGGGCTGTGAAAGCTTCCGTGCTTGTGCCGTACGAGAAGTATTTGAGGAAGTCTCTTTGCTAGTGAAGGAAGAAGACTTACAGGCAGTGGCGCTATTGGACTTTCAGTTCCCTTACTCACCGGAGTTGAGCCATATTAGTTATGTATATATAGTAGAACAGTTTCAAGGGATTCCTTTGGAATCAGAAGAGATGGAGCCTCATTGGTTCACGTTGGAGAACACTCCCTTTGACCATATGTGGGCTGGTGATGAAGAGTGGATTCCCCGGATTTGGCGTGGCGAGAAATTGAAAGGTGTCATTACTTTCAAGGAAGATAATAGTACTATTGAATCCATGCAATTCGTGACCGTAGAAAAGGTGCTAGAAAGCGACGATGTGGACCGTGTGACGGCTTGGATATATGAGGGAATGAAGTGAAACAAGTAGAACAGCAAAGCCAAGTGGCATGGACACAGCATTTATTAGAATGGTACGATGTGCATAAACGTGACTTGCCTTGGCGTGAAAGTAAAGACCCTTATCGGATTTGGGTGTCTGAGGTCATGTCTCAGCAAACACGGATTGAGGCGATGCGACCGTATTTTGAAAACTGGGTAATACAATTTCCAACACTTGAAAGTTTAGCTAGTGCCGAAGAAGATACGGTGGTTCGGGCATGGCAAGGTTTGGGATATTATTCTAGGGCTCGTAATTTACACCAAGGTGTGAAAGAAGTGGTAGAAACCTATGGGGGACAAGTGCCGAGATCACGGAAAGAAATGGAATCTTTAAAAGGTGTAGGTTCCTATACAGCAGGGGCAGTGCTCTCCATTGCGTATAATCTTCGTGAACCTGCCGTCGATGGGAATGTCCTCCGAGTATACGCTCGTCTGTATAATATCCACGAAGATATTTTGGGTACGGTAGCTAAAAAAACGATTACTGCTTTGGTAGAAGAGACTATGCCTTACGATCGACCGGGAGATTTTAACGAAGCTCTCATGGATTTTGGGGCGTCTATTTGTATTCCTAAAGCGCCACGCTGTGAATCTTGCCCATTAGTGCAGGATTGTGAAGCAAAAGCAGAAGGAACAGAGCAAGTATTGCCTATACGGATTAAGAAAACAAAGGTACAGTCTGTACAGCTCTATGTAGGGATTGTACAAACTCTAGAGGGCTATTATGTGCTCCATCGGAGACCGAAGGAAGGCTTGCTACAAGGTATGTGGGAATTTCCAAGTGTAGAAGGTGGCACAGCAGAGAGTCGCAAAGTAGAATTGCTTGAATTGTTAAAATCTATTGGGATTACGGTCATCATGGATCGACCTATGGTAAAGGAAGTGAATCATATCTTTAGCCATCGCAAATGGACTATGAAAGGATATAGAGGGGAAGCTACAGAGGTGGCAATAGACTTGCCGAATATGATTGTGCTGGAAGGCGATGAAGCGGTGCAACAAGCGGTAGCACAAGGTCAGATTATCCCTCTGAAAGACGATTGGATTCTCTGTCGTAAAGAGGCTTTTCACGTGTTACCTTGGGCGGGTCCTCATGGCAAGTTCATTGATCTTTGTTAATCTATACCGAGGAGTGATATAGATGAGAATATATATATTAATAGGAATCCTAGTGTTTGGAATGGCTTTGTTTGGAGCTATGACAGGATATTTGATAGCCCTATTTAGAGGACTGAGTAAACGTAAAGGTTGTATCTACGGATGCGGACTGGGATTGGCCCTTGCCGTAGGTACGATTCTATTGCAACGAATTATGTATGGTATACATGGTGGAATCCTACCAAGCTTAGTGCGGCCTGTGCTACTAGAGCTAAATGGATTAGTAGTGGCACTGGTTGCTACATGTCTTATATTGACTGTATTTGGGATATTTTATGGATTGTTACACCTAGCCAATAGAACTGTGCATGAAGATGACCCTTTGCATATAGGTCGTAGGAATTTCTTCAAACGTACTGCTGTAGTGGTGCCTGCTGTAGTAGGTGTGACAGGATCAGTAGCAGCCTTTCAGGGGAATGGTGAACTGCAATTACGTAAGATCCAATTAGCTTTGAAAGATAGACCAGAGGTGCTAAAAGGGTATAAAATTGGACAACTTAGTGATATTCATTTAGGGCCATTCATCGGTATGGATAAGCTGAAAGAAATGGTAGATGCTGTTGCCAGTGAATATCCGAATCGTTTGGTTATTACTGGCGATTTAATCGATGATTTAGGCTATCTTGATGAAGTGGCAGACTATTTAGATAGCCGTGTGAAAGATTTTCCAGATGGCATTGATTATATTTTAGGAAACCACGAATATCGCGTTGATGTGGAGCGTGTGTGGAAACGATTGAGCCAAACGAAAATGCACATGTATCGCAACAGTCATCAACAGATATTAGGTGGACCTCGCCCCGTGTACCTAGTGGGCATGGATTACCACTTTAAAGATGATGTGCAAGAGGAAAATATACGTTTGTTGGACAAAGCCATGAAAGGCATACCCGATAATGCATATTCTATTTTATTGGCACACCATCCAAATTATATTCCTGAAGCTTTTCGACGACATATTCCTTTAACCTTGTCTGGACATACCCATGGAGGACAGATTAACCTAGGAGGTATAAACCTAGTGCCGGTATATAAACCGTATTGGAAAGGACTCTACGAAGAACAAGGCTTATTTGCCTATGTAAGCCGAGGATCGGGACATTGGTTCCCAGTGCGGTTGAACTGTGCTAGAGAAGTGACGGTATTTACTGTTTTATAAAAAGCAGAACTCCCACAGCGGCAACTGTGGGGGTTCTTTGTTTCAATGGATTTGATTAACTTTTGTATCTGTAGTATATCAAAAAAAATATTGTCATCTCAAAATGAACGTTTTGGTGTAAATATGACATATTTAATTATGAGTTAATATGATACCTGTTATCATATATATAAATGATAACAAAGGTAATAGCTAATTCCTTCATTCTTTGAAAGACATAATTAAAAATTTATATTGAGAAATACTATCAGTTGTGATACAGTATACATAAGTAAGACTCATGTAATTTTTAATTTAGGGATAGTACGGGACATCCCACATGTTTAGTAAGGGAGGAAAGACCATGAAAGAATTTAAATTATGGCGGTTGTTCATTGTGTTTGCCGTTTGTATTATGGCTATTGCAGGTTGTGGCAAGCAAGCGGATACGGTACAAGATGGTAAGCCATTACAAGTGGTAACTACAACAACAATGATTACAGATTTAGTACAAAAAATTGGTGGTGACCATGTAACAGTACAAGGATTGATGGGGGCTGGGGTAGACCCACATTTGTATCAAGCTAGTGCGGGTGATGTATCTACTTTACAAAAAGGCGATGTAATCTTTTTGAATGGTATCCATTTAGAAGGTAAAATGGGCCAAGTATTCCAAGAATTAAAAAAATCTAACAAAACAGTAGTGGAAGTGTCTAAAGATATGGATCCATCCACATTGTTAGCTTTTGAAGAAGAAGGTCCAGATGCAAAAGATCCTCATATTTGGTTCGATGTACAAAACTGGAAATTAGCAGCCAAAGTGGTAAAAGACACATTGGTAGCGAAAGACCCTAAACATGAAAAAGATTATGTGGCTAATTACGAAGCATACATGAAAGAATTAGATGCAGCCGATCAATATATTAAAGATAGAACGAAAGAAATTCCTGAACAATCTCGTGTATTAGTCACTGCTCATGATGCATTTCATTACTTTGCCCGTGCCTATGGCTTTGAAGTAAAAGGCTTACAAGGTGTGAGCACAGCTACAGAAGCGGGCACAAAAGATATGAATGACTTAGTACAATTTATTGTAGACCATAAAATCAAAGCGATCTTCGTAGAATCTTCTGTTCCTCATAAAACAATCGAAGCTGTACAAGAAGCATGTAAAGCTAAAGGTTGGGACGTAGCTATCGGCGGTGAATTATACTCCGATTCCTTAGGTTCTCCTAACACAGAAGGCGGCACTTACATTGGCATGGTCAAAGCCAACATCGATACCATTGTAGGCGCTCTTAAATGATGAGCGACAGCAAGTGTATTTTGAAAGTGAATCATCTTTCAGTAGCCTATGATGATACGGTGGTGCTGAAAGATGTATCCTTTCAGATTGAACAAGGAACGATGACGGCCATAGTTGGCCCCAATGGCGCCGGCAAATCAACCTTGGTGAAAGCCATGTTAGGGCTTGTGCCATTAGTAGAAGGAACGATTGAGTTAACATTAGATACTAAAACAGTTTCTGCTTATGGAGGCGCGAAAACAAATAGTATTTATAACCATATTGCCTACGTACCACAAACCTCAGCGGTAGATTGGGATTATCCCATTACGGTGTTTGAGGTGGTATTGATGGGCACCTACCGCAGACTAGGTTGGTTTACACGCCCAGGGAAACGTGAACGAGATGAGGCGACAAAAGCCTTGCAAACGGTAGGCATGTTAGACTATGCACAGCGGTCTATCTCACAATTGTCAGGAGGACAGCAACAGCGTGTATTTTTAGCTCGTGCTTTGGTGGAAAATCAAGATGTGTATATACTAGATGAGCCTTTCAAAGGTATCGATAAGACGACAGAGGCCGTACTCGTAAAGATTATGAAAGACATGCAAGCAGCAGGAAAAACATTGCTGATCGTACATCATAATTTGCAAACTTTGGAAGCTTATTTTGATCAAGTTCTCTGCGTCAATCGCAGATTGGTGGGCATGGGACCAGTTCGAGATATAGTAGGCTCCCATATCCTAGATGAGACATATTCATACTAGGAGGCACCATGGAATTATTACAACAATATACATTTCAAATCGTAGCACTGGGAACGGTGATGTTAGGTTTAGTATGTGGCGTCATAGGGACCTTTGCGGTGTTACGCCAAGAAAGTTTACTAGGTGATGGCGTAGCTCATTCCACACTACCGGGAGTGGTGGCAGGCTTTCTGCTAACAGGTGTAAAAGACACTACGGTGCTATTGCTAGGTGCCATATGTACGGCTTGTTTATCAGAATGGATTATGCATAAAACATCCCAAAAAGGTGTTCGTTTTGATGCCGCATTAGCCACGATTTTAGCTGCCTTCTTTGGTTTTGGTACGGTCTTATTGACTCGTGTACAGTCCATGGAAAATGCGGGGCAGGCAGGTCTGAATACGTTTATCTTTGGACAAGCTGTAACGATGATGCAAAGTGATATTTGGGTGATGGCCATTTGTGGCACCTGCATTGTAGGCGGGGTTATTGTACTTTGGAAAGAATTGAGTCTTACCGTATTTGACCCTATTGAGGCACAGTTGATGGGTATCCCTGTGTCAAAGGTGCGCTTTTTTTACCGTGCCGCATTGGTGGTGACTATTGTCATCGGTATTCGGACTGTAGGGGTTATATTAATTAGCTCATTACTTATTGGTCCAGCTATGATTGGTCGCCAATGGACACACTCCTTACGTACTCTAGTGATCATTGCAGCTATCAGTGGTAGTATAGTAGCCTTTTTGGGTACATTTGTGAGCGCCCTGTGGGGTAATCTTCCTACGGGGCCTATGATTATCATTGTAATGACGGCTATGATCTTGTTAAGTTTAACCTTGGCTACAGGTAAACGCCTCGTGAGGAGGTGTTTTGGATGAGTCATATATTAGAAATTTGGGGTATTGCTACGGTCACAGGTATTAGTTGTAGCCTCATAGGGACATTCTTAGTGTTACGTCGTTTATCTATGATGGTGGATGCCATTACGCATACTGTCTTTTTAGGCATTGTATTAGCCTTTTTGGTAACGAAAGATTTAAACTCCCCTTGGCTCATTATTGGAGCTACTGCTATGGGGGTTGGTACAGTATATGCCGTAGAATGGATGCAACGACGTCGCTACATTCGACCGGATGCAGCCATCGGTATTGTGTTTCCCTTCTTATTTGCTTTAGCCATTGTGTTAGTCACATTATTTGGTAAACATATACATCTCGATGTAGATACAGCAATTTTAGGAGATTTAGCGTTTGCTACATTTCAACGCTTCACCGTAGATGCCTATGACCTAGGACCTATGCTGTTATGGATTGCTATTTTGGTGTGCCTTATCAATGCGATTTGTATTGCACTCTTTAAGAAAGAATTAATCCTTACCACCTTTGATCCTGTGTGTGCCAAGGTATATCAAGCGATGCCTATGGTAGTGTCCTATGGACTCATGACCTTGACGTCTTTGACGACGGTGGCCTCCTTTCAAACGGTAGGGGCTATCTTGGTAACGGGCTGTATGATTGGTCCACCAGCGACAGCATTTATGCTATCTCGTTCTGTGAAAGCCATGCTATTCATCAGTATGGTAGTATCTACTATCGCTACTACTATCGGTGTAGCCTTAGCCTTTCTTTGGGATGTATCCATTGGTGGTATGATTGCCACTGTCATCGGATGTATCTATGGACTGGTGTGGATTTATAAATATGGTAGAAACAGTGCATAATGGTAGCATTGTATAGGCTAGCATACTATAGATAAATAAGGACTGAAGTAAAATGATGTATTAGAATTTACTTCAGTCCTTTGTTATTTGTGTATTTCTTTAGCGAAATAAAAAGGCTGTAACTAAATGGTTGCAGCCTCTTTTGTGATATGTGTAGTGTTTTATTTATTCATATTTTCGATTGCTTCTGCTTCTGCTTTGTTGAATTTAGAAGCAATAACGATGCGAATTAAGCAAAGTGCAACGAAGATGTATGCTGCAAAGCCTAGCCATTCAGCTGTATCACCGTAGGATTTTGCTTCAGTGAAAGCCAATTGAAGAGGAGCTTCGCTACCACCTGTACTTACGGAGAAGGCGATGATACCAGCGATGATAACGCCGATGATACTTTCACCAACAATCAAACCAGAAGCGAACAATACGCCACGGCGGTTAGATTGTTCCACGTCAGCATCTGCATAAGCACCAGCACGTTCTTTCGCACGTTTTGTGATGTAACGATTTACGAAGTAACCGATGATGGCACCCATTACAAGAGGCATTTCCAAAGTTGGAGGTAAGTAGATACCCATACCAATTGCAAGTGGTGGCAATGTTAAGGATTTTGTTGTAGATTTTAGAATCAAGTTTACAACGATAGCGGCAATACCAACAAGGATACCGTAGAAGATGTAAGTCCAATCCATATTAGCATTAAAAATACCTTCTGCGATTTGGCGCATCAATGTAGCTTGTGGAGCGGACAATGCTTGAGCAGGATCCATTCCTTCACGAGGCATAGCGCCTGTGAAACCGTAAGCATGGTATAACAAGTCAAGTACTGGAGCAATCGCTACGGCACCCGCTAAGGAACCGATTAATAGAGCTACCTGCTGTTTCCAAGGTGTAGCACCAACTAATTGACCAGTTTTCAAGTCTTGTAAGTTATCGTTGGAAATTGCTGCAATGGAGATAACCACGGATGTCATGAAAATCGCCAAGGCAGTGGAGAATTTTACGCCTTCAGGAGTAGCTAACAAGTTGTTCGCAGAAGCGATAGTAAGCACTACCAAGGAAGACACGATGATACCGATAATCCCGATACCAGAAATTGGACTTGCAGAAGTACCAATTAAGCCCGCCATGTAACCACAAGCAGCAGCTACGAAGAAGCCGATTAACAATGCCACTACGATACCTGCAATCACAAGTGTCCAAGCAAGACCTGCGGACATTGGAAGAGCAGATACGAAAGAGTAGAAGCAAACGATTAAACCAATAATAATTAATGCAAATACAATACCGATAGTAGATGGTTTCATATCTGTATCCATACGGTGTGTGTCGCGATACTCTGCGCTAGCCGTCATGGATTTGATGGATAATTTGATACCTTCAATAATTGGTTTGATCAATGTCAATAATGTCCAGATGGCAGCTACACCGATTGTACCAGCACCGATGAAACGAACTTTAGTTTTCCATACGGTGTTAGAGAATTTGATAGCTTCTAAGTTATCTGGATTTGGTAGATGGTTGGTTAAGTATGGTACGAAACCACCCCAAGCAATAATCATACCGATCAAGATAGCGATACCACTGGCAATACCGATTAAGAAACCGGCACCTAATAAAGCGGAGGAGAAACCAAATGGAATTTGTGTAGCTCCAGCTCCAATAGGGAACCAGAAAGATTTAGATTCGCCAAATACGCGGAAACCTTGTGTGACAAAGCTGATGATACCAGCTAATGCACCACCGGATACGATTTCTTTCATACCGCCGGATTGTTTTGTAGTTTCTCCTGGAACAGTAGAACCTACTTTCAAAATTTCAGCAGCAGCGCGACCTTCTGGATATGGTAAGTCACTATTCATAACCATAGCGCGACGTAATGGAATAGTAAATAATACCCCAAGACAGCCACCACAGGCACATAATAACAATGTTTCCAATAAGTCAAAGTTTTGCCAATAACCGATCATCAATAGACCTGGCAATACGAAGATGACTGCAGATAAGGTACCAGCAGCAGATGCTTGTGTTTGTACCATGTTGTTTTCAAGAACGTTAGAATCCTTGAAGAAGCGTAAGATTGCCATAGATATTACAGCAGCCGGAATAGAGGATGAGAACGTCAACCCTACTTTCAGACCTAGGTATACGTTAGATGCAGTAAAGATTAATGTAATAATTGCACCTAGTAACATACCTCTGACTGTTAATTCCGGTAAGCTAATATCATGACTCATAAAATCATGCTTCATAGTTATACCTCCTTAAAATACACTACTATCTTATTCATTGTAACAGTATTCTCAAGGACTTTCAATAAAAAATGTAGTGAATTGTGTATACATAAGTCTATTTGAGGGAGTATACTATAATTATTCATATTGGATTCATCTATGTAGTGTATATAGTATAGTAATAATGATTGACCTAATAAGGAGGTATAGGTATGAAGACAAGAGTGTGGGGAGCTATATTCGCGGCAATTTGTATGCCAATGACATTTCAAGCGGCAGATATAACGGTAGTGCAAGAAATACCTGTAGCAGTGGGTGAACGAATTTCTAGCACAGCATCACCAGAAACGAATCGACTGATTCGAGGTGAAATGATGAAGGCAAGACAAGATAATAAACAGATTGTCGCACCAGCAGCAAAATCTTTTACAGATCGCTTGCAAGTAACAGTAAAGCCTGAAGCGGTTAAAGAGAATCATGTAAATATTGCATATCCTAGTGTGCAATCTGTAAGTCCCTATGTAACGAAGGCCATTAATAATACGATTACAGAGTATGTAGAAAAGCTTCGCAAGCAAGTACACAAAGCTAATGAAAAAGCGGTAGATGGTGAAAAGCAAAATCTGTATATGAGTTATGATATCAAAGCAGATGGCAATGGTATTTTCTCTGTTACAATTATATCTTATACTATTGGAGACAATGCTTCTAATGGTGTAAATGTAGAAAAAGGATTTACCTTTAATACAACTACAGGACGTATCTTGTCCTTGAATGATTTTGGAGGGTTACCACAAGGAAAGATTGTAGCAGGTTTGCAACAGTTACCGAAAGAAGGTAAGAAAGCTATCTATGCAGATGTGACAGCAGGTAAACCAAATAGCTTCTTTGCCCGTGAAAATCATGACATTGTATTGATTTACGACCAAGGGACGATTGCCCCTATGTCCAGTGGTAGTATCTATGTACCAGTAGGAAACTTAGGAAGATAGGCGCAAGGTAACAGAACCATGGTATCGTTGTTAGGTATTCCTGCTTGGTGGTAGTAAATAGAAAAGACATACTCGTAGCTAAAGCTTGTAATACATACTACGAAATAAAATAGAGGAAAGTTGATACGTTTTGTTCAACTTTCCTCTGTTTTTTTGTCCTATGTTGCCATGGATTCCTTTATATGTGGTAATAAGATAAGCGTACTTGTATCATCTAGGTGTTAGCATATGTAACCTAGGTATATTAATCAGTAACTCTGTGTTTCTTCGGAGCATCAAGTCGCTTATAATAGGCTTTATCGATGTCTGCATAGGAGATAATCCCTTGTTGTGCCATTAAGGTTAATACCGTCCGTTGTCGTTGTTTCGTAGCATCCATATTGCTCACAGGGTTAAAGTAGGATGGCGCTTGTGGAATACCTGCGAGGACAGCAGCTTGACTTAGGTTAAGGTCCTTCGGCTCTGTTTTAAAGTACCCTTCAGAGGCAGCTTTAATACCGTAGTAATCGGTACCATAATAAATGGTGTTCAAATACATAGTGATGATTTCATCTTTGCTGTAATAATACTCCATCAAATAGGCAAGAAATACTTCTTCCACCTTACGAGACATGATACGCTTGGAGGATAAGAATAAATTTTTTACCAATTGTTGGGTAATGGTACTACCACCTTCTACCGTTTGTCCAGCTATGGTATTCGTATACAAGGCACGACCAATGCTAAAGAAATCTACCGCTCCATGCTCATAAAAACGTTTATCTTCCGTAGCCACTAAAGCTTGTTTCACAATAGGGCTAATGTCTTCGCTGCGAACGCGATGCTCTAGTGGCACCCGTTTATCCATAGCCTCCTCTACAGCTTCTTTAAAATGAAAGAGACGTTTGATGCGGTCGATTCTGGAAAGTTGATTTTCCCCTTGTTCTATAGTTTGTTCTTTTATCGTATGTGATACATGTTGCGTAGTCGTTTTAGCATCCTCTGGGGTATACCCAGCGAACCAATATAAACCACCAGCTGCAATGGCGAGCACAAGGATGAGTTTAAAAAGTGTTTTCATGGGTTCATCATATCACATCTAGAGGGTATCAACAATAGGACTGATAATCTTATAGTAAAATGATATATGCTTTTTTATATGGACATAAGATATATGTCATGTAGCAGAATCATGATGATATTCAGTTTGTTAGCGTATCGTACTGTTAGCAAAAAAATAGATACGTATGATTTACTTTTTTAAGAATTGTGAAGTAATAGATTATAGGATATGCCTATGCAAGTGGATGAAATAGAATAAAAATGTATATAAAAGAATTTTTATAAAAAATACTTGCATTATTATACGCATAGATGTATAATACGTTCATAAGATAGAAACAGGTACTGCATAGCAGTCATTTACACAAAGAAAGAGGTTTATTATGAGCAACATTAACAAAGTAGTATTAGCCTACTCTGGCGGTTTGGACACATCTGTTATCATTCCTTGGTTAAAAGAAAACTATGGCGCAGAAGTTATTGCAGTATGCGTAAACTTAGGTCAACCAGAAGATTATGACGCAGTAGAGAAAAAAGCTATTAAATCTGGTGCTACAAAAGCATACATTATCGATGCGCAAGAAGAATTTGTGTCCGACTATATTTGGCCTGTAGTAAAAGCCGGTGCTGTGTATGAAGGTAAATACTTATTAGGCACTTCTTTCGCAAGACCATTGATTGCTAAAAAATTAGTAGAAATTGCCGCACAAGAAGGTGCTGATGCCATCGCTCATGGTGCGACAGGTAAAGGGAACGACCAAGTTCGTTTTGAATTGACTATTAAAGCACTTTCACCAAATACAAAAATCATTGCTCCATGGCGTGAATGGGAATTGAAATCCCGGGAAGATTGCATGGAATATGCAGCGAAACACGATATTCCAGTGGTGGCTACTAAAAAACACCCATACTCCATGGACCAAAACGTATGGCATTTATCCCATGAAGGTGGCGATTTAGAAGATCCTAACAACGCACCTAAAAATGATGTATATTTAGTTAGCAAATCTCCAGAAGAAGCGCCAGATGTACCAACTATGGTGACAATTGACTTCAAAGAAGGCATGCCAGTGGCGGTAAATGGTCAAACTATGTCTCCACTTACCATCTTACAAACGTTAAATGAAATCGGCGCAGCTAATGGCATCGGTATTGTAGATATCGTAGAAAACCGGTTAGTGGGCATGAAATCTCGTGGTGTTTACGAAAATCCTGGTGGAGCTATCATCATGTATGCGCACAGAGAATTAGAATACCTTTGCCTAGATAGAGCTACATACCATTATAAAGAATTGGTGGCGAACAAATATGGAGAACTTGTGTATGATGGCATGTGGTTTGCTCCATTGATGAGCGCTTTACAAGCTTTCGTGGATAGCACACAACAAACAGTAACCGGTCAAGTTACATTGAAATTATACAAAGGTAATATTATCAGCGCAGGATCTACATCTCCATATTCCTTGTACAACCAAGAATTTGTAACATTTGAAGAAGATGATGTATATAACCAAGCTGATGCAGAAGGGTTCATCAACTTATTCGGATTGCCTTTAACAATCAATGCATTAATGAAAGAGAAAGCAGGTTTAAAATAATGGCGAAACTTTGGGGCGGACGCTTTACCAAAGGGACGGATAAGGCAGTAGAGGACTTTACGTCCTCTATTTCCTTTGACTCCCGCATGTATAAAGAAGATATTGCTGGTAGTATTGCCCATGCCACAATGCTAGCAGCGCAACATATCATTTCTAAGGAAGATAAAAATGCTATCGTAGCAGGTTTACAGGCTATTGAAAAGCAGATTGATGCAGGAGATTTCGAGTTTTCTGTGGCATTAGAAGATATCCATATGAATATAGAAAAACGCTTAACCGATGCCATCGGTGAGGCAGGCGGACGTCTCCATACAGGTCGTAGCCGTAATGACCAAGTGGCGGTGGACTTGCACATGTATATCCGTAAGGCCGTAGTGCACATGGGTGAAGAGCTTGTGAAGTTACAACAAGCCTTCTTAGAAGTGGCAGAGAAATACAAAGATGTGATTATCCCTGGATATACCCATTTACAACGGGCGCAACCAGTGTTATTTAGCCACCACATGATGGCGTACTTCTCCATGATCAGTCGTGACTTTGATAATTTGCCGTTAATCTTTAAACATGCCAATGTAATGCCATTAGGAGCAGGGGCTTTGGCGGGGACCACATATCCGATTGATCAAAATATGACGAAGGAATTGTTGCATTTCGATGCCATCTATGAAAATAGTATGGATGCTGTCAGCGACCGTGACTATGTACTAGAATTCCTCAGCTTTGGGGCAAAAGTGATGATGCATTTAAGCCGGTTAAGCGAAGAATTAATCCTATGGTCTAGCACAGAGTTTGGGTTCATCGAATTGGACGATGCCCATTGCACTGGTTCCAGCATTATGCCGCAAAAGAAAAATCCAGACGTATGTGAACTCGTACGTGGTAAAACAGGTCGTATTTACGGTCATTTGATGGGACTTCTTACAACTATGAAAGGCCTACCAATGACGTACAATAAAGATATGCAAGAAGATAAAGAAGGCGTTTTCGATACGATCGAAACCTTGCATTTTGCCATCTCTATTACAGCTGACATGTTACGTCATATGAAAGTTAATGGAGACCATACAAAATCGGTATTGGATGATGATTTCTCCAATGCTACGGATATGGCGGACTACTTGGCAAAAAAAGGGGTACCGTTCCGTGAAGCTCATGCCATTGTAGGGGCAGCTGTACAACATTGCATTGAAAAAGGATGTGTGTTGTTGGATCTTTCAGTAGAAGATTTCAAGGCTATTTCACATCACTTTGAGGCGGATATTTTGGATGCCATTACCATCGAAGCTTGCGTAGCGGGACGTAGTAACTATAGTGGTACCGCACCAGAGTGCGTAGCACGTCAAATGCAGATTGGACAAACAATCGTGGCAGAAGAAGTGGCACAAATCCAACAATGGAAAGAAAAAATCCATTTACAATAAATAGGTTTGTAGCAATATTCATATTGTCTTCTCTCATTTGTATAAAAGTGGCATCTGTAAATGGTATATTGGGCGATTCTGGTTTAGCAAGACTATCGCAACTATGCAAAAAAGCAACGGCAAATCCGTTGCTTTTTTTGAAATAAGTTCAATATCCTTAATCCTTGTCTGCTTCATTTTCTTTTAGAAGATCTTTTTGTGAATTTTTTTCAGAGAGTTTTTGATCGATGTACTTATTAATATTTTCATAAAATTCTTTGGTCGTTTCACTATCCAATTTTGTCGAATTATGAATTTGATTCACTTGATTGACTTTTAAATGAACAGATTGAATACCGTAAGAGGCTTGTTTTTGGCGGAGCGTTTCTAATTGTTCTTCTGAAATCGGATTGCCAACAATCGTCAAGACCAATTCATTTTTGCTTGATTTGTAGACTTGACTAATGACCGTATGATTGGTGAACTCTTTTCCTACAAACTGTTTGATTCCTTCTTTTCGAGCCTGATCTATGGTCAGCGTGATTGCTGAATAGGTGGCTGGAAGAATTAATACTACAATCAAAGATATCAAACCAATTCTCATTTTAACGTTTAGCTCTTTAAATGAGCGTAAGGGAGATTTTCTCATCAAAATTCTTGTTCCAACAATATTGGTTAGCATGATAAAGACACAGTTAATTAAGAAAAGATAGAGAGCGCCATATATAAATTGTATATTTCCATTCGCTAAACCATAGCCAGCAGTACAGATAGGTGGCATCAGAGCTGTTGCAATGGCTACTCCTGGCACGATATTGTTTGCTTCTTTTTTCCTTGAACCAATTACGCCTGCTATCCCACCAGCAATAGCAATGAGAACATCCCAAATGGTTGGAGAGGTTCGTGCAATCAACTCGC
>ERZ772909.725-NODE-725-length-19610-cov-7.288673_pt1 | contig 19610 bp, 11 predicted proteins | sample MGYA00511137_ERZ772909 | MGnify/ENA primary metagenome ERZ772909 (study PRJEB29015, sample SAMEA2738095) | human oral metagenome | biome: human oral; feature: human-associated habitat; material: saliva | place: China | collected 2270 ... | reverse complement strand
ACATGCCGTCCATCAGGTCGGGGCGGGCGGCGAACATTCGACGGTAGAAGTCGGGGGTGATGTCGTTAATGCGCTCAGCAATGATGGGCAGCGTTGCCTCAATAATGGGGCGGGACTTCTCGGAGAGCATCGGTGTGTGCCTTCTTCCTGTGTGGTCACCTCGGTCATTGTGGCGAGGCCCCTCAAGATCGGTGTTGCGGGGCATTCACTCAGACAGCTTAGTTGGTGACAGAGTGTTTATAAAGCACCCTTACCGTAGCATTTTGCGGGGTGTTTGCGCTGAGTGCAGGTCACTTTCTGAGGGATATTGAGGGGGCTAGGTGAGACTTATGGTTCAGCTTGACTCAAAGAGAGAGCCGAGCGTCACACTATATATTTTCAGCACTGTTTTTGAGTTCGCCGCGTGACTAGCCCCGGAGTGTGCATAAAAATTCTGGCATGGAAATATATTTACTACGGAAAGTATGCAGTACAGTGCAAAAATGAATATGGTCACATTTTCTGCATTTGAAAAGCAAATTTGCAATATCTTGCATTTCCTGCACATTTTCCGGGTTCATGCAGGTGCCGACAACCGCGCAGACGGAGTCAAAAATACCCCTACGCTGCTCTCAAACCCCCGCAAGAAACCCTAGACAATACCCAGCACGAACCGCCTAGCGCCCCCGCATCAAGCGCAGAAACACCCAAAAGTCCGTGTTAAAAACTCTATGGAGCCTCCCACCGGAAAGCTCCACAGGTATCACGTATCGCTTGAATACTTACGACTAGCGCCTTACAACTAGCGCGCAGGCAGTGCGTTCTCCGGAGGCCCAAAGCCCAGCTCAACAAACACCGGGCCAACGGGGCGCGCACCGGCAGTCAACTCGCTAATGACCACCGAATCAACCGATGCATAGAATGCCTCACGCGCCTTCGCCAGCACATTGCGCAGGCGACAGAACTTATCGAGGGGGCAGTGGCCGTTCTCATCCTCGCACTCAATCATGGGGATATCGCCCTCAGTAGCGCGAAGAATAGTGCCGACGGTCGCAGAACGACCCGCATCGGAAAGCATGACGCCACCGGCACGACCACGAGTCGAGTCCAGATAACCCATGTTCACGAGAAAAGCTACAGCCTTCGCCACGTGGTTGTAGGGGGTGTCCACACCTTCAGAGATCTTCTGGGTGGAAAGCTTCTGACCGGGCTCCAGGGCAGACAGGAGCATCAGAACGCGGAGCGAGACATCCGAGAATGCTGTCAAACGCATGGATACTCCTTCTATCCTTCTCGTGCTACCGCCCCCTCCACGGAGGCGGCAACGGATGCGTGAACCGGGCGGGGTTCGACGCGTTCAAAAATCTTACATTGGCATTGTATAGGGGCGGCAAGAGGGCAAGAAATTATGAGCAGCTACTATTGCCCCCAAACCACCCCGGCGGGGGTTTTAAAGTATTTCTCAAGAGCAAGTGGATTGCATAGCCTTACACTCACACCACTGCAAGAAAACTTGCCGTTCCCCAGGTGATAGGGATTCAAATTCCCCCTCAACGGAAGGAAGGAGCGGAATCTCACCGGGAGATTCCGCTCCTTCAACGCGCTATACCGTAGGTATTAGCTGGAGTGTCTTAGTCCTCCAGGGCCTTTGCCAGAGCGTCGCGCTGTTCGCGAACCTCAGCAGGCAGCTTGTCGCCGAACTTCTCCAGCCACTCGTCGATGCCGGGCAGCTCAGCAGCCCATTCTTCCTTCGAGACAGCCAGAGCAGCTTTCAGCTCGTCCTCGGAGATTTCCAGACCGGTCAGGTCCAGGTCTTCCTTGGTGGGAACGGTGCCCAGGAAGGTCTCCTGGCCGCCGGCCTTGCCATCCAGGCGGTCGAAAATCCACTTGACCACGCGAGAGTTCTCGCCGAAGCCGGGCCATGCGAAGCCTCCGTCGGGGGTGCGGCGGAACCAGTTGACGTAGTAGACCTTCGGCATGTTCTCTGCGCCGTGCTTCTTACCCAGGTCCAGCCAGTGCTTGAAGTAGTCACCAGCGTTGTAACCGATGAAGGGCAGCATAGCCATCGGGTCGCGGCGAATCACGCCAACAGCGCCCTTAGCGGCCGCAGTGGTCTCAGAGGAGAGGGTAACTGCGCGGAACACGCCCTGCTCCCAGCTCTCGGACTCAGAAACCAGGGGGATGGTGGTCTTGCGGCGACCGCCCAGAACGATAGCGCTCAGCGGCACGCCCTCGGGGTCGTAGTACTCGGGAGCGAGCATGTCGACCTGGGATGCGGGGGTGCAGAAGCGGGAGTTCGGGTGAGCTGCCGGGCGGCCGGACTCGGGGGTCCAGTCCTTACCGGTCCAGTCAATCAGGTGTGCGGGAGCCTCGTCGGTCTTGCCCTCCCACCAGACGGAGCCGTCGTCGGTCAGTCCAACGTTGGTGAAGATGGTGTTGCCCTTGGCGATAGCCTTCATAGCGTTCGGGTTGGTGGAGTAACCGGTGCCCGGTGCCACGCCGAACAGGCCAGCCTCGGGGTTGACCACGCGTGCCTGGTGGTTCTCGTCGAACTCGATCCATGCGATGTCGTCGCCGACCATCTCAGCCTTCCAGCCGTCAATAGTGGGTTCCATCATTGCGAAGTTGGTCTTGCCACATGCGGAGGGGAACGCTGCAGAGATGTAGCGAACCTTGCCCTCGGGGTTGGTGACCTTCAGGATGAGCATGTGCTCCGCCATCCAGCCCTCATCGCGACCGATAACGGATGCGATACGCAGTGCGTAGCACTTCTTACCGAGCAGTGCGTTACCGCCGTAGCCGGAACCGAAGGACCAGATCTCGCGGGTCTCGGGGAACTGGACGATGTACTTCTCGGGGTTGCAGGGCCAGGGAACGTCTTCCTGACCGGGCTCCAGGGGTGCACCGACAGAGTGCAGGGCCTTAACGAAGAAGCCGTTGGTCTCGTTCAGCTTGGCAAGAACGTCCTTACCAATGGTTGCCATGATGCGCATGGAGCAGACAACGTATGCGGAGTCGCTGAGCTCAACAGCAATCTTGGGGTTCTTAGCCTTCAGGGAGCCCATGACGAAGGGAATAACGTACATGGTGCGGCCGCGCATGGAGCCCTCGAACAGACCGGTCAGGGTCTGCTTCATTTCGACGGGGTCGCGCCAGTTGTTGGTCGGACCTGCGCCTTCTTCAGTCTCGGAACAGATGAAGGTGCGCTCCTCGACACGTGCAACGTCATCGGGATCGGAGAAAGCTGCGTAAGAGTTCGGGAATTCGTGATCGCTGAGGCGAACAAAGGTACCGGCGTCAACCAGTTCCTGTGCCAGGCGGTCGTATTCTTCCTGGGAGCCATCGACCCAGTAGATGTGTGCGGGCTGGGTCAGGGCCGCAACTTCGCGAACCCAATCCAGAAGGCCCTGGTGGGTAGTGGGTGCACTCTGCAGCTCCTTTTCGAGCTCAGCAGAGAGAGTACGAGTTGAGGTGTCAGCCATTGACGTTTTCCCCTTCAATCGGTGGCCCGGATACTACGTTGATCCGGATAGGTCTGCAGTAACAAAGAAGCAGTTAAACACTACAAGCGTGCAAATAATCGCGAATATGCACGCTTGGACAGTCTCCACTTCCTCGTGATGCTTACAGAATAACGCATTAATGCGCGGTAGAGCCTTCTATAACGCCATTTCTTACGTTTTGCGCATCACATTCTTTGGGCGAGAAGATTTTTTGGAGGATTTTGGGGGTGATTCTGCAGGGTCTAGGCGGATGTTTTGGGCGTCCTTGAGGTAGGTTTCGGGGCAGAGTTCGGGGCGGAACAAAAATATTTTAAAAAAATTTTAGGAGCGCAAAACCCCCGGAATCATGCGGTAAAACGGGGTATTCGAGAGTCTTTCGGAGGCGATTTTAGACTAATTTCGAGTTTTTCGGCTTGCGTGCACTCAAGGACATCCGTATAGTAGTACCTGTTGCCGCGACGGGTTGAAGAAATCCAAAGCGAGGAACATGCGCCTGTAGCTCAACGGATAGAGCATCTGACTACGGATCAGAAGGTTGGGGGTTCGAATCCCTTCGGGCGCACCACCGATCCCCGGTTCTTCGGAACCGGGGATTTTTTGTGTCTCCAGAAATACGCTCAGACAGTGCCCCGCCAAAAGCACCGAGTACAACACAGGCCGCCGCGCTCACGACAGGCTGCGTGTTCACGACAGGCGGCGCGGCGCGTAGAAACCACGGTGCATGGAGATGCCTATATAGGAGAGCCTGTATAGAGGTGTAGCAAAGACGCTTCAACCGCCTCGTCCGCATCCAATAGCTGAGCCAAAAGTGCGCCTCACCCTGTGAATCCACAGATTTACGCTCCAAGATGACGTGCTCCGGGGCACACCCGCGAAAAAACGCCTAGGATGGAAAGAGGACCCTCCACACATAAGCTGGAGGGCAGACAACGCAAAGGAGCACTATGGCACAGCTATCCATTCCGCAGTCCCTGATAGGTGCGCTCATCGATATTGCTGATTTGGGAACACTCGATTACTTCCCGCCCACCGAACGATGCGCCCACTGGTCCCTCTATGACGCGCAACGCCAGGAGCTCCTCTGCCCCTGCGCACCCGCCGCCAACACCACCACAGAAAAGCTCTTTGAGGCCGCGGCGAAGATTCTCTACGAGAATTTCCGCCGATATATCGACTCACCCGAGGAAATTATTCCTTATACTTCCCGCCAGGAACTCGTTGCCGCCCTACGCCGCGGCGATGAGGAACCCAGCAACAGTACGCCTCGTGAAGAGGAACAGAACGACCTGCAGGCAGCCGAAGCTACCGCAGACTCCACGGCCGAGGCTCCCGTTGCAGAGGAGGCTAACGAGGGTGCAGTTAGCGAGGATGCCGCGGTGAGCGCCACCGCCGTTCCCAAGCCGACTGCCCCGAAGCCTGCGGTGCCCAAGCCTGCAGTACCGAAGCCGACGCCCTCCCCCGCGCTCTTTGCCGCCCGCGCGGCACAGGCACCCGCCCCGACTCCCAGCCCGGCTCCCAGCGTGCCGGCAGAAGCCCCTGTGGAAGCACCCGCAGAGGCAACAGCAGAAAAGACGGTTCCTGTACCTACCCCCGCCACGGTTGCCCCCGCGGCGCCCAAGCCTGTTGCGCCCAAGCCCACCGCATCCATGCCTGCTACGCCCAAGCCTGCAGCGCCGACTCCCGGTGCGCCTTCCCCCGGCATGTTCCGCAAGTCCACGCTGACCTACCGCCCGCCGCGCATCGAAGAGTACCTGGAGGGTCTGCGTGTCCGGCAGCAGGTAGCCGAAGAAGCCGCGCAGTCGGCAGCAGCTACCGAGCAGGCACCTGTTGACGAGTTGCCCGTGCTCAGCCAGTCGTTGCCGAGCGCGCCGAAGCCTGCAGCACCGAAACCAGGTGCCCCGAAACCAGGTGCCCCGAAACCAGGTGTACCGATGCCTGCCGCGTCCACCCCGAGCGCGCCCGCAGCAGAACCGGTAGCCGCCGCACCTCGCGCCATTACCGCCGAGGACCGCGAACGCAGCTACCGACTGCGCCCGAGCCTGCGCGCCCGCCTCGAACGCGAAAACATCAGCGAAGAACTCGTGCGCACCATCCTGCGCGAAGGTGAAGCCGAACGCATCAACGACTGGACGATTCGCTTCACGCACGACGACTACCGCGTTGACGTGAACACCGCCTCCGCAGAAGTCATCACCGTCATCGACGAATACGATGCCGACTACAACGAGGCGGCACAAACCTCCCTGGCTCAGGGCAAATATAACTCGCTCAACGCCCTGGAACTCGAATTCAGCGAGCGCGCCCGCACCTTCTTGAAGAAGAACCCGCCGTTCGTTTTCGATCTGATGCTTCAGGCGCTGAGCAGCCCCGAAAGCGTGCGCATGGCTGAAGGCTGGACCCGCATCTACGCGGCGCAGGGTCTGGAAATTGCGATTTCACCCGATGAGCGGACCGTTCTGGCTCTGGCGAAGACCCCGGATTTCCATGTTCTGCACGCGGAGAACCTGCGCAAGGCACAGCTGGAAGAGCTCAGTAATACCCTGGCGAAGCAGGCAGAACATCAAGTAGCCCAGGCAGAAAACACCACCGAGGAGGAGAAATAATGTCCGCTAAGCAGATTACCGTTCCTCTTGAGGTGTACGTTCGGCTGCAGGAGCTTGCCTCCCTCGCCGCCTATAGTTACCGCGATGAGCAGGGCTCCGAAGAGAACACTGCATACGATAAGCCCTGGGATCTGCTCTCCAAGGACGGTGCCTCCCTGCTCGATGAGAACGGCGCGCTCAAGCCCGAAGCGGCAGAGCTCTACTTCACCCTCCTACCGCTCATCGCCCAGGAATTCGTGGAGCAGCAGCAGGCACTCGTGGACGCGTACCGTCAGGCACCCAAGCCCGCCGCCGCACGCGCCAAGATTCGCCCCTCCAACCAGCGCCTCATTCCGCTGACCGAGGTGCCGCTGGAGAACCAGCGTATTGCCGCGCGCATCGAGAAGGAATTCTACGGCGACGTGCCGCCGCGCCGCCGCATCTACGGTGTGCTCCCCGGCGTGATGGATTACATGATGCGCCACGGGCTCACCTACGAGCTGCTTCTAGACATCATCGAATCCCCCGCAAGCACCGTGGTTCAAGAAAGCGCGCAAGAGAACCGCTACGGCCGCGAAGTCACCCTCTACACGCATGAAGAGGAAGGCTACCAGGTGGTGCTCAACCCCCTGACCGCCGAAGTGCTCGCGCTACGCCCGCTGCAGGCTCTCGCCGGAGGCTACCAGCTCTCCCCCGAGGCTCAGGCTCAGCTCAAGTCGCTCGGACTGACCGGCGAGTACATTGCCCGCATCCTTGATGAGGCTGAGGACCGCCGCCCGATTCCCGGCAGTAGCCGCACCGTGTACTCACTCAACGGCTACCAGGTGGAGTTCTCGCACTCCGATCAGCAGGTTATTCGTATTAGTCGCGGCACCGCGCCCAGCCGCAACCCCTTCGAATCGCAGCCGAGGATGAGCGGCACGAAGAGGCAGCGCGGCCGCAAGATCCCGCACGATGTGGATGCGTTCGTGCAGCTGTTGCAGGAGCACGGCTTCACCATCACCATGGGCGGTAAGCACTACGATATTCGCCACAAGAAGCTGGCTCCGGGTCAGAAGGCGGTCACCTCTGTGACCCCCTCGGATTCGCAGCGTTGGCACCTGAACTCGGCACGCCAGATCCGCAATACCTTCGGTATCGACCTGCGCTACGCTGACCCGCGCGATAGCGTGCGCGGTATTGTGCGCGGCCCCGGAGGAAGCGTCCAGAATGCCGATCACCGCAACGCAGAAAAGCAGGAGGCCGAGAAGGCTGCGGAGAAGGAATCAGAGTAGGTCTTCGTCACCGTTAGAGCGCACCTGCGCGCCGGTTCTTTATACTGCCCCCAGCATGTCTTTGCATCTGGGGGCAGTATTCATATATGCCTATATCCCGCGTTGTCAGGGCAATACGGGGTAGACTGGGGGCAATACAGACATGCTATTCAGCATAAAAATTAATATGCGTTCCCGTGATATGCGTGACGGTAGGGTTGGGGATGCGCCACAAAGTACGGTGAATAACAGCCCCTACCTCTACAATAGAAACGCATCACTACAGAAGAAGGAGAACGCATGGGCGTAACGATTAAGGTCACTGACGAAGCAGGCGTAAACTACGACATTCAGTGGGAAGACCACCACACCCTCCTGGAAGCCCTCCAGGCTAACGGCGTGCCGGTCCTCGCAACCTGCGGTGGTAACGCATCCTGCGCTACCTGCCACGGCTTCATCGACCCCGAGCACTTCGAAGCTTCCGGTGAACGCACCGAAGCTGAGCAGGACCTGCTCGACATGGTCGACGATGTCGCCAACGAATACTCTCGCCTGTGCTGCCAGGTCGAGTACGCCCCCGGTATGGACGGAGCAGAAATCCAAATGCAGGCGGCGATGTAATCATGTTTAAATCGGCTCAGGTACTCGCATCAACCACCCTCCTCTGTTGCGTGCTCGCGCTCAGTGGATGCGGCGCGTCCCAGGCCGGTCAGGAAGCTGAAGGCACCTCGGCGCAGCCGAGTGCTTCGGCTTCGGTCAAGCCCGGTACGATTCGAGTAGCCTCCGACGGGGCTACCCCTTCGGTGAGCCCGGGCTCCATTACCGTGGTGAACTCCCCCGATGCGGAGCACCACGATTCTTCCTCTGAGCACTCCGAGTCTTCTTCCCACACCGGGACTCACGAGTCGAAGCAGAACTCTGACTCTCATTCTTCTGATTCCTCCCGCGAGGGTTCCGATCAGAACAAGTCAGAGGACTCTGCAGATTCTCAGCAGGATTCCCAGAAGAGCTCAAACTCGTCGTCACAGTCGGGTTCCAACTCTTCGGGTAGCTCCTCGAACTCCTCCGGTTCTTCGGGCTCGTCGAATTCTTCCAATTCCTCGAACTCTTCGGAGAAGTCCTCTAGTTCCTCCAGCAATACTGTTGCTGAGGGCCCGACCCAGTGCGATCTGGATGACCTGAACATTTCGGTTGCTGTGGGAGAAGGCTCCCCCGGCGCCCGAAACTACACCCTGTACTTCCAGAACTCCTCAAACTCCTCCTGTACCCTGCGCGGCTACCCGCGTGTGGTGCATGCGGGTCCTTCGGGAACCTGGGTTGGTCGTGAGGCTTCCACCTCCGATGAGTACATGAACTCTGCGGGCGTGACCCTTAACCCCGGCGATAGCACCACCGCGGTACTGCGTTCGGTGTATCCGGCACGCTTCGGTGATGATTGCGGTAGCCGACCGGTTCAGGGCTTCCTGGTGGGTCTGCCCTCTGGTTCCGGCGGCGTAATTGTTCCGCTGGATACGACCGCTTGTTCCTCGTCTGTTCCGCAGCTGTCGGTGGGTCAGTTTGGCGCCCGCTAAAGTGCCCGTTGCGGATGTGAATACTCTGGCACCTCTTGTGGACCTATAGTTCACTTGTGCACCTATAGTTCAAGGGCGGTTCCCCGTGATGGGGAACCGCCCTTGAACTATTTTTAAGCCTAGTGTTTAGCGATGCCGTATTCGCGTGCTCTTAGAGGGAGCGGGTGACGTCCTCGTGGCTGAAGCGTGCACCGCGCGGGTATGCGGGAGCCTCGCCGTGGCCGAGGTTGACGATCAGGAACGGGATTTCTGCGTTGTCCGCGAAGAATTCCTTCTTGATGCCGGCGAAGTCTGCGCCGGTCATGGGGCCAGCGTCCAGGCCGAGGGCACGGATTGCGGTGATGAAGTAGCCTGCCTGCAGGTGAGCGCTCAGCTCAGCGGCGGGGGTGGCAAGCTCCTCGGTGGTGTAGTAGCCCTTGATGAAGCCGGCAGCGTTGGGGTTGAAGGTGTCAGCGTGCTCTACCCAGTTTGCGTCCGCGGAGAGAATCGCGGTCACCGGTGCCGCCTGAGTCTTTGCCTTGTTGCCGTCTGCCAGGTGCGCGACGAGGCGCTCGCGTGCCTCAGGGCTCTTGACCCAGGTGATGCGCAGGGGCTGGCTGTTGAAGGCGGTGGGGCCGTAGAAGGTCAGCTCCTGAATGCGGCGCAGCTGCTCGTCGGTGACGGGCTCCTCGGTGAAGGAGGAGACGGTGCGCGGCTCGTGGAAGAGGCTGATGAGCTGTTCTTCGTTCAGGCGGGTCATGGTGAGGCTCCTTGGGGTTGTTCTCTTAGTCTATTACTTTACATGTAAAATATTACATGCTCTGCAGAAACCCTGTCAAGCACATCTTCCTCCCCCACCCCCAACAATTCAAGAGGCGCACACCATAAACCCCGCCATAATAGATACATGACCGACACACTCTCCCACTTCTCCACCCCCGTACGCGACTGGTTCCGCGCCACCTTCAGCGCACCCACCGCCGCCCAAGAAGGCGCCTGGGAGAGCATCCGCAACGGCAACAACACCCTCATCATCGCCCCCACCGGCTCCGGCAAAACCCTCGCCGCCTTCCTCTGGGCACTCGACGCCCTGCACCGCGAACACGAAGCCGGCACCGCGGGCGGCACGCGCATCCTCTACATCTCGCCCCTCAAAGCACTCGGCGCCGACGTCGAACGCAACCTGCGCGCACCGCTGACCGGAATCACGCGCCTGAGCGGAAACGACACGGGCGAACCGAACATCAGCGTGGGCGTGCGCAGCGGCGACACCCCTGCCCGTGAACGCCGCCAACTCATCAGCAACCCGCCCGACATTCTCATCACCACCCCCGAATCCCTCTACCTCATGCTCACCAGCGCCGCCCGCAACACCCTTACGGGCGTGACCACCGTAATCGTGGACGAGATTCACAACCTCGCCGCCACCAAACGCGGCGCACACCTGGCGGTCTCCCTCGAACGCCTCGACGCGCTCCTCGAAAAGCCCGCACAGCGCATTGGCCTCTCCGCAACCGTCGAAAACCCGGAGGCGGTCGCCCGGTTCCTCGGCGGCATTCAGCCGGTGACCATCATGAGCCGCCCGGTCGCCAAAGAATGGGACCTGCGCCTGAGCGTGCCCGTACCCGATATGGCGGCACTCGGAGGCGCCAACGACTACGGGCAAGGGCTTTACGCACCCTCGGAATATGTGCCCTCGGAGGTGCCGGACAGCGGGGGCTCGGTTTCTGCCGACCCACCGCAGGGCGAGGCACAACATATCTCCAGTACCGTAAATACCCCGGCGAACGCGCACTACACCCTCGAAGATGCCATTGGCGTATTCCCCGGGCAAGAAGCTGGGCTAGAAACCCGACAAGAAGCCGGGCTAGGACCTGGGCAAGAAATTGGGCAAGCAGACCCGGCGCGACAGGACGATAACGCCGCGCCCAAAAATACGCTCACGATCCCGGAAGATGCATTGCGAGACGCCCCCGATAGAGAGCGTCCCGAGACTTCCATCTGGCCGCGCGTGCAGGAGTGCATCGTCGACCATATTGAGAACAACCGTTCTACGATTGTTTTCGTTAACTCGCGCGGACTAGCGGAAAAGCTCACCGCGGCGCTCAACGATATCCACCTGCGCCGCGTCCTCGCGAAGCAGGGAATCGACCCCGAAGACTACGCGGCAGGCATCTGCGACATCACCGAGGTGCCGCCGCTCGCCCGCGCGCACCACGGCTCCGTCTCCAAAGAACAGCGCACCCTCATCGAGGAGGCGCTCAAGGGCGGAACCCTGCGCTGCGTGGTCGCCACCAGTTCCCTGGAGCTGGGCATCGACATGGGCCACGTGGACCTCGTGATCCAGGCGGCCGCCCCTCCCTCGGTCGCCTCCGCACTGCAGCGCGTGGGTCGAGCTGGACACCGCGTGGGCGAAATTTCGCGCGGATTCTTCTACCCCAAGCACCGCGGCGACCTGCTCGGTGCAACCGTCACCCTCGCCGGAATGCGCAGCGGAACCCTCGAACCGCTTGCCATCCCCACCAACCCGCTGGACGTGCTCGCACAGCAGACCGTCGCCGCCTGCGCGCTGGGCCCCATCAGCGTGGACTCCTGGTACGAGGCGCTACGCCACAGCGCACCCTACGCCGAACTGCCGCGCGCCCTCTTCGACTCCGTGCTCGAAATGCTCGCCGGACGCTACCCCTCCGACGAGTTCGCCGAACTGCGCCCGCGCATCATCTGGGACCGCACCCCCACCGAGGAGGCGCCCTCCGGCAGTATTGAGGGCCGCCCGGGTGCGCAGCGCCTCGCCGTCACCAGCGGCGGCACGATTCCCGACCGCGGGCTCTTCCCCGTCTACCTGGTCAGCGGCGATGAGGAGCGCGGCCCCAAGCGTGTGGGTGAGCTCGATGAGGAGATGGTGTACGAATCCCGCGCCGGCGAGGTCATTACCCTCGGCGCGAGCAGTTGGCGTATTGAAGAAATTACGCACGACGCGGTGCGGGTCTCCCCCGCACCCGGCCAGCCCGCGCGCCTGCCCTTCTGGCACGGCGACCGCATGGGCCGCCCCTACGCCCTGGGCGTGCAGACGGGTGCGTTCACGCGCGCCCTCTCCAGCCTGGATGCCACCGATAGCGCCGCCGCCCGTCAGCAGCTTGAACAGCTCGGACTGGACACCTGGGCGGTCGATAATCTGCTCGCCTACCTGCGTGAGCAGCGCGAATCCACCGGGGCAGTTCCCTCCGACACCCGCATGATTGTGGAGCGGCACCGCGACGAACTGGGCGATTGGCGTGTGGTCCTGCACTCGCCGCTCGGCTACGGGGTGCATGCACCCTGGGCGCTGGCGGTGCGCGCCCGCGTTGAGGAGCGGTACGGGGTGGATGCCTCCGTCATGGCGAGTGATGACGGCCTGATTCTGCGCCTGCCCGCCATGGAGGATGTGCCGCCCGGCGCTGACCTGTTCCTTTTCGACCCGGACGAGCTGGAGGCGATTGTCACCGAACGCGTGGGCGATTCGGCGCTTTTTGCGTCTCGGTTCCGTGAGAATGCGGCGCGTGCCCTGCTGTTGCCGCGCCGTGATCCGGGTAAGCGCACCCCGCTGTGGCAGCAGCGTCAGCGTGCGGCGCAGCTGCTGGATGTGGCGCGTAAGTACCCTGATTTTCCGGTGCTTTTGGAGACGGCGCGCGAGTGCCTGCAGGATGTGTACGATGTTCCGGCGCTGGTTCAGGTGCACCGTTCGTTGCAGTCTCGGGCGGTGTCCATGCTGGAGGTTGAGACGAACGACCCTTCGCCTTTTGCGCGCACTCTGCTCTTTGAGTACGTTGCTGAGCATCTCTACGACGGCGATGCGCCCGCCGCCGAACGCCGTGCCGCCGCGCTGTCGCTGGACCCGGCGCTACTGGCTGAGTTGCTGGGTTCGAGCGGTCTGCGTGACCTGCTGGATCCGGCGGTTCTGGTGCAGACTCAGCAGCGTCTGCAGCGCACGGGTGAGCGTTACCGCGCCTGCGGTGTGGAGGGCGTGGCGGATCTGTTGCGCCAGCTGGGCCCGTTGAGCGCGCAGGAGTTGAGTCTGCGTTTGCGGGCTGACAGTCCGCAGACTGCGGCACACGATGTTGAGGATTTCGGCGCGGGAGATTTTGGCGGCGCCGAGGACTCTGAAAACAAGGACTCTGAACACTACGGCGAGGGTTCCGGCGCGCACGCCAGCACGACTGAGGCGCGCGCCCTGGCGGAGGAGCTGGTGCGCTCGCGCCGCGCGTTCTCGTTCATGGGAGCTGCCGATGGTTCCGCCGAGCCGCAACTGTACTATGCGGCGGTTGAGGATGCCGCACGCCTGCGCGATGGACTGGGCATTATGCCCGCCACGGCGCTTCCTACTGCCCTCCTACAGCCGGTCGCGGAGCCTTTAGAGGATTTGGTTTCTCGCTATGCGCGCACCCATATTCCCTTTACGGCGCAGCAGGCGGCGGAGCATTTTTCACGTCTGACCCCGGTGGGTGTGGGCGTGCTGACTCCGGTGTTGCAGCGTCTTCAGCAGCAGCGCCGCCTGAGCTCTGGCGAGTTCCTGCCCGAGGTGCTACGTGCCTCCGGGGCGGTCGGTGTTGAGTGGGTGGATGCGCAGGTTTTGCGCACGATTCGCGCCCGTTCCCTGGCGGCGTTGCGTGAGGAGATTGAGCCGGTATCGGCGCAGGTCTATGGTGTTTTCCTGCCTTCGTGGCAGAACGTTCGTTCTTTATCCGTGCGGGTTGCGCAGACCTTGCCGGAGGCGAGCGCCTACGGTGCGTTCATGCCCTCCCGCCGCGCCGCCACGGTAGTGGGCGAGAGGGTGGCGCCCCTCGGCACGGCGGCACCCAACCCGGCGACAGAAAACGGTACCGAAGACTCCGCCTCCTCCACGGAGGATCTACTCACCGCCGTTGACCAGCTGGCGGGTGTGCGCGTACCGGCTTCCGCGCTGGAGACGCTGATTCTTCCGGCTCGCGTGCCCGGCTACCAGCCGCACATGCTGGACGAACTCATGGCGAGCGGCAGGGTATTCTTCACCGGTGCCGGCCAGCTCGGCGGCGGTAGCGCGCAGAAGTCTGACGGCTGGATTCGCCTGCATTTGAGCGAGAGTTCTTCGCTAACTCTGAGCGAGGACTACCCGGAGCAGCTGGTGCGCGCTGAGAACCCGGAGCTCTGGGAGGCACTGCAGGCTCCGGGCACGCTGGAGCACGCCATCTATGAGGCGCTGGCTCACGGCGGCTTGTTCGTGCCGGCGCTGCGTGAGCGGGTGGCGCAGCTGATGAGCGCGGCGGCGCCTTCCGGTCAGGTGGTGACTTTCCCGGATGCTGCGCAAGTTTCGGCGGCACTGTGGCGCCTGGTGTGGGCTGGCGCGGTGACGAACGATAGTTTCGCGCCGGTTCGGGCGATGCTTGCGGGTGTCCGCAGTGCGCATCCGACCCCGGCTACCCCTGCGCGCCTGTCGCGGGTGGGTCGCCGCGGTGCGGGTCGTATTGCGGCGGCGCGCGCCTCCATGGGTAACGGCATGGCGGGCGGTTTCGGCGCTGACAGCTACAGTGCTGACGGCTATGGTTCCGGCAGCTACTCTGCGCCTGTCGCCGGGCGGGGCTTACGTTCCCTGCGCGGTAGTTCTCTCCGCGGCGGGCTCCATGCCACCGCTCCCGCTGTTGCCCCGCAGGATAGCGGCCGCTTCTCGCGCGTGGACACGCTGCTTCAGGAGCCGGTGGAGGCGACCGTTGCGGCGCTCGCACGCGCCGACCTGCTACTGGACCGCTACGGCGTGCTGACTCGCGGGTGCCTGCAGGTGGAGGATTCTGCCGGCGGGTTCTCGCAGCTGTACCGAATTTATTCGGCGGCTGAGGATCGGGCGCTGGTGCGTCGCGGCTACTTTATTGAGGGTTTGGGTGCGGCGCAGTTCGCTGCTCCCGCGACCGTGGACCTGCTGCGTTCCACCGCCGATAACCTCAGCATTCCCGCAGGTCCACAGGGTTTTGGTGCGACACAGGGTTTTGGTGCGACACAGAGTTTTGGTGCGAGCGCCTACACCCCGCAGCGCACCGACACGGAACAGGTGTACGGCACGTTCACGGTGACCCTGTTGGCGGCGACCGACCCGGCGAACCCGTACGGTGCGGCGCTGAGCTGGCCCGCGATTCCCTCCTTTGCGGGCGAGGGTGCGGGAGTGGTCAAGCACCGCCCGGCACGCAAGGCGGGCGCCTGCGTGGTGCTGGTGGACGGCGCAGCGGTGCTGTACGTGGAGCGTGGGGCGAAGACCCTGCTGGCTTTCACCACCGACCCGGTACTTCTGGAGGCGGCAGCCCCCGCCCTGGCGCGCCTGGTGTCCGCCGGCGGTGCGGAGAAGATTTCGGTGGAGAAGGTCAACGATGTGGAGCTTTTGAGCACTCACACGCTGGGCACCCACACGCTGAATCCCTCCGGCGGCGAGGCTGTGAAGCATCCGGTGGAGGCGCTACGTGCGGCACTGCAGGCGCAGGGTTTCTACGCGACGGTTCGTGGTCTGTCACTGCGCCGTTCCATTTAACGTAAGCAGATCCTCAAGCTTAGCCCCAGGTTAAATTATTTTCTTCAACCTCAACCTGAGCATCATAATGCCCCGCACCCTCACGGAAGGGGGTACGGGGCATTATGTTTCCCTACTCACGAACCGGGTGGTGTTCCCGGAGTCCGCCACGTCGCAAGCGGCGCGACGGAGGAATAACCGCCCGGATGTCCACGTCGCCTTTGCCGTGGAGCACATAACCAAACATCGGAGCGGGAAGTCCTACGTTGACCTGTTGGGGCGGTTAGTAGCCGCCGGTGAGGGTGTCCACGGCACCCAGGCACAGGTCGATAGCTTCTTCGAGCCCGAGCCCGCGGGAGCGAACGGTGCGCTGATCGCGGGGGTTGAGCTGCACGACGTGCAGGGCGAAGTAGTCGACGAGCTGCAACCAGCCTCCGAGGATGACGCGGGTGCGGTCATTAATCGGCATGCCGGTGCGTTCAAGCATCCATTCGAGGTAGTCGGTGGGATTGTTCGGGAAGTCTTCCCCACCGGGGGTGGGGACACCGGCTACAACGAGGAAGTAGGTGCGCAACGCCCTGCGGAGTGCTTCCTCGGGGTTTTCGTGGTGCTCACCGAGCGCTTCGAGGACTGCGTTGGCTTCGCGTCGGGTGACGGCTGCCGCCAGGGAGTCCTTGCCGGGGAAGTAGTGGTAGAGCAGGGCGCGAGTGATACCTGCATCGCGGGCGATAGCGCTCATGGAGGCGCCGAGCACGCCGCGTCGAGCGAAATGTTCTGCAGCAATTTTCAGAATTTGTTCTTCGCGTTCGTGCGGTTCCATGCGCAGGGCACCGGTGCGAGGCTCCGCATTCTTTTGTGAATGTTCCATAACCTCTCCTCTCGCATTTTCCGGTGCTTTGGAATTGTCTGATTGCACCGCCGTAATTGGGGGTGTTCCTTTAATCTCTGCGACCTTGCGCTGTTTCTGTCCCATTTCGACCCCTTCGTTCGAAATATCGAACTTCTGTGTCTTAATCGTACCGCTTTAAGGCTACTTTCAGCCTTTATTAAGGCGTTTATGACGTAGGGTGCCCAGGTTAGCAGGTATTTATTTGCTTCACATCTTTTATACTTAGAAAAACCACAGGGGCTAAATTGAGGGTTATTAGTTTCTGATTTGACAGCATTTTCGAAAATACCGCACTTAAACGCTGTTTTTTGTAAAATTAATGCAGTTTTTTTAAATTAAATGTCCAATAATTTCAAAAATTTGTGAAGTTTTCGTTTTTTGTTCCACGCATTCACACAAACATTCATGAGTGTCAGACAAAACTGCATTCCGCAGCCCGAAACCCAACTCCGCGGCAATGTTTCTGGCCACCTCATCGGCAGGCAGTCCGGCTCAGCTTACCTCAGTCCCAGCCCCGCTCAGGCGATAGGGCTCAGGCGGTAGAGTAGAGCCATGCCCGCACAGAACACCGCACGCACGCAGTCCAGCACGCAGTCCAGCTCACAGCCCAACTCTCAGCCCTATACGCAACAGGGAATGCAGTCCGGCGCCGTCTATCAGGCGAAACCGGCACGCCGCACGCACCGCCGCCTACTGACCCCTCCGCTGGCTCAGAAGAACGGTATCGATCCGATTCAGCTGATCCTACCGCTTGTGGAGGAGCTCCCCGCCGAGCTCACCCCGAACAACACCGTCCCGGCAACCATTGCGGATTATCTGATTGCGCGTTTCTACCCGAACGACCCGCAGATTATTCACGCCCGCTTCGACACCGGCGAGGTGCGCCTGGACGACGGCACGATCCTGACCGGCGATAGCCCCTATATGCCGGGTGAGCGCATCTGGTATTTCCGTGAGCTTGCGGATGAGCCGCAGCTACCCTCTGACATGCCGGTGCTCTACGAGGATGAGCACGTGTTGGCGATTGATAAGCCGCATTTTCTGCCGACCACCCCGCGCGGCGCCTATATTGCGCAGACCGCGCTGACCAAGCTGCGGGTGCGTGAGCAGAACCCGCTGCTGATTCCGATTCACCGCTTGGACCGTCCGACCGCGGGCGTGCTGCTTTTTGCCAAGACCGTAGAGGCGCGCCGCCCCTTCCAGATGATGTTTCAGCACCGTCAGGTGTCGAAGACTTACCGTGCCGTGGCGCCGGTTCCCGCCGATGCTGCCGCCGCCGAGCAGGCGTTGAGTGCGGAGGGCCTGCAGGTGCGTTCGCATATTCAGAAGATTCGTGATCAGCTGCAGGTTCAGCAGCTGTCTGAGCAAGAGTGCGCGGCGCAGGGTGTGGAGCCGAATACGCTGACGACCGCGAAGATTCTGCGGACTTTTACCCCGAGCGCGCAGGCGGTTGCTGGTTGGCGCGCGGAACCGAATAGAGAATGGGCGCTCTATGATTTGGCGCCTCACACCGGCAAAACGCACCAGCTGCGGGCGCACCTGAATATGCTCAGCTCCCCCATTCTGGGCGATGTGCTCTATCCGCAGGTGCTACCCGACGCGCCAGACCGCCCCGAGTACCCACTGCAACTACTGGCGTACAGTCTGCATTTTGAGCATCCCATCACCGGCGAGCGAGTGGATCTGTACAGCGGGCGTTCGCTGACTGCCGCCTCCTAACCGGTTTTTGAGTGGCGTTCACTCCGTTCCCTGCGGTGCATGTTCTCGGCGGGCTCTTGAAAAGGAATCACACCCGAGAGCCCGCCCACAGCATCCGGGCGCTCAGAGGGCAAAAAGTGGGATAATTTCAGACGTAATACTTCACCGCAACTACAGAGGGTCCATGAATTCCCAGCCGTCTTCCCACAACGCGCAGTCTCTGGAGTCGATTAGCGAGTACGCCGAGCGCACCTCCTCGCATGCCGCTGCCGCAGCCGCCAGCGTCACCGACACCTTCGTGCACCGTATTCTTGGCGTTCCCGGCGCCCTCATCGGTTCGGTGCAGGTGCCCGACCCGCGACCGCTGAGCCAGCGCCTGAACGCTTGGCACTACTGGTGGCAGGCGCACCTGCTGGATTGTGTGATTGATGCCGGTCAGCGTCACCTGCGCGAGGGCGATATTACTGCCGCCCAGGAGGAGCTACACCGTGCCCGCGCGCTGTTGCGCGGCATTAACGTGCGTAATTACGGCCGCTTCGCGAACGACTACTTTGACGATATGGCGTGGCTGACCCTCGCGGTGGGCCGCATGAACTCCTTCTGCATTGAGCTGACCGGCGCGAATGATGTTGCCGCCCAGGATGCTGGCGCGGCCCTCTTTGAGCAGTTGGCGAAGGGTTTCTCCCCGGTGGGTGGCATGAGTTGGCGCAAGTCCAAGCGTGATTTTGTGAATGCTGCGGCGACCGCGCCGACTGCTCTGGCGTATGTGCGTGCGGGCGACCCGAAGACTGCCGCCGCGCTCATGGATTGGATGAACGAAACCCTCTGGGATGCAGAACGTTCGCTCTATATTGACGGCGTGAACGTGCGCGGCGACAAGTACGAATACGAACGCAGCGAATTCACCTACAACCAGGGAACCGCCCTGGGCGCCCTGCTGAGCCTCGCCGCATCCGGTGTGCCCTGCGAAGTAGACCCCGCAGAACGCGCCGAGCGCCTCATCGTCGGCATCGTCAAGCACATGACCGAAGAGGTGGAGTTCCTCTCCGGTGCGCGCCGCCGCATCCTCATCTCGCACGGCAACAGCGACGGCGGCCTGTTCACCGGCATTCTCGTGCGCTACCTGGGCATGGCGGCGTCCTCACCGCTGCTCAGCGATGAGGCGCGAGCGCTCGCCTCGACCCTGGTGTACTCGACCGCACGCGCCCTGTGGGAGGGCCGCCGCGAGTTCGACCCCGACCTGCCGATGAATGAGTACGGCATTGACCCGAATGAGATTCGCGGTAAGGCGCTCGTGCAGTTCTCCCCGCGATTCACCGAGCCAATGAGCAAGGTTGTGAAGCCCGGCGCGCCGGTGGAGCTGTCCGCTCAGGTGCAGGCGTGGACTATTTTTGAGACGGCGGCGCGTCTGGCGCATGCGCGTGACCTCGCCGCCCACGGTTTCTAAAGCACGGCCTCTGAAACCCTACGGTCCTTTGCCCCAGCCCTCATCTTCTCCGTTCAGCGCAGAAGGTTAGGGCCAGGGTAGAAGGTTAGGGCTGGATTCATTGCAGGGGTGTGCACACGGGCGTACGGTGAGTTTTATGTTTGCTTCAGAATCACAACAGGTCACTGCCAGCCCGAACGCTAACACCATTTTCATGGTGTG
>ERZ772909.724-NODE-724-length-19633-cov-2.876136_pt1 | contig 19633 bp, 19 predicted proteins | sample MGYA00511137_ERZ772909 | MGnify/ENA primary metagenome ERZ772909 (study PRJEB29015, sample SAMEA2738095) | human oral metagenome | biome: human oral; feature: human-associated habitat; material: saliva | place: China | collected 2270 ... | reverse complement strand
TCAGGAGATATTATCTCAATGTAGTCTTATAAATAAAGATAGAAATGATTTTAATTATGATCTAAACGCCATTTTTGAAGATTGTGTTTTTTATATAAATGACATTATAAATATAATAAATAGAGACTATCAAATAACAATTAAAAATATTTACATAGATTGCGACTATGAGATCAAAAATTTTGCAAATTTCATCTCAACCAAACTTGGTTTGGATGCAGAGTATATAAACATAAAAGTTGCGATAAATAACAAAAACTATACTATAAACGAGCGTTATAACGTTATGGCTTTATTTGGTAGATTTTATACCAAAGAGCCATTTTATGAGAATTTTAACCTCTCAAATATGCTCCGTCCAGATCCATTTGTCAAAAGAAAAAGTGGTAAATTTTTGCTCACTTGCGCTGCGGCATTTGCGCTAAGTATGTTATATCCAGCTTACAACTACATAGCTGGCCTTGTTTTAGAAAAAGACAGCGCAAGACTAAATGACGAATATAGCGTCCTAAACACCCAAGAGATGCAGATAAAAGAGACGCTAGCTAAAATTTCAAGAGAACAAGAGACGGTAAAAGAACAGACTCAAAAAGAGAATGAAAAGCTAAATTTCAGAAAAGGTCTGCTTGCTGAGATCGAAAATAAAAAAGATAATTACGCTATGAAGGGTTTAAATCTTTTTAAAATTACCGATATTTTAAATCTAAACGCAGTTCATATTACAAACATCGTAAATAACGATAGAAATTTGACCATAACTGCGGTTAGTGATAATGAAAAAAGGATAACCCAGTTGATCAAAGATATCAGCAAAGATGAAAAATACTTGGTAAATACTAAAAAAATTCGCTCCGATGACGCTAAACACGAGTATGAAAGTAATATAAGCATAGAGATTAGACAATGAGACAAGATATTTTAAGCAAAATAGATCAATACTTTGATAGCAAAAAGCCAAACGAAACAAACCTCATTTTTCTTGGCTCAGCGCTTATCATAGCTTATCTTGTCTATATGCTATGCTTTGATCCTGCACAAAATTTCTTTGATGAAAAGCTTGATAAACATACGAGAATTTCTACAAAGTTAGAAAACACCAGAAACTATCTAGCCTCAGTAAGCTCTCCTGATGGCGATAGAAATTTTAAGATAAACGAAGAAAATAGAAATTTAAGCAATCTAAAACTTCACTACACGAATATTTTGAAATTTAATACCTATTTTGACTCAAAGCTTAAAGAGCTTTCATTTTTGCTTTTTGACAATCAAAACTGGGCAAACTATATAGATAGTATCGTGCTTTTGGCAAAACAAAATAATATAAAAATTTTAGAGCTTAAAAGCGATATAAAAGAGCCAAATTTCCAAAAGATAGAGCAAATTTTAAATATAGATGTCACTTGCCTTGGAAATTTTAAAGATATGCTTAGCTATATAAACGGGCTTGAAGAGTCAAAACTCGTAGTAGATCTTCACAAAATGGATATAAATTCCACTCAAAAAGATCTAGGAGCTAAGCTCTCTATCTCTGTGTGGGGTATGAAGTACTGATGAAAAAATTTGGTTTATTTTTAATTTTAGCTCTAAGTCTATTTGGCAGTGAGTTTGAAGGCGAGATGAAAAACTATGAGGAAGTTTTTGTTAAGATAAAGGAGCAAAGAAAGGGGCTTAATAGCGGTGAAATTTCTAGCTTGCAAGATCCTTTCAAGCTAAATTTGCCAGTTGCTCCAAAAGGTGATCAAAACACTACGAAATACTCTTCTGCAAGGGGGTTTATGCTAAAGGCCATTTTGCTAAATAAAGCAAATATAAATGGCAAGTGGTATAAAGTTGGAGATACGATTGATGATTACAATATCACAAGTGTTTATGGCAGCAAGGTTATCATCGTAAAAGATGATGAAAAACAAGAACTAACTCTTAAAAATGGAAGTAAAAATGTTGGTATCAAAATTAAGTAAATTTATTATAACTGCGGCGTTAGCTTCATTTTTAGCTACCCCTATGATGGCAAAACCAAGCACATGCTTGAGTAAAAATTTTAGTATGAAGATCACAGACGACATAAGTCTTGGAGATGTTTTAAATCAGCTCTCTGAAATGTGTGATTTTAGTATCGTTGCAAAAGATGCTTATAGTAAAAAAGAGCTTGACGATAAAGTCTTTGGCGTAAATATAAGAAACATGAGCCTAAGCGAGGTCTTTGATCTGCTTTTAAACGAGAAAAATTTAAGCTATGAGTTTTCAAATAATGTCTTAAAAATCTCATCGCTTCAAACAAAAATTTTTAAAATAGACTATATCACCTCTATCCGTGAAGGCACAGCCATTACAAAAGCTTCTGTTGATGCCTCTCCGTCAGAGGTTGGCAATAGCTCAAGCAGTGATACTAGCTCAAACGACATAAAAAATGAAAACAACTTGATAAGAACAACTGAGAAATTTGACTTCTGGGAGAAGCTTGATGCTGAGCTAAAAGCTATCTTAAATAATAGCAGTGAGCACATCACCGCACCAGATCCTATCATAAACCAAAATGCTGGACTTATCACGGTTACAGCTACCCCGTCACAGCTAAAACGCGTTGAAAAATATATAGCTGAGATGCAAAGAAGACTTAAAAAACAAGTCATCATCGACGTTTCTATCATCGCAGTTGATCTAAATAATGAGTATAAACAAGGTGTTGATTGGAGTAAATTTGAGCTTGGATTTAACTCATATATAGGCAACCAAGGCTCTAGCACCGGCTCAAGTGCAAGCTGGACAAACAAGGGCAACAGCTTAAGCGATGGCTTTGGTCGTACACTAAATATCGCTGCAAATTTAAACTTTAGCCTTGATGGCATGATAAATTTCCTTGAAACAAATGGCAAAACAAAGGTCGTTTCAAGTCCAAAAGTAACCACTCTAAACAACCAACAAGCGCTAATCTCTGTAGGTGATAATATAAACTACCGCGTGATGGAAGAGACAGATAATGGTAGCAACAATAACAATAACAACAGGCTTACAACAACTTATAAGCAATACTCTGTATTTATCGGTATCTTGTTAAATTTACTCCCAGAAGTCTCAGATAACAATAAGATCATGCTTCGCATCAACCCAAGCTTAAGCAGCTTTAAGTATGCAGAAGATGACACAAGATCACAAAATACAGCCATTAGAGAGATCGCCCCTGATACAGTTCAGAAAAAACTCTCAACCGTAGTTCAGGTAAATAGTGGCGATACGATCATACTTGGCGGACTTATCGGACAGACTAAAAATAAGCAAAATACAGCCGTGCCACTTCTAGCCGACATACCTTTGATAGGAAGTGTCTTTAAAAGCACAAGAGATGGCGTAAAAACTACTGAGCTTATCTTTGTCATCACGCCAAGAGTTGTTGATCTTGAAGATCCAAAACCAGTTCAGCAGTCGCTAAAAGATCTAGGATTTTCTAAATCGATCTATGAGTAACGAAAATATTTATACGCATATAAAAGATGTTTTCATAGACGAAGACGAGAGTTTAAATTTCGTAAATTTAGACAACTCTATAAGCTGCTACAACAAGATAGTTTTAGCTCTAAAAAAGCCACTTAAACTCATCTTATTTTATGGCAAGCCAGGTAGCGGCAAGACCTTTTTGCTAAACAAGATCGCAAATGATCTAAAAAAAAAAAAAAAAAAAAAAAAAAAAAAAAAAAAACCCCCTTTTTTTTTTCCCGCATCCATTTTTTAGCGAGGCGACATTTATCGAAGCACTTTGTGAGCAAATTTATGGCAAAAAGCTTGAAGATATAAACAACTTCGAGAGCTTTATAAAATTTTATTCAAAAGACTTTAGCAGTAAAGATGAAATTTTAAAAAATATCATCCTTATCGCTAGAAATCGCGACATAAAAAATATCGCCTGCGAGATGGGCTATGATCAAAGAGCGAGCATGGAGATGGCGCTAAAATTTAATGGCTATGAAAGCGCTTTTTACAAGGACTTAGCGGGCTTTGATAGGGGCTTTTGCGCGAGATTAAAACTATAAAGGAGAGAGGTTGAGAAGTATCTATTTTTTACTATTAGCAGCGGTGATCGGCACTGAGCTAACGCTTGGAATTTTGGTCGCACCAGTCATATTTTTCCCACAAAGCATCATAGGCGAGGGGGTGCTCACGCATTTTATGAGCGGGCAGATGATGACAAAGATATTTTTAAAATTTAACTATGTTTTGCTATTTATTAGCGCATTTGTGGCAGTTAGCGAGCTCTTTGATCTAAGAAAAAAGCTTGCATTTTCACTAAAATTTAGCACATTTATGCTCTCGTTTTTAAACTTAGCCCTAGCGCTAAGCTTTGTCTTTATCTTTACGCCTTTTATCGTGCAGGCTCAAAGTCTTGGCGCAGAGGCGACGCAGACAGCGGAGTTTGCCAAGATGCATAGCGCAAGCGAATATGTGATGAAAGTGATGCTTGTTTTGCAGCTCATTTTGTTTTTTGTGAAATTTAAGATCAGTCAAGATGAACACCAAGCCTGATATCCAAATCTTAACGAATTTTCTCGCCGAATACACAACCGCGATGGTGAGTGCTGGCACATACACTGCGCGCGTAGAAAAGTGCGTCGACCGCATAGCTAAGCACTACGGCTACGACGTTAGCGTGACCATTTTTGTGAAGTATTTTACTATTAGCGTCATGGACTCGCAGGATAACTCATTGCGCCGAACTTATGTGAGAAAGATCCCTCTAGGGCAGGTTAGTTTTAACAGAATTTCTGAGCTATCCTCACTTAGCTGGCAAATTTTAGATGAGGGTTTAAGTTTAGATGAAGCTAAAGAGAGCTTTGATGGCGTGATGAGCGTCAGTGCAAATAAATTTGCTAGCTCACTTATCTTGATAAGCCTTGCAAATGCGGCATTTTGCAGACTTTTTGGAGGCGATGCTGGCTCAGTTGTTTGCATATTTTTTGCAACGCTTGTTGGCTACACTCTTAAATTTGCCCTTGCAAAAATGGGCGTAAATTTAAAGGTTCAATACGTCCTAACATCCTTTGTCGTCTCATTTATCGCCTATCTTGGCGTATCTTATGGGCTTACGCATACAAGCGACGTGGCGATAGGCTCGTCTGTACTCTTTATGATGCCTGGCGTTTTTCTCATAAATTCAGTCTTTGACATCCTAAATGATAACACCCTTGTTGGCATCAGTAGAGCCATAAGCACGGGCATACTCATACTTTGCATGGCTGTTGGCGTCTATATCACGCTAACTCTTAGCAGTGCGGAGATACTAAATGTTTGAGCTTTTGAGTGAAACGCTTGTAGATGCTGGCTTTGCTGCGGTGGCTGGGCTGGGCTTTGCCTATGCTAGCTCGCCTCCAAAAAGAACTCTCATCTTTTGCGCTTTGCTCGCTGCATTTGCGCATGCTAGCCGCTTTTGGATCATGCAGATGGGATTTTTTAACATCAGTGTCGCAACGCTCATTGTCTCTTTTATGAGCGGAATTTTAGGCATGCTCTTTGCCAAACGGCTAAAGGTGCCAGCTGAGATCATCGCATTTCCAGCGCTTTTGCCGATGGTGCCAGGAGTTTTTGCGTATAAAGGTATCTTAGCGCTTTTTTCATTTTTAAATGAGACAAGCATCGCTAAGAAAAATGAGTATTTGATCATATTTTTTGATAATGCCATCACGACTACGACGGTTTCGCTAGCCCTTGGTGTGGGCGTTTCGGTGGTGCTTATCTTGTTTTATGATCAGTCGCTTACGATAACTAGAGGCGCTAAAGGCAAGCCTAGTAAGAGCAAATGAAAATTTAAAGGAGCTTTGCTGTGAAGATAAGAATTTATTACGAAGATACCGATGCAGGCGGCATTGTCTATCATACAAATTATATTAAATATTGCGAGCGAGCTAGAAGTGAAGCGTTTTTTGAGGCTGGGTTAAATTTCACAAAAGAGGGCGGATACTTTGTCGTTTCAGCTCTTGAGGCTAAATTTCTCGCTTCAGCTGTGCTTGGCGATGAGGTTTTTGTAAGAACAAAGCTCATAGAGCTTAAAAAGGCAAGCCTTGTTTTAGAGCAAGAAATTTATAAATTTGATGAAAAAGATGCCGAAAAAGTGCTCTTTAAAGCGACTATCACGCTAGCTTTTATGAAAGAGGGCAGGCTAGCAAAGATAGATGAGAGCATGAAAACTTTTATAAATGGGGTTAAATTTTAGCAAGTAAAACTGCTAAATCCCGCTTGTGCTGTTTTGCTCCTGCGAATTTACCTCATTAAAGTGATCGCTTTTTGTATCATAAATTTTCACATCATATAAAACTTGCGAGCCCTCAACTCTCTCAGCAAAAATTTTGCTGGCACTTTTGTTTATGAAATTTGTATAGATATACTCCACTCCCAAGGCACTTGAGTAGCCGATCTGTGAGTATCTAAAATCAACTCCAAAAAGATCTCCAAGCCCTAAAAATCTCTCATCAAGCGAATTTAGCGAATTTGCCACAAATAGATTTTGCCTATCTCTTTGCGTGATGGCGCTAAAGATATTTGGCAAGAAATTTATCTGCGTGCTTAAAAGTGCGTATGGCTTTATCTCAAAGCCTCTCATCTGCGTTGCCACAAGAGAAGCTTTAACTATAGGGATGTTTAAAAAGACGCTTGCATTATCAAATTTAGACTTTTTGCTCAAAGTGTTGTTTAAATTTATATCTTTGCCAGTGATCGAGCTCTCGTAGTAGTCATTGCTTTGCATGCGCACATACTCATTTAGCTTTTGTGCTAGAGCGCTACCATCGTCAAAGGCGACTATTTTTTCGTTGGCAAAAGCTAGCAGGGCTGAAATTTGTGCTTTATAATCAACTCCGCCAAAGATCAAATTTGGCTTTGGAGCTGTCACAAAAGAGCTATGAACGCTTGGGATGTAGATGAGTTCGTTTGGCAGGATGAGAGAATTTACTATGTTTGCGCCATTTTGAGTAAGGGCTGCTATAAAGTAGATAAAGCCCTCGTTTCTAGCGTTTTGAAGCGCGTTTTGAAGGCTAGGCAAACTCTCGTCGCTGCTATTTATAAATTTCACTTCGACATTTGCATCTTGTTTTAAGATGTAACTCAAGATTGCGTTTGATACGACATTTGCGTATGATTTTATAACCTTTTGAGGGATGATGACTGCTATCTTATCGCTTTGCGCAAGCTTTAAAACCATCTCTCCGCCAAGCGAAGCGTAAAGGTCTAAAAGTGCCTTATCATCTATCTTTGCTGGCTCAAATCTCGCCATAAAGCTAGCTAACATATCGCTCTTAATAAGCTCATTTAAGCAAGAGCTATCACAAAATTCTGGCTCTAAATTTATGTAAGTGATCTTTGCTGGCGGTATGCTTGAGAGGCTTTGATTTTTAGTGATGTTGCTTTCAAATTTTGCCTCAGTGATCTCGTCTTGCATCTCGCTTAAGGCTTCATTTTGCGCTGCAAAAAGGCTTACAAATATAACTAAAAAAAGAAAAATTCTTTTCATATCACTCCCTTGATTTTTTTCAAATCATCTATAAAATTTTCTTCAAAACTTGGATTTTTGCTGATCCACTCTGGTGAAAAAGTTGGCATTATAAACCTATCATCATCTTTTAAAATGCTCCCTCTTATGCTTGAAAATCCGCCTTTTGTGAGTAAATTTGGATATAAACGCATAAATGCTTCTTCTCCTAAAGTGATGATTATTTTGGGCTTAGTGAGCCTGATCTCTTCAAGCAGATATGGCCTACAAAGCTCAAACGAGCTCTTTAACGCTGGATTTTTCGCGTCACTATTTGAAATTTCACAGCGCAAAAGCAAGCTTATATAGACACTATCTTTTTCTAAATTTAAGCCATTGTTTATAGCATTTTCTAAAATTTTGCCACTTGCGCCTTCAAAATAATCATCTTTTTTGCAAAGCGAGATAAACATTATCTTGCTATTTTTATCGCCAAAGCCAGTAAAAACGCACTTTGAGCTATTTCTCAAAAAGCAAAGAGAGCACTTTTTTATCTCACTATTTAGCTCGTCTATGCTGTTATAATCTTGATATTTGCTTAAATTAAGAAAATTTTCATCTATAAAATTGTAACCGATCGCTTTTAAAAAAAGTAATTTTTCTAAGAGATCTTTATTTTTATGAAATTTCATTTTTGGATTATAACTTGATTTACTTAAAGTTTAAATTATAGTTTTTTCGGGCTGATTTATTCAAAGGAATTTAAGTATTGCTTTGATAAAATCCCACTTTTTATATTAACTTTAAGGATAGAAATGAAAAGGACTTATCAACCTCATAAAACCCCTAAAAAACGCACTCACGGCTTTCGTTTAAGAATGAAAACTAAAAATGGCCGCAAGGTTATCAACGCTAGACGTGCTAAAGGTAGAAAAAGATTGGCTGCTTAGCTGGTTTTGAGTCACTAAGTGACTCGAGAGAATTTTCTCAGGTTTATAAAGAGGCCAGCAAATGGCACTGCGACGCTTGCGTAGTTTTTTATAAACCTACAATTGAAAAAAAATTAGCAGTTGTTGCTAGCAAAAAAGTGGGAAAAGCAGTAGTTAGAAATAGAGCAAAGAGACTTTTAAGAGCTGCTTTTTTTTCTATTTCTAATGAGCTAAAAGATGGCACTTACATTATGGTCGCAAAAAATGGAATTACAGAAATTTCATTTGACAAAATTTGTAAAAATTTGAGCTGGTCTACAAAAAAAATGGGATGTCTAAAATGAAAAAATTTGCGATTAAATTTATCGCTTTTTATCAAAAATATATTTCCATACTTCTGCCAAAAAGCTGTCGCTACTATCCGACTTGCTCACAATACGCCATTTGGGAATTTCAAACAAACAGCTTTTTCTCTGCTTTTTTTGCAACATTTATGCGAATTTTAAGATGCAATCAACTTTTCAAAGGCGGTATCAACTACCCAATCATCCGCAAAAAATTTAACTCATGTTTTATATTTCAAAAAAGCGATACCAAAAATGTAAATTTCTGGTTTATCCCTTGCCAAAATAGTAAATTTTATGTCGTAAAAGTATTAGATAAATTAAAGGAAAAAAATTAAATGGAACAGATGTCTATGCAAAAAAGGTTGCTTCTTGCAGCACTTTTGTCTATCGTATTTTTCATAGTATATGACTTTTTTATGCCAAAAAGAGCTCCACTAGAGCAAAACCAGACAACGATCTCTCAAACAATGGATCAAAGCAAAGCCCCAGCCTCTACTAACGATACTCCAAAATCAAATGAAAATTTAGCTTCAAACGAGATAATCGCTACCATCAAAGGTCAAAGCTACGAAGCAAAGATAGATAAGCTAGGCAGGATTGCAAAGTTTTATCTCACTGAAGATAAGTACAAAACAGAAGATGGCAACAAAATCGAGCTTGTTTCACAAAATCCACTGCCGCTTGAGCTTAGATTTAACGATAGCACTTTAAATACTGATGCTTTTAAGGTTGCATATAGCAGTGACGCTAGCGAGGTAGATGCTAGCAGCGAGCCTAAAACTATAAAACTTACTCAAAATTTAGACGGCGTTACAGTCATAAAAAATATCAAATTTTACCCAAATGGTCGCTATGAAGTCGAAGTAAATTTAAGTAAAAGTGTTGATTATTTCATCACTCCTGGCTTTAGACCAAATATCGCGATAGATAGCTACACAGTTCATGGTGTCATGCTTAGAAATACAGACGATAGCCTAAATATCATAGAAGATGGCGATGCAAAAGAGGTTAAAAACTATGCAAACACAACTATAGCGGCCGCATCTGATAGATACTACACAGCGCTATTTTACTCATTTAACAAGCCATTTGAAGCTGTTGTAGATAAAGATGCAAATAACAATCCTATCGTCTTTGTAAAGGCAAACGATAGTCTAAAACTAGGCGCTTACATCGGACCAAAAGAGCATAAAATTTTAAGCTCGATGGATGAGAGACTAAATGACGTTATCGAGTATGGTTGGTTTACATTTATAGCAAAGCCGATGTTTGCATTCTTAAATTTCTTACATAACTACATCGGCAACTGGGGTTGGGCGATAGTTGTGCTAACGCTTGTTATAAGGATAGTTTTATTCCCGCTTACATATAAGGGCATGCTATCGATGAATAAGCTAAAAGAGCTTGCTCCAAAGGTAAAAGAGATCCAAACAAAATATAAAGACGATAAGCAAAAGATGCAAGTCCATATGATGGAGCTATACAAAAAACATGGCGCAAACCCGATGGGTGGCTGCTTGCCGATCTTGCTTCAAATTCCAGTATTTTTTGCGATCTACCGCGTTTTACTAAATGCGATCGAGCTAAAAGGTGCTCCTTGGATACTTTGGATACACGATCTTTCAGTGATGGATCCATACTTTGTGCTACCTATCTTGATGGGTCTAACGATGTTTTTGCAACAAAAACTTACACCAACAACATTTACCGATCCTATGCAAGAAAAGGTTATGAAATTCTTGCCTTTGATCTTCACATTTTTCTTTGTGACATTCCCAGCAGGTCTTACGCTTTACTGGTTTGTAAATAACGTTTGTTCGGTCGTTCAACAAGTCTTTGTAAATAAACTTTTTGAAAAACATAAAAAAGCTGCGGAGGTAAAGGCTTAATGAGAATAGAAGCAAATACCCTCCAAGAGGCATTTCAAAAGGCAGCCGAGCAGCTTAACTGCTCAGTTACAGAGCTTGATATAAAGGTCTTGCAACATCCAAGTGGTGGAATTTTTGGATTTTTTAAAAAGACAGCGATCATTGAGGCAAATTTAGAAAATCAGCCAAAACCACAGCATAAACCAAAAAATGATAGAAATTTTGCTAAAAAAAGCGATGAAAACGAGCCTGTAAAAGAAGAGAAAAAACAGAGTAAAAAACACGATCATAATGATAAAAAGCGAAATCCTAAAAAGCATAAAGATGAGAAAAATGAGGCTAAGTCTGAGCAAAAAGAGCATAAAAATGAAAAGCCAAATTTGAGTGAAAAAAACTCAGCCCTTGCAAAAGATGCCTTTGCTGAAAAGGGTGAAAAAGAGGCTGAAGAGCCAGGATATGTCATAAAAAGACTTGATGAGCCAAAAGAGCAAAAAGAGACTAAAGAGCCAAAAGAGCCACAAACTAGTAAAAGTGCTCCTAAAAATATCCTAGATACTTCAATCATCGAAAATTTCAACCAAACTGATGAAGAGAGCGCGCCTCAAGCTTTGCCAAAAGAGAAAAAAGAGAAAGTTATAATCGACTTTGATAAAATTTTGCCTGAGATAAAAGAGGGCATGACGCGTCTTTTTAAGGCAAGCTGCTTTGAGATAGACAAGGTAGAAGTTAGCAAATTTAACGATGAGACAGTGCTTATCGAGCTAGACGGAGCTGACGCGGCACTGCTTATCGGCAAAGAGGGTTATAGATATAAAGCAATCTCTTATATGCTCTATAACTGGTTAAATTCAAAATATAACCTTGCTATCCGCCTTGAGATCGCGCAATTTTTGCAAAATCAAGAAGCGATGATGGATCAATATCTAAATGGTGTGATCGAGCGTGTGCAAAATAGCGGTAGAGCCCAAACAAAGCCACTTGACGGAGTTTTGGTCAAGATCGCGCTTGAGAAACTTCGCGAGAAATTCCCAGATAAATATGTCGGCATAAAAAGTGGCAATGACGGCAAATTTGTCGTCGTAAATGACTTTTTCAAAAAATGAGTGAAACTATCGCAGCCCTTGCCACAGCTTATGGCATCGGCTCAGTTTCTATCGTAAGGCTTAGCGGCAAGGACGCTCTAGCCACCTCTTTAAAACTTCTTAAACTTTCAAATTTAGAGCCAAGATACGCAAAACTAGCCAAAATTTACTCCCTTGATGATGAAATTTTAGACGAGGGCATCGTTATATATTTTAAGGCTCCTGCAAGCTTTACTGGTGAGGATATCGTCGAGTTTCAAACTCATGGCGGCGTTATGGTGAGCGAGAGAATTTTAAATGAGCTAATAAGAGCTGGTGCTAGGCTTGCTATGCCTGGCGAGTTTAGCAAGCGAGCATTTTTAAATGGCAAGATGGATCTAGCAAAGGCTGAGGCGATGCAAGGGCTCATTACTTCAAAAAGTGAGATCGCTGCTAAAATTTTAACGCGCCAAATGCAAGGCGATCTTAGTAAATTTGTAGGCGAGATCAGGGGCGAAGTGGTCAAAACTCTTGCCTTTGTTGAGACGATGATTGACTATGCTGATGATGATCTGCCTGCAAATTTGCTAGAGCAGACTAAGCAGATGCTTTTAAAAAATAGCGAGAAGCTAGAGCGCATAGCAACTCTTAGCGAGCAAAGAAGGGGGCTAATAGATGGCTTTAAGATCGCTATCGTCGGCAAGCCAAATGTTGGCAAAAGCTCCATTTTAAACTCATTTTTGGCATATGAAAGAGCGATCGTTAGCGACGAAGCGGGCACAACTAGAGATAGGATAGAAGAAAATTTCAAGATCGGCTCGCATCTAGTTCGCATAATAGACACCGCAGGCATTAGAAAAGATGCCGGAAAGATCGAGCAAATCGGCATAAACTACTCAATCTCTGCCATAAACGAGGCTGACATCATCCTAGCTGTCTTTGACGGCTCATCTTTAAGCGACGATCAAGATAAAGAGATAATAAAGCTCGTTTCTAACTCAAACAAAAGAGCCTTTTTTATCCTAAACAAAAGCGATCTTGAGTTTAAATTTGACATAAATTTGGACGGCGCTATCAAAATTTCAGCAAAAAATGATACGAGCGTAGTTTTAAAAGAGCTTGAAAGCTATCTCAAGACGCAAGACACCGACGAGATCATGCTAAGCTCAAACCGCCAAATTTTAAGCTGCAAAGAGGCGAGTGAGGCTTTAAAAAGAGCGTTTTTAAGACTAAGTGAAGATGAGCTAGAAATTTTTGCTTACGAGCTAAATACCGCGATAAAGGCGCTTGCAAGTATCACAAAGCCATTTGAGAGAAGTGAAATTTTAGACGAGATGTTTAGCCATTTTTGTTTAGGAAAATGATACTTTTTTTGGTTAAAATCTGCGCTTTTTAAAGGAGAAAAAATGAAAATTTTACTTATAAATGGTGGCAAAAAATTTGCCCATTCAGATGGCAGGCTCAATCAAACACTTCACGATCTTGCATGCGAAAAACTAGCAAAAATGGGTCACAAGGTAAAGCAAACCGTGATAGATCAAGGCTATGATATCGAGGCTGAAGTTGAGAAATTTCTCTGGATGGACGCGGTAGTTTGGCAGATGCCAGCTTGGTGGATGGGCGAGCCTTGGATAGTGAAAAAATATATCGACGAGGTCTTTACAGCAGGACACGGCAAGCTTTATACGAGTGATGGCAGGCATAGGGTCGATCCAACTAAAAACTACGGCAAAGGTGGCTTGCTAAATGGCAAGCAATTTATGCTAAGCCTTACTTGGAATGCCCCAGCTGAGGCATTTAGCGATCCAAATGAGTTTTTTGAGGCGCGCGGCGTTGATGGGGTTTATTTTCATTTTAGAAAGGCAAATGAGTTTTTGGGCATGAAGCCTCTTTCATATTTTGTCTGCTACGATGTCATCAAGATGCCAGATGTGCCAAGATACCTAAAAGAGTATGAAGCACATCTTGAAAAAATTTTTAAAGCGTAAAAAACAAATTTCTACCACTCTCTAGCCATTTGCGCTAGGGGGCATCTAAATTTATATCTTTTGTGCGGGGAAAATGAGGGCAAAATTTCTACTTTTAGCTGCTGTTATCTTTTTTACTGGGTGTGCTAGCAAGCAAATTCTAACTCCAAGCGAAAAGTCAAATTTACTCTACCTTGAAAATAACGAAACCTTGCACGAGATGAAAATTTATAAGCTTCAAAATAGCCTAAATGACTTTAATAAATTTGCAAACATTGTCGGCAAGGCTGAGATAAAAGCAACTGGAGTAAATGCAGAATTTAGCGCTCTTGGCGATCTCATGCAAGGCAGCGAAGCAGATCAAATGGTGCTTGTTAAAAATTTAAGCACTAATCGTGAGCTCATCTTGTCAAATACTAGTGACATAGAGGAGCTCGTAAATGCAAAAAATATCAAATTTTATGAAATTTCAAATAAAGCTATCAAAAGCGTAGTTTATAGCACAAAAAGCGTGCCAGTTTGCGAAGCTTTTGCAGGTGGTAAAGAGGCTATAAAAGTAAAAAGCGTGACAAATCACCCTTTGAAAAATGGCTTTTTTGCGGTGATCTTAAACTCAGATATATCTAATGATCAAGGCTTTTTTCTAAGAGAGACGAGCTATTATTTCAACCTTTCAAGTGAAGATGAAGAGAAGATTAAGGCTGATACGCTAACGCAAAATTTTTATAAAACATTTATCGAAAGCGACCTCGTAAAACAAGGCGAAATTCTCTCAAATGTGCTTTGTTTTAGTAAATTCCAAAAGGCTTTTTAGTAACTTTTTATAAGCGAGGTTGTAAAATAGCTTAAATTTCTTAAAAGGTTACATCAATGGATAAAGCTACCATACAAGCACATAAAATCAGCGATGAAGAGTATGAGGAGATCTTAAAAATCCTAGGTCGTGAGCCAAATTTACTAGAGCTTGGCATATTTTCAGCGATGTGGAGCGAGCACTGCAGCTACAAATCAAGCAAAAAATACCTAAACGGCTTTCCGACAAAGGCACCTTGGGTCATCCAAGGACCTGGTGAAAATGCTGGCGTCATCGACGTTGGCGACGGGGTTGCGGCTGTGTTTAAGATGGAGAGCCACAACCACCCAAGCTTTATCGAGCCGTTTCAGGGCGCTGCAACTGGCGTTGGTGGAATTTTAAGAGATGTCTTTACGATGGGCGCAAGAGTCGTTGCGAACATGAACTCGCTTCGTTTTGGCGAGATAAGAGGCGAGGGCGAGCTAGCCAAAAAGCATAGATATCTGCTAAAAGGAAGTGTCGCTGGTATCGGACATTACGGCAACTGCATGGGTATCCCAACGATCGGTGGCGAGACTACCTTTGATCCTAGCTTTAATGGCAATATCCTAATCAACGCCTTCGCGCTTGGCCTTTGCAAGAGTGATGAAATTTTCTACGGCAAGGCCGAAGGCGTGGGCAACCCAGTCATTTACGTGGGCTCAAAGACCGGCAGGGACGGACTTGGTGGCGCTGTGATGGCGAGCGATAGCTTTAACGACGAAAATAAATCACTTCGCCCAACGGTGCAAGTAGGCGACCCATTTGCCGAGAAACTGCTCATGGAGGCGTGCTTGGAGCTCTTTAAAAAAGACTACATCATCGGCATCCAAGATATGGGCGCAGCAGGGCTAACAAGCTCTAGCTTTGAGATGGCTGGCAGAAGTGGCAGCGGCATGAAGATGTATTTAGACCTCGTGCCTATGCGCGAAATTGGCATGACGCCTTATGAGCTAATGCTAAGCGAGTCTCAAGAGCGTATGCTAATATGCGCCAAAAAAGGCTATGAGCAAAAGGTGCTTGAAATTTTTAGAAAGTGGGACCTTGACGCTGAGATCATCGGCGAGGTCACAAGTAGCGGCGTGATGCAGCTTTACTGGCATGACGAACTTGCAGGTGAAATCCCTATCGGCCCACTTAGCGAGGCAGCTCCTGTGCTTGATCGTCCAGTCGCACGTCCAAAATACCTTGATGAGATAGTAAATTTAGAAATTCCAAACAACATTGATAACAAAACCGCGTTTTTTAAGCTTTTAAAAGAGCCAGAGGTGCTAAATAAAAGCTTTATCTACGATCAATACGACGCAAATATCCAGACAAATACGATAAAACAGCCTGGTCACTTAGGCGCTGCAAGTATCAGAGTAAAAGGCACTAAAAAGGCCGTCTCTATGGCTGCGCAGTGCGATCCTAGAGCAAATTTCGTTGATCCAAAAATTGGCGCTGCAAGAGCCGTCGCTACAGCTGGTAGAAAGGTCGCGATGAGCGGCGCTGTGCCACTTGCGATCACCGACTGCTTAAACTACGGCAACCCGCAAAATCCAGAGGTAATGTGGCAGTTCAAAGAGGGATGTGAAGGCATAAAAGAGGCTTGCCGTGAGCTAAATACGCCAGTTGTTAGCGGCAACGTGAGCCTTTATAACGACACTGACGGCGTAAGCGTCTATCCAACTCCAGCCATCGTCACGGTTGGTGTAAATGAAGATGCAAATTTAAACCTAAAAAGCACATTTTTAAGCGAGGGCAGGGCGATTTACTTGCTTGGCGAGACAAGTGGTGAATTTGCAGCTTCGCTTTACGCAAAGGCGCTATTTAACGTGGTTGGCGGTAAGCTAAAAGAGGTTGATTATAAAGCTGAGAGAGCCCTTTGGGACCTAGTGATAGAGGCAAATAAAGAGCAAATTTTAGAGTTTGCAAATAGCGTAGGTGTGGGCGGTCTAGCTATCACGCTGGCAAAAATGGCTAGCGTCTCAAACATCGGCGTAAATTGTGAATTGAAATTTAAAGAGCCAAATTTCATCTTTGATGAGAGCTTTTCAAGAGCGGTTGTGGGTGTGAAAGATGAGGCTAAATTTGAAGCACTTGCTACTAAATTTGGTGTGAAATTTAAAAAAATCGGCGTTAGCGGTGGCAAGAGATTTAAACTAAATGATATCGATGAGAGCGTGGATGAGATAAGAGAAATTTATCTTAGTGAATTTGCAAAAATAGTTAGAAAAGAGGACTAAAAGATGTTTTCTAAAAAGGCTCAAAAAGTAAGCGGGGAAAAGGAAGTAGAGCAAAATGAGAAAAAGGGCGTGGCGAAACCGCCAGTGCTCTTTAGCGATACTCAAAATTTGATAAGTACGATAGAAAAAAGGCTAAATGCCCCTTTGATAACCTACTACAACTCAAACGCTGGTAATGTCTGCGGCAACGATGCAAGCGCAATGTATGAAATTTTAAAGGGTAAAAAGATAGACACTGCCTATCTTTTCATAAAAAGTGATGGCGGAAGCGGTATAGCCGCACTTAGGATCATTAGCACCCTTAGAAACTACTGCAAAAATTTAATAGCACTGATCCCATCAAACTGCGCTTCAGCTGCTACGATGATGGCGCTTGGCGCAAACGAGATCGTGATGGGCCCACTTGCCTATCTAACGCCGGTTGATACCTCGCTCAAACACGAGCTTAGCCCTACAAATAAGGGCAACGAGCTTGTTAGCGTCTCTATGGACGAGCTTAGCCGTGTGGTGAAGCTTTGGAAAGAGCAGGACAAAGATAGACCAAACGACACAAACCCCTATAACTCGCTATATGAGTACATCCATCCGCTAGTTTTTGGTGCGGTTGATCGCGCTAGCTCGCTTTCGCTTAAAATTTGCTCTGAGCTGCTTAGATATCACATAGATGATGATAAAAAGATCGTTGAAATTTCAGAGCGTCTAAAAGCAGACTACCCAGCACACGAGTATCCGATACTCTTTCGTGAGGCGCAGGAGATCGGTCTGCATGTCAAGAAAATGGACGATGATCTAAACGAGATGCTTCAGGAGCTAACGCTACTTTACTCAGAGATGGGACAGCGAGCCTTTACCGACTACGATGAGAACAGCTATCACGATAACAACATCGCAAACATCATCGAGACAAACGGCAAGCAAATTTACTATCAGATCGATAAAGACTGGTTTTATCGCCCTGAGGAGCGTCGCTGGAACGTGATGAACGACGAGAGCTCATGGCGCAAAAATGAGCTGGTAAATGGCAAGATAAAAAATACGATCTATCACTTGTGGTAATATGTCTGGAGTCCTGTTTTTACTGATATTAGGCGGTGCGATATTTTTATTTATGAATGTCCAAACAGGTAGTAACCGCAAGAAACAAGCAAATGTAGATGAGGCTAAATTTCTAGTCTCACTGCTTGCAAAAGTCGCTAAAAGTGACGGCAGAGTGAGCGAGCTAGAGGCTAGGCTGATCACTCAAGTGCTTGATGATCTAAGCCAGAAAGTTAGCGGTGTTAGCGGCGTGCGTGAGTATCTAAAAGAGGTCTATAATAGCCAAAAAGAAAATGTAGATAACGCCTATGAAACCGCCAGAAACTACAAGCGCGCGTTTAATCTAAACTACGATACCTGCGTGGCTAGGCTCACTTTTTTTCTAAATTTAGCCTATATAGACGGAGAATTTAACAAAAGCGAGCAAGATGTTATAAGAAATATCGCTTATGGATTTGGCATCGACAAAGAGACGCTTGATGAGATAATCTTTAAATTTGATAGCTTCTATGGTTCAAGATTTGGGGCAGACCGCGATGAGGTGAGCCGAGAAAACGATGCGTTTGAGGTTTTAGGACTTAGTAAAAATGCAAGCCTTGATGAGGTAAAGGCTCGCTACAAAGAGCTTGTGAGGCAGTATCACCCTGACATTTTGATGGGCAGAGGCGAGAGCAAAGAGGTGATAGAGTGCTCGACTAAGAAGCTTCAGGAGATAAATGAGGCTTATGGGCGATTAAAAGAGAAATTTGGAGTTTAGATGAAGAAATTTATTATTTTGCTGCTAGCGGTGGCTGGCTTTTGCAGAGAGCTAAACGTGAGCGATCTTAATGGAAATGAGATCAAATTTGAGCTAAAAGATAGCACGCTTTTTGAAAATGGCAAAAAGATCGGCGAATACAATAAGACAAGCGCTGCTAGCATCATCCTAGCTGGCAGTGATGGCGTCGAGGCTGATTTTAAGGCAGTTAGAGCTAAAAATTTAAATGAGTTTAAAGAGTATATATTTTCAGATGAGGGCGGCATAAAGGTAGTGAAATTTAGCGCTAAGAGCCCGATCTGTGAGGCATTTAGTAAAAAAGAGGCTGTAAATTTAAGCGTGCTAAGTTCAAGCTATTTTGGTGGCAAGCAAATTTCAAACTATGCCTTTAGTGTGGATATCACAGGTGGCGAGTTTCAAAATTTAGTTAAAAAGAGCCACTTTGCAGTAAATGCTAGCGGCAAAAGTTTAGAAAAACTAGAAAATTTAACAGAAGAAAATATCAAAAAAGACACAGCCATGGGGCTACTTGTGCTTGAAAAAGCGATGTGTTTGGCGGAGAAATAAAATAAATTTAATCAATCTAAAGGAGAAAAAATGAGAGCGTTGCTTAGCGTTAGCGATAAAGAGGGCATTGTAGAGTTTGCAAAGGGGCTAGAAGAGCTTGGCTGGCAGATACTTTCAACTGGTGGCACCTATAAACTTTTAAAGGCTGAGGGCGTCAAAGCCACTGAGGTTAGCGAATTTACGGCGTCGCCTGAGATGTTTGAGGGCAGGGTAAAGACCCTTCATCCAAAGATACATGGTGGCATCTTGCACAAACGCGATGACGCTACACACGTGGCTCAGGCAAAGGAGTACGGCATCGAGGGCATCGACCTAGTTTGCGTAAATTTATATCCATTCAAAGAGACTACGATTAGGACTGATGACTTTGCCGAGATCATCGAAAATATCGACATCGGCGGCCCAGCTATGGTAAGAAGCGCTGCTAAAAACTTTAAAGATGTACTTATAGTCACAAGCGTGCTTGACTACGATGAAATTTTAAAGCGCCTAAAAGAAAAAAGCGATGATTATGAGTTAAGAAGATCGCTGATGATAAAGGCGTTCGAGCATACAGCAGCCTATGACAGCATGATCGCAAACTATATGA
>ERZ772909.722-NODE-722-length-19646-cov-4.287479_pt1 | contig 19646 bp, 14 predicted proteins | sample MGYA00511137_ERZ772909 | MGnify/ENA primary metagenome ERZ772909 (study PRJEB29015, sample SAMEA2738095) | human oral metagenome | biome: human oral; feature: human-associated habitat; material: saliva | place: China | collected 2270 ... | reverse complement strand
GGGCTATCAAAAGCACAACACCTACGGCGTTGCGCCATGAGCGCATGTATATTGTAAAATACATCCATTGGAATAATGGTGTAATACCTACGGCGTTGCGTCGTTGTAACATTCGTAATGGTGGATGTATTCATCGGAATATCAGCAAAAATAATACGGCGTTGCACCATGAGGGCATTTCAATCGCTAAATACATTCATTGGAATACCGGCATGACAACTATGGCATTGCATAGTTGTAACATTCACCATGGCAAATATATCCATCGGAATATCGACATTAAGAATATGGTGTTGCACCATAAACGCATTTATATTGCCAAACACGTTCATTGGAATACTGGCATGACACCTATGGCGTTGACCTCCACACAACACGCATAACCCAGGGTAGGCTGACGCCAACCTTAGGCTATCAAACGTACAACGCCTACAGCGTTGATTCACAATTGAGGCATTGATTTGTACGTTTCATCACCCGATTTACACCATCCCATGGCATGGATTAATGGGGAATTATGGGAAAACATATAATGTTAATGGCATTGGATAATTCACATCGTGTTTTACCTCATATTATTGCGTCTCATAATTCACGTCAAATTGGCGTGTGATATGAGTCAAATCACACGCCAATTTGTAGTATTTCATCGCGCAAAATGAATGGGTTGACGAAATACTTTCAGCCGTCCTTAGAAATCCTTACTTTTTGTTTGCCTGCTGCTTCAAATAAGTGCGATAGGGCATTTGCAAGTCAAGGTATCTGAAATTCTGTGGAGGCATTTCGTCAGGCAACTGCATGTAGTTGCCATAACAATACTTTAGATAAGCATCGGGCTTAGCAACGCCCATGAAACTATGGCCTTCAAACGAGATGGGTGTAGGCTCTCCATAGACCTCACGCGGTAAGATTCCGCGCTCAGGAGCGTTGTCATGGTCGGCCACGAGCGTTGAATGGTCGAAGTCATACTCGCTTTGTATCTTGTCAAGTTTGCGATGTAACCACGCCGAAGAAAACAGTTTGTGACACATTTTGATGAAAAGACAGTCGAGACCACGCCCATGTTTGTAAGGATCGCGTAGGTTATAATACATCAATCTCACGTAGAAATCATATCTCATATAATGCCACTTGCGTTTCAATGGGTTTGTAGTCATGCCGTCAAGTGGAAAGATATCCACGGGCAATCCGCCTATAAAGTTGAAGCTTCTGCGCAGAATATAAGTGGTGTTTGCGTCTTGAATGCGTGCAAAGGCATAGGGATAATGTGGGTTTTGGATGCCACTGACGAGCTCGATGTGCTTGGGTAACCACTCATTGGCATGTGCAATGAGGATGTTATAGTCCTTTCTTGGCAGGGCAATGTCAGCATCGTCATCCCATGGAACAAAGCCTTTGTGGCGCACAGCACCCAGCATTGTGCCCGCTAAAAGATAGTAACGCAGATGGTGTTCACGGCAAACGCGGTCGATATTCACCATAAGTTCAAGGATGCAGGCTTGCAGTTTCTTGGTTTCTTCGTCTGAAATCCTTCCCTTTTGTTCTTTCATTTTATAATGGTTTTAAGAGTTTTATATAAATTATTTCGCACTGATTGGGGTTTAAGTGACCTTATCTTTAAGTTTCAGAAGACGCCTTTTGGGAGGTCATTCGGAAATATTTATCTAATACAAGCAGTGAAATGATGCATTCACGACGGGCATTTCTAAACCTGTTTACATGTTCATGGGCGTGATTGATGATGGTTTGTGCCTCGTCGGGATGACTGATATAATAGTCTATTCTGTCTTCTAAGTCGCTGTAATCAGGCTTTACTTCTATGTAATGATAATTGGGAATGAGCGTTCCTTCCATAAACCATGTTTCATACTTTGGGCGTGGCATGACGGCGATTGAATTTGAAGACATAATCCATTTGAGGTTGCTCGCCACATCATTACCCTCTAAGGCCATGATAAACTTATAGTCGAGATGCTCCCGAATGGTCATTTTCTCGGTGTACCATTCCGTTAAATGCTTGTCGATAACACCGATATTGAAGCGTGGATTACCGAAGAATTTCTTAACGAAATCATAGCGATTCTGCTTTAAAGTGTTGCTATCGAACTGGCCAATCAAGCCTCGAAAGACCACTTTATTGGCTTTTTCGGTGAAGCGAAGTGGGTCGTTTACGAAGAGGAAATGACGCACACGGTCGAGTTTCATCAGTACAGCGTTGGCTTTGTTTGCATCAATTGGTCGGCTCTTTACAATTGAAGGAACCTCTGGAATATCAGTGATGTCACCAGGAAGTAACTTCCATTTGTTGTTCAAAGGAAAGGCCTTTGCATAGCGAAATGAGTCAAGATAGTAAACCGATTGCCCTGTTTTCTTTTGCTTTGCGAGGCAGATGGCCTGCTGTTGAAAGGCAGAATGGTCGATGGTTGAACGTTGAAGCTTGTTGTAATAGTCCACGCGTTGCGAAATCTCTTCCCAGTCGTCGCGTTGTGAAACCTTTGAAAGCACCATCTTGCGGAATAGGGATAGCAGGCAGTGGGGCGTCAGAATCCAAAGATAAGACGTGAGATAATAGCGCAGCTTTGAGTTCTTTCCGCTGTGCAACATATAGTAAAGTTTGCGTGGAATCATCATGATAATCATGTGTTATAGGTGAATAGATCTTGACTTTTGACGAGAAGTAAACAACAGATAGCAGGGGTTAGCCTTGCGGTTGAGGCTGTTCCTTTTTGCGTTTCACAACCTTTCCATTCTTCACTTCCCAGTTTTTATTAAATTCTTCGCGTGTTCTTTTCCAGCGATTGTGGCTCCATAAGTAGAGTTCGGGCTGGTTTTTAATAGACCTTTCCAATTCTTTATAGTAGAGATCTGTTATCTCAAAGTCGGCCATCTCTTTGGTGTTGCGACTGATGAGACGCATTTCGCAGTTATAGTGGCCTCTTTTCACGCGTGTAACATGGCCATAAAAGAAGGCCTGTCCAGTGTGTTTGACAATTCGTTCGGCTCCGGTGAGCACTGGAGTGTCGTGGTTTAGGAAGTCAACCCAATGATGTATGTTCCACCATAGTGGCACTTGATCGGATATATAGCCAACAATGAGCGGCTTTCCTTCGCGAGAAAGCGTGATAATCTTACGCAAAGACTCTTGCATGGGGATGCATAAGGCGCCGTGAAGTTCGCGTACATACTTAAACAAACGGTCGAAATATTCGTTTTCAAGAGGGTGATAGAGTTGACAACAAAGGCCATTTTGTGTCCAATAGGGAAGCGAAGTAATCCATTCCCAGTTGCCTAAGTGTCCGAGATATACGCCTATCGACTGGCCTTCGGAAAGGATTTCATGAATCTGTTCCATACCCGTGAATGTCATTCTCTGCATGAGTTGTCGTTTACTTATAGACATAAGCTTGACTGTTTCGACAAGATAGTCGCAGAACCAATGGTAGAATTGGTGCTCAATCTCACGCAGTTCGGCCTCTGATTTCTCTGGAAACGAGGTGGAAAGATTGTTCCAAATCACGTCATGTCGATAGCGAACAACATAGGTTATGACGTAATAGAGTAGGTCGGAAAGGCGATAAAGCACCCATAAGGGCAACAAAGACATCACCCACCAAAAGCCATAAGCGAGGGTATAAGCTATATATAACAGTGCTTTCTTCATTTTGTTTAGAGCTGAACTTTGAGTTTATCCTTCACCATTCGGTACATATATTGATAGATAATGGCCTTAAGCTCGGTCTCCATCTGGTGTTGTTCTTTCACTTTTCCTACGAGGTTATGCTCCATAAGCAGGTCGGTGAGTTTGTAAATGGCTTTAGTTTGTTTGCCATCCCATTGCAAAACATAACCATATTTCACGTATTGATAGATGCCATTTAGATAGTTTACAGCCCACGTTTCGCTTGCAGGCGTGCCGAGAAGGTCGTCACCAAAGGCCAGATAAGGAGTGGGATAGCGGATGTAGTTGAGCAAGGTTGGCATGATATCTATTTGTTGTGCGATGCCATTTACACGTTGAGGCATGATGTCACCTGACGGATCATATATAATAATAGGTGAGCAAAAGCCGCCTATATCGGTTTTATATTGTGCATGATCACTTTGATTTGTGTGGTCACTGGTAAGCACAAAGATCGTGTTTTTGAACCATTTCTGTTTGCTTGCTGAGGCAAAGAACTTTCCAATGGCCATGTCGGTGTAGCGTATGCACTTCTGAATGGGAAGGTGTTCTTCCTTGTAAACGTTCTTATATTTATCGGGAACAACGAATGGGTCGTGGCTCGACACGGTGAAAAGTGCCGTCATAAATGGCTCTTTTAGCTCGCCCATCTTCGCACAATAGTATTGAAGGAAGGGCTCATCCCATATTCCCCAGTTGCCATCGAAGTCCTTATCGCCACCAAAACGAGGGTCATTGTCATAGTCTTGGCGGCCATAATAGTTTTGGAATCCAATCTTTTTAGAGAATGCCAAAAAGCCCATTGAACCACGATTTGCCCCATGGAAGAAGGCCGTTTGATAGCCCCAATGGCTTAAAAGGCCTGGTAAGCCGGTGTAATCATTCATCGAAGCGGGCGTGAGAATAAAGGGTTCACCGAATCGAGGAATGCTACAAAGGATGGAAGGCATACCATCAATGCTCTTTCTTCCATTGCAAAATGAATAGCGATAAACAAGACTTTTCTCAATCAATCGGTCTACATTAGGCGTATATCCCTTATATTTCCCATCGAAAAAGTCCTTATTAAAGCCGCCGATATATTCTCTTCCGAAGCTCTCAACGATAAGGATGACGATATTCTTCTTGTTGAATTCCCCCTTCGGGACAATCATGTGGACGGGCGAATAGACCTTTGCGGCCTCATTGAGTGATGTGTAATAACGAGGTATTTCGAAGTCGGATTTGCCAATAGTACGTATTAATGCGAACGGCGTATTAAGCACAACAGCGCAGTCAGTGGGTCGTTCTACAAACTGATTTGCATTGCTTATGGTGATGGGTCGCACGCCAGATTGAAGTCCTCCGCGGCATCCTGCCACAGTAACTATGCCTGCTAACACGAAGCATACAAGGAGTTTGAGTGTGAAAGCCCATCTTTCCTTCGGACGCTTATAGTCACGATAGTCGGTGTGTGGCATGAGATAACATTTCCAGATGGCCCAAACGATGAGTCCAAAGATAAGTAAAAGATACCAGTGGGTCAGCGTATTATGAAGGATTATGCCTGTAATGTTGTTCTCATTACCAAACTCTCTGAACACGCTTGTTGTTGTTCGGCGCAGTGTAAAGGGGAAGTAGACAGCGTCAGCAAGGTTGATGGCTAACGCAAAGGCATTGACAACAACAAACAACCACTTGCAGATGCGGTGATAAATCGGGTTTTCTTTGCGCCAAAAAGGAATGAGCATGAGAACCATGTAAAGGCTGTTTGTGTAGAGAATTGCCGTGGTATCAAACATCAAACTGCCTTTAATCCAGGGACCGATAGTGCTGAGTTTGATTCCTTCGGCAAAGTAACTGTAGTTCACAAACACGTAAGTGACGCGTGCAAGAAGGTAGATAAGGTAGGCCAATAGCAAGTTAACAAGTAATGCTATGGGCGAACCGAATGATGATTTTAATAGGCGTTTCATGCTATTCCATCCTTTCTTTAGTTTACACTTGTTGCATTTCGTGCAGCTTTTTGTAGTATCCGTTATTGCCAATGAGTTCATCATGTGTGCCACGTTCAATGATTCGGCCTTCATGGAGCACGCAAATCTCGTCGGCATTACGTATGGTTGACAGTCTATGGGCTACCGCAATGGTCGTTCGAGTCTTCATTAATTTCGCCAAAGCATCCTGTACTAACCGTTCACTTTCAGTGTCGAGAGCCGACGTTGCCTCATCAAGTATGAGGATAGGTGGGTTCTTTAAGATGGCACGCGCTATGCTAACACGCTGCCGTTGGCCTCCCGATAGCCTACCACCACGGTCACCTATGCTCGTGTTGAAGCCCTCTTCACTCTGCATAATAAAGTCAAAAGCGTTCGCAATTCGAGCCGCTTCAGCCACTTGTTCATCGGTAGCTTCCGAGGTGCCGAACTTGATATTGTTCTTGAAAGTGTCGTTAAATAGGATGGCTTCTTGGTTTACATTGCCGATGAGGCGACGCAAATCATGAATCTTTAAGTCTTTAATGTTGATGCCATCAATAAGTATTTCTCCCTCTTGTACATCGTAATAACGAGGAATAAGGTCTACAAGTGTGGACTTTCCTGAGCCACTTTGACCAACGAGTGCAACCATCTTGCCTTTCGGAATCGTAAGGTTGATGTCGCGAAGCACCCATTTTTGTTCATATTTGAATGACACATGACGGAACTCTATGTCGTGTTCAAAGGCAACGATTGACTTTGGATGAGCACACTCTTTGATGCTAATCTCGGCTTTAAGTATCTTATCTACGCGCTCCATACTGGCCAATCCTTTCGGTATATTGTAGCCCGCCTTCGAGAATTCTTTTAGGGGATTGATGATAGAATAGAGCATTACAAGATAATAAATGAACTTAGGGCCAGTCAAAGTATGGTTGTTTAACACGAGCATTCCACCCACCCAAAGCACTATAATAATCATAACCGTGCCAAGAAACTCACTCATTGGGTGGGCCATCTGTTGGCGAATGTTCACTCGCATGACATTCTTTCGGTAGCAACTATTTACTTTATCAAACCTTTCATTCATCAGTTTTTCTGCACAAAAGGCTTTAATGATGCGCAGACCACCAAGTGTTTCTTCCACCTGACTCATCGTATCGCTCCATAAACTCTGGGCTTCTATGCTTTGAGCCTTGAGCTTTCGCCCAACGATTCCCATGAACCAACCGAAGATTGGCACAAAGATTATCGTGAAAAGTGTAAGTTGCCATGATGTGATCACTAAGGCTGCAAAGTAGCTAATGATGAGAATTGGGTTCTTGAAAAGCATATCTAAGCTCGCCATGATAGAGCTTTCAATCTCTTGAACATCACCACTCATGCGGGCAATGATGTCACCTTTGCGCTCTTCGCTAAAGAAACCGAGCGACAATGCGTTGATTTTCTGGTAGAGTTGGTTGCGGATGTCGCGCACAACTCCTGTGCGAATAGGAATGATTGTGGCTGAAGAGAGAAAGTAAGCTCCTGTTTTCAACATGGTCATGAAAGCCAAAAGCAGACCTATTATCAATAAGGTATTGGCCGGACCTAACGTGAAAATATAGTGCTGAATGTAGTAGTTGGCGTTGTTAACCAACAGATCTACGAAGCTTTCTAAACTATGAACATTGTCCCATGTGATGAGTTTCGTGACAGGTTTAACGTCACTTGTCTTAAACAAAATCTGCAAAATAGGGATCAATGTCATGAAAGAAAAGATGTTCAACACCGCTGAAAGGATGTTGAATATGATGCTCCACACGAGATATTTCTTATAAGGTGGAACGAAGCGTCGAAGCACTTGCAAGAACTCTTTCATACGTTTTCGGTCTTGATTTATTTGATTTCTTCGCCAAAGAGCGTTGCACTTGTCGAGCCAGTGATACGCACTTTGATAAACTCGCCTATGTGGTGATTGCCTTTTTCGACAATAACGGCTTTGTTTTGTTCGGTTCTTCCCATGAGATGATGACGGTCTTTCTTACTGAATCTCTCTGTAAGAATCACAAATTCTCGGCCTTCATCCTTCTTGTTTTGTTCGGCGCTGATGGCTGTTTGCAAATGAATGAGCTGATTGAGTCGGGCAATCTTCACCTCTTCGGGCACGTTGTCGGCCAGATGTTTGGCTGCATAGGTGCCGGGACGTTCACTATATTTGAACATGAAAGCACTGTCATAGCCCACCTCTTTGACCAAAGAGAGCGTCTGTTCTTGGTCTTCTTCCGTCTCATTATGATAGCCAACGAAGATATCGGTAGTCAAACCACAGTCTGGAATGATGCGTTTTATGGCAGCAACTTTATCGAGATAGTCCTCTCGTGTGTACTTTCTGTTCATCAGTTTCAGTATCTTATTGCTGCCACTTTGAGCGGGAAAGTGAATGTGTTTGCAAAGGTTTGGCTCGTCGGCAATGGCATGTAGGATATCTTCTGACATGTCTTCAGGATTCGAAGTGGTGAATCTCACACGCATATCAGGCACACTTTGCGCCACCTTTCGAAGCAGTTCGGCAAATGAAGTGCCGTTTTCGGGGCGCTTACCATTTGGCAAAAGACCATACGAATTGACGTTCTGGCCAAGCAAAGTAACCTCTTTAAACCCTTTATCATGCAAGTCTTTGACCTCTGCCAAGATGCTTTCCACATCACGACTACGCTCTCTTCCGCGTGTATAAGGCACAATACAATAGTGGCAAAAGTTGTTACATCCGCGCATGATACTAACGAAACCACTCACCCGATTGCCTCCAATGCGTTGCGGAAGCACGTCACGATAGGTCTCTGTTGTAGAGAGATCGGTGTCTACTGCGGCATGACCAAGCTCGCATTCTGCTATCATTGTTGGCAAGTTTAGATAGGAATCAGGACCACAAACAAGGCTTGCGTGGTGGTTCTTTATAAGGTCGTCTTTCACTCGTTCGGCCATACAGCCGAGCACACCAAGGATGAGTTGGCGTCCTTTCTTTTGCTCGGCATGCAGTGTATCGAGTCGATTGTATATCTTGTTTTCGGCATTTTCGCGTACACTGCAAGTATTAAGAAAGATGGCATCTGCCTCTTCTTCGTTCTCACATACCTCGTATCCGGCCATCTTCATGACTGAAGCGACGACCTCACTATCGGCTACATTCATCTGACAGCCATAGGTTTCGATGTATAATTTCTTGTCCATAAATGATAAAAAAGCCTGAAATCAGCCCCTGACTCCCTCCCCAACGAAGGGGAGAAAAAGCTTAAAAGGCTTGTGAAGGCTTATATGTTGTTTGCTTTATTGTCTTTATATATAATTTAATTGTATGTTATCAATATTGAAAAGTCTATCGTAATTTCCGCTTTTTACAGCTTTCTTTCTTTTGAAAATCAGAGGTCTCTGTTCTTTTAATGCGTTCAACGGAGGATACAAAAGACTTTAACCAAGTGTCATCTCCCATTTCTTCGAGAGACTCCGGGAGTGGATATGCGGTTTGAAATGAAATTCAACACGGCATAAAGTGCCACACCTGTAATCAAGCCTGCTATGGCATCAATGGCATAATGCGCCTGAATGTAGACGGTAGCCATGCATAAGAACACGTAGAAGGGCAGCAAAGTAAACAGCAGTTTGCGGTTACCACTGCGCCAAGCCAATAACATGCAGATGGTGCTTACACCGACATGACTGCTCGGAAAGGCTGCCGTGGGGCGCTCACCTGCGGCTTTTGCATCTTCAACGAGATTGTAAAAGATGCCATGAACATCACCCGGACTCGGCAAACAAGCTTGATGTGAGTTGAAATAATCACCCACATTGGGAAATATTCCGTGTGCAGCATTGTGCAAACCAATGGCTTTATAATAAAAGGTTGGCCCTGCAACAGGCAGTAAATCAAAGATAACGTAATAGCTGAAAAAGGCTCCCAAGATGATGAAAGCAGCCTTTCCAAAGTCTTCATAGCGTTTGAAGAAATAGTAAAGTGTTACTACTGCTATCATCGGAAAATAGGAAACATAGCCACAATCCATGAGTTCACTCACAATGGGTGAAGGGAAAGCACGGGCAAATTCGAGTGCAGGTTGGAAACCAAAGAGCTGTTGTTCCCAGGTGGCAAACACGTGATCGAGGTTCGGAAACATGCGATTGATTTCGTAGGTATCGGGATACCACCATGCCAACATACCCATTTGAGCTGCCACACGGACAAACATTGTAAACCTACAAGGCAGTAATCGATAGACAATCCATAGGGCAATGATGGTTGCTCCCACGCGAACTCGCTCCCAAACCATCGTCTCGGGATTCGTTAATTTGGTAGAAGTGAACAGCACAATCAATAGGGTAAATGCGATATAAGCAATCACAACCCACTCAAAAGGCATGAGACTTTTGTGCTCAGCCTGCCATCCTTCGCCCTGCCAAGGCCATGTAAAAGTGTTCTTGTTTCTTCTTTTTACCATTTACAACCATTTGTTCTCGCGATACCATTCGATGGTTCTTCGCGTACCTTCTGCAAGGTCTACCTGCGGATGAAAGCCCAATTCATCTACTGCAGGCTCTATATCGCAACGCCAATTACGCTGCTTTAATATGTTATATTTATCGTTGTTGAGCGCTGAAATCTTACCCGTCATGTGAGCAATGCGCTCACCAAAGAACGTCACGACACGCAAAACCCAAACCGGAGCCTTAATTCTTATCCACCAAGGATTGCCAAGGTATTTATGAATCAGATTGCTGAAGTCTGACGATTGGTATACATTGCCGTCACTGAGAAAGTATTTTCGTCCGTCACGTCCATGGTCGAAAGCCTGGAAAACGGCTTGAACCACGTCGGTAACATAAACAAATGTGATGTCCTGACGCTTGAAACCAACTGAGAAATCAACGTGCCCTTTGATGCTTTTTGCCATTAAGAAGTAGTCGCGTTCACGCGGTCCATAGACTCCTGTGGGCCTTAAAATGATGTAAGGGAAGTCGTTTCCCACGCGCTCCAAATACGCTTCGGCCATGAGTTTGCTTTTCCCATACGCCGTGTTTGGCTTCGGATGGTCGTCTTCTGTAATCTCGTGATAAGGTTGTTGCTCTTTGATTGCGCCATAAACACTAAGACTACTCAAGTAAATGAAACGTCGGATGGGCATGTGTAATGCCAGCAACGCTTCAACAAGATGACGCGTTCCGTCTGTATTTATCTTGTAAAAGTCGTCGGTATGTAGGCACTTTGTCACGCCAGCAGCATGCACAACATAGTCGAACTCATGTCCGGCAAGTTGCTTTTCCAAGTCTTTTTCAGAGGATAAGTTGAGCTCAATGAAGTGTATTCGCTTATCGGTGAGATACTTTTTTGAACTGCTTTTCCTCACAGCAGCCCACACTTCCATCTCCCGACGCAGCGCTTCTTCTACGATAAAGCTGCCAATGAATCCACTGGCACCAGTCACTAATATTTTCATTAAATAGCTATTTACGGGGCAAAATTAATGGATTTTCCATGAATGGCAAAGGATTTCTCTGAATATTTAAGGTGAACTCACGGCATAAACGCTATCCCATTGGCCGATAATCATGTGAAACCAAGCGGCAAAGTACATTCATCGTGAATGAACTGCAAAGCCTTATGACGTCTGCATCCCAAGCCCTTTTTTTGATAAAAAGCCCTTCCATGCGCTCTTTTCAAAGCCTCCTGTGAATAGAATGTAAGTCAATGAACCTCAGCATTTTACGCAAACGATGAATAAATGAGAAGTGAGTCGTCATGCTATCTGCGTCATTTCGTGGTGTAATCTGCGTTATTTTAGCGTGTCATTTGACTCATTTTATAATGCAAAGCATGGCAGATTACACGTCTATCTGCCCCAAATCATGAAATAGCATAGGGCCGGATAAATCGCTTTATGCATCATCAGCCCTCGACTTTATTTCGCCTTTGCAGAATGATATGTTCGCAATTATTTTCAAATATCCTTGCCATAAAATTTGGTTATGTCGTGATTGATGATTATCTTTGCATGCGAATTCGGGATGTAGCGCAGTTGGTAGCGCACACGTCTGGGGGGCGCGAGGTCGCCAGTTCGAGCCTGGTCATCCCGACAATTCAGTCAAAAGGAAAGCTAACGGCTTTCCTTTTTTCGTTTGAATAAGTAGCAATAAGCGTTTGATATAGCTTTATCGACAAACGTTTATAAAGATTTTGTTTCAGGAATTGATAGTTTTCTATTCATCGTAAGAGTTGTTTTTCATCTTTAAAGCTATTATATTACATGTAATATTAAGCTTATTTTGTAGATGGTTTTATGTTTAATATAACATAAATGTAATAATAAGTCTGATAAAACGAGCTTATTTCGACAAAAAATTTGCATTAGTTATTATTTTGTTTTATATTTGTATTTAAAATAACATAATATGGATCAGCAATTAAAAGAACAGATACTATTGCGTATGCAATATGATAATCCTTGGTGGACTACAAATAATATCCCCGAGGATTTACAGAAATTACCCCATAGATTGTATCTGAGTTTATTCTATCCTTTAGTGAAGCAGAAGGAGATTAGACGGGGAGTAATCCTTATGGGGCCACGACGTGTGGGCAAAACTATTATGCTTTATCACACCATTAGCCAGCTGATAGCTGATAAAGTGAATCCTCAAAGGATTATTTATTTATCGGTTGACACTCCAATTTATAATAATTTATCTCTTGAAGAGATGTTGTCCATGGCGTGTGAAGCCGTAGGACAGGAAACTATTTCAGATGATTATTATGTCTTTTATGATGAAGTTCAGTATCTGAAAGAGTGGGAACTTCATCTTAAATCGCTTATAGATAGTTACCGAAACGTAAAGTTTGTTGCTTCAGGTTCAGCCTGTGCAGCTCTCAAAATGAAAAGTATAGAGAGTGGAGCCGGTAGGTTTACTGACTTCATCTTACCGCCTTTGACCTTTCATGAATATCTACATATGCAGAAGATTGATAATATCATTGTGCCAAAGAGATTGAATTGGGAGGGGCAAGTAATAGAGGGTTTTGATGCCATTAATATGCAATCGTTGAATGAACACTTTTTAGATTACATTAATTTTGGTGGATATCCAGAGATTGTTTTCTCTGAAAGTATGCGTAAAGACCCTAATCAATACATTCAACATGATATCGTTGATAAGGTACTTTTACGTGACTTGCCTTCGCTTTATGGTATTAATAATACCCAAGAACTCTACAGATTATTTATTCATATCGTTTTTTTTACGGGACAAGAGTTTTCATATGAGGACCTATCTCGGCACTCGGGAATAAGAAAAGAGACGATAAAAAAGTATGTGGAATACCTTGAAGCAGCATTTCTTATCAAAGTAATCCATCGAATAGATGCCAATGCTCGCAGGATGCAACGCGTCACTTCATTCAAGATTTACTTAACAAATCCTTCACTACGCTGTGCTTTATTCTCGCCTCTTTCAATGGCAGATGAGATGTTAGGAAGCATGGTTGAGACTGCAATCTTTGCCCAATGGTTACAGCGTGACTATGCAAACATATACTATGCTAATTGGAAGGACGGGCGGAAACTTGGCGAGGTAGATATGGTTGGAATAGATATTGCACACCAAAAACCTAATTGGTGTGTTGAAATTAAATGGTCAGACCGATATGTAAACAAGGTTTCTGAACTCAAATCTCTATTGTCTTTTCTCGAAAAAAATAAGCTTTCATCCTCTATTGTGACATCAATTTCAGCTTACACGAAAAAGGAACAAGAGGGAAAAAGGCTATATTTTATGCCCTCAGCCCTATATGCTTATCAGATAGGATATAATACTATAAAGCAGAAAGTTATGAATGTTGGAATGTAGTTCCTTGTTCTGTATTTTCCAAAATAAGATTAATTACAAGATATGACAAGGCTTATTCAAGCATAAAATTTGGGCTATCGTCACACGTAATCAAAGATTTTTGTGTAAGTTTGCAGTCTATGGAGCACGAATATTACATGAAACGGTGCCTGCAATTGGCTGAGAATGGACGACAAAATGTCAAGCCTAATCCCATGGTTGGGGCTGTAATTGTGGCGCAAAATCGTATCATTGGCGAGGGATATCACGTCAGATTTGGTGAAGAACACGCTGAAGTTAATGCCTTTGCAAGCGTCAAACCAGAGGATGAAATGCTGTTAAACGAGGCCACAATCTACGTGTCGTTAGAGCCTTGTTCGCATTATGGGAAGACGCCACCTTGTGCAGATCTCATCATCAGTAAAGGCATAAAGCGTTGCGTTTGCGGTTGTGTTGACCCCTTTGCAAAGGTGCAAGGACGAGGTATTCAGCGTATGCGCGACGCAGGAATTGAGGTGATTGTCGGAGTGATGGAAAAGGAATGTCTGGCGCTGAACCATCGTTTCATCACATTTAATGCCAAACATCGGCCTTATATTCTATTGAAATGGGCGCAAACACTCAATGGTTTTATCAGCCGAAAAGGTGGTCCATTGCAACTCTCTACCCCCAAAACACAGATGCTTGTGCACCAGTTGCGGGCCGAAAACGATGCGATTCTTGTGGGACATACCACCTTTTTATCAGATCATCCGAGGCTTGATGTGCGGCAATGGAGTGGGCAAAACCCCGAACGCATTGTGCTTTCGCCGACGATGTCAGCACAAAACACACGGCCATCCAATTGGACTGTCGCTGCAACCATTGACGAAGTGATTGCTCATCTCTATGCAACAAAGAAACAAAGTCTTGTGGTTGAGGGGGGTAGAATGACGCTCCAAGCCTTTATAGATCGCGGACTTTGGGATGAGATTCGAATCGAAACAGCCCCTGTTTTGATAACAGATGGCGTGCCAGCTCCACACATTCCATCTGATGCTCACATAGGAAAGACAGAATCAATCGACGGAAACCAAATCATCACATTATGCAGATAATTCTCGCTTCTGCCAAGATTATGAACTCCAAAACGGCCGTTTCTGTGCCTGAGAAGACAGTACCTGTATTCTCATCTGAGGCAGAACGTTTTGCATTAGAGATGAGTTCATGGGATGTAGAAACGCTTGCCAAGCGCTTGAATTGCAGCAATTCTATCGCCTTAGAGAATCAGTTGAGGTTTCAAAGTTTCTTTAATGACGATGAGAAACTGCCTGCTTTGTTGGCTTATAACGGTCATGCTTATAAACATCTTCAGGCATCTTCGTTCACCGAATCAGACTTTCGGTTTGCTCAACACCATCTTTTCATCACGTCATTCCTCTATGGATTGCTTCGTCCTTTAGACCAAATTCATCCCTATCGCATGGAGGCTAAGGTGACGCTTAAAGCCACACAACATCAAAATATGTTTGCTTTCTGGCGCCCACTCCTTACAGATATGCTCATTGATGCAGTCAAACAAGACGATGGAATATTGATACATTTGGCCACCGAAGAGTATGAACATCTCTTTGATTGGAAGCGCATTTGCCGTGAAGTCAAGGTCATTCAGCCCCTATTCTATGTGGAAAAAGGGGATAAAATGAAAGTTGTTTCCGTCTATGCCAAGCAATGTCGCGGTGCAATGACACGCTGTATTATCCGTCATCAGTGGCATTCCCCCCAACAACTCCTCACATTCAATGAAGCCGACTTCGTCTATCAACCGAATTATGGCGATGAACTTCACCCGCATTTTATATTAAACCAAACATAAAAAAATAACGTATGATTGAAGTAGGACAAAGACTTCCCGAGGTCTTAGGCATCGACCAAGACGGTAAGGAATGGAAAATCAGTGACTTTAAAGGCAAGAAATTAGTGCTATATATCTATCCGAAGGACTCTACTCCGGGTTGTACTAATGAGGCATGTAACCTCCGTGACAACTACGAACGATTCATTTCACAGGGTTATTCCGTGTTAGGTTGCAGCACACAGGACGCCAAATCGCATCATAAGTTCATAGAGAAGTATCAGCTTCCCTTCCCACTTCTCTGCGACACCGACCTCAAACTCGTGCAAGAACTCGGTGTATATGGCGAGAAGAAGATGGCTGGTCGCACGTATATGGGCGTCTTCCGCACAACCTTTATCACGGATACCGAGGGCGTAGTAACGCGTATCATTGGACCAAAGGAAATCAAAGTGAAAGACCACGCCAATCAAATCTTGTAATGGAACCATAGGGGTTGAAAGAAGGGTGGATAGGGATAATCCAATCAGCAAGTAGTAAGCGTCTTATAGGTTAAATCTTTTGAAACCCTTTTACAAAACCCTTTAATAGATTGGCAGTTTCAAAACACGCGGTGGTTTTTATCCCATTTTCGTTTGATTTTTGTGATTTCATAATGCGCTGACAGTTAGATGGTTAAGCGATTCTTATGGAATGACAGAGCTTTTAAACGACAGAAACGCACATGATTTGCGGCAGATTGGGCGGTAAAAAGCATTGATTCACCGCTTCGTTTGGTGCAAATCATCGTGTGATTTGGCGCAAATGATGATGCAAAACGGGTTAGAAGGCGAAGCCGAGAGACGAAATTCATGGAATCAAAGCCATGAAAGAAGGGTGTGTTTATACTTTTTTCGTGTCTTCGTTTCTATTTCGTGGTGCAGTGGAGTGTTAAAAACGAAGAAATCATTTGACAAGATTTTCGTCGTCCTTTTGTGCATATCCGTCGCTCTTTTCCTATCCATCGTCCCCTTGTTTTAGTTCATGAGGGTCCTCTCCTGACCGAGAATCCCTGTTCACATAAAACATTTTTCTTTGATAATCATTTTCATTTACAAATAAAAATAGCTATCTTTGTAACATTATGAAACGCAAAATAGTTTTTATTTCATTGCTAACGCTCTGCCTAAGTGTATCGGCACAGCAGGCAAAAGAAGACATTAGGTTAAACAGACTGTTAGTGGCTGGAAACTATCTGGCTTATCCTGGCCCATTACAAAAGTCACTTACGCGTGCGCCTAAAGGCTACAAACCTTTTTATCTCAGTCATTATGGACGACACGGAAGCCGTTGGCTCATCGGAGATCGCGACTATAATCAGCCTGTTCTCATGTTAGAGAGGGCCGATTCATTAGGAAAACTAACGTCGAAGGGGCAGGAAGTGCTTCGCGATTTGCGTCTGCTTCGCGATGCAGCCAAGGGGCGTGACGGCGAACTTACACCGCTTGGGGCTGAACAACACCGTCAGATTGCTGAGCGCATGGTGCGGAATTTCCCCGAAATCTTTAAGGGAAAGACCCATGTTGACGCTAAAAGTACGGTGGTTATCCGCTGTATTCTGAGCATGGAAAACGCGCTTCAGCAGCTCGTTCGCATGAATCCAAATCTCGAAATCACGCATGATGCAAGCTATCATGACATGTATTACATGAATCATAATGACACTTTGCTCTTCAAACAGCGTATGCCAAAGGCCGCACGTGAGGCATTTGACAACTTCAGTAAACGTCATATTCATCCCGAACGACTAATGAATGAGCTCTTCAATGATAGCACTTATTGGCAAAAAGAGATAAATTTCAAACAACTATATAGCACACTTTTCAAGCAGGCTTCTAATGTTCAGAGTACTGAACTGCGTCATAAGCTCTCATTGTTTAACCTTTTTACAGACAAAGAACTCTATGATCTTTGGACTACAAACAATGCTTGGTGGTATATCAACTATGGCCCTTCACCCCTCAATGGCGGTCAACAGCCAACGTCACAACGCTTTCTTCTGCGCAAGATTGTTAGTGAAGCAGACAGCTGTTTGATGTTGAATCATCCCAGTGTTACACTGCGTTATGGACATGATACGATGGTAATGCCGTTGACTTGCCTGTTAGATCTCGACGGAATGGGTGTGCAAGTAGCCGACCTTGAGCAAGTAACGATGAAGGGATGGAATAATTATCGCATCTTCCCTATGGCCTGTAATCTTCAATTTGTGTACTATCGTAAGCCGGGAAGTGACGATATTCTCGTCAAGATTCTACGCAATGAGAATGAAGCTAAGCTACCCATTGCAACCGATGTCTACCCATATTATCATTGGAAGGACGTCAGAGCGTATTGTCTAAAGGTAGCTGCTGACAGGCCATTGGTGAAAGTTGGCGACCCAATAAAACACTAATGACGTTGCAAAGAACAAAGAAAGAAACAGAAAACTAACTTTAATAAACTCAAATAATAACACTAAACCAAAACCAGAATGAAAAGAAAGTTTTTGATATTAATGCTTTTAGCCTGCACGTTTTTAGGCCATGCACAAGTTAATCGGCCTAAGTTGGTTGTAGGAATTGTAGTAGATCAGATGCGCTGGGATTATCTTTACTTCTATAATAAGGAGTATGTTAGCGACGGATTCAAGCGACTTTTGTCAGAAGGATATAGCTGTCAAAACACTATGGTGCCTTATATTCCAACCGTAACTGCCATTGGTCACTCTTGCGTTTATACGGGAAGTGTACCTGCTTTGATGGGAATCCTCGGCAATAACTTCTATATTAACGGCAAGGATACCTATTGTTGTGGTGATGAAACGGTGCAAAGCGTAGGCAGTGATTCAAAAGAAGGCAAGATGTCTCCACGCAATTTGTTGGCTTCAACGATAGGAGATGAGTTGAAATTAGCTACAAATTATAAGTCAAAAGTATTCGGAGTGGCACTCAAAGACCGTGCTTCAATCTTGCCAGCAGGCCATAGTGCCGATGCAGCTTATTGGTGGGATACGAGTGCCGGCCATTTTGTTACGAGCACTTATTATATGAATCAGCTGCCAACATGGGTCAACGACTTTAACAAAGCCCATCAACAGAAGCCGGGGTATGACATCAAACTCGATGTGAAAGGTATCACCGTAACCTTTGATATGGCTGAGGCTATCTTGAAAAATGAGAATCTTGGTCAGGGAACTGAAACCGATATGCTCACTGTAAGCATATCTCCCACCGACGCAATTGGCCATAAGTTCAGCACACGTGGCCCCGAAAACCACGATGCTTACATTCAACTCGACCGCGATCTTGCCCGTTTCTTCAAGACGTTGGATGCGCAAGTGGGACGCGGAAACTATCTCGTTTTCCTCACAGCTGACCATGGTGGCTCTCACAATCCTAACTTCATGCGCAGTCATAAGATGCCCGCGGGTGGCTTTGAATGCTGGAATGTGGTGAAAGAACTTAACCAACAGCTGCAACAAGCGTTTGGAACAACAACCAATTTTGTGTTGGGTGAGAATGCACTCCGTGTTTTCTTAGACCATAAGAGCATTGCTTCGGCCAACTTAAACCTCAAGGATGTGAAGGCAAAAGCAAAGGAATTGTTAGAGAAAAAGCCTAATGTCACCTATGTCGTTGACTATGATGAGGTGGCAACGATGCCTATTGCACAACCTATTCGCGAGCGAATCATCAACGGATATAGCCGTGAACGTGGTGGAGATCTACTCATTGTGACGAATCCCGGATGGATAAACAGCTCGGCAAATCCTACGTATAAGGGCACAAGTCATAGTCTTTGGAATCCAGACGACAGTCACATCCCATTGATTTTCATGGGTTGGGGCGTTAAACCGGGTGAGACTTCACGTCCTACTTTCATGACCGACATCGCACCGAGTGTATGTAGTCTGCTCCACATTCAAATGCCGAATGCCTGTGTTGGCAATTCCGTTTTTTAGGCTTTTGAATCAAAACACATAGTATCGTCGTAGCCATTGCGCTATTATTCTCATGCAATGGTTACGCGCTTTGTATTTATGGAGGTGGCAACGCTGTAAGCGTTGTATTAATATTCCAAAGAATACATCCAACATTATAAATGTTGTAACCACGCAACGCTGTAGATGTCGCGCTAATATTTTAATGAATACATCAATCGTTGCGAATGTTACAACGATGCAACGCTGTAGGTGTTATGTCGGTATTTCAATGAATGTATTTTACAATATAAATGCCCTCATCTCGCAACTCGGTACGAGTTGTTCTTTTGATAGCCCGGGGTTGGCGAGGAACGAGCC
>ERZ772909.720-NODE-720-length-19671-cov-5.124847_pt1 | contig 19671 bp, 16 predicted proteins | sample MGYA00511137_ERZ772909 | MGnify/ENA primary metagenome ERZ772909 (study PRJEB29015, sample SAMEA2738095) | human oral metagenome | biome: human oral; feature: human-associated habitat; material: saliva | place: China | collected 2270 ... | reverse complement strand
GTCAACTCCTGCATCATAAAGGGCACGGGCTCCTTCAGCAGTAGCGATGTTCCCAGCAATCAGTGTACGGTCTGGGAAATGGGCACGGATTTCAGCGATTTTACGAAGAACCCCTGCAGAGTGTCCGTGTGCTGTATCGATGACAATTGCATCTGCTCCTGCTTCAAAGAGGGCTTCAGCACGTTCAAAAGTATCAGAAGTTACACCTACCGCACCAGCAACTAGAAGACGACCAAACTCATCTTTAGCTGCATTTGGAAACTCAATCACTTTTTCAATATCTTTAATGGTGATGAGACCAGAGAGGCGACCGTTTTCATCTACTAAAGGTAGTTTTTCAATCCGGTGTTCTTGCAAGATTCTTTCAGCCGTTGTTAGATCAGTTCCGACTGGGGCTGTAACAAGATTTTCACTAGTCATGTGATTAGAAATTGGTTGATTGTAATCTGAAATAAAGCGCAAATCGCGATTAGTCAAAATACCAACCAATTTACGATTTTCCATCGTTTCAACCACTGGCACCCCACTGATGCGGTAGCGTCCCATCAATTCACCCGCTTCAGCAATTGTATGATTAGGAGTCAGGAAGAATGGATCAATAATGACACCATTTTCAGAACGTTTTACCTTACGAACCTCATCAGCCTGCTGTGCAATAGACATATTTTTGTGGATGACACCTAAACCGCCGGCACGGGCAATGGCGATCGCCATTTGACTTTCGGTAACTGTGTCCATAGCCGCAGTAATAATTGGGATATTTAATTTTAAATTCTCAGCAAGTTTTGTACTTAAATCAGCATCATTTGGCAACACATGACTTTCAGCTGGAATAAGCAATACGTCATCAAAGGTAAAACCTTTTTTCAGAAATTTAGTGTCCCAGTTAGACATCCACAGTTTCCTCTTTTCTTATATATTGAGCAGGGCTCGTCTTTTTATTGTTATTATCATACCATTCTATAGGCATTTGTCAATGATTATTATGTAAAAATTAAAAACCATCTCTTTTTTAGGTAAAAGACGATGGTTTTTGTCGCAATTAGATCTTATCGTTCGTTATTTAAAGTAATTAATTCCCATTGCATTTTTGACTTCTGACAGGGTTTGTCCAGCAACTTGTCGAGCACGATCACTGCCTTCTTTCAGCATGTCATAGACTTGTCCTATGTCTTTTGCAAATTCAAGTCGACGCTCTCTGATTGGTCCTAATTCCCGCTCTAAAATCTCTAAGAGATAGCGTTTAGTTTTGACATCACCCAGACCACCACGTTGGTAGTGTTCTTTCATAGCCGCAATTTCAGCAGCATCTTCTGGTCGACCAAAAACATCCAGATAATGGAACACCATATTACCTTCGATTTTTCCTGGATCTTCAACTTTGATGTGGTCGGGATCGGTATACATGCTCATGACCTTTTTCTTGAGAGTATCCATATCATCCGCTAGATAAATCCCATTGTTCAATGATTTGGACATTTTAGCATTGCCATCAAGCCCTGGCAGACGACCAGCCGCTTCATTTTCTGGATAGATGCCTTCTGGCTCCACCAAAACTTCACAGTCATAAGCATGATTGAAGGAACGAACAATTTCACGTGTCTGCTCAATCATCGGTTTTTGGTCATTTCCGACAGGTACATAATTGGCCTTAAAGGCTGTAATGTCAGCTGCTTGAGAGATAGGATAAACCAAAAATCCAGTTGGGATACTTTCTCCAAATCCTTTCTGAGCAATTTCTGTCTTGACTGTCGGATTGCGCTCTAAACGAGCTAAAGACACCAAATTCATGTAGTACATTGACAGTTCTGCCAACTCTGGAATTTGACTCTGGATGAAAATAGTTGCTTTTTTTGGATCCAGTCCAGCTGCTAGATAGTCTAAGGCTACATTGCCAATGGATTCTACAATCGTTTGTGGATCTTTCGCATGGTCTGTCAGAGCTTGTTGATCCGCTAGAAAAACAAACATCTCATACTTGTCTTGATTTTGTAAAAGGACACGGTTACGTAAGCTTCCTACATAATGACCAATATGTAATTTTCCAGTCGGACGGTCTCCGGTTAAAATAATGGGTTTTGTCATTGCTTGCTCCTCAATTAGTATTGCTCTCATTATATCATTTTCAAAGAAAATGCGGAAGAAGCTAGAAGAAAAAAGAAGAAACGCAGCTTAAAAAGCAATTACTTGACAATATATTTACAGCATGTTTACAAGGTTGACAGTATTTTTATCTCTTTAAATATTTTTTTATTCCATAATAATTTGAAAAAAGAAGAATTTTCTAGTAAAATGGAGGAGATTACATATATAGGAGAAAATCATTGCTTACAGTATCTGATGTGTCACTGCGTTTCAGTGACCGAAAATTATTTGATGAAGTAAATATTAAATTTACAGAAGGAAACACTTATGGCCTGATTGGGGCGAATGGTGCGGGTAAGTCCACCTTCTTGAAAATTTTAGCTGGAGATATTGAGCCGACGACAGGCCATGTTTCTTTGGGGCCAGATGAGCGACTTTCTGTTTTGCGTCAAAATCACTTTGACTATGAGGATGAGCGGGCCATTGATGTTGTTATCATGGGGAATGAGCACCTTTACAATATCATGAAGGAAAAAGATGCCATCTATATGAAGCCTGACTTTTCTGACGAGGATGGGGTTCGAGCGGCTGAACTGGAAGGTGAATTTGCTGAGTTGGGTGGCTGGGAAGCTGAAAGTGAAGCTTCTCAATTGCTACAAAATCTCAATATTCCAGAAGACTTGCATTACCAAAATATGAGTGAATTGACGAACGGCGACAAGGTCAAAGTTCTTCTTGCCAAGGCTCTTTTTGGTAAACCTGATGTCTTGCTTCTAGACGAGCCGACCAATGGTTTGGATATTCAATCCATTACTTGGTTGGAAGATTTCTTGATTGACTTTGACAATACAGTTATTGTCGTATCCCACGACCGTCACTTCTTAAATAAAGTTTGTACCCACATGGCTGACCTTGATTTTGGTAAGATCAAACTTTATGTCGGGAACTATGATTTCTGGAAAGAATCAAGTGAATTGGCAGCTAAGTTGCTCGCTGATCGAAATGCTAAGGCGGAAGAAAAAATCAAGCAATTGCAAGAGTTTGTGGCTCGCTTCTCAGCCAATGCTTCCAAGTCTAAACAGGCAACCTCTCGTAAAAAGATGTTGGATAAGATTGAATTGGAAGAAATTGTTCCGTCAAGTCGAAAATATCCATTTATCAGCTTTAAAGCGGAACGGGAAATCGGGAACGATCTCTTGACAGTAGAAAATCTTTCTGTCAAGATTGACGGCGAAACCATTCTTGACAATATCAGCTTTATCCTGCGTCCTGGCGATAAGACAGCTTTGATTGGACAAAATGATATTCAAACAACCGCCTTGATTCGTGCTTTGATGGGAGATATTGACTATGAAGGAACTATCAAGTGGGGTGTTACAACCAGTCGTTCTTATTTGCCAAAAGATAATTCTCGCGACTTTGCTGGTGGTGAATCTATTCTTGATTGGCTCCGTCAATTTGCGAGCAAGGAAGAGGATGATAACACCTTCCTTCGCGGTTTCTTGGGTCGGATGCTCTTCTCTGGCGATGAGGTTAACAAGTCTGTCAACGTCTTGTCAGGTGGAGAAAAAGTTCGCGTCATGCTATCTAAGCTCATGCTTCTCAAGTCAAATGTTTTGGTCTTGGACGATCCAACCAATCACTTGGATTTGGAATCTATTTCTAGTCTTAATGATGGTTTGAAGAACTTTAAAGAGTCAATCATTTTTGCCAGCCATGACCATGAGTTTATTCAAACCTTAGCCAACCATATCATCGTTCTCTCAAAAAATGGTGTGATTGACCGTATTGACGAAACTTATGATGAATTTTTGGAAAATCAAGAAGTTCAGGCAAAAGTCAAAGAACTTTGGAAAGATTAATAAGTTGTCAACATAAGTTGACAGAAGTTTACAGAGGCATGAAACAACGTTTCGGCCTCTTTCTCTATAAGAAACATGGAAAAAATCAGATATTTTTTTAAGAAAAATTGGCTTTATTTTGCTTCCTTCATCTTACCTTTTCTCATTATGTGTTTCGTTTATCTGAGTCAAGGTATTTACTGGGGAAGCGATACTTCGCCGTTACTTGGAGACGGCTTCCACCAGTATGTCGTATTTGATACGACATTGAGGAATATTCTTCATGGAACGGATAGTCTTTTTTACACATTTTCAAGTGGATTAGGACAAAATTTTTATGCCCTCTCCAGCTATTATCTAGGAAGTTTCCTTTCTCCCTTCGTCTATTTTTTCGATTTAAAATCAATGCCGGATGCAGTCTATTTGTTTACTCTTATCAAGTTTGGCTTGATTGGCTTGACAACTTGTATCAGTATTAAAGGGATCTTTAAAAGAATTCCGGATACACTAATCTTGATTCTGTCAACTTCCTTTGCCTTGATGAGTTTCTCAGTCAGTCAACTAGAAATTAAAACGTGGTTAGATGTATTTATATTGGTACCCCTTATTATCTTTGGTTTACACAAGTTGATGAATGGACAAGGGAGAGTTTTATACTTTACAAGCTTGTCAATTCTCTTTATCCAGAATTATTATTTTGGTTACATGATGGCTCTGTTTTTAGTTCTTTGGTATCTCGTTCAGCTTTCTTGGGACTTTAAGGCCAGGATTCGGTCTTTCCCTGATTTTGCTATCGTGTCAATATTAGCAGGGATTACTAGTCTAATTATGATTTTGCCGACTTATCTAGATCTGAGTTCACATGGTGAGACCTTGACAAAGGTTGAAGGTTTGTTTACTGAAAAAAGTTGGTATCTAGATATTTTTGCTAAAAATTTTATAGGAAGTTTTGACACAACTAAGTATGGCTCTATTCCTATGATTTATGTTGGTCTATTTCCTCTTATTTTAAGTATCTTGTTTTTCACGATAAAAAGTATTAAGCTTCGCGTGAAACTGGCCTACATTTTGTTGATTGGCATTTTTATAGTGAGCTTCCGACTGCAGTATTTGGATTTACTCTGGCAGGGAATGCATGCGCCAAATATGTTTTTACATCGCTATTCTTGGCTTTTTTCTCTTCTTATCATTTTGATGGCTGCAGAAACGCTCAATCGTTTGGAGGAAGTTAAATGGTGGCAAGTATTCCTTAGCTTCCTGCTCATTTCTTTTGGTTTTCTAGCCACCTTATACTATGGTAAACGCTATGATTTCCTTGGTCCTGAAACTTACATTTTTACTTTAGAGTTTTTCTTTGCCTATCTTTTAATCAGCTTTGCTTTCATTCGTTGTCACGTTAGGCAGAGTATGTTTACACTATCTTTATTGTTTTTTGTAATTTTTGAGCTCACCTTAAACTCTTATTATCAGGTCGATGGTATTGCTAAAGAATGGGTCTTTGCAAGTCGTTCTTCCTATTCTAAAAAGATGGATGAAATTGACAAACTTGTCAAGTATAGTAAGAGGGAAAATAGAGATTTCTTTCGAACAGAGAGGCTTGATCCTCAGACTGGGAATGACAGTATGAAATTTAATTATAATGGAATTTCTCAATTTTCATCAGTCAGAAATACGCAAGCTAGCTCGACTTTAGATAAATTAGGATTCAAATCGGCAGGAACGAATCTCAATCTCCGCTATCAAAATAATACTATTTTGATGGATAGCATCTTTGCTGTAAAGTATAATTTGTCTGAAAAAGACCCACAGAAATTTGGTTTTTCTGCAGAGAAGACTGAGAGGTCAATGACACTGTATGAAAATAATTATGCTTTGGGCTTGGCTTTCTTAACTAATGATGTTTACACAGATGTCAAGTTTACAAATTTGACACTTGACAATCAAACAGCCTTTTTAAATCAATTATCAGGTTTGAGTCATAAATATTATGAGCGGATTTCTATAGTTGGTAATGAGGCAGAGACTGAGGGAAAAGTAACTGCAAGCATCGAAAATGATAGTCAATTAAGTTATGCTAGCATAACCTATACAATTGAGGTAGCTGCAGGTAGTCAAGTTTATGTCAACCTTTCAGATCTTGATTTTTCAAACGATAATCAAACGGATGTCAATATCACTGTAAATGGAATCACGAATCGTTACTCAACTCACAATGTTTTCCCATTTTTGAATATTGGATATTTTAAGGAAGCACAGACGGTTTCTATCCAATTTTCTTTTCCAGAGAATCGGACTGTGACTTTTAACCAGCCAGAATTTTTCTCCGTGGATGTGAATAAATATCAGCAGTTAATAAGTAAATTGAAAGAACAAGAAGTTTCTGTGACGACAAAATCCAATACGGTAACGGTTGATTATCATGCAGATAGAGACAGTTCTCTCTTTTTCACCATTCCTTATGATAAGGGCTGGACGGCTAGTGTGAATGGCAAGAAGGTTCCGTTAAAACGTGCGCAAAATGGTTTTATGAAACTTGATGTGGGTAGAGGAGCGGGTAGAGTTACTCTATCATTTATTCCAAGGGGATTAAAGGAAGGTACAGTGGCCTTCATTTTCGGTATAGTTCTATTTTTCTTCTACGATAGAGTTCGATTTAAATGGAGAAAAAAACATAGAGATAGTTCAGCATAGGCTTTACATCATCAAAAAAACTTTAGAATATATGTCTGTTTTTACAAGTTCTTCAATAGTCTGTAATATAATTCATCAAAGTAATAAGGTTCTGTAATACTTTTGCTTTAGGATAGATATATCACAGAAAAGGAGAATTTTAAACATGAATGTGTATTTTAAAAATAGAATGATGAAAGCAGGCTTGCTCAGTTTGATGGCAGGAGCTGCTGTTTTGCTTCCTATTGTAGCCAATGCAAAAAGCTATTCTGTCAAGTCAGGTGATACCTTGTCAGCGATTGCTGCTTCTCATCAGACGACTGTTGACAAGATTGCTCAAAAAAACAAGATCAGCAATATCAATCTGATTAGTGTTGGTCAGATTTTAGAGCTGGACGATAATGTGTCTGAGCAAATGACTTTTGAAAAATCAGATAAGACTGAGCAGTCTGCTGTAAATCCAAGTTCTGGCTTGAGTGCTGAGGATGCAGAAGCTAAGGAGTGGATTGCCCAAAAAGAGTCTAGCGGCAGTTATACAGCACAAAATGGGCAATACTATGGTCGCTATCAATTAACCATTACCTATCTAAATGGAGATTTATCACCAGAAAATCAAGAGAAAGTGGCGAATGAATATGTAACTAATCGATATGGTTCATGGTCAGCTGCTAAAAACTTCTGGTTAGCTAATGGCTGGTATTAAAAAGGGTAATCTTTAGACTGGAGTTAGGCTAGGACTTTAATCCTAGCCTTTTACTTTACAAGCTCCTCTCCCTTGCAGCTAAAAAAAGATGATCAAGTTTTTGGTTTACAAGATTGTCAATGTAATTTACATCGTGGAAAATCTTAAAATTTGAGGAAATTCTATCCGTTGTCCTACTTGTTAAATCGTGATATAATAGACTTTGCTCAAACGACCTTCAATCGTTGAAAGCATAGCACGACCTTCAATCGTGAAATAACGAAAAGATGGGAGAACACAATGAGTGATAACTCTAAGACTCGTGTCGTCGTTGGTATGAGCGGAGGGGTCGATTCATCAGTAACTGCTTTACTCTTGAAAGAGCAAGGTTATGATGTAATTGGCATCTTCATGAAAAACTGGGACGATACAGATGAATTTGGTGTCTGCACAGCTACGGAAGACTACAAGGATGTAGCTGCTGTTGCAGATCAGATTGGCATTCCTTACTACTCTGTCAACTTTGAAAAAGAGTATTGGGATCGCGTTTTTGAATACTTCTTGGCAGAATACAGAGCTGGTAGGACTCCAAATCCAGATGTCATGTGTAACAAGGAAATCAAGTTTAAAGCCTTCCTTGACTATGCCTTGACACTGGGTGCAGATTACGTGGCAACGGGTCATTATGCCCAGGTGAAGAGAGACCAAGATGGTCTAGTTCACATGTTGCGTGGCAAGGACAACAATAAGGATCAGACCTATTTCTTGAGCCAGCTATCGCAGGAACAACTGCAAAAGACCATGTTTCCTCTGGGTCATTTAGAAAAGTCAGAAGTTCGAGCGATTGCTGAAAGAGCCGGCTTAGCTACTGCTAAGAAAAAAGATTCGACTGGCATTTGCTTCATTGGTGAGAAGAATTTTAAAGAATTTCTGAGTCAATACTTACCAGCCCAGCCTGGTCGCATGATGACAATGGATGGCCGAGATATGGGCCAGCATGCTGGGTTGATGTATTATACCATTGGCCAGCGGGGGGGTCTTGGAATTGGTGGTCAGCAGGGCGGTGACAACGAGCCTTGGTTTGTAGTCGGAAAAGACCTTAGCCAAAATATTCTTTATGTCGGTCAAGGATTTTATCATGACAACTTAATGTCAACTAGCCTTGACGCTAGTCAGGTTCATTTCACAAAAGAAATGCCAGTGGAATTTACTATGGAGTGTACAGCTAAGTTCCGTTATCGTCAGCCGGATTCTAAGGTGACAGTTACTGTAAAGGGTGACAAGGCAGTTGTCAACTTTGATCAACCACAAAGGGCAGTTACTCCAGGTCAAGCAGTCGTTTTCTATGATGGAGATGAGTGCCTAGGTGGAGGATTGATTGACAGAGCCTATAAAAATGGTCAAGTCTTGCAGTACATTTAAGTAACTACAAGAGGAGCGATGATGTTTCATTTTTTAAGAAAAAGATTGGTAAGAAGGACGGACTTGAAACTCTTTCTGACTATAAGAAACAGTATTTGCATGAGAAAACGACAGAATCTATAGAGGCATTATTTAAGGTATTAAAGCAATCTAAGGTTTGGGTTCCCTTCAATGCTTATCTAATGGATGAGAGCGAAGGTCAAGAAGGTGTTCGCCTAAAACCCGATATTCTGCAAAAGGGAGATGATTATTTCTATCCCTGTTTCTCAAACGAGCAAGAGATTCCAAAAGAATACTATGATCGCTTTTCTTGGTTGCAACTACCTGTTACAGACTGTTTGCAGTTGGAGGCAGAGGGAGATTCGCATTAAGAGGGATTTTATGGATGCATTCTTTGAATCTGTCGAGATTGATAAAGAAGCTTTTGAAGCGATTCGCCAATCTTAGTTGCTTTAGATTGACAATTTCGCTCAATTTGCTACAATAAGATAAGCAATACCTATGATGGTCAAAGCTCATGGATGTTGCAGGCTTTTTGTCCTGCACTTCTAGAGACTTGGCCTTTTTTGGTGAAAAAATGAAGGAAAAAGAAATGACACACAATTTTACTGAGAGTTATGATATTGTCGTGATTGGAGCAGGGCACGCTGGAGTTGAGGCGTCTCTGGCTGCCAGTCGTATGGGCTGTAAAGTGCTACTGGCAACCCTTAATATTGAGATGCTGGCTTTTATGCCTTGTAATCCATCTATCGGAGGGTCTGCTAAAGGGATTGTTGTCCGTGAAGTAGATGCTTTGGGCGGCGAAATGGCCAAGAATATTGACAAGAGCTATATCCAGATGAAGATGCTCAACACGGGTAAGGGACCTGCAGTGCGGGCTCTTCGGGCGCAGGCGGATAAGGAAGTCTACTCCAAAGAAATGCGGAAGACTGTCGAAAATCAAGAAAATCTGACCTTGCGGCAAACCATGATTAATGAAATCTTGGTAGAAGATGGTAAGGTCATTGGGGTTAAGACAGCGACTAATCAGGAATTTGCAGCTAAAGCCGTCATTGTGACGACGGGAACAGCCTTGCGGGGCGAAATTATCATTGGTGATCTCAAGTATTCATCAGGTCCTAACCACAGTCTGGCAGCAATTCCTTTGGCTGATAACCTGCGGGATCTAGGTTTTGAAATTGGTCGTTTTAAGACTGGAACGCCTCCACGTGTCAAGGCTTCATCGATCAATTATGATGTGACCGAGATTCAGCCAGGTGATGAAAAGGCCAATCATTTCTCTTATACGTCTCGTGATGAAGACTATGTGAAAGATCAAGTGCCTTGCTGGTTGACTTATACCAATGCAGAAAGTCATGAAATTATCCAAAATAACCTGCACCGTGCTCCTATGTTTTCAGGTATCGTTAAAGGAGTAGGGCCACGTTATTGTCCGTCTATTGAGGATAAGATCGTCCGTTTTGCGGACAAAGAACGCCACCAGCTTTTCCTAGAGCCTGAAGGTCGTGATACGGAAGAAGTTTATGTGCAGGGGCTGTCAACCAGTCTGCCAGAAGATGTACAAAAGGACTTGGTCCACTCTATCAAGGGTCTAGAAAATGCTGAGATGATGCGGACAGGCTATGCCATTGAGTACGATATGATTATGCCCCACCAGTTGCGGGCGACCTTGGAAACCAAGAAAATTTCAGGGCTCTTTACAGCAGGTCAGACCAATGGAACTTCTGGCTATGAAGAAGCTGCAGGTCAAGGAATTATCGCTGGGATTAATGCGGCCTTGAAAGTCCAAGGTAAGCCAGAGCTGATTCTGAAACGCAGTGACGGTTACATTGGAGTCATGATTGATGATTTGGTGACCAAGGGAACCGTAGAACCTTATCGACTCTTGACCAGCCGAGCTGAGTACCGTTTGATTCTCCGCCATGACAATGCGGATATGCGTTTGACAGAGATTGGCCGAGAAATAGGTCTGGTGGATGATGAGCGCTGGACTCGTTTCGAGATTAAAAAGAATCAATTTGGCAATGAAATGAAGCGTTTGGAATCCATCAAGCTGAAACCTGTCAAGGAAACCAATGCCAAGGTAGAAGCGCTTGGTTTTAAGCCTCTGACAGATGCGGTAACTGCCAAAGAATTTATGCGGCGGCCGGAAGTGTCTTATCAAGATGTGGTTCAGTTCATTGGTCCAGCTGCAGAAGAGCTTGATGAGAAGATTATCGAGCTGCTTGAGACAGAGATCAAGTACGAAGGCTATATTTCCAAAGCCCTTGATCAGGTTGAAAAGATGAAGCGCATGGAAGAGAAGCGGATTCCAGCCAATATTGACTGGGATGATATTGACTCGATTGCAACAGAAGCACGACAGAAGTTTAAGAAAATCAATCCAGAAACAATTGGTCAGGCTAGTCGTATTTCTGGTGTCAATCCAGCAGATATTTCTATTTTGATGGTTTACTTAGAAGGCAAGTCTAGAAGTATTTCTAAAAATCAAGCAAAATGATAAGTTATCGACGCACTGTCTTAAAAGATGGTGCGTTTTTGTATAGTTTACAGCTTTGTAAACGACAGTTGACAAGAGAAACTCTTGATATAGAACAAAGTTTACACGATTTGTCAATCATTAAAATCTTAAAGTTTACAATGTTTACAGGATCTGAAAACGATTTACAAGTTCTTATCTGAAAAGAATTCTAGCGACTTGATTCTGTATTGCTTTACAAGTGTCCAGGGACAGTGAAAACTCGCTTTTTTTAAGAAAATATGGTAAAATGGCGCAATAAGAGGTTTTTTAATGAAAAAAATTCGTTTTGCCCCAAGCCACTTGGCAATAGCGGGGTTTACTTCCTTTATCGTATTAGCTATTTGTTTGCGACTTTTTGGTGACAGTTTTGCTATGCTAGCTTCTCTTTTCATAGTGCTGGCGCTTTTAGTTGGGCTATTTATTCAGCAGCAGAGAGTGTCCGAATTGGATGAGCTTGAGCAGATTCGCTATGTCAATCATCAAGCAGAAGGAAGTTTGGCTTCCTTGTTGGATAAAATGCCTGTTGGTGTGATTAAAATCAATGAAAATAGTGGAGATGTGGACTGGTTCAATCCGTATGCCGAATTGATTTTTACAACGGATGAGGGTGAGCTAGATAGCGATCTCCTGCAGGAAATTATCCACATTGCCGCTTCAAAAGCGGGTAGTTATGCAACAGTGGGAGATAATCAATATTCTGTTTATTTTGATTCAGCTTCTAGCGTCCTGTATTTTTTTGATGCATCAAATGAGTATGAAGCGACAGTTGGACTAGTTACAACGCGGCCAGTTATCGGTATCGTTTCGGTTGATAATTATGACGATTTGGAAGATGCTGTTTCAGACTCAGATATCAGCCATGTCAACAGTTTTGTTGCCAACTTTGTTGCAGAGTTTTCTGATCAATTTCACATGTTTTACCGTCGGGTGGGGATGGATCGCTATTATCTATTTACGGATTATACGGTTTTGGAACAACTGATGGATAGTAAATTTTCGATTATTGATCAATTTCGGACAGAAGCTAAGAATCGAAAACTTCCTCTGACGCTTAGTATGGGCTTTTCTTACGGGGATGGCAAGCATGATGAAATTGGTAAGACAGCGCTCCTCAATCTTAACCTAGCAGAGGTTCGGGGTGGTGACCAAGCGGTTGTCAAAGAGAATGACGAGACCAAGAATCCAGTTTACTTCGGTGGTGGAACGGCTGCATCTGTTAAGCGCACGCGCACGCGTACTAGAGCCATGATGACAGCTATTTCGGATAAAATCAAGAGTGTGGATCAGGTTTTTGTGGTTGGCCACCGCAATCTTGACATGGATGCTTTAGGCTCTGCTGTTGGTATGCAGCTTTTTGCCAGCAATATCATTGAGAAAGCTTATGTTGTGTATGATGACCAACAGATGGGCTCAGACATCTATCGCTCCATTCAAAAATTGACGTCGGAAGGCGCTGATTATCTTTTGTCGATTTCGGAAGCCATGAACCGAGTGACCAGTCGTTCGCTCTTGATAATGGTGGACCACTCGAAGCTAGCTTTAACGCTTTCAAGGGAATTATTTGACCGATTTAGTCAGACGATTGTGGTGGATCATCACCGCCGCGATGAGGATTTCCCTGAAAATGCAGTCATCGCCTATATTGAAAGTGGAGCTAGCAGTGCCAGCGAATTGGTAACGGAGCTGATTCAGTTTCAAAATTCCAAGAAGAATCGCCTGAATAAAATTCAAGCCAGCCTGCTCATGGCTGGGATTATGCTAGACACCAAGAATTTCACCTCCAGAGTAACGAGTCGAACCTTTGATGTAGCCAGTTATTTGCGGGCTCGGGGCAGTGATAGTGTCGTCATTCAGGATATTTCTTCGACGAATTTTGAAGAGTATCGAGCAGTCAATGAGCTGATTTTGACTGGTAAGAAGCTTTTGCCAAATGTGATTGTAGCAGCGGGTCCTGAAAATACCAGCTATGATACTGTCGTCATTAGTAAGGCAGCTGACACTATGCTTGCCATGTCGGGCATTGAAGCAACATTTGTAGTCAGCAAAAATACTGAGGGTTACGTATCCATTTCAGCTCGTAGTCGCAGCAAGATCAATGTCCAGCGGATTATGGAGAAAATGGGTGGTGGCGGCCACTTTAATCTAGCAGCAGCGCAAGTCAGCGATCAAACGGTTGCTGAAGTCACCCAGCGTCTCAATCAAGAGATTATGGATCAAGTGATGGATAACGAAGAATCACTAGAAAAGGAGAAATAAAATGAAAGTTATTTTTTTAGCAGATGTAAAAGGAAAAGGGAAAAAAGGGGAAATCAAGGAAGTGCCTACTGGCTACGCTCAAAATTTCCTGATTAAGAAAAATCTGGCTAAGGAAGCAACTGCACAAGCTATCGGTGAGCTGAGAGGAAAGCAAAAATCTCAAGAAAAAGCTCACGCAGAAATGGTAGCAGAAGCACAAGCCATTAAAGCTAAGTTGGAAGAAGAAGCAACAGTTGTTGCTTTTACAGAGAAGGTCGGACCAGACGGACGGACTTTCGGTTCGATTACTAACAAGAAAATTGCTGATGAACTACAAAAGCAGTTTGGCCTAAAAATTGACAAACGGAATATCAAGGTTGATTCTCCCATTCGTTCGATTGGTTTGATTGATGTTCCTGTAAAGATTTACCAAGATGTGACAAGTGTGATTCGCCTGCGGGTTACGGAAGGGTAAAAAGAATTAAAGGAAGGATTCACCTATGGCAGAGATTGATGAGTTGCGAGCTCAGCCTCAAGATATTTTAGCAGAACAGTCTGTACTAGGGGCCATTTTCATCGATGAGAGCAAACTGGTCTTTGTCCGTGAATATATTGAGCCTGGAGATTTCTTTAAATATGCTCATCGGCTGATTTTTAAGGCCATGATTGACTTGGCAGACCGTGGGGATGCTATTGATGCGACCACTGTCCGCAATATTTTGGATAGCCAAGGAGACTTGCAGAATATTGGCGGTTTGAGCTATCTGGTGGAGGTCGTTAACTCTGTACCGACTTCTGCCAATGCAGAGTACTATGCCAAGATCGTTTCTGAAAAAGCAATCTTACGCCGCTTGATTTCACGCTTGACAGAATCCATCAACCAAGCCTATGATGGTGAGAGACCATCCGAGGAAATCATTGCGGGTGCGGAAAAGGCCTTGATTGATGTCAGTGAAACGGCTAGCCGTAGCGGTTTTAAAACAATCCAGGATATTCTAAATCTTAACTTTGCTAGTCTGGAAGCTCGTTCTCAGCAAACTACTGATATTACGGGGATTGCGACGGGTTACCGTGAGTTGGATAAGATGACGACGGGTTTGCACGAAGAAGAGTTAATCATCCTAGCTGCTCGTCCAGCGGTTGGTAAGACGGCCTTTGCTCTCAATATCGCCCAGAATATCGGGACCAAGCTGGATAAGACAGTGGCTATCTTCTCCCTAGAAATGGGGGCAGAGAGTCTGGTGGATCGGATGCTGGCTTCAGAGGGAGTGATTAATTCTCACTCTATTCGTACGGGGCAACTGACAGATGAAGAGTGGCAGAAATATACCATTGCGACGGCGAATCTGGCTAATGCGAGTATTTATATTGATGATACGCCGGGGATTCGGATTACAGAGATTCGTTCGCGGGCTCGCAAGTTGTCTCAGGAGACAGGGAATCTTGGTCTGATTTTGATTGACTACCTGCAGCTGATTACAGGAACGGGTCGTGAAAACCGCCAGCAGGAAGTTTCGGAAATTTCCCGCCAGCTTAAAATCTTGGCGAAGGAGCTCAAGGTGCCGGTTATTGCGCTGAGTCAGCTCTCGCGTGGTGTGGAGCAGCGACAGGATAAGCGACCAGTGCTGTCTGATATTCGGGAGTCTGGATCTATTGAGCAGGATGCGGATATCGTAGCCTTTCTTTACCGGGATGACTATTATGAGCGGGTCGGTGAGGAAGAGGAAGGTATTCCTAACAACAAGGTTGAAGTCATTATTGAGAAAAATCGGAGCGGGGCGCGTGGTACGGTTGAGCTAATTTTCCAAAAAGAATATAATAAATTTTCAAGTATTTCTAAAAGAGAGGATGTATAGTATGAGTGATGCATTTACAGATGTGGCAAAAATGAAGAAAATCAAGGAGGACATCAAGGCTCACGAGGGGCAGATGGTAGAGATGACCTTGGAAAATGGCCGTAAGCGCCAAAAAAGTAAAAAAGGTCGTTTGATTGAAGTTTATCCTTCTCTATTTATCGTTGAGTATGAAAATGAAGGAGGGCAGCCGGGTGAAATTGCCAACACCTATGTGGAGTCCTATACTTACTCAGATATTTTGACAGAGAAAAATTTAATTCGCTATTTTGACTAAGAATAATAGGTTATTCCAGAACTTTGTATTGCTTCCTAGAGTTGGGTAAAACCCAACTTTGAGGAACAGTTCATTTCTGGGATTTTTCTTAACCTAAACATGCCATACCAAGGACGGTTAAGATCAGCCGAATGGTGTATCTGCGAAGGCATGAGCTAGAACTTACGAAAGCTCCTACATATAGAGAAAGGGCTGATGAAAGAAATGATAAAAAATTTGGTTTTTGACTTAGGAAATGTCCTAATTGAATGGAATTCTGAGAAAATCTTAACGTATTTTGAACCTGAAAATGAGCGGCGGCAGGCTCTTAAGCAGGCTATTTTTGATTCGGGTGTCTGGCATCAAACAGACAAGGGAGAGCTAAGCTTGAAAGAAGCTTGTGACGAAGTGCTAGCTCAGCTGGATGACTCCTACCATCCTGCTGTTCAGAATATCTTCTACAATTGGTACGAGGTTATGGAGGTTTACAGTGGTTTACAGGAGCAGATTGGGCTGTGGGCTGATCAAGGCTATCGCATTTACATCCTGTCAACTACTTGCGAGATTTTTTACCGTATTGAAAAAGCTGGTTTGCTGCCCATCTTTCCACTGCTGTCGGGCTACGTTCTTTCCTCAGAAGTCGGGATTGTCAAGCCAGAGCCTGAGATTTATCAAAAACTGCTGAAAAAATACGGGATTGAGCCGACAGAGTCCGTTTTCATTGACGACATTCAAGCTAACTTGGATACGGCAGCTGAACTGGGTTTTGAAACCATCTTATCCACAAGTGAGTCAGAGAATATCAGGGCTATGGAGGCTTTGTTGGCTGCGAAAGGAGAGTTTGTCTGATTGACGATCGTTTGATTCACTTGTAGTTGAAAAGTAGTGAGTCCAAGCTCCAATCTTGACATTTGCTGATGATTGCGTTATCATAATCCTATATATGGGAGTCTGTGTACAGTCTGAGAGGAAGTGTAAGCTTCGACCGCACCTGATCTGGGTAATGCCAGCGTAGGGAATTGTATTTGTAAAGACCTTGTGGTTTTGCTAAAATGGAGAGTCATTCGCCAAGTTAGTTTACTGATGCATGCAACACCTTTTCCATATTGGAGAAGGTGTTTTTGTATGGAAAGCAAAGTGTTTATAAAGGGAGCTCGCTGTCTTTTGGTTTAAATGCCAAGTTATTTTCTTGTGAATTTTAATCCGATCTGCATACAATATTCTCAGATGAAGCATGAAAGTAAGGAGGTGAAGAGATGAAAGCCAGTATCGCTTTACAAATTCTTCCTTTGTCACATGATGTGAATCGTTTGGCAGTCATAGAGGAAGTGATTGAGTTTTTGCAAAAACAGCCAGTGAAGATGGTCGTGACGCCTTTTGAGACCGTTCTAGAAGGGGAATGGGAGATCTTATTTCCTATTCTGCAGCAGGCGATTGAGCTTGCAGGCACTCAGGCAGACAATGTTTTTGCGAATGTGAAAATAAACTATGGAAAGATTTTAAGTATTGATGAAAAACTTGAAAAATATCCTGCGGCAGCAGATTAGCCTTTTGGGTATGCTGGGAATCCTTGTCATCTGGCAGGTTATGGGCTGGCTCAAGCTCTTGCCCAAGTTTATCCTGCCGACACCTCTGGAAATCGGTCAGGCCTTTATCAGAGATGCGGGCTTTCTAGCTGGTCATAGTTGGGCGACCTTAAAAGTAGCCTTGCTGGGTTTAGTCTTGGGCGTCATCTTGGCTTGTATACTAGCTATACTCATGGACAGCATGAGCTGGCTCAATGATCTGATTTATCCCATGATGGTCGTGGTGCAGACTATTCCGACCATTGCTTTGGCGCCAATTCTGGTTCTCTGGCTGGGTTATGGTATTTTGCCCAAGATTGTGCTCATTATTCTGACGACGACTTTTCCGATTATCGTCAGTATTCTGGATGGTTTTCGGCATTGTGACAGGGATACTCTGACGCTCTTTGAGCTTATGCAGGCCAATCGCTGGCAGATTCTCTGGCATTTTAAAATTCCAGCTAGTTTGCCTTATTTCTACGCAGGGCTGCGCGTTAGTGTATCTTATGCCTTTATCACGACTGTGGTTTCCGAATGGCTGGGCGGTTTTGAAGGCTTGGGTGTTTACATGATTCAGTCCAAGAAACTTTTCCAGTACGATACCATGTTTGCCATTATCATATTGGTTTCGGTCATCAGTCTTCTGGGGATGAAGCTGGTGGCTGTCAGTGAAAAATATGTCATTAAGTGGAAATAGGAGCTCAGCTCTGCTATTTCCAAAAAAGAAAAGAGGATTATAATGAAAAAAACTTATAAAATGTTGTTGGCAGGTTTGGCTGCCGTGTCTATCTTTGGCCTAGCGGCTTGTGGTAAGTCAGGCTCAGAGTCTGCTAGCAAGGATAAAAAGATTGATTTTATCCTAGACTGGTCACCTAATACCAACCATACCGGTCTTTATGTGGCTCAGGAAAAGGGCTACTTCAAGGAAGCAGGCGTGGATGTGGATATCAAGTTACCGCCTGAAGATAGCAGTTCGGATCTGATTATCAACGGCAAGGCGCCTTTTGGCATTTATTTTCAGGACTCCATGGCTAAAAAACTGGATAAGGGTGCAGAAATCACAGCTGTTGCGGCTATTGTAGAGCATAATACTTCGGGCATTATTTCTAAGAAGTCTGCAGGGATTACTGGACCTAAGGACCTAGCAGGGAAGAAATACGGTACTTGGAATGACCCTGTGGAGCTGGGCATGCTCAAAACCTTGGTAGAAAGCCAAGGCGGTCAGTTTGATGAGGTAGAAAAGGTTCCCAACAACGATTCTAACTCTATTACGCCGATTGAAAATGGCTTGTTTGATGCGGCATGGATTTACCATGGCTGGGACGGCATCATGGCTCAAACTCAGGGCATGGATACAAATTTCTTTTATATGAAGGACTATGTCAAGGAGTTCGACTATTATTCTCCAGTCATTATTGCCAATAATGACTATCTCAAGAAGAATCCGGACGAGGCAAAAAAGGTCCTGCAGGCTATCAAGAAGGGCTATCAATATGCCATGGAGCACCCTGAAGAAGCGGCGGATATTTTAATCAAGCATGCGCCAGAATTGAAAAACAAGCGCGACTTTGTCTTGGCTTCGCAAAAATATCTGTCTGAGCAATATGCATCGGATAAGGACAAGTGGGGTCAGTTTGAGGCTAGCCGCTGGAATGCCTTTTACAAATGGACCAAGGACAATGGCATCGTGAACAATGACTTGAGTGACAAGGGATTCAGCAACGATTATATAAAATAATGACAGAAATTAAACTTGAAAATGTAAGTTATGCTTATGGTGAGCAGCAGATTTTGAAAGATATCAACTTAGAGGTAGAAGCAGGCCAGGTCGTAGCGATTTTGGGGCCTAGTGGCGTTGGGAAAACGACTCTTTTTAACCTCATTGCTGGGATTTTGGAGGTCCAGTCGGGTAGGATTGTCCTAGACGGGCAGGAAAATCCCAAGGGTCGGGTAAGTTATATGCTGCAGAAGGACTTGCTACTGGAGCACAAGACAGTGCTGGGCAATGTCATCTTGCCTCTGCTGATCCGCAAGGTATCAAAAAAAGAAGCGATGGAGCAGGCGACTCAGATTTTGAAGGAGTTTGGGCTCTTTGATGTGGCAGACAAGTATCCACATGAGCTGAGTGGGGGGATGCGGCAGCGCGTGGCTCTGCTGCGGACCTATATGTTCGGTCACAAGCTATTTCTTCTAGACGAGGCCTTTAGTGCTTTGGATGAGCTGACCAAGATAGAGCTACACGCTTGGTATCTGGATATTCACCGTAGGCTGGGTCTGACGACTCTCCTTATCACTCATAGCATCGAGGAAGCTCTGGCTCTCAGTGATCGTATCTATATTCTGAAAAATCGGCCTGGCCAAATCGTGGCAGATCTTCAACTGACTTGGTCAGACAGCGAGGATAAAGAACTGCAGAAGCTGCGATACAAGCAGGAGATTTTGAAACTTTTAGGTTTGTGAGTTTCCTTGTTTTCTAAAAATGACTTTAGAGAGTGGGACAGAAATCGGTAATTCGTTAGAATTCGATTTCGTCGTCCCACC
>ERZ772909.717-NODE-717-length-19694-cov-18.129640_pt1 | contig 19694 bp, 9 predicted proteins | sample MGYA00511137_ERZ772909 | MGnify/ENA primary metagenome ERZ772909 (study PRJEB29015, sample SAMEA2738095) | human oral metagenome | biome: human oral; feature: human-associated habitat; material: saliva | place: China | collected 2270 ... | reverse complement strand
AGGGGTATCTCGGTAATCACTCCCCTCTCCATTCGGAGAGGGGCTGGGGGTGAGGCTTCTGGTGGCTGTGTGTTCTGTGATATCGGTTGACTTAATGTCTCTGTGAAGCTTTGTGTGTTCTGTTCTTCTATGTTTTTCTGTGAGAAATAGAACGCACTTGAGAGTCGTGGGGAGTCTTTTCTTTTATGCTGGATATTTTTTCCTCTCACAGAGAATACAGAGGTCACGGAGGTTTTAAGCTCACGGTTTCGAGCGCACAGAACGCCTTCGGCATACAGAGTTCACAGAGGCCTTTCAACTAACATTAGCTGTAACGCTCTGTGATATCGGTTGACTTAATGTCTCTGTGAAAGTTTGTGTGTTCTGTTCATTTGTGTTTTTCTGTGAGAAAAAATATGTCATTCTCTATTTGTCATTATGTCATTATGTCTTAAAAAAAACACCTGTCTTCTTTTGTCATTATATCATTCTGTCTAAAAATCACACCTATCTCCCTTTGTCATTATGTCATTATGTCTTAAAAAAATACCTGTCTCCCCTCGTCCTCATGTTACTCTGTCTTCAAAACCACCCTATCTGTTACTCCCAGAACTTGTTCATCTGTTACCCTGTCTTTCTCATACTCTCTGTCCATCGACCCTGTTCACCTGTCTCTTTAGCGACTTTGAAAATTTTAACTGAAAACATTGAACATTTAACAGGATTATTATTAACTTTGCATGTGATAACAAAAAATATGACTATTAGATTAATTTGTATGAGTTTTAGAGTATAGTCGTCTTAGGCGAATAGCTTGAGGTGTCTTATACAAAATCCGCTTATTTATTAAAACACAGTGTTAATAAAATGAAGAAAAATGTTTTGAAAGTATTCGTGTCGGCGTTAATGGTGATGGCTGCCGTAGTGAATACAGGATGTAGCAACGAAGCCGGTCTTGCAAGCGATGTACAGCAAGAGCAGGCAGTAACAGAAGGTACAGAGCTTTCATTCAACTTTGATCTTGCTGGCTATGGTAAAGAGCAGTCAGTGGCAACCCGTGGTGTTGCAGGAGAGGCAAAGGGTCGTGTAATTGCCAGCTCTGTTTCAAGTTTAGGTGATGGTCTTGAGGCTTACACAGAGGTAGTAGAGGATGCGAAGCCTCAGACACGTGCTACTTACACAGCAGCTCCAGCACAGAACTACACTATCCTTGCCTATAAGGATGGACAGAAAAAAGGTGAGTGGGTAGGCTCGTATGACGGTTCAAAGTTTACGCCTAAGGCAGGTACTTCTTCTGTTCAGGCGTTGCAGCCAGGAACCTATACATTCTTTGTCTTCAGCGATCACTTGACATACAAGGACGGTAAGATTATTATCGACATAAATAAGGGTTCTGTTAATGCACTCTTTAACAATCAGCAAGTAACAATCCTTGCGCAAAAGAAACAACAAGTTGATTTCCATCTCGTTTCACCATACGCAAGGGTGAGAATGAAGATTAATGGTTTCTCAAGTCAGGCTTTCGAGGGTTCTATCAATGGTGCACTGACGTATCAGGCAGCTGCTCCAACTGATGCAGGTGGCGTTAAAGCAACCTGTACTATTGACCCAGCTGCGGGAACAGCTGTTTATGCTAACGTGACGCAGGCTGGTCAGCTTAAATATCAGCATTTTACTAATAATGTTGAGGGACCTCAAGAGAATGGCGTCGTAAAGACATCTTACATTATCACTCCAGAAGATGCTGGTGTTTATTTCTTGGCTCAGACACGCTTGAATAAGTTGTCATTCCAGTTTGCTTCAGAGGCTTCTGGTACTATTTATAAGAAGCCAGTTGCTAATAAGGTGCTTCCTCTTAATCTTTCAGATGTAGAGTTGAAGATAGGAACAAGCTATACGATTTCACAGACTATCTATTATTCTGCTGATTATCTCTTCAGTGATGGAACAGTAGGTACATTGGTTCCTAACTTGAAGGCAGGCCGTAGACCAGTAGCACTCGTCGTTGATAAGAATCGTAAGGTAGCTATGTCTCTTAAGGATGTTAATGGTTTAAAGAAGTGGTCATCGAATTGGAACCTTGGTTCTGAAACAGCCTACGATCAGACTCCAGCTGGTTTACAAGCTGCTATTGATAAATATGATGGTTATCAAGAGACTTGGGACCCATATTATACGAGAAAAGCTGCAGGACATCTAATGGTGTCAAAAAGAATTAAGGCTCATTGGCCAGAATTCCAAGCATTTACTGCTGTAGCAGACTTTGACCCAGTACCTAATAAGAAATGGCATGTTCCTGGTGCGGGTGAATGGAGTCTTGCATTAAAGAAGTTTGGTATAGCAGACCCAACATCAGGCTTTGGAAATACTCAGTTGGACCTTCCATGGGGAGGTGACTTAGGATATAGACTTCAAGAGATACTTTTCTATCAAGCTGGTGGAACTCCATTGAATGATTGGTATTGGTGTGCTAATGAATTATCAAGTGATAATAGACATAAGGCTCTCACTGTGACAGCTAACACAAGCATTGCTCACTTTGGTGCTGCTGGAAAGAGTAGTTCGACTTTGGTTAGACCATTTATCAACTACTAATCCTTACGAGGATATGTTAAGAAAGTAGAAACTTAGAATTATATTTTATGAATAAGATAGAAGCAAAGAAAAGTTACTTAAAGCCAAGTGTAACATTGGTACACGTTGAGGCTGAGAGTATGATTTGTAACAGCGTAGAGCCTGGTCAGATTCAGAAAAAAGATTTTGAAGACGGAGGCGAGCACAAGGCAGAGGATGTTGAGTGGTAAAAGGACTTAAAACGATAGTTCCACCTCTAAGCGTCAAGACAATACGGAAAGTGTTCGTGATGGCTTTCTTATAAGCTGCAGAACGCAGACTGTTGTTTATAACATAATGCGGACTAAACCCATTGGGCGAGTTAAATATGTGTTGTTCCTTAAAGGAATTATGACACGAAATACTTAATCCCTCCAATGGGTTTCTTTTTGATAGAAGGGGAAAGCTAATTAAACCTATTAGTCCAATATGGTACGTCATCTGAACTGTGCTATTGGCTTCATTTCTTTAGGAGCATGAGGAATGCTGATGGGCAAATTGGAGCAGTCTTTCTCTTGGTAAAATTAGGCTGGGATCGACGTACAGTCTGATTTTAATTTGCTGGTGGCATAGCCCCTTGCATCTTCTCTTGGTGTTGCAAAGATACAAGAGTATTTTTGAAGTGGATAATTTCCTGATGCGTGACTTTATGAGCTTATAGTAATTGAAAGCGGTCGCTAAATTTTATAGTGAACTGTTGGGCTGTCTGACCTCAGTCTTTCAATGGTGGAGTCCACCTCTTTTTGATGTTATGATAGGCAAGATATTCGGACTTGAAGAGCGTCTCGTTATTTGGGAAGACTCCCTTTGTCTTCGTTACTTTACGAACCTGACGAGGATAACCTTCAACAATGTTGGTAGTACACATGATATGTCTGATGAGCTTCGTATAATCAAAAAGGTGTGATAGGTTATCCCACTTGTCACGCCATGACTTAATAACGATAAGATATTGCAGTCTCACTTTTTTTGCATAAATATTTGTTAATATCAAAACAAAAGCCTAACTTTGCACCCCAAAAGGCGGTAGTTTTAGAGAAAATTATATGTCGAAGCTGAAATAAATTAACTGAGTTAAGCTTTCAAGATAAAAAGAACAAAATTAAAGGATAATGAGAAAAAACGAATTGATTGCATCAGAGATGATAGCCAAGGTAGGGAAACTGGCCTATTTGAAACCATCGTGCGCAACATTCTGTGTCGAGCCAGCGTCAATGATATGTAGCAGTGTGACAGGTGAGACTGATAATGACGATGTTGGTAGTAACGAACATGACCCTTGGTATACAGGTCAAGGCGATTAAATAAGGCTGTTAACATTATGCATAACTTGTAGATGAAAACTAAAGACATCTATAAGTAGGTGCAACGATTGTAGTAAATGAATTAATCAAAGGTATTTTTAATACGTATTAAAGGAATAAAGAATGAAAACGAAAATTCTTTTGCCACTTATTTGCATGGTAATATCAATCTTTACAGCGTCTTGTTCTTCTGATGATATAGTGTCGCCAGAAGCAAAGGAGCAAATGTTAACCCTCACTGTCTCAGCTGGTACAGAAGATGAAGCTGCAGCAACACGCGCAGAATTGGTTGAAGCTGAAGGTTCTAAAAGTCCATGGAAGTGGGAAACTAATGACAAGTTGATGCTCGTTATAACCAATGCAGGTCAGAAAACTGTTCATACACTCACATTGAAGTCTACAAAGCGTGGCGGTCTCAGTGGTGAGTTTGAAGGTCAGGTTCCAGCAGACCGCATAACAAATACCAGCACTTACCGCTTTTTCTATATAGGTAAGACCGCCGATGGTAGTGCCGACAGAACAATTAGCGCAAGTGACCTCTCTGCAGGTAACATCAATATCGACCTCACTCAGCAGACTGGTGAACTTAAGGATTTGAAGAAGAACTGTGTCTTAATGGGTACAGGTAACGTTGTTGCTACAACTGGTGGAAAGGCAGTTACTGACGGAAGTGTTATAATGAAGAACTTATTTGCTGTAGCTCACTTTGCTATTACAGCCAACGACAATACGGCAATTACAAAGGTTGGTCTTCGTGGTAAGGGTGTTTACGCTTCAGCTAATGTAGACTTGAGTACTGGTGCAGTAACAGGTGTTTCTGAGATTGGTACAGAGATTGACCCAGAGGAGAACATCTTCTTCCCAGCTGGTAAAATCGATTTCTATGTGACCTTCGTTCCTGGTAGTGTTGCTCCTGCATTCGATGGTTATTATGCAGGTTCACATTCGAATACTGAAGCCATTACTTCTAGACCAGAGGCACGTAACTATGCAGCCGACAAGTCATTCGTTTATCTTAATGGGCATAAGGCGGCGTTCTCTGTAAGTGCGACACAGAAGGTAGCTATTACAAATGGTAATATGCAGTATGTAATGCCTATCGCTACTTACACATCTTCAATGAGTGAAAAAACGCTTACACCTAACACACTCGTCAGATGGAAGAAGTCGGTCCCACTTAAGCTTAAGGGAACGCTTACCATACACAAAGGCCATTACCGATTAGCACCAGAGCAGTGGGAGATGGCTATGCCTAAAAATAAAAGAACAGGAGGAACTTACACTTACACCACAGTGACTATAGGCGGTAAGGAATATGTTTCTCCAGAGACCTACGGCTACTTCGACCTTCCATCATGGGGAACAATTGATAACCCTACGGTAATTAATAATACCTTCAGCATTAGTGGTACAGGTACAGAAACTCAGTATGACTTCGGTAATAAGTTATACGTAGGTTCAAAGAAGACTCGTGTAATGACTTCTGACGAGTGGGCTTACCTGATGCCTCAGAATACCAATAATTCAAATAATCGTATTTGGATAGAAAATGGTAAAAGTTATGCTAAGTGGGCAAGATGCTTTATTGATGAAAATGGAGACAAAAAGAGAGGGGTTAATCCTGCTGAGTTACGTGGCTATCTTATCTTCCCAGATGACATGACTATTGAAGCTGCAAGAAAGGTATTTACAAAGGATCCAACATTTGGAGGTGGAAATGCAATAAATAACCCTACAACATACGAGAAGATTAAGAGTAGTGGTGCTGTCTTCATCCCATTATCTGCCTTCAGATCACAAAACAGTCGTACCTTAGGCGTATGGGGAGAACATGGTAACTATTCTACATCTTCTTATAAGAATGGTTCAATGATACATATTAGAATAACTGCTGGTTCATCTCTATTTAACGACACAAGTGTCCCTAATCAGGGCTGTATGAGCCGTTTGGTACAGAATTATTAATACTATCATCCGATAACGTTCGGATTATATAAATAAGAATCGGTCATTATGATTTCTTACTGTCTTAAGGCAGCAAGAGGTTGTAATGACCGATTTGCTTTTGTTCTTTTGTTACTCTGTCTTTAATTATCCTATCTTTTCTTATCTCGCTCTGCCCGTTAGTCTCCCTTCTTTTGTCCTTTTGTTACTCTGTCTTTAATTACCCTGTCTCTTATTATCTCTTTCTGCCCTTCAGTCTCTCCTTTTGTCCTTTTGTTACTCTGTCTTTAATTACCCTGTCTAACTCGTCCTCACGGCCAGTCTTTCTAACAAACAACTTGTTCGCTTGTCAACTCGTCAACTTGTCCACTTGCCCACCATGTGTTTATATATGTTAAATATTAAATTTTATGTAAGTATTATAAGTATTTAAGTTGTTTGAAAGATAGGTGTCATTAGACCAATCTAATCGTTCGAGCACTGAGAGGAGGTATAATAGACTGCTTATAAGGGCTTTGCGAAGGTGAGGACAAAGGAGGCAGGCCCAGTGAGTTAGGCAGTTATTGCTCGAAGAAAGCTAAAGGATGTGAACAAGAAAACCTAAATCGGTTACACCTTATTATATATAGGGGGTGAGCAGATGAAAACTTCAAATAGAGAGAAGGAGTAAGTAAAGAGTACTACTCATTCGAAAGCGAAGGAAAGGTTTAACAGGAGTAAGCACACAAGGACCTCTTACATAAGATAGGAGCAAGCGAACAAGGATTTCTGATGTAGCGGAGTAAGCCGTTGAGGACTTCTAAGAGAAAGAAGGACGAGACAGCAGCAGACTACTGACATCGACCCAATTAACAAGAAAAAATTAGGAAAGTAATAAATAAAAGTTTAAAACCTAAACCTGATGAGAATCTTTAAAGAATCAAAGCAGAAGCATCTGTACTTCTCGGCTGCCTTTGCTCTATCATTAGCATTGGCACCAACAGGTGTCTACGCAGGTACAAACACCAGCACTGCAGTACAGGCAGTACAGCAGAATGGTAATCACAAAGTGACCGGTCGTGTCGTTGACTCAACCGGCGAACCGCTCATTGGTGCTACTATCCTTGTTGAGGGTACCACTAATGGCACAGTAACGGATATTGATGGTAACTATACCCTCAATACCCCTGCAAACGCGAAGCTCGTCTTCTCTTACATTGGTTATGCTGCACAGACCATCCCTGTTGGTGGTAAGGGTACAATCGACGTAACATTGAAGGAAGAGGCTAACACCATGAACGAGGTAGTTGTTACCGCCATGGGTATTCAACGCAAAGAAGAGTCTTTGACATACGCAACACAAAGAGTGAAGGCAGAAGATCTCATGAAGGTGCAGGACCCTAACGTTGCCAACTCACTTGAAGGAAAAGTATCTGGTCTGACCATTACACCAAGTGCTGGTGGTGCTGGCGGCTCTACGAAGATTGTGCTTCGTGGTGCTAAGTCAATTCTTGGTAACAGTTCACCACTTATTGTTGTTGATGGTGTTCCTATGACTAATGATGCACGTGGTAATCATGATATGAACAGTCAGAGTAAGGATATTACCTATGCAGGTATGTCAGAAGGTTCTGACCCATTGTCATTGATTAACCCAGACGATATCGAGTCAATCAATGTCCTCAAGGGTGCTAATGCTGCTGCGCTTTACGGCTCTGTAGCAGCTAACGGCGTTGTGATGATTACTACCAAGCGTGGTCGTGAGGGTAAACTGGACATCAACGTAACATCTAATATAACCTTTGATACCCCATTGCTTACTCCAAAGATTCAGAATACATACGGTGCTACTATCAATGGTAACACTGTTCAAGCAGATGGCTGGGGTGCAAAGATTGGTTCATTGACAGACAACCAGCTGACAATGAACTCACCACTTGATTCAAAGAACTTTGGTGCAGGTGCAATGCACAATATTTATCTTCGCAACTATACAGAGGATGAAGTGAAAGATTTCCTCCGTACAGGTGTAACTACTAATAACTCAGTATCTCTCTCTGGCGGTACAGAGAAGATGACGACATACTTCTCTATGGCGAACAGCCATGCTAAAGGTCTGTTCCGTAACAATAACTATAATCGTAATACTTTCAGCTTGCGTCAGAACTATCGTTTCTTCAATCGTCTGAAGGTTGATTTGTCATTGAACTACGCACAGACTATTACTCGTAATCGTCCTGGTGGTGGTACCGTTGGTAATCCTCTTTATCATCTCTACCTTACTCCACGCAACGTAAGTCTTGGTTACTATCGTGATAATTATGTGACTGACAATGCTACATGGATGAGTCGTGAAGGAAGAGAATATTATGAGCTTGGAGCAGGTGGTTACAATTTGGTTAAGGGTTCTACACAGCTTACTGGTCCACGTCAGAATTGGGTATTCATGAACTCAGCTAATAATAATCCATATTGGCTTATTAATATGAATAATAATAAGCAGACGGAAGACCGTATCTGGGGTACTCTTTCTGCTAATGTTGATATCTATGACGGTCTGACTTTCCAAGCACGTGTGAACTATGACCACACTCGTTATACTTCAACCAGTCGTCGTTATGCAACAACATTCCTCCCTGCAGGAATGGATGATTATGGCCATTTCTGGGATACAAGTTCAAAGACAACAGAGCTGTACATTGACTACCTGCTGAGCTATAATAAGAAGTTTGGTGATTATGATGTGTCTGGTTCTGCAGGTTGGGTTGGTCATACTATCAGAGGAGAGTATAAGGGTACAGATGTTGAGGCTACCTATATCGATCGTAACCTTCAGAAGTTACCGTCACGTGTAAACTACTTTGATACAAGTGCTGGTGGCATGGGTGGTACAAGCAGTTCTAAGTCATCTAACTGGGATCGTGCATGGCTTGCTACAGCACAGTTAGGTTGGAAAGAGACCGTTTACTTTGATGCTTCTTATCGTCGCGACTGGTATCGTCCATTCCGTTACTTCAAACTGAGTGGTATTTCAGATACTGACAACTATGGTTATTTTGGTGTTGGAGCAAACGCTATTGTCTCTAAGCTCGTTAAATTACCAGAAGTAATTAACTATTTGAAGTATCGTGCTTCTTATTCAGAGGTAGGTAACTCTATCCCTAACTTTGCTTATGATGCTGTGACAGAGAATCTTCAGACTGGTGCTATCATTGGTAGTAACTACTCTCAGTTTGTTGATCCACGTCCTGAGAAGACACGTTCTTTCGAGACTGGTATTGAGTCACTTTGGTTCAATAACCGTTTGAGTTTTGACCTCACCTATTATCATGCTGTAATGAGTAACCTCTATATGACAGTCGGTACTGGTACAGGACTTACAAAGAACTTAAATTCTGCTAAGATACGTAATCAAGGTATAGAGATGACCATTGGTTATGACTTCAAGCCATTCAGCTGGTTACGTTGGCGCACTTCTTATAACCTCTCATACAACAACAACAAGATTCTTAAGACAGCCTACGATGAGCAAGGCAAAGAACGTAAGATAGAGCAGGTTGTTGGTGGTGTTCATGTTAGATATGCAGAAGGAGGCTCAATTGGTGATATGTATGTTCCTGATTACGACCGTGATGCAAATGGTCATATCAAGTTGAATACCCTTGGTCAGCCACAGTTCGACAAGAGCGGTAAGTTGGTATATGCTGGTAACATGAATGGTAACTGGCAGATGGGTTGGAGCAACACCTTCACATGGAAGGAGTTCAACTTGTCATTCCTCATCAATGGTCGTATTGGTGGTAAGGTTATTAGCCTTACAGAGCAGAAGCTTGATTACTATGGTTTCTCTGAGCGTACAGCAAATGCACGTTTGAATGCTGAGAAGAATAACATCGTGGCAACCAACTATGGTAATGTTCCTGGTATTGCACTTAATGATGGAAGTGGTAACATCGTTCCTATCCAAGGTTACTATCAAGCTCTTGGTTCAGCAGAAGGTCCTGCAGACTATATTTACAATGCAACAAACTTCCGTCTGCGTGAACTCTCATTGGGTTACACTTTCCGCAATCTCTTTGGTATGAATAAGAACCTTTCACTGTCATTCATTGGCCGTAACCTGTTCTTCTTCTACAAGGATGCACCAACAGACCCAGATGTATCTCTTTCAAGAACCAATGGTTTGGGCGGTTTCGAGGTGTTCAATACTCCTTCAACACGCTCTTATGGCTTCTCAGTAAAAATGAACTTCTAAACTAACGATTAAAACCAAACGACAATGAAAGTAAAAAATATTGGAAAGATCCTTGCACTCTCTGTTGCTGGCTTCATGCTGCACTCTTGTCTGGATTTCGACGTTACTGGTGCTGAGTTTAGCGCAACAACAAAGAATGAAAAGAAAGTCATTCGTCAAGGTAAGGTTGACTCCATTAACTATAAGGTTACTATTACACAAGAGCAGTATAATAACTTGTATAGAAAGATAGAGACTAACCTGAAGACTGCGTTTAGTGGTGTGTATGCTATTCGTGGTGGTAAGAATGGTACACCTCCTGTTTCACATGCTTATCAAGCTCTGACTTCACTATGTCAGGATGCTTATGCGCAGTATGGTGTTGTTCCTCACGTTAACTATCCTTATTCAGGAATTAACATGGTGTCATCTTCTGCTATTGATCCAAAAGCTTATGGAGGTGCTTATGGACAGTATCAGTTGGCAACAAAATCAATGGTGCCATTGTTGAACATGGAAGAAGTTGATTCTTTGCCAGAGGTTAAAGCTACTTATTTGCTTTTCTACAATTTCGCTTGTATTGAAAGTGCTGATAACTATGGTCCATTGCCATATCAAGATATCAAGACCAATAAGCAGGATCACCCTTTCACTTACGATAATTTAGAGACTATCTATAATACAGTTGAGGCAAATATCGACTCTATTGTAAAGTGTTATGAATATTATGAGGCTAATCGTCCAGCTTGGTATAAGCAGGAGATGCAGACCATCCTTGCAGCAAACACCAAGTGTTGTCTACAAGCACAGAATTCTTACCCGAACCTTGATGTCTTGAAGCGTTTCGCTAACTCTTTGAAGCTTCGTATGGCTATGCATATTGTGAAGGTTAATCCAGAGAGAGCAAAGCAGTGGGCTGAGGAAGCTGTAGCAAGTGGCGTTATTGAAACAGAAGACCAAGAGATAGGATTTATCAACTCTGTAACAGGAGGTGGTAACCCTTTGGTTGAGATTTGGAATTCATGGTCGGATACGCGTCTTGGTGCTGGTTACGAGCAGGTTCTTCGTGCTTACAACCATCCATTCCTTAATATGTTGTTTGAGAAGAACACTCGTATTGTTAACGCTAAAGAGCCAAATAACACTCTTGAGGCAGGGACAAAGGTTTGTGGTATCTTAGCTGGTGCTCATGTAGGACAGGAACAAGGTTCTACTTCTAACCCTTATAATGGTTTCTCTCAGTTGAACCCTAAGGCTATGGGTAGTGCTCCTCTCTATCTGATGAAGCTCTCAGAGGTATGTTTCCTTCGTGCTGAGGGTGCTGTACGCGGCTGGAATATGGGCGGAACAGCAAAAGACTTCTATGAGAAGGGTATTCGTGAAGCGAACGTTATCGATCGTACGTTACAGCATAGATCACTTCGCCAGAAATATGAGAATGCCGTTGATAATTACTTAACAATCGAAAGCGCAACTCCATTCACTTACGTTGACCCAACTGGTAATGATGCTGATCGTGTAAGTCAGATTACTGTTGGTGTGAAATGGAACGAAAGTGACTCAAAGGAGACAAAGCTTGAGAAGATTATCACTCAGAAGTATATCGCAGGCTTCCCGAACAGCCTTGAGGCATGGGTTGACCTTCGCCGTACAGGTTATCCACGTTTATTCAATATGTTGAATATGGCTGATGGTGATGGTTCTTTGTCTGATGGTGCAATGGTTCGTCGTCTACCATTCCCAGGTAGTACCGATGATGCAACACTAAAAGAAATTAACGAGACAGGTTTGAAGGCACTTGGAGGTCCAGATAAGCAGGGAACTCGTCTCTGGTGGGATGTGAATGCTCCAAACTTCTAAAGTAAGATACAGATATTCCATCTCGGTTCTTTGAAAGAGAACTGAGGTGGAATAACTTACATAATAATAATAAAATAACAACGAAAACCAATTTATTATGAAGAAGAAATCTACTCTGGCAGCGCTCTTTATAGCAGCAATGTTGAGCGGAAATCCTTTTGCTGCTAATGCGCAGAATTATAACTTCAAGAATGTAGACTGGACCAGGATGGTTGAGGTCTTTGCTACTGCTATGGAAAATGGTAAGCAGTATCCAACTGACCAAGAGATAATGGCTATTGGTATCTCAAGAGCAGACTTGGAGTTTATGCGTTCGCATGTTAAGCAGCGTACACGTGTAGACAATAGTAATCGTCTGTTGTCTAATACTTATGCTGGTCGTAAACTGTGGATGAATACCCCAATGGGTAGCGGTTCTGGTGGTGATGCTGGTTACCCAACTGGTAGTTTCCATAGTGATGTATTCTCTTTGTGGAACTATACAGCAATGTGGGGATCATGGAACCATGGTATTGGTCAGGTTCCTGGTTCATGGACTGATGCTGCACACAAGAATGGTTGTGACATGTTAGGCGGTACTGTATTCTTTGATGCATCACACAATGACTGGGCTGCATATCATGTATGGAAGAAGTACTCTACTGAAACTTCTAACAACGCTGCTGTAGCATATAAGAACTTTAAGTATGTTAAGCCATTAGTAAACATGCTTCGCTATTTTGGCGTCGATGGTATCAATATCAACTGGGAGGCAGGCTCTCCTGTATCAAGTATGGAGTTCCACAAGGCTTGTTACGCTTATGCTAAAGAGACAAACTTCAATAACTTCCATATTGGTCTTTATACTGTAAGTTCTTCATTGAGCGATGGTAATGTTGCTGCCCACTATGCAGATCAAGATCAGCAGGCTTGTGATGCTATGTTGAATTATGGTGGAGAGAACTCTATCTCATATAGCCAGCAGGTTGCAAAACGTCATAATCCTACTTTGGGAGCTTCTGGTGTATGGCAGGGCTTCTGGATTGTAGGTATGGATAAGGACTGGGAAGCCTTAGATGAAGGTCCAGAGGTGAACATTTGTCTCTGGGGTGAGCATAAGGATAGCCGTTTCTGGAGTTATAACTCTGGTGCTGGTGCAATGAATCAGCAGGCTAACTATCAGGCATTCTTAGAGCGTGCATTCTCTGGTGGTAACCGAAACCCATTGAATAGACCAACTGTTAATGAATATGGAAACAAGATGGAGTGGTCTGGTACTACACCTCCATTGTCAACCTTCGCTGGATTCTCTACTTGGATTCCTGAGCGTTCAACAGTTCAAGGTAAGTTCCCATTTGCTACAAACTTCAACCTCGGTAATGGTGACCGTTACAACTATCGTGGTAAGATGGCTTCAGGTGCTTGGTATAATATGTCTGCACAGGATGTTGTTCCTACTTATCGTTGGTTGGTTGTTAAGGAAGGTCAGATGGCACCAAGCAATGCGCTTACAGTAAACTTCTCTCATGAGGATTCTTACATTGGTGGTTCTTGCTTACAGTTGCAGGGTGATGCTTCACAGGCTACTGACGTAATTCTTTATAAGACAGCTATTACTCCAAACGATGCTGCTAACTACGCTTTGGTTTCTATCAAGGGTGCTGGCGATCGTTCTGAAGGTACAGTAGAGAGCAATCTCTATCTTATTCTTGAGGTGAATGGTGCTTGGAGAGAATATAAGGTACCAAACAACACAGGTAAGTCTTGGCAGGAGCATCGTATTGCATTGAACCTTGGTACAACAGATAAAATTACTAAAGTTGGTTTCCGTGTTAAGGGTGGTGCATCTAACTATAATATGTATGTTGGTTCATTAGAACTTAATGATGGTAACAAGGTTACTCCAACAGCGATAAAAGACTTGAATGTAGTCAAGACAAACGAGACACCTTCTGCAATGGACTTGAAGTTGGATTGGAGTGTTAATGCTATTGCTAATGCATACGGTCTTGTTTACAACGATGATGCAAATATCGACCATTTCGAAATTCTTTTCAAGGATGGTGCGAATGGTAAAGTTTCTGAGGTAGGTCGTACCTCACAGTGGGCTACTTTCATTCCTGCGTTGAATGTGAAGACAGCTACAGAACCTTATATCGGTGTTGTTGCTGTATCTAAGGACTTGAAGACTCATTCTGATATTCTTTGGCAGCCTCTTGTGAAGAATGCTTCTGCAGAGGAAGATCCATTCGGTACTTATGGTCAGTCATCTCTTGATGTAAATGGTGAAGGATGGAAAACAGCTCTCAAACTTCGTGGTGTTGAGCGTTTCAGAACATCAGGTGCAGTAGAGGATATTGACTTCCAGCAGACTTATGATGAGTTTAAAGCAGCTAACCAGAATGGTAACGCTAAGTACTTGAATTATCTCCATGTTAAGAATAAGACTTTAAAGGTTAGACAGGGTCAGACCATCACTTTCAAATTGAAGGGCTTTAACGGTGCTGAGCTTAATGGTGGTACAAGCAAGGATGACTGTCGTTACTGCTTTGTAGGTGGATGGATGGACTTTGATGGAAGTGGTACATTCAACTATGGTAAGGGTGTTAAGGAACAGCCATTGTGGTTGCCATACTACGATAATACTATTCAGGGACAGGCTGAGTATCAGTTTGATAATTCAACAAAGGATGGTACAGAGCCTTATGGCGAGCGTGTATTCCGTCATGGTTCACTCCGTAAGGGTAACCTCACTTTGGTAGCTGGCGATGGTCTGTCAGGTACTATCGAGATTCCTGCAGATGCTCACGTTGGTAAGAGCCGTCTCCGTATCGTTTACTCTGACGCTTGGTTCCCAGGTCAGTTTACCCCAACTGCTAACAATAATAAGGGTTACACCTTGGATATTGATGTAGAGATTGTTGGTGACGAGTCAATTCAGCGTGGCGAGAAGGACCTTCATGATAAGGGCGCTTTGGAAGACTGGAATGTAGTCACAGATATTACAGAGGTTGCTACTGATAATTCAGGTTCAGTACAGGTTGTAAATGGTAACTTGGTATTTAAGGGCGTTCAGTCAGCTACTATCTACACTGTTGATGGCATGTTGGTAAGAACTCTTACTAAGCCAACATTTGTTCGTGGTAATGAACTTGGCAGAGGCGTATTCCTCATTAAGACTGGAGCTAACAAGACAACGAAGGTTATTCTCTAAAGAATATGTTGGCTCTAAATAATATTTGATATTTGTTTATGAGCCGGGATTGGAGATACTTATGTGTCCTCAAACTCGGCTCTTTAATAATAAAGCCTAATAGACAATAGAAGACGTCTTATTGAGGTCTTCAATTACATTACTAAAAACTTAACATTTATGAAAAAGAAAACTTTACTTCTTGCAGCACTGCTTGGTTTAGGTGCGCTCAATGCAAGTGCAAAGGACTTCTATGAGTTCGACAACGTTACGGCTCAGGCGGTTCTCAATTTGTTCTTGCAAGCAAAGGAAGAAGGGCGTAAGTACCCTACTTTAGAGGAGTTCCAGCGTATCGGTATTTCTGCTGCTGACATCGAGTTCATCCGTTCTCATGTTCGTCGCAGTGAACTGGTTAACCCAGACGACCGTCTCTACCCTGATCTCTATAAAGATCGTCAGGTGTTTATGTGTACTCCTATGGGTAATGGCTCACAGGGTTCTCACGGTTATCCAAGTAACGACTTTGGTAAGACAGACGTATGGACCATGTGGAACTATACCGCAAGCTTTGGTTCATGGAACCATGGTTTCTTTCAAGCTCCAGGTTCTTGGGCTGATGCAGCACATAAGAATGGTGCTCGTCTGATGTCTGGTCAGATGTTCTTTGAGGAGGCTTTTGGTGGTGCCAGTGATGCACCATGGGTGAACTTTATAGCTCAGAAAGATGACTCAGGCCACTATAAGTACGTTGAGCCAATGATTAATGCACTCTTGTATTTTGGACATGATGGTATCGTTTACAACTGGGAGGCAAGCAGATATGATAATGCTGATGTTGTTGCATTCCACAAGGAACTCTACAAGAAGGCTAAGGAATGTAACTTCACAGGTTATGGTTCTGTGATTTATACATTGAACTCAAGTCTTGGTGCAACACAGGCTGCCTATATTTACGGAACAAAAGCGGAACCTATTCATGAAGTGTTCTTGAACTATGCTGGTGGTGCTATTACTAATGCGGCAGAATCTTCTTACAACTATGCACAAAATGTAGCAGGTGATGCAAGCCGTCTTTACGCTGGTGTACATATTGCTCGTATAGGAAATCGTAACTGGGAGGAGTTGGATTATGTAAATAATATCAATCTAATCTGTTGGGGTGAGCACACAAGCAATCAGCTTTATTCTCACACAACTGGTAGTACTGATGCTCAGTGGCAGACAAACTATCAGACAATGCAGGAGAATTTCTTCTCTGGTGGTAATGGTAATCCAGCTAAGTTGCCTACTGGCGACGCTGATGAGGCTTCATACGGTGACCTTCTGCAGTCGTTCCCTGGTATAGCAAAGTGGATGCCTGAACGTTCTACAGTAAGTCGTACTTTCCTTACAAACTTCAACGTTGGTAATGGTGAGTACTACTATGATAAGGGTGTACAGACAACTGTTGGCGGTTGGTATAATATGTCAGCACAGGATGTTGTTCCGACTTATCGTTGGTTGATTTATGAAGCAGGTACAACTACAGTGAATAATCTTCTTAAAGCATCGTTCACTCATGAGGATGCTTATGTAGGTGGTTCTTGCTTAAAGCTGAACGGTCCTGCTGTTGGTAATGGCGCTGACGTCGTTCTTTACAAAACAGGTATCTCTGCTACTGCACAGACTAAGGCTAAGATTGCGGTTAAGGCACTCTCTGGTGATGCAGAACTTTCATTGCTTGTTCGTGCAGGTAATGAATGGAAGACATACGCAATCAATCCTATTGGCTCGTCTTGGAGTGAGGTAGAACTCAACCTGAATGACTTGGCTGGTAAGAAGATCGAGCGTATCGGCTTCCGTGTAAAGGGTACTGCAAACTTGTTAGTTGGTAAGCTTGAAGTGAATAATGGTGAGACTATTCAGCCTGCAAGTATCAAGGAGTTTGTTTCTGCAGAATCTGTTTCTGAGACCGATAATGATGTCACCTTGAAACTTTACTGGACTGTTGATGGACAGGTTGACGAGTATGGTCGTTCTTTCAATGATGATAATAAGATTGACCACTTCGAAATCTTCATGAAGAAGAATGGTCAGGCTGTAGAGGTTGGTCGCACTTCTCAGTGGGCTACTATCGTTTCACATCTTCCATTGTCAGCTGGTCAGTCTATGGAGGTTGGTGTCCGTTCTGTGTCAACAGACTTGAAGACCGCTTCTAACATTGTATGGCGTACAGTTCAGAAGGGTAATGCAGATGAGGTTATTAACCCAGCGGATACAACGGGTCAGGGTCCTCACTATCAGGTGAACTTCAACAAGAGAGCTCCACATGAGCGTGAAGACCGCTACGTAATGCACGTTGGTATCTATGAACATGATCCTGCAACACGTGCTGATAAGAACTTGCAGCAGTATCCTGATAATGATTTGACAGCTCGTATTACAAAGCAGTTCTATTTGGATAAGACTGATGAAATTGTGTTCAATATGACAGCTGGTGAGACTTATCGTCCATACCTCTCTTATCATGGTTTGTGGATGAGCGGTTACGCTTTCATCGACTGGAATAATGATGGTAAATTCACAACTGATGGCTTCTCTTTTGGTGAGGGCTGGAATGCTACCCCACAGAGAACTGATGATTGTGAGCTCGTAAGTTTCTCTGCTCATAGCAAGGATGACTATAGTTGGTATAACAGTAATGGTAGATACTTTGATAAGGGCTCACAGTTCCCTAAGGATGATAACATCAAGAACTGGATGGGTTACTTCAAGGTTCCTGAGAACATTACTCCGGGTCTTTATCGTATGCGTTTCAAGCTCGACTGGAAGAATCTTGATGCTGGTGGTAGCGATGAAATTCGTAAAGATGGTGGTGACATCGTTGATGTTCTCGTAAACGTACAGGCTCCTAATGCAAAGGTTAAAGTCGGTGCTAAGACTGAGCATGGTAAGGCAGAAGTTGGTGCGCAGCAGCTTACAGAGGCTATGAACTACTCTGCAGAACCTAATACTGAGTTGAAGGTGATGTTGACTCCTGAAACTGACTTCTCTGTTGGTGGTGTTGCTATCAAGTATGGTTACAACCTTGATAATGAGAAGGGCGTAGATGCTGTTGGTAACCGTCAGTGGTGGTCTGAGATTGTTAAGACTACAGACAGAGAGTACACAATCCCTGCTAAGGCAATGATGGGTAATGTATTGCTTACTCCTGCGTTCATCTCAGCAAATGCTATTAATGCTGTTCAGGTGACTCCAGCAGAGGCAGAGGCAAATGACATTTACAACCTTAATGGTCAACTTGTTCGCCGTGCTGGTAGCAAGCGTCAGTTGCCACATGGTGTATATGTGATGAAGGGTCGTAAGGTTATCCTCTAAAGATTTGTTTGATATCAGTTTTTATCGCTGATAATTATATTTTAGCGGACAGAAGAAAAGGTTACGAAAGCTATACCTTTTGCTTCTGTCCGCTTTTTTTTGTGTCTTTTGGGGAGGTCTGATAAGTGGAAAGGTTGCTCGAGCGATATGATAATGATAGAGGGTGGTGCTGTCTTTGACTCATTACCTTCCTCCTTTTAGTTGCTCATGGCTCAAGGGAGGTGCCCCTCTCTGGGTTCTATATGTAGGCAAAAGGATTCTGTTCTTCCGTAATGTCTGTAAGAGTAAAAGATTTAAAGTTCTTGCATAGATGGTCTTCTTACCTTAACAGGCTTTCTTACCTTATATCTTGGATGCTCTCATATTTATTTTTTCATTTGCGAGCTTAACTCCTTCTCAACAATATTTGTATGTGGTTTACGTTATTATGATGTGTAATATTCATTAATACGGTGTTTCTTCTTGTAAGGAGAAAGGAAGGATGGTCACCCATTCTAATGAATGAATACCTCTCATAATAGCATTTCGTATGGTTTGCGTTACTCTAACCTACTTCTTTCAGTAAGCTTTTGAGGGATATCACGATATTCTTTCCTCTTCTTCCTGGGTAGGGCACTGAGGTTGTACCTATTATATTTACTATTATGGAAATAATCACTCAATCAAATTATAAGACGACGACGTGGGAGGGTGGAGTCACACGCCAGGTGTTTATATCACCTTCTGATGGTGATTTGTCGGCACGGTGTTTTGACGTGCGTATCTCTTCGGCCATTATTGACAACGTGGAGAGCGAGTTCTCTGACTTCTCTGGTTTCACACGGTATATCCTACCTTTGGAAGGTGAGATTACACTGATAAAAGATAATCAACGTATTGTGCTGTCCCACAATGCTCTGTATGAGTTTGAAGGAAACGAACGTGTCTGTTCGGAGAATACGCGGGGTGCAGTGGACTTCAATGTTATTGTGCGCCATGGCGTGACTGTCGATGCTCGTATCTTGTCAGACGAATCCTTCGTTGACAGCCGTCGCACGGTACTCTTCGCCCTTGAGGATTGCTGCGTCAATGCTATTGCCATCCACCGACACGACACCGTCCTCCTCGATGACCCTTTCTCCTTAGAAGGTAAGGCGGTCGTGGTGAGGGTAGGGGGATAATGTAGCCTCACCCCCAACCCCAGCTGGCCTCACCCCCAACCCCTCTCCGAATGGAGAGGGGAGTAGTATGTGAGGTTACCCCTATTGGCCTG
>ERZ772909.716-NODE-716-length-19726-cov-11.598902_pt1 | contig 19726 bp, 20 predicted proteins | sample MGYA00511137_ERZ772909 | MGnify/ENA primary metagenome ERZ772909 (study PRJEB29015, sample SAMEA2738095) | human oral metagenome | biome: human oral; feature: human-associated habitat; material: saliva | place: China | collected 2270 ... | reverse complement strand
GGCGGCCGTACAGATGTCTGTACGGCCGCCGGGCTTTTGCATTGTTTGTTTAACGAGTAGGTTCGTTGTCTTGTTCTATACCTGTTTGTTTGGAGATATGCGGTTCTTGCTGTACTTGAGGGCTGACCTTTTGATCGTATTCCCGTTGTGCTTTAGTGCTTAGAGGTTGCCCAATCATATCCTTAGCCAATCTACTGATAAGCCTGGCTTCATTTTTGTGTCCCATCTTATACAGTTCTTTGGCTATAAGACCATATTCAGCCAATATGTAACCGCGTGTCTGCATGACCTTCTGAATGTAGGGATGTGTCGGACGTTCCAAGTTTTTGATTGCTTGGTTTAATTCTTCCAGCCGTTGCTTTTCGATGCGGGGTGTTGCACCACGTTCTTTCATGGCTCGCACTATGCCATTTTCAGCTTTGAGGATTTTTCCCCGGTGTTGCCGTTTAGTAGCCGCACACTCTACACCTTCCTCCCGGAGTTTTTCAGCAAAACGGACGCGCCATTCAAAAAGATCATTTTTACGCGGATTAAGCCGTTGCCCGTAGGTATCTCTCATCAATACACACAAATGTACATGGGGATGCTCGGGTTCTCCTTCTTTTTCGGATTCGTGGTGCAGGGCAAAGACGTATTGATGGTCGGCAAACTGTTCGGCGGCGAAATTGCGGGCGGCATTCAAGACGGCCTGCGGCGGTGTTCCGGCAGGCATGGATAGGACGATATTGAGGGCTTCCCGGTGTTTGCCTCTTTCGGGGATATTGAGTTTCTGCCAATCTTCTAGTTGCGATTTGACGGCTTTTTTACCGTTTAATTTTTCACCGGAGTGATTTTCGACAGTAATTTTACCGTTGCGTGAAATGTAGTCCAAATGGTTGCGTATGCCCTGCATACCATTGGAGTTTCGACTTAGCCTTTTAGGGATTTTAACCATGACTTCGGGGTGTTTTTTAGCCGCCGCCGTCAGGTTGGCCAATCCGCTACCTGATTTGAGGGGTACTCTGGATTTTGCCCGGTGATTGGATTTTGAGATGGGGATGCTGGAATCTTTGGCACGGACGGAGCGGGTTTTGAAACCCAAAAACCAATCGTCTATTTTACGGTACAGGGACATAGCTTTACTCCTATTCGGACAGGCGTTTGCGGTTGGTTCGTAATACGTCACTTACCCTTTGGGTATGTTGCCTGATAAATTGTGATAGGGCATTTATCTGTTCGGATGTAAGCGAAACACCTTCGCCCATATTGAGTTGTCGGGCAATTTGGTTTAGATTGCGGCCTATACTTAAAAGCTGGTAGTTTGACTGGAAAAGCACTTCGACTTCGGCCGCCGTCAGCAGGGGATGCTTACGGACGTGCGACTGGACTATATCGCGTATGATGTCGTTCACGCTGCTTTTGTGCTTTTCAGCGGCGGCTTCGAGGTAGGCACGGTCTTTTTCGGGCAGGCGGACGGTAACGCGTTTGCTGCTTTTTGGGGGTGGAAGTCCGATCAATTCGGGTTCTTCCTTTTCAAGCTGCGCCTTCAAAAGCCGTTTTGCCATCCACGACACACTGGCTTTCCCATACCGTTGTTTTGCCAGTTGCGTAAGCTCTCTAATTTCTTCATGGGTTAAACCATAGACACTGATTTCAGGCATGGTTCTTTTCCTTAAAAAAACAAGGTCGTCTGAAACCATGTTTCAGACGACCTTTCTTATCATTATCGTCCGTAAAACAGTTCCTGTTGCTCAGGAGGCTGTTCTAGGTCTTTTTGTGTCGTCAGGCGGCCATATTGGGTCTGATAGAAATTCAGGCGTGCCTGTATCTGTGTTTGTTCGGGCAGGCCTTTAATCAGGTTTTCCATGCCTGCCTCCAAAATTCGGTACTTTTTCTGCTCGTCGGCATTCATATCAGACAACCGCTGCCCATACTGTTCTTTTGCTACCAGCAAACGTTCTTCCAAGGTTTGCGCCGGTTGCCGCGCCTCCTTTTCAGACGGCCTTTCTTCTGCCTGCTGTGTCGGTTTTTCAGATTCGCGATTCTCCGGCGCAGGCTTTTCGGTTTCGGGCGTGGTCTTGCGCTCCTGTTCCTGGCGGTGCAGGGCGAGGATGTGGTTATAGGTATCGCGGAATTTGGCGAACTGTTCGCCTTTTACGCCTTGCAGGTAGGCATAGCCGAACTGCTGCTTGTCTTTATCCCATATGATGCGTGCTTTCTCTACGCCGCTGACGAAAAAGCGGTTCGGGAATTTGCGCCATTGGGTAATTTCGCCGGACTCGATCATCGGTTTTAAAAACGCAGGGATGTCGGCATTGTTCACGCGGTCGATGGCCGCCTGTTCACGTTCGATGGCGCGCTGGGTCTTCTCAATTTCCTTGTCCGCCGTCCGCAAACCGTCGTTCTGGCGTTCCCAGCGGTTCAATGTTGCCTGTCCGTTGCGCTTGTCGTTGAGCGGTTGTCCGTTCGCACTGCGAACGTCGTCGAAATGGTTTTGCAGCCGTTGGTCGAACGCCGCCTGTTTCTTTGCCAGCGACTGTTGCAGGATTTTCATTCTCCTGCTGCCCGCAGGTTGCTTGTTTTCATTCTCTACCATATTGCCTCCAAGAAAGAAAACAGCCTGAAACCGCAGTTTCAGGCTGTAAGGTAAAGCGTCAGAAAAATCAGCGGCCAAGTTCCACTTCAGGCTCTTGGGAGCGGCCGTGCTGATGCTGCCGATCGTTCAGTCGTACCTGCTCCGGCGACGGAATCTGAATCGGATCGGGCAATTTCAGCTTCGTTCCGTGCATATTTTGGGCGGTATGCTCGTAGTAGTTTCTCAAGGCTTTTGTGCGTACATCACCTTCCAGCCCGCGTATTGAATCCATCACACCGCGTTCATACATTGCCAGTTTCTTTTGATTGGGCTTACTCAACTTTTGTGCTTTCTGCATATAATGATCTTTCGCCGCAACAAAGCCTGTATTCAACGCAGCCGCCTTCATATCATCAGTCTGATGCACGACTTCGGCGGGAACTTCTTCCCGACCAATGGAATGAACCGGTACGTCAATATCGGTATCAGCTCGAGGAGAAGCATTGATTGTTCTGTCGGAAGGCAGTGTGCTTTGCGCTTTCAGTCGATCAGCGGCAGACAGCATGGCAGCATCGGGCTGGGTATGAATGCGCTCTTCACGTTCAACCTCGGGTTTAAGCTGTTCCTGCTCCTGTGTAGGCTTCCCCGTTTCGCTTTGAGAGTTACCCTGTTCTTTTTGTTTATGAGGCTCTTGTCTTGGCTGTTCCTTCTCTACTTCCGGTTGTCGTCTTTCCTGCTCACGCACCATCTCCGGTGTAATGCCGTTTTGCGCGTAACGTTCCCGCAACGCTTCCACTCGCTGCAAATCAGCGGCAGTCGGATTGTAGCCACTGGTACGGATACCCTGGGCGGCGGCTTCAATAAACATTGCCTGACGGAAATCTTTACTGCCCGACAACTTGATGCTGTCCCAACCTTTGGCTTTGACAACTTCCAACATATCCTTGACTGTTTGCGGATCAGAAAGGGCTGTTTTTAACTGCTTGCCTTTATCTTCAAACAGCACTGTTTTGTGGTCTGAAACGGAATAGAATTTGCCCCCTACGGTGTGATAGCGAGTTTTGATATTTTCCGGAATGCGGTATTGCAGATCTAAAACTACTTTACGGGTTTCTTGGCTTTTTTCAGACAAGTTTGCAGTTTTGGGAGCTTCTGTTTCAGGTTCGGGTTGTTTTTCTGATTGCACCTTTTTCTCTGATTCTTGAGCAGGCTCCGAATGTTTAGTTTCAGAATGCTTGTGACCAGGTTGTTGTTCGGGCTTTGTGTTTTTTGAAGTTTCGGGTTCATTGACGTTCTGTCTGCGGCCATCAAATTCAATGCTGTTTGTTTCGGCGGCCAAAGTTGTCTGAATGTTCTCTTTGCTCTCGGAATTCATCGGGTTCTCCAAGTGTTTAGGTTCGATACTGCTATTGTTGGCTTTATCTGCTCTTTCGCGCCATGCCTCCAATTCGTCAGCGATTGCCTGTTCTTGGCTGCTGATGTCGGGCTTTGGGACGAGATTGATACCTTCTTTAAAGGTTTGACGGACAGCCTCTAAACCGGCCAGTTGGTGCAGATCGTTGAAATCGCTTGGTAAAGGGGGACGGCCTTTTTCATCTACCCCTTTGCCTTTCTGATATTGTTGTATCTGCGTCATGGTAAATTCAGGCTGGATTGCCGCGGCACGATCGCCCAATAAGGCAACCGCCTGTCGTGCTTTTTTAATGCCTGTTTGTGAAGCATCATTATCAACTGCAACCACGACAGGTACGTTTTGAGGCAGTTTTTGTGCCAGTCGTTCGGCAACGGCAACCATGTTGCCCGCATCAAAGGCAATGATAACGGGCTTGCCAGTGGCTTCGTAGATACTAGCTGCCGTAGCATATCCTTCCGCCATGACCACACCGACTTTTTCCACATCCTCAGCCTTACCGATAAAGGCATATGCTCCCTGAACCTGACCGCCTGCCAAGAAGCGTTTGCCACCATCTTGGTTGATGGATTGCAGATTGACGATTTCATTTTCGTACAGGACGGGGATAATCAGATTGTCGTTGTCCTTATATTCGTTTTGACGCAGACCGGCGATGGCATCCGGGTTGGTAATACCTTTGGCGGCAAGATAGGGATGGCTCAACGAAGCAGGGCGACTACTATTCCAAATTTTTTGTGCCGTGCCTTTCACCCTCTGTTGCGTCTGCTGCCGCTCCTGTTCCGCCGCCTGCCGCCTTGCCTCAGATTCCGCTTTGCGCCGCGCCTGTTCTTCCACGCTTGGCGGCGTGTAGGGCTTGGCAGGCTGCCAGCCGTTCTGCCGCGCCAGCTTCCACACCGTTCCGATACTGAAGCTGCCCGGTTTAAGGCTTTTCCACGTTGATTTGGCGGCACGGTTGTCATAGTTGTCAGCGCGTTGTGACCATTCGTCCCAAAGGTCGTAACCGTTTTCGCCCAGCTCGTCTTTAACGGCCGCGCCAACCTGCCACCAAGTATCGCGATCATGTGAGTCGATATAACTCAAGGCACTGCGGATGTCGTCAATGTCGCTCATATTTCCACTTCCTTATAGAAAAAATAAAAAATAAGGCGGTCTGCTTTTCACAGACCGCTTCTCTTATGCTCCGGCTTGGACGTTATCACCTATGAACTGCTTGATAAATGGCAGTGAGTCTTCACCCCAATTTTCCAAAAGTACAGGCATCAGTTCATTGATATATTCCGGCGGGCTATCCGGCGGAATAATCGAGGATAGGATTGCACCGGCGATTTCTTCTGAGTTTGAAGCATCCTTCCAATGGAAACTATCCATCTCATCGGGAGAAACGAATGCTGCTTTAGATACAGTGATGGGTGATCTAACATCGGTATGAATATCTAAAACCGGGATTTCCGGCAATGCCCAATTTGCCCGTTTAGCGAATACGGGGTCGGTGTAGTATACGATTTTCTTGGCATAGATCGGACGGCTGTTACCCAAGCTGATGATACAGTCGCTTTTCGGCATCATCTTCAACTCGTCCGGATTCATCACTGCTCGGCGTTGATCACTGGTACTTGTGCTTCGACTTCCCCCTTTCCCTACTGACCTTGATGTAGATTTGGCTTTGTAAGTCTCGTAACCGATAAGTTTACTGTATTCATCAGCATCGCTTTGTTCTCGCGGTGGATAGACAATTTGACAGCCAAAGTTGGTGAAAAATGTGCGTGTTGCATCACGTCCATATAGATCAGTTACCTGAGATGGAGTTTGTATAATCAGCAGAAGACGCAGACCGTAACCGGCGATATACGAGACACCGTGCTGAATGGCTGGAATTACACCCAAGGCGGTAAATTCGTCCATCAATAGGCAACATTGGTATTTCAGCGCATCGGAATTGTTGGACGGCAAACCCTGCTCGACGTTTACTGTAATCAGTTGGCTGAAAAAAAGGTTCGTCAATCGTGAAAATACGGCTGTTTCAGTCGGAACAATACCGATATAAACCGTCATCCGTTTTTTGCGTACTTCATCCAAGTAAAAATCGTCGCCACTTGTTGCCGCTTCGACTACCGGGTCAATGAAAATACCCAAAGGCGCAATCAGTGTTGCCAAAATGTCTGCACCCGTTTTGGCGTTACCGTTGGCAAAGCCCATCAGTAGGCTGCGGCAGTTTTGGCTCAACTGTGTATGAGGCTGTTGTTCGCGCAATGTCATTTCATCTTTAATCCACTCTGCCAACGTTCTACCATCCGATGGTGTCGTCAAACGGAACAGGTTGGCCAACGTGGTTTTGTTTTCAGGTAAAGATAAGTCGCGCTCCGATTCCGTCTCTACCATGTAGAGCAACAGACCGGCAAACAGGTTTTGTGCAGATTCCTGGAAAAAGGTCGCACTGCCGTTATCTTTAGACGGCTTTGGGTACATGATGGAAGCGATGTTTTTCACATCTTTGTAGGTATAGACGGGATTTCTGCGAATATAGGTACAAGGATTCCAACGGTGTGAAACCAAAGGCGCGTTCGGATTGCGTTCGTGTTCAGGCATTCTACCGGCCGGATTAAACAAAAATACTTCCTGCCCATGAGAAGACCGATAGCCACCTGAAATCAGAAAGTTTTCCAGTTTCGGATCAAATACGACCATGCTGTCCCGGTAGTGAAGACAGTTTGGAATCACAATACCTACGCCTTTTCCTGACCGGGTAGGTGCGGCTAAATATAAAAATTCGTTACCTGACCAACGCAAATAATCGTTACCATATTTCCCAATCAGTAAATCCGGTTCCTCATCACCAGTAAATTTCTTTTTCAAAAGACCATGCTTTGTGATTTCCATACGATTGGCAAAGCGCGCCGATCCATGCAGTTCACGTTTTGGTTTCATCAGCATTGCTGCACAAATTATCACGGCAACTACAATTGGAAACAGAAGAGCAATAAAGACTGATACTTCAAAGGCCGTCTGAGCGCCAGGTCTCAACCGGTCGTAGTATTTCCAATAGTGGTACAACATGCTAACGGATGGCTCACTTTTTAAATTCAACCATGCCGTCATTACGATACTACCTAGGTACATGCCACCAGCAAAACTTATTGGAACAAAAATGCCCAGCATGGCTAACAGCCCAATTAACTTGTTTTTCATTCTCTAATGCCCCATAAAAAAATATAGCCCGCTTAAAGCGGGCATACGATTACAGCTTGAACTCAAAAACTTACAGATATTCCAAACCGGACACAGTTTCGTTTTGGTTTTTTGTATGAATAATCTGTATTTCTCCAGCCATAATCTCATACACAGTCTTCTCAACACCGTGATGTTCGTAACGGCGTGATTGCAACTTACCTGCAACCCACAAACAATCACCTTTCTTCATGTAGCGACAAACTGTTTCTGCCTGTTTGCCGTACAACACAACATTAAACCATTCGATTCGTTCACGTTGCTCGTTACTGGCTTTATCACGCCATTTTTCTGTATAAGCGAGTGAAATACTGCTTACAGGCGTTTGATTGGGCAGATAACGCAATTCCGGGTCTTTTCCCAAATTACCCATTACTTCAATACGGTTTAGGTATGGCATATTTCTTCCTTAAACTCGGCCACGCATAGCATAAAATTTTTCAACCGGGTCAAAATACAGTTCGGTCATATGAGTCTTTTCAAAATAGGCAACAACATCAATACTGGATTTAACCGAGTTGAGGATATAGTCGTAATCCATTGTCCGGCCGGTTGCCGATTCTTTCGCCAGTTGGGCGATTCGGTAATGGACGCTCCGTGCATCATTAGCATGGACGGACATTAGGCCGCCCGGATGGCCTGTATTTAAGAGCGAGATATAATCCCAAGCCTCGTCGCCACGCAGCTCAGTCAGGAAAACGCGGTCGGGTTTTAAACGCATACAGGCGGCAATCAGCATTTTTGCCGTGATATGGCCTTTGTAAAAGAGATGGGCATGATTAAGGTGCATAGGCAAGTCAAGCTCATGCGTGTCTTCCAGCGTAATAATACGGGTTTCTGACGGTACCAAATCAGACAGGGCTTTAGTGAACGTCGTCTTACCGGAGCCGGTGCCACCAACCATACAGATATTGAGTTTGTGTTTAATGGCCGATGCAAAAAAGGCGTTCATATTACGGTTTGCCTTGTGATCCAACATCTCATATTGCCAAGGTGCAAGTTGTACGTCATGTGGCAACTTCATCTTGTCAGAAATATCCCGAAAATATTTGTTGTCTATTTCCATTTCGCCAAGATTAAGGTCGGCTGAAGCTCCAAAGGCAGATACATCTTGAAAACGGGAAACACGATCCGTCTGTATGTAATCGTCCAATGAAAAACGTGTCTGCGACGGTTTGCGGAAAGCATAGACGATGGTTTTGTCTTCGCAGGACGGCGGTATCATGATGTGGCCGCGTTCGCCGTCAGGCAGAGTAACGGAGTGGATAGGTTGCTCCATACTGATGTGTTTGCTGTTATAGGTACATAACGCGGTAGCAAGCTGAGTCAAAATCGGCAGTGTCAGCCGGTCGTCTTCAATTCGCTCAAAACCGGCCGAGGTTTCCAAAAAGACTTCGCGTTCGCGGTTAATCAGTACTTCGGTTACGCCTTCCCGGTTGAGATAGTCGTCCAAACCTGTTTTGGCCATCAAGTTGCGGACAACCGCATCTGAATGGATAGATGCCTGCCCGTGAAAAGGTGTCGGGTTTTGTGTCATTTGGAATTAGGCTTTCATAAAAAAACCTGCCCCCGGAGGGGCAGGCCGTCTGAATCAGTATCCGTAAGGATTAACCAACTCATATACTTTGCTGAAATCAACATCCCGGGCAACCATGATGTTAATCAGTGAGCCCTGATTAATCGTACCGGTTGGCGGAATATTGATACTGTTTTTCAAGGCTTCGGTTGCCATCTGTTGCGCGGCCTCGCTCGTATTTTCATACGAGATGTGATTATTATTGCCCGAAGTTCGATTTTGGCGATTACCAACAGCATCACCAATATCACCAATCAAGCTAATCATAATAGAACCGCCGAAACGTTTCCAAAAATGGTATTTAACATAAGCAGCATGACCACTTTCACCCAAAGCCCCTGCACCTGGACTCGCTAGTGGCACTTTTACGCCAGTCGGCGTTTCCAGCTCATTCCATAACACGAAGACTCGTGCTTGTCCTTGCAACAAGGCGGAAGTTTGTTCACCAATGATTTTACTGCCACGTTCGATCAGAAGGGTTTGTCCATTAGCGGAATATACATCTTTCGATACGATACACCGGGTAAATCCAGGCTGGGTTGTTACGATCTTGGTATCCAATCCGCAAGGGATATTCGTTCCTTTGGCCAGCAGATATGTCAAATCTCCACGTTGTTGTGCTTGGGCTGAAGCCGTTACAGTCGCATTCAGTCGCGAACCAAAACTGCCCCCACCTCCCTGTGTAGCACCACCTCCATCCTCACCCCCAAAGAAACTTGGAGGGCTACCTGTATTCAGTTGTGCGCTACTTTCAGATGAAGTGCTGCCCAAGTCAGAGATACTACTATCGAACTTAACTAAAACATTACCACTCATTTTGCGGTCTTTAGGGGTTTGAGAAGGCGTAGTTTCAGATGGTGTGGCTTGAACAGTGCTATCGTAGGGTACTTGCTCCACCGGTTGAACAGTGGGTTGAACTGCACCCGTTTGGACTTGTGAAGCCACTTCCGGTTGGGGCTCGGAAGCACCCTCATCCGGAACGGGATCTGAAGCGGCTTGTTGATCCATCAGAGCAATTTCCGCTTTATCCCGGGCAAAGTTTTTACTCCCTGTTACTTCAGGAGCAGAAGCAGTCTTTGGTTGAGAATCTTCCGCTTCTTCACCCCCACCCGTCATCCCGATCAGTCCCGATACGATGACACCTACCGCAAGAATGCCTACTCCTGCTAAAGCGACCTTACGCATATTATTAGGTGTAGCAGTATTTAGATTCAGTGGTATGCCGGGTTCGATTTTATCGTTCTGAACAGATTGGGATAGGGCTTCAGGCTTTGTAAAATCACCGTTTTCTACGGTATTAGGCTTAGTTTTTCGTTTGAATTTGTCGAAGAATTTCATCTGCCTTCCTTCTCTCTACTAATACGGACAAAATCATGATTGCCGGTGCCGGTTCGATTAAACGTGCCTTGTTCATCGAAGCTACGATTTTCCAAACCAAGCACAGATTTTCCGAGGCGCAAAACAAAATGTTTTGCAGTTTCATGGATTACCACGGTATCGCCCTCCACATGGCTGTTAAGCAACATTTCTGTACCGTCAGCCATAACTTTGTAAATCAGTGGCAGTTCTCGACCGTTATCAAAGCTGAAATAAGTAAAGCGGCCATTATCGTAGGCCGCTGTCGGTGCTAGTGCTTTATTGCCCTTACCCCAATAGTTGTAATTGTGCTGAACACTGGATCGATGTCTTGTTCCTTTGATTTTTTCCAAAGCCTTGGCCTGTTTCTGAGCCTCGGCACGCGCTTTATATTCCGCAGTATCAGGATAGACAAATCGAAGTAAATAAGTCGGCTTTTGAACATATTTGCCATTTTTCTTGCCGGTTAGCGACAAATCGAAGGCATATGTTCGTTTTTTGTTAGTTGTAATCAACATATTTGTGGCTGGAGCGGAAGCAACCGGCTTCATATAGAGATTGTTACCTCGAACTGCCAAATTCCAGGCTTCTGTATCACCCATACCTAAGCCGCTTGTATCACCAGTCAGCAATTCACCATCTTCAAGTTGGATTAAAACAGCTTCTCCAATACGAGCATGAACATGAATAACATCATCGGGATTGTACACAACGGTTTGGATGCGGCCGTCTTTAGCCGACCCTTTGGGAACAGATACCGCTCCGGATACAGCAGGTAAAAGTCCCATCAGCAGTAATGCTGTCAGTTTCATTTTTACATTCATCGTTAACCCTTTCTGTTATGGCGCAGTTTCCGGATCGACGCGATAACTTTTGACAATAAAGCCCAATGGATTAATACGGCGGGCTTCCTCACTCATAGGCTGGTTCGCATATTCGTAGCCGATAGTTGCGATCATGTTTTGAACAGGAATTTCCTGATTTAAATCTCCCGAAATCGGTACCATACGTTTTTCAAAACGGACTTGCGCTGTACTACCAATAAAAGTCACGGCTTTTACTTTGGCGACTACCTTGTATTGGTTTTTTAATACCTTATGCGGAGCTTGCGGATTGTCGTTATAGATTTTTGAAAATGCTGCCTGAATCTCAGGGGAACTCATCAACATAACCGCATCGTAGTTATCCTGAATTGTTACCCAGTCATAGCTTTCACGAAGTTGGACGTAACGTGTCAACCAGTGTTTATCCATAACTTCGCCGTAGGATTGTTCCTGATTTTTCATCATAGTAACGATCTCGGTGCTCCCAGTGTTGTTATCCACTTTGACTACATATGGTCGTGTCTCTTTCAATGGTGTAAGACCGGCCACCGCACCGACCGCCAGTCCGGTAATCAACAGACACACGCCGCTGATGCGCCATGCGATTTTGGCGTTTTTGTGGACACGCACAATTTCTGCACTTTCAAAACCCTTGGCGGCATTGATAAATTCAGTAGCCATCTTGTTATTGACAGCTTGTTTTGATTTTTCAGACATCGTTTACCCTCTTGTTTGAACAGTTGAATTAATCGGAAAAGGCGTACCGTGAGGTTGGGGAGGCTTTTTTCCGGAACATGCACAGAGTGCGATAGAAAGGGAGAGAAGAAGGATAGTTTTCACGGGAATTTCCTTGATTTATGAATCGATAAGCCCAAAAAAAACACCCCGATTGGGGTGTTCATCTTAAGTAGATTAATAGGTTGTTGCGTGATATTGCGTTTTTTGAATATTGAAACGATTATCATCGGTTAGAGAAAGAGTTGTACGAAAGTTGTCAATTTTGACTTTCTCTTTAGGAGGTATGTGGATGTCGGTTGATACTGCCGACACATAGTATCCCTGTTTGTCATAAATAGGAACGGACACATTAACCACAATCAGACGATTGGTTTTGTTTAAAGCCTCACCAGTAAAGGTTATATCTGCCTGTGGAATCACCCCCTTATAACTGCCAACTCTTTGGACAACAAGCATTTTCAAGTTTTTTAATTCGTATTGAGCTGTCGATTTACTGCCTAAAGACAAAGTGTCTTTAGCTTGCCCTGCTCCCGAACCGGCCATACCTGAATTAATGCCCGCCAAAGTACCGTTGATGGCGCTGAGGCCGTCAGTCAGTTCAGCACAGGCACTCAAGCCCAAACTCAGGGCTGTTATAGCAGCAAATTTAGTAATCTTGCGATAATCCATATTTAAACCCTTAGAGTATTAATCATCAAAACGAACCGGTACTGGTCGGTCAAGCAGTTTAAAAAATAATCCAAAAATCGATAAACCGATACATAGCCCGGCTAATCTGGCCAAAGAACTTTCCATCAAGTTGCCGAACATACCGATAAACATCAATGTGCCCACAGAAAGCAACAACATCCACCAAAGCATTTTAGTTACGAAAGTCATGATCATATTCTCCTAAAATTGGATTATTTCGGTTTGACTTTCCCACCACCGGGAAGTTTCACACCTTTTGCCCATCTTGCCACAGACATTACGGTTCGACTGAAACCGTTTACAGATGCCCCACCCGTTAAAGCGGAAGAAATAGAAGGAATACTCCAGGCAACCAAAATAAAAATTGTTGTTGATAGGAAAAAGAGCGGAATCAAGCCGACTACCTGAGCAACTGATCCGATCTCTCCAACTACTGCTCTTTCTAATTGGTTCTTGAAAAAATCATTCTGCAATGCACCTAGAATAACGTAAAACACTACTGTAACTGAGTAATTAAGGATTTGTCCTATCCAATTCATGCCCCACTGCCGTGTTGCAGGAAACAACATTGAACCTATAAACATAGGTCCGATGACGATTACCATCGCCAATGATAGTTTGGCAATTAGGTAATAAGCAAATGTAATGAGAAAGAACAAATAAGCCAATATAACAGCAACCGTACCACCAATATAAAGCATCAGCTTATCTGATACTTGTAGCATATCCAAAGAAGAGGCATACGCAAAAATATTCTCCATCATCTTTAAGATATTGTTGCTTTGGGTATCCAACGCGCTTGCAGTATAGGTTGAAGTCCCCAACAATCCACTCAGATTTTCGGGCAACATCCACATGATATTGGCGAGTTTCTGATACTGACTGGAATTGAACGCAAAAGCGATAATTAGCAACCAGCCGATCATGCGCTTACCCAAATCCACGACATTTTCATCAAACCCCCGTTTGTAATAGTCAAACGCGATCAACAGGATATAAATCCCAAAGCCGATTTGAAAAACCGGAGCAATACCGCTGATCATGTTGTTTGATTTTTGGAACAGATTAGTTCCCATACCGTTTAGTAGAAAGTTGGCGAGTTCGGAAAAATAAGAAGTTGTTTCCATAATTTGCCCTATTTTATTTAGTGCTGCATTCGCTTACTCCCGAATGCAGCACGATAAAGCTACTACTGATTGCAGACCGCATAGTTGCGATCACGGATATGACGTGCCATACATTCTTCACGGGAAGCATACTGGCGCTGTTCGATTTCTTGTTGTCGTTTATACAACCGGTCGAGCATATCCAGCTTGGTTTGATTGTTGGCGATTTTTGCCTGTTCCACAGAAATACGGTTTTGCAGGTCAGTAGCGGCTTTGATGTCTTGTGTATTGTTGACTTCGTCCATCAAGCGCGACAGAGATTTAAGTTGTGTCTCCATCGAGTTAAAGACTTTTTCCATCTCCTTCATGTTATGCACAGCCATACGTTGCGCCGTTTCAGGGTTATAAGCCTTACTATTAATTACAGACTTATAGTCGATATTTTTTGCGCCTTTATAAATCTCGCTCCACTCGGACGGAATTTGGTCTTTGAGCGTATCCTTCAAAAGATTGCCCATATTGCGCGAACCTGTCATCGCTTTAAACTGTTTAACCTGTTGTTCGTACTGCTGTTTCATTTGTGCGAGTTGCTTAGCCATCTCCATCATCTGCTGAATGAAGTTTTGGGCGCGTTGAGCTGCTGCTGCACCATCAACTACCGGAATACCACTAGCTGTAACTGCTAAAGGCATAGCTGCTAAACTCGTAACAAGAAGAGCCATAGCGGATATTTTCTTCAGATTCAATTTCATCATAAGTTCCTTGTTGAAAGCCGCATCAAGCGGCGAAAAAAAAGGCTGTTTGAAATTCAAACAGCCTTCGTTAAATTAAAAGAATATTAGGCGGCTCGCACATTTTTCTTCTCTGCACGGCGTTCTCGCAGGGTTTCAATAAATGGGCGATACCAAACATCCGGATTTTCACTGCCAACATCCTTCATCACCCGATACAACAACTCCACGTTATCAGATGACCCGGACAGAAATGCCATTTCATCCTGAAAACCGTACAAATCCAGCATGGCAAATGCCGACTGTTTCGACTGCTTAACCAAGAATGTGCGGCTTTCCAACGAGAGTTTGGAAAGTTCCTCAAACTCTTTTAGTGTCAGGCCGCAACGTTCGTAGCTATTTTCAAATTCGGCATCAGGATTCGGCAGAAAGATTTTAGTTGGCGTTTGTTGCACAATCGCCGGGAAAATGGGACAAGAAATCGCATCTTCCGGTGATTGAGACACCAAAATTAACCAGCCACCGCGTTTACGGTCGGTTTTCAGAATCTTGAGCATGATGTCCTGCAATGCCTCAAAACGTGCCGCATACCAAAATTCTTCAATGATGGAAGCGAGAATACCGTCTTCTTTGGCAACTTTGTCCATCATGATATTTCTCAGGTGGAACATATACGCTAAAACCGGAGCGGTCGGCGGATAGTCGTCCTTCAGAATATCGGTCAGGTCAAATCCAACACGGAAGAACTTTTCAGCATCAAACATGTTTGTTGGATTGTCCAAGCACCATGCGAACCGTCCGCCTTCACTTTCGCACCATTTGGATAGGCGCATACGCAGTGAGTTGGGATCAGGAACGACGGGAATACTTTGTAACAGATGGCTGAAACGACGGTGTTCGTAATCCATGCTGAACATCGTATCGACAGCGGCCTGAATCTCTTTTTCTTCCGTCGCTGTCAGTTTGCCGTTTTCGTCTGCGCCGCACATACCAACCAAGCTGTACAGGAATTCACGGTTTGAAGGTGTATCAGGCAGTTGAAAAGGATTTAACCCGGTAGGTACACCTGCTTCTAAGGCAAAATAAGAACCACCGATGGCGCGGATAAAGATTTCCATACCTCTGTCCAAGTCCATCACAAACATATAAGGATTGAAGCGTTCTGTGAAGGCCATCATAGATGTTTGCAATGTGGTTTTACCCGTACCGGTTGCACCCAATATCAGTGTGTGTCCGGCGATTTTCTCACCAAGGTTGTCCTCCTTCAGATTTGAGAAATGGAAGTTGAAATCGTAAATCGTCTTGGATGTGGTTTGCAGCGGCATAATTGCTGAGCCGTCACCAATCGGATTGCCCTGTTTTTTACCGTGCGAGTAGTTGTGTATGCCGAAGGTTGTCGCAAAGTTTGTTGTCGTTTTCGGGAAAGAGCGAGGTCTTTCTTTACTGCCCGGCACCTGACTGAAAAATGTCGCCGGAGCAGAAAGACCTGCTTTAGTAAAACGATAACCGCCCGCATTCAGAAACGTAGAATAAGCACGCGCACCGTTTGCCGCCGCCTCTTCCGCCGTCCTACCGTACACGACCAACGCCGCATGATAGTCGCCGAACATCAGTTCGCCCGATACCAGCAAGCCCTGACCTTCTTCCAGCTCTTTCTGTTGCGCGGTCGCTTTGTCGTTGACCGACGTCAGGTTGTTGAGTTGCTTCCTGATTTCACCCTGCATGTCGTATGGATTAATAAATACAAGGCTTTGAGTGAATGTGAACTCACAAGGCAAGCGCAAGATTGATGTCAAGATTTTAGGTTTACTAATCCCAAAGTCTTTCAGATCGAACATTTGTGCAAACTTACGAGTCCCGTTTTGGGAACGAATTTCGCACAAATCCGAGCCAAAATGCAGATTAGCTCCTGGAATAGTCTGATAAGCATCGACGAAAGACAAAGGAATCTCTTCCCTTGTTCCATTAATCAAACTACCAAAAAACGAGTACACCTCCGAGAAGGCAACGCCGTTTTCATTCTGATAGGCAGTCAGAAGATACGGGTCATAGGGTTCCAGTGAACGCATCAGAATCTGAATCTGCTCTTCCGCCTCTTTTATCCCTGCTTCCAAATAGTCGAACTTAATCAAAACCGTCAGATGGAATACGTTTTCAAAATAATCCGCTTCCTGAAAGCGTTTCAGATACTTGTCAGCAAACTGCTGACAGAAAGCCGTCTGAAACTTGTACTCACGGTCAAAGACAATCTTTTGGCGTTGTAGCGTTCCCCACACCGCCAAACGGTTGCCCAAGGTTTTGCCCATACCGGCGAGCAGGTTGCGTAACGATACAAACTGCGTGAACAGGTGCTTGTCGTCCACGCCGTCAAACGGAAGACCTTCCATACGGATGACGAAGGCTAGATGTCCCGTTTTGTAATTAACGATGTTATTTGTAACGTGTTGGCAGATTTTCGGTAGAAAATCCGACTGTGCCGGTTGCGCTTTCAGAGCATTGCTCAAAAAATCGCTGATAATCACTTTGTTGTCTCCCAAATTTGGTGGCGAGAATGGTGTTCGTGCCGTTGAACAGCCTGGTATTACGGCGGCGCAAGAAGTATTTTGTTTCCAAGCGGTAGATGTTTAAGGCTTGGTCGTCATTGGCACAAATTGTCCGTAAAAAGGCCAAAAACGGCACGGGCAAGAGTAAAAACAACAATGCCCGCCAGCCGAGGAAATACATCATCGGCAAAGTTACCCCCATACTAATAAAAATACTGGTGGCAACAGCCTCAAGGGGAATGCCGAACATCATTGCCCGACGGTTCAGTCCGTTAAAGGTATGCTGTTCGGTGTGGATATTTTCCTTTTCCATCTGTGTTCCTCAGAATGAAACCGAACCGCCTTTGGTAAACAGATAAGTAGCAAAGGCAATAGATGCACCTGCACCAACCACATACAAACTGAGTTCTAAAAAATCACCCCATGTTTTTCGACCACTTTTTGCTTGTAGAAAAAACCAAAGCATGGTTATACCGCAAATCGTGCCGACAAGAACATAGATGCCTTGACGGACTTTCACTGCAATATCATTGACATCATTAAACCCGTCTGCCAACGTCATTTGAGCAATTGTCAATAAAGCAACCGCAGCGATAGTTTGGGGATTGGCTACAATTTTTTTGATGTTGTTCATCATTATTTCCTTTTTAAAAGACAAAAAAAACCGCATTTAGCGGTGATAAGAATTGCCCGAAGGCAGTTAAAACTCTTTAAATACATCCCATTCCGCGTATCGTTTGACGGGTGCTTGGGCTGCTACTTTGACTATGTTTTCAGACGAGCTATCAGATCGGGCAACAGCAGGTATAGGCTTCGGCTTAAAAGGCTGAACAGGGTGTGATGCCAAAACTATACGATTGCCGCTCAATCGTGCGTAACGTTCTTTCACGTTGCGGACGTAGTGCTGCGTTTCCCGATAAGGCGGAATGCCACCATATTTCCTGACAGCTCCCTCACCGGCGTTATACCCAGCCAGTACCAAATCAATATTGCAACCATGTGGGCTGGATTTGTCAGGGAAGTGGTTACATAAAAAACGCAGGTAACGTGTACCTGCGATGATGTTTTGTTCCGGATCGTAGAGATGTTTTGGATTCACCCCCATTCTTGCGGCCGTCGGCGGTATAACCTGTAACAAACCTCTGGCGTTTTTATTAGATATTGCGAAACGATTACCTGAGCTTTCCCGTCCCATAACCGCCCATACAATGTTTTTGTCTAATCGTTGCAAAGCGGCATGCTTTTCAACCAAAGCCTCATATTGTGGGTACGGGGCGGCGGCAATCGCTGATGTTTGGTAAAAAGCAAAGAGTGATGTTGTCAGTATCAATATTTTTTTCATAAGTATCCTTTTAGTCATTCTTGTTTAGCTCTGAGGAAATTAATAGCAAACGCCAACACAATAGCAGGGAATGAAAAGTAAATGAAAAGCCGTAACAGTTTTGAAAGCTCATTGCTATCCGAATTTTTGGTATCCGCCATGTTGTTTTTGGTGTCCACCTCGTTATCAGATTTACGCTTTTGATACTCTTTTTCGATGTCCATCTTGATTATTTCGGCCTGTTTCCGAATAACAGGATCGGAAGAGTTTTTTGTCTGCTCCCACAACTCTATCCTTTCTCTTTGTTTCTTTATCCCATCGGAACCTCCTCCGATTGGGATAAAAAGAACAGCAGTCAAAACAATTAAAACGATAATAAGAGTGCAGTCACTTTTATTTTCTCTCATACTTTTTCTCACTTAATTATTTGTTTTTGAGGAAATAGATTTTTCATTAATAATCATATTATTCATCATAATGGTTTGGTTCATTAGGTTAATCTGAGCCTTTAACGTATGAATTTCCATTTGCTGTAACAGCAGTTTATTTTTCTGCACGGAAATCTTTTCATACTGCATCACAATCACGACTATGCCTGTTAGGATAATCGTGTGTAATAATAAAAACTTGAATATTCTCATTGGTTGTAACACTCCCATTATGAAAAGAAAAAACGAAAATCAAAGCGAATTGAGTAAAATTGCTTTGATTTTTGTTCTTTGGAGTGTGTCCGGTTTGTGCCGGGATAAGGCAAAATCAGACTGCATCAGACTGAAGGTGCTGGCTTCAACTCTGTTTAGAAACAATTAGTTATATTTTATTTTTTGGACTTTTAATCCGTTGGTCGAGCGTTCGAATCGCTCACGACCCACCAAATATGAAAAACCTGCTTTGAAAAAAGCAGGTTTTTTTACATCTTTATCAAACCCTTCTCCATACGATACCTCCCCTATCTTCAAAATCAAGCCATATACAGGCTTTGTCCCAATGCCGCGTATGAACGTTACCCAACGCATCACACCAGCACCAACCTACCTTTAATCAACCAAACCCGACTCCCCTCTTCCATCAAGTTTTTCTAAAAACTTCCAAATACCTACCATCAACCCACGCTAAATCCTCTTGTATGCCAGACAATTTAGGCATAGACTAAAACTACATCCAACTACAACAACAGGAGAAGGTTTGATGAAACAACTGTCTATGTATATCAACGGCCGCTTTGAAACCGACTTTAACGGCACATGGCGTGATGTATTGAATCCGGCAACCGAAGAAGTTATCGCGCGTGAGCCTAAAGGCGGAAAAGCCGATGTTGATCGTGCCGTTGCCGCCGCCAGAGATGCACAAACTGCATGGGAGCGTTTGCCTGCCGTTGAGCGCGGCGCATACCTGCGCAAAATTGCCCGAGGCATCCGCGAACGTGCCGACGAGCTGACCGACACCATTGTTGCTGAAGGCGGCAAAACCAAAGACTTGGCACGCATAGAAGTCATGTTTACTGCCGATTATCTCGATTATCAAGCCGAATGGGCGCGCCGTTATGAAGGCGAAATCATCCAGAGCGACCGCCCGCGCGAAAACATTTTATTGTTCAAACGTCCTTTGGGCGTAATCGCCGGCATTTTGCCGTGGAATTTCCCCTTCT
>ERZ772909.700-NODE-700-length-20025-cov-4.019079_pt1 | contig 20025 bp, 13 predicted proteins | sample MGYA00511137_ERZ772909 | MGnify/ENA primary metagenome ERZ772909 (study PRJEB29015, sample SAMEA2738095) | human oral metagenome | biome: human oral; feature: human-associated habitat; material: saliva | place: China | collected 2270 ... | reverse complement strand
AATGAAACCTTTTATGGCGGATTAATCAAAAAAAGCGTAACACCTACGGCGTTGTTCCACGCACAACATACACTAACCCAGGGTAGCCTGCACTATCGTTTGGCAACCCTGGGCTATCAAAAGCTCAACACCTACGGCGTTGAAACGTTCAATCCATAACATGAATTACATTATGTTGCGCCAGAATATATAGCGAATTAATCAAAAAAACCGCAACACCGATGGCGTTGAAACATATATTTCGTAACACCATTTCCCTCGTTTCATGCGGTAAAAAGTGGTAAATCATGTAGCTATCCCCAATAAAAAAAAATCTGTTTCGCTTTCGTTCTCACCACCATGTCACTGATTTTTAGAAAAAACACGCAGGCAATCATTGAATTATGCAAGGCGAATGAATGAATTATAAATTAAAAACCTTACCTTTGTACACGTGAAAATATGTCTGAATGAAGACGAAAACACGCGACAAAAAGAATATAAATAAAACAAGATAGCAATGGAATATAATTTCAGTGAAATTGAGAAAAGATGGCAAAAGGCCTGGGCAGAGAACAAGACTTATAAGGTTACGGAGGACAAATCGAAACAAAAGTTCTATGTACTCAACATGTTTCCCTATCCTTCTGGGGCAGGATTGCACGTTGGTCACCCTTTAGGCTACATCGCAAGTGACATCTATGCGCGTTTCAAACGCCTGCAAGGATTCAATGTTCTCAATCCAATGGGCTATGATGCCTATGGACTTCCCGCTGAACAATATGCCATTCAGACTGGTCAACACCCAGCAATCACGACCGAAACCAATATCGATCACTACCGCGAACAACTGGATAAGATTGGTTTTTCGTTTGATTGGGATCGCGAAGTACGCACTTGTGACCCGAAATACTACCATTGGACACAATGGGCTTTCATAAAGATGTTTAATAGTTTCTTTTGCAACGACACGCAGAAGGCCTATCCAATCGCTGACCTTATCAAGCATTTTGAGACCGAAGGAACGGAGAATCTCAACGTTGCTCAAAGCGAATCGCTTCGCTTCTCGGCTGAAACGTGGAAATCGATGAGTGAGGTTGAGCAGCAGAAAACACTGATGAACTATCGCATTGCCTATCTGGGTGAGACGGTAGTAAACTGGTGTCCCGGCTTAGGTACAGTGCTTGCAAACGATGAAGTGGTTAATGGTGTGAGCGAACGCGGTGGATATCCTGTTGTACAAAAGAAGATGCAACAGTGGTGTTTGCGTACTTCGGCGTATGCACAACGGCTACTTGACGGCTTAGAACATATCAATTGGACCGATTCTATCAAAGAAACTCAGCGCAATTGGATAGGTCGTTCGGAAGGAACGGAAATGGAATTTAAGTATTGTCTCGGTTCGGATGCGTCTTCAAATAACGCAGAAGGTTCCAAGGAAACAGCCGAAGAGGGTAGCTTTACGATATTTACGACACGCGCAGATACTATCTTTGGCGTTACGTTTATGGTCTTGGCACCTGAAAGTGAGTTAGTAGATAAGCTGACAACCAACGCACAACGTGCCGCCGTTGATGACTATTTATCTTATGTGAAGAAGCGAACCGAACTCGAACGCATGAGTGATCGCAAGGTGACGGGCGTCTTTAGTGGAAGCTATGCCATTAATCCTTTCACGGGAGATAAGATACCTGTGTGGATATCTGAATACGTTTTGTCTGGTTATGGCACTGGAGCGATCATGGCAGTACCGGCACATGACAGCCGAGATTATGCCTTTGCAAAGCATTTTAACTTACCTATTATCCCACTGATTGAGGGAGCTGACGTCACGGAAGAAAGCTTTGATGCCAAAGAAGGCATTGTAATGAACTCGCCACGTGAGGGAGTTCAAACCCTCGATGGTTTCAATCTCAATGGTAAAACCGTTAAAGAGGCCATCGCAGCAACTAAAGATTTCGTGACGAAACACCAGCTTGGACGCGTTAAAGTGAATTATCGTTTGCGCGATGCGATATTCTCTCGTCAGCGCTATTGGGGCGAACCATTCCCTGTTTACTATAAAAACGGAATGCCTTATATGCTGCCTGAGGAGTGCTTACCACTCGAATTGCCCGATATCGACCAATATAAGCCGACGGAAAATGGCGAACCTCCTTTGGGAAGAGCAAAGAAATGGGCTTGGGATGAGCGTCAGAAGCAAGTCGTAGATAAGTCACTTGTTGACGATAAATCAGTCTTTCCACTCGAACTTAACACTATGCCTGGCTTCGCAGGAAGCTCTGCTTACTACCTACGTTATATGGATCCACACAACGATCACGCTCTTGTGGGCAAGGAAGCTGACGAATATTGGAAGAGTGTTGATCTTTATGTAGGGGGTACAGAGCATGCAACGGGTCACTTAATCTATAGTCGTTTCTGGAACAAGTTCCTCTATGATTGCGGTGTTAGCTGTCAAGAGGAGCCGTATAATAAGTTGATTAACCAAGGAATGATACAGGGACGGTCTAACTTTGTCTATCGAGTTGTCAGCGAAGACCATTCAAAGGCGCCGTTGTTTGTATCAAAAGGGCTTAAAGATCAATACAAAACAACTCCTATTCACGTATGGGTGAACCTCGTAAAGAATGATATTCTTGATGTTGAAGCATTCAAACAATGGCGTCCTGAATATAATAATGCAGAGTTCATCCTTGAAGATGACAAGTATATTTGTGGCTGGGCAGTCGAGAAAATGTCTAAAAGCATGTACAATGTCGTTAATCCTGACGACATCATTAAAGACTATGGAGCCGACACTTTGCGTCTATATGAGATGTTCTTAGGTCCGGTTGAGGCCAGCAAACCATGGGATACGAATGGTATTGACGGCTGTCATAGGTTCTTAAAGAAGTTCTGGAGTCTCTTCTGGGGACGCGCAACAGAAGATAAACTCGTTGTAGATGATGCGCAACCCACAAAGGAAAGTCTCAAGACTGTACACAAACTCATCAAGAAAGTGACTGAAGACATTGAGAAATTCAGCTATAACACTGCCGTATCGGCATTCATGATAGCCGTCAATGAGATGGGACAACAGCAGTGTCATAACGTTGAATTACTTCAGAAAATGATTGTAGTGTTGGCGCCGTTTGCTCCTCATGTTGCCGAAGAACTATGGCATGTATTAGGTAATGAGGGTTCAGTTTGCGACGCATCTTGGCCTAACTACGACGAGAAATACCTCGTAGAGAGCGAGATTCAGCTTACAATCAGCTTCAATGGAAAGGCTCGTTATCAAAAGACTTTTGCCGCAGATGCCGACAACGCCACAATAGAGAGTGAGGTAAGAGCCGATGAACGCAGTCTGAAATACATTGATGGGAAGCAGATTGTGAAAGTAATTATCGTGCCAAAGAAAATCGTTAATATTGTCATTAAATAAATGTTAGAGAATTTAAAGGTATGGGATGAGGTGAAAGATTACCTTTTCATCACCCTCGGTATTATGCTTTACACGGTGTCTTTCACTGTGTTCCTGATGCCTTATCAGATAGTTGCTGGCGGAGTTACAGGTCTTGCAGCCATCATCGACTATGCAACGGGCTTCCATGTACAAAACACTTACATCATCGTTAACCTTGCCTTGCTCGTCGTTGCCTTGAAGATCTTGGGCTTTAAGTTCTTGTTTAAGACCATCTATGCTATCTTCTTACTCTACTTTATGTTGATTTTGGCGCAGCATATCATACCCAAACAGCCCAATGGTCTGCCCATAAAACTCCTTGGAGAGGGGCAAGACTTCATGTCAATGATTATTGGTTGCGTCATCACGGGTGTGGCTTTATCGACCGTCTTCCTGCACAATGGCTCAACAGGAGGTACAGATATCATCGCAGCCTCTATCAATAAGTATCACAATGTGTCGCTCGGCACGGTGTTAATTGCCGTAGATTTCTGCATCATTGGTAGCTGTATGTTCTTCCCTCAATTCGGTTCATACTTCGAAAGAGCTCATAAGGTGATGTTTGGACTATGTGTTATGACGCTCGAAAACTTCTCTTTAGACTATATTATGAATGCACGCAGGGAGAGTGCGCAGTTTATGATCTTCTCAAAGAAATACCAAGAGATTGCCAACGCCATAGGAATGGAGACAGGACATGGCGTGACTATCCTCGACGGTCATGGCTGGTATACGGGTAAAGAGATTAAAGTGCTTTGTATACTCGCCAAGAAACGTGAGAGCATGGACATCTTCCGACTCATCAAACTCATTGACCCCAACGCCTTTGTAAGCCAGAGTAGCGTCGTAGGTGTATACGGAGAAGGCTTTGATGAGATGAAAGTTAGCGTCAAAAAGAAGTTAGAAGGCAACAAGAAAAAGCAGGTAAAAGGATGAAAATTGTATTTGCAACCAACAACAAACATAAGCTTTCAGAGGTTAAAGAGATTCTTGGCAGCGCCTATGATGTTGTTTCTTTGGACGAGATTGGATGCCATGTAGACATTCCCGAGACTGGAAACACACTCGAAGAGAATGCACATTTGAAAGCGAAATACGTTTTTGAGCATTACGGACTCGATTGCTTTGCCGACGATACTGGCTTAGAAGTTGAGGCCTTGCATGGCGAGCCAGGCGTATATAGCGCACGCTATGCCGAAGGAACTGACCATAACAGCGAAGCAAACACAGCCAAATTACTGCGTAAAATGACTGGAATTACCGACCGAAATGCCTGCTTTCGCACGGTAATCTCACTCATTCGGCGAGACGACTCCAAAGCCAATGGCTACAACGAGACTTTCTTTGAAGGCAAAGTTAATGGGAAAATCGCCACCGAACGAAGCGGTTCGGCTGGTTTTGGCTATGATCCTGTCTTCATTCCCGAGGGCTATGACGAGAGCTTTGCAGTGCTTGGAGAAGACATTAAGAATGGCATCAGTCACCGCGCAAGGGCTGTTGAGGCTTTGAAGAAAGGGCTCTCTGCCGACACTTCCTCTGAAACAGGGGAGTGATATGCCACAAACGTATGGCTACTTAATGATGATCATGATGATAAAAACTATCAGATACTACGCTAATAAAGTATTCCTCAAGCTTCAAACCTATGCTTTTCTCCCCCTGCTTTGGCGAGGAACAAGGAGCGGAATCATAGGCTTGTGCTGCTTTTTCCTCTTTTCTTCTTTCACATGGCGCACCTATTTATCTTATGATTCGCCACAAGAGATTGTACAAGCCAATGCAACTTTGTTCTATGTTCGTGCCAGTAACAGCCTTTATTCCTATGACACGAAAGACCAAAGTGTGCGCACTTTTGATAAGGTTAACGGCCTTAGCGACTGCAATATCACACACATTGCCTACAACAAGACGGCACATCGCTTGGTGGTGGCCTATGAAAATCAAAACATCGACTTGGTAAACGACGCCGGACAAGTGACAAATGTCAGTGCCTATTATAACACTTCGACGACTGATAACAAGACCATTAACAGCCTTTATGCCTACAATCGCTATGTGTTTATGGCCACAGCGTTTGGTATTGTGAAACTAAATGCAGCTGAAGCTGAGGTCAGTGACACCTATAAATTGGGCTTTTCGGTCGACTATTGCTATGTGCGTGACGGCCAACTCTATGCAGCAAGCAAGACAGTCGGCATCTATTCAGCGCCACTAACGGCCAATCTTGCCGACCGAAATCAATGGCATCGTGTGGGAAACTATGTAGAAAAGTCTCCTGAAGACACTTCCGCTTTGTGGGCAAAAGTGGCAAATGCTCATCCCGGTGGACCGAAATCGAATCACTTTGGCTATCTAACCTTCTACAAAGATAAGCTCTATTCGTGCACAGGGGGATATCATGTGACGACCGATCTTGAGCGACCGGCCGGCATACAAGTGTGGGATGGCACCGCGTGGAGCATCTATGCGTCTGACGGAATCGCTGCAAAGACAGGCGTAGCATACGTAGATCTTAGCGTACTTGCAGTTGATCCGAAAGATGAAACCCATCTTTTTGCAGGCGGAAGAACAGGACTTTATGAGTATAAAGACCAGCATTTCATTAAACATTATGGCCCAAACAACAGCATACTTGAATCGGCTTTGGCTGATGGAAACCCTAACTATGTGCTCATACAAGGCTTGGGTTATGACACCGAATCACGTTTGTGGATCTTGAATAGTCAGGCATCTTCTCAGTCAATTATAGCCTATCAAGACCATGAATTCAAGGCTTTCAAACAGCCACAACTCATGAAACTCAACACAAGAAGCTTGGGAAACATGCGCAATTTGTTCTTTGATAGCCGCAAAACAATGTGGTTTGTCAATGACAACTGGCAGCAACCATCGCTCATTCAATATCAAACGGCCAACAACCAGCTTAAAACCATCACGTCGTTTGTAAATGAAGACGGCGAAACGATTAAGGATTTATGGAATGTTCGGTGTGCCGTTGAGGACAAAGAAGGCAATATTTGGATTGGAACAAACGTCGGTCCGTTGATGCTTCAGCCTGCAAAGATGAACCAAGAAAGCCCAGTTTTCCAGCAAATTAAAGTGCCACGTGACGACGGAAGCGGTTATGCTGACTACTTGTTGAATGGAGTTGACATCACGGGTATCGTCATTGATGGGGCTAATCGCAAATGGTTTGCAACGAATGATAATGGAGTTTATCTTGTCAGTAGCAACAACATTGAAGAACTTCAGCACTTCACGGCAGAGAATAGTCCGCTACTTTCCAACACCATTGAAAGCATTGCAATCAACGAAACCACTGGAGAGGTGTTCTTTGGAACGGCAAATGGGCTTTGTTCTTATAAGAGTAATGCGACCAAACCCCAAGAGGAGATGACGCAAAACGAGGTTTATGCTTATCCCAACCCAGTCAAACCAGATTACAACGGACCTATAAACATCACGGGACTTGCCTTTAATGCCGATGTAAAGATAACGACTTCAAACGGAACTCTCGTGCAAGAAGGACGCAGCAACGGCGGACTTTTCACCTGGGATGGCTGTGATCGTCACGGCAAACGCGTGGCTTCAGGAGTTTATATGATTGAAGTGGCGACCCAAGATGGGCGAAAAGGGGTTGTTTGTAAAGTGGCTATTGTAAGATAAATACATGCCAAGAGCCAGTAACAACAGCTATATTCACATCCTAAAAGCCATGGGTCTCTTTGGCAGTGTACAGGGATTGAACATCATAATGAGTCTTGTTCGTAACAAGATTGTGGCAGTTTTGCTCGGCACTACAGGCATGGGACTCATCACACTCTATAATTCTACGGTCAAGTTGCTGTCAGATGCCACCTCAATGGGACTTCCAATGAGTGGTGTTCGCGAGCTTTCGGCGGCCTATGAACAGGGAGATTATAAGCTGTTATGCCACAAAATACGCATCATTCGCATGTGGACTTTGCTCACAGCGCTTGTCGGAATGTTGCTTTGTATGGTGCTAAGTCCATTGCTTAATCGGTTTACTTTCGCCGTGGGTAACCACACTTTGCAGTTCGTTTTCCTTGCACCCACCATTGCTTTTATAGCACTTGCGGCTGGCGAATCAGCCATTTTGAAAGCCACTCGCCAACTGCGCGCCTTGGCTTTACAATCTGTTTATGGTGTGTTGGGCGCTTTGTTGACGTCTGTTCCGATGTTCTATGTGTGGCGAGATGCTGCGATTGTGCCTGCCATTGTTGTGGCGGCACTCCTCCAATGGACTATCCTCATGATATTTTCTCTGCGCCGTTATCCCATCAACCTGCGGCTTTCATGGCATGAAATGCAAGAAGGCATGGCCATGATACGCTTAGGTTTGGCCTTCGTTGCATCGGGAATATTGGCCAGTGCGGCCGACTTCATCGTCAGAAGTTACCTTTCTCATGCCGGAAATCTACACATTGTAGGCCTTTATAACGCTGGATTCATGGTTACAATGACCTATGGTGGCATGGTGTTTCATGCCATGGAAACCGACTATTTCCCACGTCTTTCGGGCTTAACAGATTCAAAAAGTACGCTCAATTGTGTCGTAAACCGACAAATAGAGATGTGTTTGATGGCAATATCTCCGTTGCTTATTGCCATGACCACCTTGTTGCCATGGCTGCTTCCCCTGCTTTTCAGCGACGAATTTCTGCCTGTTGTCAACATGATGCGAGGCAGTATACTTGCCATGTACATGCGAGCCATGACGCTTCCTCTTGAATATATCGCCCTCGCTCGTGGCAATTCACGCTATTATTTGATTCAAGAGGCAGTCGCCGCCTTGCTGTTTGTCGTGTCGGTCATTGTGGGTTATTGGCTCGGAGGACTCACTGCAACGGGTTATGCGCTTGCCGTTGCCTCGCTGTTGGAATTGATTTTCGTCACCATCTTCACCTATTTTATTTATGATTACCGCCCATCGCGCCGTGTGATTCATGGATTTTGTTTTCATTTTGGCCTCGCTTTATTGACCCTCGCGGCTGTTCTCACGACCGAAGGTTGGGGCTATTGGACTGCAACGCTGCTGTTGTTATGTTTCAGTTTGCCTCGAACTTTTATCCTTCGGCTAATGAAAAGTCGAAAGAAACGGCTGTAATTATTTTGTTTTATCAGCCAAATAAACGACGATAATTGATGAGATTGTATAGATTATCGTATGATAAAGTGAAATGATTGTTAATTAACGTTTAATTCAGTAATACGGAAGTGCAACCTCATTTGTTATTTTATATCTTTGCAATAAAGGCATCATAGCACGCGTGTGCAAGCAAGTCTTCGTGACATTGCAATCTCGATGATTGCAAACTAAGCCACATGTGCAATGCCCTTCAACTTTTAAGACAACTCAACAAGTTATAAACCTCCGTGGAAGGAGGTGTGTTTGAAACGATAGAATGTAAACACTCAACTTGCAACCACCTCAAAACAAGGTGGCAATGTGCCTGTAAAAAGAGGGAGTTATCATAGAGAGTGCAATACAAAACGACAGACAAAGCAATAATAAATAAATTTACTCAACATGAAAAGTTATTCAAAACCATTCACAAAAACACTTCAGTTAAACTTCGATTCCATGCTATTAGCAGGGAGTGGAGGCTCTGCTGGCGCAGGACAATTTACCCCGGGAGGCAGTTCTTCGGGTTCAGGTACAAGCTCACCATCGCCAGCTAAGTTCAATCCTTTTATGGAAGAAGACAATGATTCGGATGAACTTTAATCCTCGTTTCCTTCTTCTCACGCCCCGTCTTCTTCGTCATTAGCTCGCAAATGAACTCGCATCTCAGCACGAAACACGTTATCTCATGGCTCAAAACAAGTGGCTGTGGGGCAACTTCTTTGTGGGGTTAGTGGATGAGGGGAGGGAGATAAAGCCGAGACATCAGCGATTTGTAGCCTCACCCCCAGCCACTTTATGGAATGGAGAAAGGGAAACAAAGCCTCACCCCCAGCCCCTCTCCGAAGAGAGAGGGGAGTAGTTAGCCTTGCAAATGGAGGGAGTAGTTTGAGGAGTAATTAGGAATGTTGGCGTTGTTGATAATTAACGGTAAAATGATTTGCGTCATTTTATCGTGTAAAACATGGCAAAACGCACGACCATTTGACGCAGATTAGCGTGTAACATGACGCAGATTATAATACCATTTAAGTTCAACGCTGAAGGCGTTGTACGTTTGATAGCCCAGGGTTGGCGTCAGCCTACCCTGGGTTATGCATGTAGTGAGGAGGGCAACGCCGTAGGTGTTGTACATTTTCTGCATGGAAAGACGTGATAGAATCATGCAATCAGCCATGCAATGCAGCTCACATTTATCCTCATTCTGCCTTTATCAATGAAACGCAAAAATATAGTTTGCAGGGCAATGTAATGGCCTTGTAACGACAATTCCATTTCAAAAACTTTGCAATTTCAATAAAAGATTGTATCTTCGCAACAGATTACATGAACAGAGATGGGACTAATGACGATTGAATGACCTATCGTTTGTTGGGCGAAGTAGGTTTCGCAATCCCCATTTACGAATAAGTTCATGATGAAAAATCAGAGTTTTGGAAATAAAAAATAAATCAAAGAAAAGATGAAAAAGCTATTTCTCGCACTTACTTTTATGGCAATGACGCTCACGATTAGTGCGCAGTCACCTCTTAAATATGGATATTTCAGTTTCTCAGAGGCATTGAAAGCTATGCCAGGATATGCCGTTTCAGAACGTGACATGGCTGCCCTTCGTGCAAAATATGAAGAAGAAGGTAAACGTGTTGAGGACGATTTTAACAAGAAATACGAGCAGTTTCTTGACGGACAACGTGACTTTGCTCCGCTGATTCTACAGAAACGGCAAGCTGAGTTGCAAGAGATGATGGAGAAGAACGTGGCATTTAAGAACGAGTCTAAACGTTTACTTGATCAAGCAGATGCCGAAAGTAAGGCTGCACTTAAAGTGCGTTTGCGTGCTATTGTGGCTCGCATTGGTGCCGAACGCGGCTATGCTTTCATCCTCAACACCGACAATGATGCCGTTCCTTACGTGAATAATATTGTGGGAGAAGACATCAACGCGCTCGTAAAAGATGCTGTAAAGCGTTAAAAGATGACGAAGTTTCCCGAACAACCAGGGCCGATAGGCGTGTTCGATTCAGGCTATGGAGGACTTACTATCCTGCATGGCATTCGTCAATTGCTGCCCCAATACGACTATATCTACCTCGGAGATAATGCCCGTGCGCCTTATGGCACGCGTTCGTTTGATGTGGTTTATCAGTTCACTCGACAAGCCGTTATGAAACTCTTTGAGTTGGGTTGTCACCTTGTTATCCTCGGATGTAACACTGCTTCGGCTAAAGCTTTGCGCAGTATTCAGCAGAATGATTTGCCGAACATCATTCCTTCACGCCGTGTGTTGGGTGTAATCAGGCCCACAGCAGAAGTGATTGGCACACTAACCCAAAACAATCATGTGGGTCTTTTGGCTACCGAGGGAACAGTGAAGAGCCATAGTTATGAGCTCGAAATCAAGAAACTATGGCCTGAAATCAAAGTAACGGGTGTGGCATGTCCGTTTTGGGTGCCCTTAGTTGAATACAATGAAGCCGACAGTCCGGGTGCCGATTACTTTGTAAAGAAGCGTATTGACGACCTCATGCGACGTGATCCGGCGATAGATACTATTATACTTGGCTGCACACACTACCCCATTTTGATGCCTAAAATCGTTAAGTATGTGGCACCAGGAGTGCGGATTATCCCACAAGGTGAATATGTTGCAGGAAGTCTTCAAAGCTATCTTAGCCGACATCTTGACATCGAACAGCAGATAACGCAAGGCGGTTCGTGCCGTTATCTGACTACCGAGAATCCCGAACGCTTTAAGGAAAGTGCGCAAGTCTTTTTGCATGAGCGTGTCGATGTGGAGCATGTTGAGTTGTGACATAGGCCTATTGATTTAGGTTATTCCTTCATTCTTCTGTGTGTTTCTTTTTACTTTCTATTTAGAAATGATATGAAACATCAGAAGTTTTTTTATTTTTCATGGTTTTACATGATGCACATCTGCGCACAAAATGAGGTGAAAAGCAAGCTGATTTCATGTGAATGAGCATGCATTGCATAGTGAATCACACGGTATGTTCTTGTGAATCATCTTGCATTTTATTCTATCTTGCGCATTGTTCACAAATAAATCGTGTAGGGTTTTTACAGTGATAAAATACCTATTATATAGTATTGTAGAGCTAATTTATATAAATTAACTTTGCAGTTCCTATGTGTGTGCCGTTTGCACACCATGAGGAGAGTACTTATATGCGTATTAATTAAGAAACAACCTACACCATTATTAAATGAAACATCTAAAGATTCTTTTCGTGTTTACACTGCTTTTTGCAGCCGTTTTGACCGGTTCTGCACAACAGGTGGGCAGTGTGAGCGGCACTATCAGCGACACAGAGCGACAAGGACTCATTGGGGCGACAATCTCAATTGCCGACTTCAAGCTCGTAACGGTTACGAATGCATCGGGACATTACCGCTTAGACAATGTGCCACAAGGGCGTGTTCGCATGCTCATCAAATACATTGGTAAACAAGATATCGATACGATTGTCAATCTGAAAGGCAGTATGCACCTCAACTTTACAATGAAAGAGGAGAACTTCCACCTTGATAACATCGTTGTAGTAGCACGTACTAAGGCGAGCGGCTCATCCACTTCATCGTATATTAACCGTAATGCCATAGACCATTTGCAGGCAACAAGTCTTGCAGATGTATTGGCTTTGGCTCCTGGTGCCATATCCACGAATCAGCAATTAAACAAGGCTGGTATGGCAACTATACGCGGAGTGAGTGACAATGGGCTGAATCAGATAAACTCTTTTGGTACAGCCATTATCCAAGATGGTGCACCTTTGTCAAACAATGCCAATCTAAGTGCGCTCAATCCATCGTTGAACGGCGCTGTTACTTCTATGGCAGGAGGAGCTTCTGCCAATGCCGGTATAGACACACGTGACGTATCTACCGACAACATTGAATCCGTAGAGATTATCAGAGGCATTCCTTCTGTGGAGTATAGTGACCTTACTTCGGGCGCAATTATCCTGCATACAAAGGCTGGACGCGAGCCTTTCCGCGTTAGTGTAAAGGCAAATCCCAACATCTATGAAGCCAGTTTAGGAAGTGGTTGGACACTTGGCGAGAAGTTGGGAGCATTGAATGTGAGCGGAGATTATGCTTATAGCAATAATAAAGTGACCAATAACGACCTCACTTTTCAGCGTATCAACACGCGGTTAGCTTATTCTAATGGGCTCTTTAATAACAAACTGCGCACTAATACATCGCTTTCTTTTAACTATTCTAAGGACCAGTTGGCTCAGAATCCTGATCTTCCACTCGACAAAAGACGTCAGGAAGACTATGGACTCCGCTTGAATACCAATGGACTTTGGCAGATAAACCAAGGTTGGTTGCGTAATATCAGATATGTGTTACAGGCAAGTTATGTTTCAAAACAAGGCATGACAGAAGCAGAAGAAACGGCAGCTAATGCTGTCTACTCAGGCACTTTGATAGATGGGACGACTCTAAGTAACCGAGTGGGACAGCATGTTTATGATGCAAACCATCAGGAGTTGACTCATTTTGGGGCTTCGGATGTTGCATCAGGATATTATGCTCACTATCTGCCTAACGGCTATGTAAGTCACAACGAGATTGATAGTCGGGAGGTAAATGTGTTTGGTAAGCTCACCGCTAACCTGTTTAAATCGTTTGGAAGCTTAAATAATGGTTTACTCTTTGGTGCAGAATTTAAGCTTGATGGCAACGAAGGAGAAGGTACAAAGTGGAGCGTTGAGACGCCACCTTATAGATCTGTGACAAACTTTGACGGCAGTTATCGCCCTCGCCGCTATAAAGATATTCCCTATATCAAGTTGTTTAGTCTTTATACGGAAGACAATCTTGACATTAATTTGGGTCAACGCACACTTAGATTACAGGCAGGATTGCGGTATGATCACGCCTCGGTTGTGGGTGGAACTGTTAGTCCTCGTTTCAACACCTCTATCGATATACTTCCTAATTTCCTTACTTTCCATGCGGGATATGGTATTACTGCCAAGATGCCTACACTCGTTTATCTCTATCCCGAAAGGGCTTATTATGAATATGTACACATCAATGAGCTGACAAATGAAAGCATTCCAGAGGCCGACCGCATATTACTTTCTACGACGAAAGCAGTCGAAACGCAAAACAAATCGCTTCGAATCGCGAAGAATTTTAAGCGAGAAGTGGGCATAGATCTACGTTTAGGAACGTTTGGTTTGAACGTTACTGGCTTCACGGAACACCTCTATAATGGATATAGTTTGGGGAATACGTTGACCAGCTTCCTGCCATTTGACTATGCCATCTATATGCGTAATGCAAGTAATCAGTTAGTAACAAAGGGGGTATATCCTATTCTTTCACCTTATTATACGCCTATAAATAGTCAGGATGTACGTACAAAAGGCGTTGAGTTTGAATTGACTTCGGGTTATATTAAGCCTATCCGCACAAGCTTTCAACTTAATGGTTCATGGCTTGAAGCATGTTATACACCACAACAATATGAGTTCTATGACAATTCAAATGGTGACCCTTCAGTGAGAAAGAACATTGCAATCTATGCACCGAAAGGTAGTAAGGATTTTACGAAACAATTCGTAACAACACTTCGTGCCACGCATAACATCCCACGAATTGGCTTTGTTGTAACGCTAACGGCACAGGCGATATGGAACCAAAGCAATTGGGCGGAGTATGAAAATGACTTGATTCCTGTTGGGTTTATGGACTTACAAGATCATAAAGCCCATTTCTTTGAGCCAGGAAAGTTTAGTAATGTCGACGAGGTTAAGGCTGCAGGATATGATTATCTGTTGCGAAATGTAAGCCATGCTGACGCAATCAAGGAGACGGTTAAACCCTATTTCCAATTTAATGTCAATGTAACGAAAGAGATAAGTAACATTGCTCGCGTCTCATTCTTTGCCAATAACTTCTTCAGAAGCTATCCCATTATGAAGAGTAAACGTTATCCTGGCGTCTACAATAAACTCAATAGTGACTTCTTTTTCGGTATGGAGATGTCATTAAAACTATAAAATCATCATCAAAATGAAACATATTCTTCTCATTCTTACTATTGTCTTATGCGGTGTTTCCTGTACAGGCTTTGACGAAACACGTACAGCAGAGAAAGTCAGTCCATTGAAAGTGAATGTCAATTTGAATATAGACGTAGCACAATTGGGCACAGTTAAGAACCTCATTATTAAGTTAGATAACTATGAAGACGGTTATCATTATACGCGAAATGCTGATAATGCCGATGCAATTCTTGACAGTATAGTCCCTGGAATCTATACCATTAGCGTATCGGGAACAGCCTTTTCTACAGATGGAACGGAGTATTTCATAAACGGAAATGCCGTAAACAAGGCGCTCTATAAAGGCGTTCAGTCTGTTGATATCACGCTAAAGGGACTCAAAATAAGCCCATTAGTCTTCAAAGAAATATATTATGCAGGCAGTAAACCGCCTACAGGCTTCGGCTATTTCCGTGACCAATTCTATGAGATTTATAACAACTCAAACGATGTTCAGTATCTTGATGGCGTTTATTTTGCCCAACTTGCCCCCAACGTTGCTAACAAAAGTAAGCTTCCAGTGTGGGCCGGTGGCGTGAATAATGACGTTTGTTATGCTGAGCGTATATGGCAATTCCCTGGTAACGGGCATGATTATCCGTTGCAACCAGGCGAGAGTGCCGTCATCGCTCAATTGGCAGTGAACCACAAACTGCCTGTATACAACCCCAATTCTCCTGTAGATTGTAGTCATGCTGAGTTTGAGTTCTTCCCCTTTAACAACCGATTTCCCGATGGAAAGGCTATCAATATGATACATGTTTTCTATGATGGTAAACCCGAATTTGGCAAGCAACCTCAGTTCCTTACTTCTGTTTTTGGAAGTGCTTTCGCGATGTTTAAAGTACCGAATGGCTCTGATTGGGACCCCATTAACAACAAAACATACCAGGATCATGAGGTGAATCGCAAAGACATTAAAGCCAAAATACCACTTCAGTACGTGCTCGATGCGGTGGAATGTATTAATAACGAGACATTCGTTAATGCCAAAAGAATCCCTGCAGTCATTGATGCTGGCATGACATGGGTAGGCTCTTCATACTGCGGATTGGGTGTAGTTAGAAAGGTAGTTACTGAGAATGGCGACACGATTCGACGCAACAACGGGGCCATTATCCTACAAGATACGAACAATAGTACCGATGATTTTGAGCGCGGAGTGATTCCAATGCTCCACCGATATCATACAGGTGTGCCCTCATGGAATAAGACTTATTGATGAGATTTCAATTTAATCATTTCAAAAAAGAAAACCAATCATGACGAAAAATATATTACTTCGCCTATTCATTTCTGTGCTGTTGGGATTTAATGTGACCCTAACCATCTCTGCACAAGATGAAAACCATGGACATTCTGCAGCGGCTTTACAGCTCATCAAAGGTCAACGACAATGGTTTGACACACAGAATGCGGCGGGAATGGTGTATGATCAAACGCCAAACTATTCTCTTTTACAGTTTAACTACGACCAAAAGAGTGGAAATTTCCATCGTGTTTACACAGCCGAAAAGCAGCAACAAGCGAACGTTTACACGGAAGGTAACCTCAATCTTGGCAAGGTTTTGGCTTGGGGAGAGTTTCGTTTCACACACGAAAATGAAAGAGATGCCCGTTTCAATGCATCCTTAAATGATCCTTATCGCGGTCAACCTTTCTTTGTTGTTGACTCTGGTCAGCCCAGCAAATGGCGTCATCAGAATTATCATTTGCGTTTCCGCGTGGCCACACCTGTTGTGTTTCAGCGCCTAACTTTTGGCATTCAAGTCACTTACAAGGCTCAGTTGGCAGCCAAACAACGTGATCCTCGTGTCGATGCACGCTTTTATCAGCTGCAACTTCAACCTGGTTTGACTTATGCTTTGACTGCACACGACGTGATAGGTGCAAGTCTTAACTACGTCAGTCAAAAGGAACAATCAGACATGTCGCTTGAAAACATGCAACGACGACTGCACTATTATGAACTATATGGACTTGGAACAGCACATAAAGGCATAGGAATTGGCCGACAAACTAACTACTATGGTAATCGTTGGGGCACTGCTTTACAGTATGAACACCATACAGATCGTTGGAAGATTCTTGGCGAATTGTTCGCTGATAAGCTTGTAGAGAACGTGGACATTAGCTTCACAACACCTCGCAAAGACGCACAAATCGCGGAACGAAATCTTGGCTTTAAGGTGGCAAATAGCATTTATTCTAAAGCATATAACCATCAGATTAATGTATCGTTTAACTACAAATCTACCAATGGAATCACGTATCTTTCACAACGAGATAACACTGCTTCATCGGCTGGTTGGATAGAACTTCACCACGATATTCGGTCTACTTATAAGACAACTGATGCCACTTTAAACTATGTTCTCACACGACTTCGCGACTCGGAATATAGCTGGCAAGGTGCTATTGGCATTGATTATCAGGGCTTAGATGACACATATCTGCTCCCCGTTTCAGTCAAAAAGAGCAAGAACGCCATGCTTTTCGCCGACTATCGCAATAACTTTATCGTTGGAAAGACTATGAATCAGCGCCTCTTATTAGATGTTCGACTGATGATGAAGAGGGCTTTCAGCGGCAAATATGACTATCGTGGTGCAAACAACGACCTTATTACAGTGCGCGAAATGGAACCTCTCGACGAAGCCTTCCTTACTGCTGATGCGCAGGGGGAACGCCTTTCATTGACCTATTCACAGCTGTTGCGCCAACAAACAAACATCAATGGCTATGTAAAACTTGCCTTTAATGAACTTCATTCCAAGGCAAAAATCTTTAATTCTCGCCGTAATGTCAGTGTGACCTTAGGCGTAAACTTCTGAAAAAGCGTATGAAAAGACTTTTCTTCTCTGTGTTTATTCTCGCCATTTCGCTTCATGCCATGGCGCAATATATCATTCGTCCCACGCGGAAAACACCCACAAGTTTTGCTATTATCATTGACAGCACGAGCTATGTAAAGGCAAAAGATGCGGTGATGGCCTATAAAAATAGCGTTGAAAACGATGGATTGGGCACTTATATTGCCGTGGCAACATGGCGTAATCCCGAAGCCATCAAGTCGCTCTTAAAGCAATGGCACAGCAACAAACAGCAGCCCTTAGAGGGTGCTGTGTTTGTAGGTGACATCCCAATCCCCATGATTCGCGATGCACAATACCTCACTTCTGCCTTCAAAATGAATCAAAAGAGCGACTGGAAAGCATCCAGTGTGCCGAGCGATCGATATTATGACGACTTCGGACTCACATTCAAATCCCTCAAACAAGATGCCGAAAAGCAACTCTATTTCTATTATAGTTTGTCACCAAAGAGCAAGACTTATCTCTCGCCCGATATCTATACAGGTCGCATAAAGCCTTTAGAAATCGCGGGAAAAGATAAGTATGAGTTGCTAAAAAGCTATCTTTATAAGGTCGCAAGACTTAAAAACGCTGAGCAAAACAATGTGCTTGACCACCTGACAATGGCTCGCAGACATGGTTATAACTCTGAAGACAGGGGAGCATGGGCAGGAGAACAGCTTGCATTGCGTGAGCAGTTGCCTTCTCTTTTCGGTCAGAAGGCAACGGTGAAGTTCTTAGATTTCGACACCTTCTATCCTGCAAAGCCGGTTTATCTCAATGAAACCATGGACCCACAACTTGATGTTTTGCTCTTCCATCACCACGGAGCACCCGATACGCAGTATCTCAATGGCAACCAAGCCGTGTCTGGTGTTGAGGCATCGATTAAGAATATAAAGCGCTATCTGCATGCAAAGGTGGCAGAACGTGCCAAGAAAGTCGGCGCCGATAGTGCCGTAAGCTATTATGCTAAGCAGTTAAACGTGCCCGAAAGTTGGTGTCGTGAGGCCTTCGATCCAGCCATTCAACGCCGTGATTCTTTATTTGCAGCCGACCAAGATATCTATACTTCCGACCTTCATCAACTCAAAACAAATGCTCGTTTTGTGTTGTTTGATGCGTGTTTCAATGGTTCTTTTCATGCCGATGATAACATAGCAGGCAGTTATCTCTTTAACGATGGAAGCACAATTGCCACAATTGGTGGTACGGTTAATGCCTTGCAAGACAAATGGCCCGATGAGTTTATCGGACTACTTGCCACAGGTATGCGTGTGGGAAACCTCAATCGGTTTAATGGTTACTTAGAAAGTCATGTCATAGGTGACCCTACTTTCCACTTCACGGATAATGTTCATCCTGGTTTTTCCGTAAATCTTGCGTTATCATTGCATCATCGTGATGCGAAGTTTTGGATGCAACAGCTCAATCATCCCTTACCCGATGTTCAAGCAATGGCCTTGCGTCAGCTGTGGTTATCAGGCAATCGTGAGACCCAACAGCTGTTAATAAAGAACTATAACACGTCGAAAGACTTCGTTGTTCGCATGGAAGCACTCAAACTTCTCAGTCTTTTCTACCCCGAAGAGAGTGTAATGGTGTTGAAATCTGCCCTCAACGACAGCTATGAACTTGTGCGTCGGCTCGCAGCTATCTATGCCTCACGCAATGGTTCGCCTGAACTGATTCCGTCGTTGGTTCATACTTTCATCACGCGTGGCCACGAACCACGGTTGGGTTTCCAGCTATTGGGCAACATAGAAGCCTTTGACAGTGAGAAGGTTTCAGCCGAACTCAATCGTCAACTGGCTGAAACTCCACGCTATAGTGATGCAGTTATCCGCCCGTTGCGACAGACTTTACAGAAGGTTCCAAGCAACTTTGCTGAGGTTTTGAAAGAAATCACAAATCAAAATGACAAACCTGTGCGCAGAGAAAATGCCATTTTGCGATTCCGCAACAAGCCACAAGCGCAGATTATCCCTACACTTCTTGGCATCATTAGTAATGAAAACGAGGATAATGGCGTGCGCATCAAGGCCGCACACACCTTGGGTTGGTTTGACACCAACTATCAACGGCGCAACATTGTGCACCAACTTTCTACGCTGAAAACGTCGAATGACGAATTAAACGATGAGATTCAACGCACAATAAACCGCCTAAACAGATAATAAACAACCAGCATAGGCAAAGCCTTTTCTTTGCCTTCATCCCTTCATCACGCCCTCTTTAATTTGTCCGACCACATCCATCATGTGCTCGGACAAATTGTTTTATGCTATCATCCCCTTGTAAACGCCAACCCGTCACAGGCTCGTTTCTCACCCAAGCCATACGAACAAGAGAACAGGCGGTATCAAGTTATGAATTGAGGCATTTTCAATGACAACGTTGTTACACATTAAAGGTAAAATGATTTGAGGCAAACGGGCCTGCAAAATGCGTCAAATGACCATATGATTTGCCGTATTTTACACGATGAAATGACGCAAATCATTTTACGCTTCA